>Ga0310829_1001322_pt1 | contig 14221 bp, 4 predicted proteins | sample WT_ome_4_FD_202244 | JGI IMG/M metagenome (GOLD analysis project Ga0310829, IMG submission 202244) | Sorghum-adapted microbial communities enriched on wild type (WT) sorghum from Joint BioEnergy Institute, Emeryville, California, United... ... | reverse complement strand
ACGTTATTTCCTTCTCTCACGCTCCTCCGACCGCCTCGAACCGCCTGAGAGACGTTATTTCCTTCTCTCACGCTCCTCCGACCGCCTCGAACCGCCTGAGAGACGTTATTTCCTTCTCTCACGCTGCTCCGACCGCCTCGAACCGCCTGAGAGACGTTATTTCCTTCTCTCACGCTTCTCCGACCGCTTCAGATCGCCTGAGAGACGTTATTTCCTTCTCTCACGCTCTGCCGACCGCCTCGAACCGCCTGAGAGACGTTATTTCCTTCTCTCACGCTGCCCCGGACCACCTCGAACCTCCTGAGAGACGATATTCCCTTCTCTCACGCCCCTTCGACCGCCGAGCTCCATCGACTGAGCACTCTGCTTACGAACAAGTGGGGTGTCTGTCAACCAGACACCCCACTTATATCCGACTTCATCACTTATGATACATCTGCATGAACCGCAGCAGCATAACGGCTGCTTCTTCGCGCTTGATCGGCTCCAGCGGACGGAACGTGCCATCCGGGTAGCCGGTGATCACGCCGGCTCGAGTTAGCGCAGCCACCGCATCCTGTGCCCATGCCGGGATCGCCTCGGCGTCCCTGAAGGTTGCGGTCAGATCCGCTCCGCCGCTCTCAGCGCCGCTGACTCTGGCGAGGATCACCGCTGCCTCCGCACGAGTGAGTGACTCCAGCGGTCTGATAAACACGCGATGATTCGTCACAGAACCTTGCATCCAGCCTCTCCTGAGCACCTCGCTCATATACGGCACCGCCCAACTGCTGACCTGTTCATAGTCAGCGTAAGTGAACGGAATCGTCGCATTGCTGCTCATGACCAAGCCTTCCAGTACGGCCAGCATCTTCGCGAACTCCTGCCTCGTGATCTGCCTGTCCGGCGCGAAGATCCATCGATCGCTCTCCTGGATTCCGCTGATCACATCCATGTTTGCGAGACGGTACACCGCATCACTGGACCAGCGTCCCTCCATATCGGCGAATCGCCGCAGCTGGTTGTTATAGATGAGCGCATACTTGCTGAAGTGAGGGAGCTCCGCATAGACGATATGGTTCTCCGTATCCAGTTGGTTGCCGATGAACTCCCAACGTCTGAGGCGCTCATTGAACCAGTAGATCGCCAGCTTGCTCGGATCCTCCACCTCTGCCGGATCGTAGCGGATATACAGCACCGGCGGGGACTCAAATCGCAATAGGCGATTGGACTTGATCTCATAGATCTCGCCGATGACCACTTTCCCGTCCAGAGCATCATAGCGTTGCTTGTCGGTGACGACTCCAACCCCTATGCCTGCCTGGTTCATATTCCAGACTTGCGCCTGAATCTTCAACATGAAGCGATCCCCGACCTGGATCTCCTGATCCACGTCATCCTGCAGCAGGAGCATCTCCATGAAGACTGCTTCTTGCTCCGCTTCGATGATGGTCTGCAGAATCTCTCTCAGCAGCGCATCCACATCGTCCTCGGTCGCTTCCACTGGTTGTACTGGAGGCGTTGTTGGAGATCCCGTACCCGGTCTTCCGTCCCGCGGATAAGGATCCACCCAGTTCTCGTCATACCAGTCATCATAGGCAGGCTGGGCCCTCTCTGACGCCGGGTTGATCTTGACGGTCAGCACGTCCTGCAGCGCATACTCGTCACTGATCCGGTATGCGGCATGTACGACCAGATCTCCCGCATAGTGCGTTTCCAGCAGCCCCTGCTCGATCGATGCCAATGAGTCGCCGAGCAGGAAACTCCATTCCACGCGATCGGCTGGCAATCGATAAGCATGGCCGTCAGCGTCGTAACCGACCAGCTCCAGCAGTCTCGTCTGTCCTGCCTTCAGTTCCAGGTCGACACGGGAGGACTCGTCCGCCAGCAGATGCGCCGAAGCCTGCCGGATCTCCACGCGCTCGAAGCCACCTACCTCCTGAATCAGCTCGAGCCCTGCCACCGTCTGATTGCCTGCCAGGTCCTCGGCGATCAGCTCGAGCTCACGCCACAGCCAATCATCCATCGAGACCTCCGCCACGAACTCCCCGTTCTCGTTCACACTGACCTGTTGACCGTTCGCATACAGCCTGCTGCCCGCTTCGACGATCCCACGGATCTCTGCGACTCCGTCCGCCGCGGTGATGACGGATTCCGCCTGCTCCAGCATCAGCTCCGGCGCCCTGGTATCCAGACGGACCTGAATGCTGCCCAGCGTCATATCGCCCTGCTCATCAATCGCCGCTACATCGATATTGTTCAGGCCTTCCGTCAGGTGCACCGCAAACTGCGACTGCTCACCGGCTTCCAACCAGACTTCTTCACCCTGATTCACCGTGACGCGCCATGAAACCTCCTGATCCGCCTCAACAACGAGCTCCACATCCTCCTGATTGACGAGGTAGACTGGACGCTCGTCATCGCCTGCGGCCAGTGTCGCCTCCTGGCCGTCCTGCATGATCTTCATCGTGATCTCTGCCGGTTCAGGAACTGGCAAGAACATCGGCTCCGAAACCGCCGTCTGCCCGAACACCTGCACCCCATCCACTTGCTTATAGCCGGTAACGGCAACCCGATAAGTATGACCCGGGATGATGCCATATACCTCATCGCTGTCCGGCTCCTGGAAGGTGCCGCCGAGATTCGCGATGCGCTGATCTCCCGCTGCTCCCATCAGTCCCATGCTGTCAAGCGAGTTGCCCGCTTCATCGAGCACCTCCAGGATGAAGCCATCCGCTTCCTCCTCAAGCACCCACTCCGCTTGGATCAAGCCGTTGCCGATGCTGCGAATCTCCACATCCGCCGGTGCCGGCAGCTCGTAGGGATTCACGATCCGCACCGGCGCATCGCTGTATCGGTCGGTGACCACCATATCACCATCGCGCAGAACTGCGCGGATATAATAGTCGCCCGATGGCAGCGTATCCGGCAGTGAGATCGCAGTATGGCCTGTCGCCGGCAGGTCATAGCTCAGGACACGTCCCGGATCGCTCTCGTTATCCTCGCTCAGATAGAGCTCCACCACCATATCCTTCGCCGCCTGTGCGGAGGTCCATGTCACAGACACCTCATGTGAACCGTTCAGTTCGGCCGTTACCTGCTGAATCTTCGGCAGCTCCGATGCAGCGAGCAAGCGCCCGCCTTCGAGCTCCCGATCCGATCGGACCTGCCATGTGCCGTTCTCCGGATGCACGATCGTCACATACACATACCGCTCATCCAATCCGCTCTCGCTCTCATCAGCAGGAATAAACTGCGTCGCGTAGTTCTCTTCTTCTACGAGTGTATAGACGGATTCATCCGGCCTGATCACCTCGATATTCGGCGGAGTCTCTCCGCTGTAGGCCAGCTCGATGATCGCATAGTCCAGATCCTGGATGTTGAAGTGGTATGGCTCCGAAGGCGTATCTGCCAGGATCCTATATGCGCCGTTCCGCGCCGCCGAGCGCGGATAGAGCTTGGCCACCTCTCGGATATTCGTGCCGAACACCATCGTTCCTTGATAGCTGCCATCCTCCCAGATCGCCTGTGTGCCAAGCCCCTCCTTCGGAAGCTCCGGCATCGTCAGCGAGGCGATCCTGACGCTCGGATAGCTGTTGCCCCAGTAATACTCAGCCCGGATCGGGATGCCCAGGATGCTCGTCGACGCGCTGATGCCGCCAGTGCCGATGTATCCGTTCACGTTGGCCAAGCGCCGACCGCCGATGAACCAGATGCCGCTCGGAACCGAGAACGCTAACTCCCCTCGGCCAGAGATCTCGATCTGCGTCGACTCGTTCCTCGGCGTCTTGGACGTGATGCTCGCCTGTACACCGCCTGTGATGACACCCATCAGATTCACATCAGCCCCAACCGCCATCTCGACATTCGCGGTCGTCAGACTGTCTTCTGCGAGGATCGAACCCCGGGCGCTCTTCAGGATTTCGAAGCCCTTCACGGATAGATTGGTATTGAAGCTGAGACCGCGCAGCGAGTACTCCAGCCGCATCGTATCCGCGCTGATGATCCCGCCAATCGAGATGCCGCCGATGGCGATCAGCTTCAGAGGCGGCACCGCCGCGAAGTTGCCCGTGATCGTATCGTAGATATGGTGAATGCCTCCGCCGATCTTCGTCAGATAGGCGATCGTCTTGACCGGGATGAGCGGGATGCCCGGCTCCCCGCCCACATAGAATTCGAAGTTATCCACCACCGGGAACGACGACTCGGTGAAGCGCAAGGTGAACAATCCGCCGATCTCGAGCATCTTGATGTTCACATTGGCCTCCACCTCGTAGATATGGTCGATCGTATCGACCAGCAGCCTGCCTTGGCCCCCCAGCTTAAATCCCGGGATCAGCTCGCCAGGCATCTCAATCTCTCCCTCTGCACGCAGGCCATCGAACCCATAGATGCCTTGATCGGATGGACCGAACCTGGCCTCATCCACATCAACGGCGAAACCGCCCAGGCCGCCTACCTTCAGAGATACGCTGCCGCCGAAGGAGACCGTCCGCGCCCCGAGAGCGGCTTGCTTGATCGTGACCGGGAAGATCGACATATTCACAACCTCATTCAGCTTGTCGATCATGTCCCAATGAATCACGATCGGCGCCTGTTCCTCGTCCGGATCTAGCGCATAGTCGGTACCATCCTTAAGCTCGATCGAGAACGGTCCTTTCACGAACGGGAAGGCCGGGATGGACAGCACCCCTGTACCGGTGAGACTGACGACACCATCCCGCTTCACCAGCAGCATCTCTTCGCTGCCGCCGAACTGCAGGGTCGTCACCTCATCATAGTGGTACTGAACAACGGAGTTGATCGTGGCCCCGGATGAGATATCATACATGTACGTATCGCCATCCCGATACTCCAGGATCTTCCCTCTGATCGTGAGCAGCACGTCACCGCTCAGGTTCTGCAGCTCACTCTCGCTCGCTGCCGGATAGATGCGATATTCCTTGTTCCGCTTCACAACAGCGAGAAGGGAATAGTTCTTCGACTTGAACTTGATATCATCGGTCAACTCGATCTTCTGCGTGAAGCTGCCCCAATCACCGGCATCCAGCTCGAGGCGATAGATGCCCGGCTTAGGCGGACCGTCCGCCCACAGTTCCTCCATCGAGGCCGTCAGGCGAGTATCGTCCCGCACTGTCCAGTCGCTCAGCTCATAGACCTTCTGATCCGCCTCACGCACCAGCTTAAGCGTTGCATCCCAGTTGTTCACGAGTACATAGAAGCCTTTGCCCTTGAGTTCAAAATGAAGATCTTCCCGCTCGATGAACTTCTTCTTCGGGACCAGCTCCATCACCTGGAGAACCGGCTGAGCACCCGACAGCGCCGGAAGGATCACATAATCCGAATAAATCTTGCTGAACCCCTCCTCCTTCACCGTAACCCAGTACCTGGAGGCGCGGTAGAACTGCAGCGGCGTAGCCTTCACCCGCCATGTGAGCAACACGATCTGTCCTGCGGCCAGTTCTCCGATGGTCTGCGTCCATTCCTCTCCTTCCGCCAGCTCCAGTTCAATCGGGAGTCCCAGCTCAACCTGCAGATTGCGGTGAACTCTCGCAGACGGTCCCGAGTTGTCGATCTCAACATAGACATCGAAATATTCCTGTTCGTAACCCGTAAGATCCGCGTTCGGTGTCAGTTCCTTGATTCCATAGAAGTTAACGGCATACCCCGTTTCCGGCACCGCTGTGTACAGGCTGCCGAGACCATAGTACGTTTCGAAGCGGATGGATTCATCCGGCTGAATCGTCCGCGGATTCCAATACAGCGCGACTGCACTGTCGCTGCTGCCGTAGCGGTTGTTGCTGTTCGTCAGGTCGATCCCCTCGATCTGATAATCCCACGTCGTCGAAGAGATGCCTTCCCAATGCGCGATGATCATCCGATCAGGCGCGAGGTTGTTCCAGCCCTGCAGGAATCCGTAAGCGACGAACTTCGGATTCAGCGGGTCATCCACCGAACGCCAATACGCCGGGACCTGACTGCCGCTGAGATCCGTCTCTTGCTCGATAAACAGATTGCTGTTGCTTAGGGATACCGGAGTAGAGTCCTCTGTCCCCAGCATCGTATCCAGCAGGACCCGGCTGCCGACCGATACCGGCTGCGGGTTCGTATTCAGCACCTCATAGGAGATCTTCACATTCCCGACATTCGGATTGCGAACGTCGTCGATCAGCGTGATCGTCTGGATGATCTCGACACCATCGATCTTCCATGAGGACTGATTCGTAAGTCCGGCGTTAGCAGGCTTCGTCAGAAACTCGCCGTCCTTGCCCAGATACCCGTATGACTCACCGAAGATATAATCCTGTCCGTTGATGCGAAACGTCGTAAACGAAGTTTCTGGAATCTCGTTCAGAAACAACAGAGGACCATCGTCATCCTGACGCAGCGGGTGTCCCAGCGTCGTCCGGATGCTGTAACGCCCCGTCTCTTCGCTGACCAACACTTCCACGAAGTCGTTGCTGATGCGCTCGACAGCAGAGGAATCCGTCTGCGCAGCATATCCAGCGGGGGTGATTAACGTGCATATCAGGAGACAACATAGGAAGATGATGCCGCTCTTTCTTACCATCTGCTGACGCCCCCTTTCTATCGAGTGGTATACACGAATACATGGAATAATTGATAATTTCGTTGCTGGTCCCGAACCAGGATCGAATAGTAACCCGATCGCTCTACCGGAATAACGGTTCGATTCGTCGCGATCCAGGAAGCCTCTCTCTTGAAGTCGCCTTTGCGTTTCAAGCCTTGCATCCACTGGACCTGGAGCTTGCCTTGGTGCCCGTATACCTGAAAGTTGATCGAGTTGCCCCGGATGACGATCGGTTGAAACTCACCGACTTGTTCATGCTGCATATACACGGCCAAAGAGTCAACGGACACTACACGCACCTGCCGCACAAACTGCAATGTGTTCCCGGCGCTGTCGGACACCTCATATTGAACGTCATAGAGTCCGGGCACGTCTGTCGTAAGCGCATGGCGTACCGTAACCTTGTCGGTGAGGTCGCCATCATGTCCATCCACGATCCGGATATCCGCAGTCAGATCCTGTTCATTCAGCTGCACATGGACAGGGATAACGATGGAGGATCCGACATCCAGATACTGCACTTCAGGAGCCTGGCGGTCAATGTTGCGAACCGATAGTTCAAACCAATATTCATTGCCCAATTCATCCCGCGCGTGCACCCACTTCGTCCCGTTCGTCGTGAAGGTCATCTCCAGCGCATGCCCTTCACTCAGTACCGTGAGCGGCCGGTCACTCTCGATCTTCACCGTCACATCGTTTCGAGTCGGCGCCGTCTCCGAGTACACGATCATCGTATTCGCCTTGCTCTTGTCGATATTGCTCACCTGTGCAGGCACCTCGATGCGGTTGCCCGCCTCATCCTGCACGATGAACGTGAAGCTGCCGTTCTCCGTGAAGATATACTCATGGCGCCTGTAGTTGTTGATCACGTAGATCAGCTCATCAGGATCCGTCGATTCGACTCTGGCGATAACCGGTTGGTTGGTAAGCTCTGTGGTGCTGTATACGACTCTGACGCTTGGCGTCCCCCGCTTAATATTCGATACATGTGCTTCGACCGTGGCCGTGTTGCCCGCCCGGTCCTCGATGATGAACTGGAAGCTGCCATTGTCCACGAAGTCGTAGAACATCATGCCTTGATTATTCAGCACCTTAACCCCTGATTTGTTCGGTACGACCGTCGCTCGCACCGGGAGATTGGTCGGGCCGGACGGTGAGTAATGTACTTCAGCCGTTAGCGGCAACTTGTCGATCCGGTCCACGATCGCTTCGATCGATCCTCTGTTTCCAGCCGCATCCTCATATTCGAAGAGGAAGCTGCCGTTCTCCGTGAAGGTGTGTTGCGAGCCTCCCTCATTCAGGAATGTGATCGGCGCTCCAGAGTTATCCGTCACCACAGCCGTCACGACGACGTCCTGGTTGGTCCAGCCTCGTACACTGTACTGCAAGGTGGCGGTTGGTGCCTCGCGGTCGATCCAATCGACCCGGATCTCGCCGGAATTGCCCGTGTTGCCAGCCGCATCCTGATAGTAGAAGGTGAAGGCGCCATTTTCGTTAAATGTATAGGTCCGCAAGTTGTTCGTATTGGTGATCGTGATCGGCGCCGTCTCGCCCGGGAAGGTGATGATCGCCACAACCGCCTCCTGAGTCCAATCCTCCGTGCTCAGTGTGATCACAGGCTCCGGAATCGACTTCGCGATCCAATCGACCGTCGCCGTGAACTCCGCTTCATTGCCTGCGGCATCCCGGATTCGGAAGGTATGGGTGCCATTCTCCGTGAACACCACCATGCTGCCGCCCTCACTGAGGACAACGGGAGCCTCTCCGGAATTGTCCGCCATATGAAGGGTGACGGTTACGTCCTGATTGGTCCAATTCTTCGTCGAATACTGGATCTCGCCAGTCGGCTTCTGCTTGTCGATATTCGTCACGACAGCTTGTCCATCATTGGTCAGCTTCGTGTCCAGGTCTTCGATCTGGAAGGTGATCGTACCGTTGCTGTGCATATCGAACACGGCTTCTACGATGATGTCCTCAGGCTCCAGATCTTCACCGGTACGGTACTCTCCCTCTGCCGTCAGGTAATGGACGAGCACTGCATCCTCCGGCGCGACGATATTCAGCAGCGCCCTTGGCGGATCTCCCTCAACCGAGATGGTGACACGCACTGACTCCTTCGTCCAAGCATCGGTTGAACGCTTAACCGTGGCGTTGGGCAGCGAAGAGTCGATCCAGTCTACGGCAGCGACGTAGGTTCCCTGATTGCCCGCCTCATCCTGGAAAATATAGCTCACACTTCCGTTGTCCTCGAATGTACGATGAACGACCGTCACGGGTTCGGAAGTCGTGTAAGGCGCTGTCAGATACACGGGCTCAGAGAAGGTGATCCATACATCGACTGGCATGGCCGTACGATTCTCGGTTGAGTATACGACTTCTGTGACGGTAGGCGGCGTGTTGTCCAGCCAGAAAGCCTGGCTGACGGATGTATCCGGATTGCCCGCCTGATCCACTGCCTTAACCCACAGGTACCACTGACCGTCCCCATCTGACTTGCTGACTTCTTCACCGGATGAGATCTGCTCCCATTCCTCAGGGGCAGCGCTAACGTGATCGGTCTGTAACCATGCATAGCCGAGCCAGATCTGATCCTCTTCACTCCGGTTGTCGACAGCCGTTACGGTAGTCGCAACGCGCTGGCGCTTCTTCGTGTCACCGTTCGTCCCGAATGTCACCTGCGGCGCTTCATAATCGAGGTTATCGATCGTGACGGTGATGCTGGACATGTTCCCGGCGAGGTCGGATACGCTGATGGTGTAGGTTCCATTGGCTGTGTAGGTTTCCTGCTTGATGCCTGCCGGAGAGTAATCGTCTTCATACTTCACTTCCACAACTACAGGTTGATTGGTATAGGTATCCGGTGTGAGGCTGACATCCATTATCTCAGGAGGCTTGGTGTCATACACCATCTCGAGCTCATGCTCACTGATATTGCCAGCTTCATCTCGAAACTGCACATAGATCGTAAATGGTCCTTCTGTCACCGCATCCTCAAACGAGAGCTCCGCCGTGCGGTTCTGCAGATAAGAATCCCACCCACTCCACTCGCCATCTGCCACCTTATACCGGTAATCGATGGCGGTCATGTCCTCCGCTTCCAGCTCGAGCGTCACCTGCTGTTGATTCGTATGGTGCCTGTCATCCTTCACCTTCACACTGCCTTCCGGCGGCAGATGATCGAGTGCATAGGCTGGACTGGTGAAGGTTGCGACATGCCCCGCTTCATCGGTCGCCTTAAGGTAGACTACATAATCGCCAGACTTGTCGGAGATGGTCAGTTCGTCCCCATTCAATCTCGTCCAGGCGGAACTGTCGCTTGAAGCCTGTTCACCGGAACGGACGATCTGGTAGAGCACCTCGATATTGTCCCGATCGCTTATCTCATCCGTCACCTGGACACCCAGCGTTACGGAGGGAGCGTACACTTCAGGGTTGCCGGCATACACAACCTCGATCTTCGGAGCAGTATTGTCAACAGCGAACGCAACACCGCCTTCGATCTCCTCGCCAACGGTCAATATAACGGTATTCTTAACAAAATCCATCGCTTTGAGATGAAGATAATAGAAGCCTGTCTGACCAGCTGGCGACGTCAGAGTGGCACTTCTCGGTGAGAATTGATTCGTGAACTGGGGTACCCATCTCGAGTCGTCTTCTGCTGGTTTCTCCGCTGACTGAGACCATATCGTATACAGATTCACTCTCTCGAAGGATAGATCGTCTCCCTCCACTTTAATTGTCACGTTATGAGAGGTTTTAGGCGTTTCAGCGTCGGTATAGTCCAGATGAATGACAGGAGGATTGGCATCAACCGTAATGTAAGGCGTGTAATAACTTTTTATATTCCCCAACCCATCTGTCGCTTCAACATCAAGACGATGGTCGCCATGCGTAACGGGAATATCAATCTCGAAGCTGGTTTCGTCCACCTCAATCCAGTCTCCGAAATCCCAGCGGTATCGAACAACCTTGACTCCGCTGGGATCCTGTGCTGTGATGCTGATCTTCCTTGCACCAGGTTTGGTTCTAAGAGAAGCTGGATCAACCTTTAACGATGGTCCATCTTTATCCAGAATGTACGGTCCAGAAACTTGCTCTACGCTGTTGTTGGCATGGTCTGTTACACGTACATGCAGATATACATCACCACTTCTCAAGCTGTTGGTGGGGCTGGGGACATATCCCACCACTTGATCCTCTTCCTCGTGGAATTCCAGCACACTGTAACTATTGTTGTTTGGAGAGGTTGAGGTGTTCGACCACGCATATCGGATCTCCTTGATACCGGTTCCAACATCGCTCGCCATAATGACTTCCTCGAGCTGATTCTGGGCTACCGTTTGATTGCACAACCCACATTCAACATCAACAGTTGGCCGCACTCCGTCTATCGCCGCATAGATCCCGTTCGCGATCAGACCATGTTGGTTGATCGAGTAGGTGTGTTCATGGCGGATGGTAGGCCAGAAATTTGCATAATCATCATAAATGATGCCATTGAAGCTCACGACCTCCAGATCATTCTGGACATCCCCTTCTTGCACGGTATACACAAACCGATTTTGGCTGCTCATCTGCACTACTGCGCCATTATTCAGAGTGATGGAACTGCCAGGTTCGAAGTAATAATTTTTAGGGATCGTGATTTCAAAGGTAAAGACGACCTGCGAACCAATCCCATAGTTCCGGCTTTCGGTCTTCATTTTATTAGGTTTCGGCAGTCTGGTTTCGATCAACAGTTTCTTACTGTTCAGGCTGGTATTGTTTCTCAGTTCCTCTTGCGTGAATGTGACCGGTTCTCCTCCCGCAGTCGTACAAGGCAACTGCAGATCCCCTGCGTTATGCCATAATATGTATCCATTTGGATTTTTATCTAATTCATAAATATGCATAGAGTTCCTGAAGACCGCTTTGTTGCTTGCCGGCTGCGGAGATTCATATGTCATCTCGAATGATTTACCTTCGCCATCGACAAGATGAAATCCGCCACTATTACAGGTAACGTTCTGATCAAATGTAAGCTCAACATAAACAGGGTAAAATAGCGCATAGAGATATTCGTTTCCGTTTTGCCTGGGATAATGTTGGTACTCAATGTTGGTGATGGTGATGGCGAGCACATTCAGCCCCCCCGCCATCGCGAAGACTAGTCCCAAGAAAAACGACAACCATGTAACCTTGCTTCCTATTCCTCTCATCTTCCATAATCCTCCTCTCAACTAGCAGATGCGAATCAATCGGGTCGACCGATACTTGACGCTTTAGTCTCGCTTCACGATGCCTTCCCAGAACTGCGTCCATGCCAGCTCGAATTTCCTCCAGAACGCCTCTTCGTCATAGCGTTGCAGTTGCCAGAACAGCCCGTCCATCAGACACAGCATCGCGCCGGCATATGCGCGGCTGTCGCCCGGTCTCAGCTCGCCGCTTTGGATCCCCCTCTCGAAGATGCGGCTGAACAGGTCGATCTCCATCTCCTCCACCTTGATCAGCTCTTCCTTCAGATTGACCGGGAACACATCAGGCGGGAACAGCAGCAAGCGCATGAAGATCTTCACTTGCAGTTCCTCGCGGATATGATAGTTAAACAACTCCACCAGTATCTTGTATAGCTGCTCTTTCACCGGCAGATCCTGCAACTTCTCGGAATGATAGGCGGCTATGTCGAAATGATCGGTCAACACCAGACGGTATACCTGCAGGAACACCTCTTCTTTATTCTTGAAGAATGCATATACCGCTGGCGGCGTGACACCGACTTCATCAGCGATGAGCTTGATCGTCATGCCTTCGTAACCTTTCTCCGCGAAGATCTTGGCAGCTGCTTCGATGATGGCTTCTCTAGTTGACATCCTGCGACACTCCTTAATTAACATTCATTAAGTTGGCACCATTATAGGTGTAAAAATTACCATTGTCAACAAATAAAACGCATTATTTGTCACATACTGTATGAAAATAACCAGTTTGCTGCACCAGCAGACAGTGCTCGACATCATAGACACTTGGGAAATTGCCAAGAGTACGGCCGACGGACGGGTAATGGCAAGGTTGTATCTCAATCGGTTGTTGCGCTTCATTGGCTGTCCTTGCGTTAACGGAACGCAGTGACGTTATTTTGCTTACTTTCCTCTTATTTCAAGTTCTAACGGAACGGAGATCCGTTATTTCACCCATTCGGGAGGGCAAACCGCCCAAAATCTGTGAATAAAGTCTCTACGTTCCGTAAGCTGTTGTGAATTGGGGGATTTCCCATAAATAGAGGAATTACGTTCCGTTACGAGCGGATTTCCCCTCCATGAACCCATGCATAAGAGCCGTCCGTCAGCCAGCATGCACTGACTGATGGACGGCCCCATCATCGAGAATTAGTGATTCGTCAGGATACGATAGAGAACGGTAGCTGCCTCTGCGCGGGTTGCCAGACCCTTCGGATCGAATAGCTCCCCTGGCTTGCCTCGGATAATGTCCAGTTCGGTTGCTTGTGCCACCGCTTGCTTAGCCCAGATGCTGATCAGATGATCGTCAGCAAATCTCGTTTGCTCGATCGCATGACCTTCATATCCAACATACATCGGATACGCCCTCATGACCATGACCGCCATTTCCTCCCGCGTGATCGCTTCATCCGGGAGCATGTGGTAGCCGTCCCCTTGGATGATGCCAGCTTCGTATGCGGTCCAGACAAGATCGGCATACCAGGCGTCTGCGGCTACATCAGCGAACTGACCGTTGTAGCCCTTCAGATCAAGCCCCTGCATTCGGACCAGCATGGCTGCAAACTGTGACCTTGTAACCTGATTCTCTGGCTCGAATGTCGTCTCGCTGGTGCCGAGCAGGATCTTCGAGCTGGCAAGCTTATAGATGGCGGAACGTGCCCAATGTGCGTCGGATACGTCTGCAAACTGCCTAGTCCATTCGAACACTGCGTATTGTGAGAAATGTTCCGCTTCGAACCCGATCGTATGGGTGTCCGCGTTATAGGTTCCTCCGATATATTCCCACTCTCCAGCATCTTCGTTATAGTAGTAGATCGCGATCAAGTCGGGGTTGCGGATTTCACCCAGTTGGAACTCGACGAACACCTTGCCTGCAAAGCCGAGTGCTTGATCGTCTGCTGCGATATTCAGATCATATACCGGTGTCGCTAACGTATGACCAGCCAATGCATTGGAGTATCCCAACTGACGAATGGTGACTCTTACTTCGCTGGCTTCTTCATCCAGAGCAATCGATCCAGCAGGAATCACCATGCGCAGCCCGCCTCCAACCAGCTCGATTCCTTTGCCATGCTCCTCAAGGGATTGCAGTGCCTCGCGCGACAGTTGAATGCCTAACGACTCCACATCATCTGTCAGACCGTATGCATTCAGATCAAGTGTCACAACATCTCTCTGCGTGTTCTGAGCATCGAGCAAGATCTTCGAATCGTTCACTTCCAACCATACTTCACCATCATCCTCATGCAGCTTATGCTCCGGTGGAGAAGGCGGGGTGGTGCCAGCACCTGGGTTCGTTCCCGGATCCGTACCTGGGTCTGTGCCCGGATCGGTGCCTGGCTCAGTGCCCGGATCCTTATCTTCAAGCGTCGTCACTTCGACAGCATCGCTTCGATCGGATTCATTGCCTGCTTCATCGATTGCCGTCACTTGATAG
>Ga0310829_1001317_pt1 | contig 14257 bp, 12 predicted proteins | sample WT_ome_4_FD_202244 | JGI IMG/M metagenome (GOLD analysis project Ga0310829, IMG submission 202244) | Sorghum-adapted microbial communities enriched on wild type (WT) sorghum from Joint BioEnergy Institute, Emeryville, California, United... ... | reverse complement strand
TATCATTTCGTCGGCGATCTGCAGGGCGGCAATGCCGATTTCGAACAGGCCTCGCATGCCTGGGTGGAGGTCTATATCCCGGGAGTCGGCTGGTACGGCATCGATCCGACGAACAATGCGGAGATCGGCGGCAGGTACGTGAAGCTGGGGCATGGTCGGGACTACAAGGATATCGTGCCGGTGAAGGGCATCTATCGCGGCACGGGCCATCAGCGGCTGGAAGTAACCGTGGATGTGCGCAAGACAGGAGAGTAGTCCGGGGTCTGCACGGGCGGACGAGACATCACAGGCCGACCGGAGGTGAGCCACTCGGCCGTTGTTAAGGATAGGCGGATGGGACGGGGACGGCGTATTGGGGAATGATCCGGCAAAAGCCGAGGCGATGGAAGGAAGGACGGGACCCTGCTTGCGCAGGATATCGGGTGTGCGGGCGGCTCGTGGTTGCCGTCCGCTCTTTTTTCTTTTATAATTGGTATAGACAACATGATAACCGGATAACAGGGCTTCTGGATGAGGGCGGTTGGCGCTGTGTCAGGCCAGGCTGGCAGAGACCTGCATCCGGCAGGAACCAGGTGTCAGGAAGAGATCAAGAGATCGGGAGTCGGTGAATGGATGAGGAAGATTATCAAGAATTCCCCGGTACCGCTCTATTACCAGCTCAAGGAGATCCTCCAGGAGATGATCGACAACGAGGAACTGAAGCCAAATGAGCCGATACCGACGGAGAGGGAGCTGTGTGAGATCCATGGCATCAGCCGCATGACGGCTCGCGAGGCGATCATGGCGCTGGTAAATGAGGGAGTGCTCTATCGGGAGCAGGGCAGGGGGACGTTCGTCGCCGGTCCGAAGCCGAAATATCGGCTGACGGAGCTGAGGGGCATGACCGAAGATATGGAGCGGATGGGTCATCGCGTGGAGACGGAGATTCTCTCCTTCGCGACCGCTCAGGCGACGAAGACGATCCGGAGCCTGTTCGGCCTCGAACAGGACGACGCGCTCGTATATCGCATCGAGCGGCTGCGCATCGTCGACGGCGAACCGTACGCGCTGGAGACGGTGTGGCTGGATGCGGAGAGGCTCAAGGGCATGTCCCGCGAGCGGCTGGAGGGGCGTTCGCTCTACGATGTGCTTCGCCGCGACTATTCGCTGCAGCCCCGTTCCGCCAGACAGACCTTCGAGCCGGTGATCATGAGCGATTATGAGGCGTCCTTGCTGCGCGTGGATCCGGGCTCGCTGGCCCTGCTGTTCCATCAGACGACGTACGGGGAGTCGGAGGAAGTGATCGAGTATGTCAAGTCGATCTATCGCGTGGACCGCTACAAGTTTGAGATATTCCTGAAATCGTGAAGATCAACATCAAGTGGGGAGGAACAGACAGATGAAGCTATGGATAGGCAATGACGGACAGGAGATCGCGCGGTTGGCTGCGGACCGGATCGAGGAGCTGATCCGCAACAAGCCGGATGCGGTGCTGGGTCTTGCGACAGGGAAAACGCCGATTGCAACCTATCGCGAGCTGGTCCGGCGTTATCGCGAGGGAAGGATCGATTTCTCGCGGGTCAAAACCTTTAACCTCGATGAATATTACGGGCTGGAGCCTGATCATCCGCAGAGTTATCATTATTATATGTACGAGCATCTGTTCAGCCATATCAACATTCCAAGGGAGAATGTCCATATCCCTTCGGGCACGCTGTCCGATGTGGAGGCCTACTGCCGCGAGTACGAGGAGAAGATCGCCGCGTGCGGCGGCATCGACCTGCAGCTGCTCGGCATCGGGCTGAACGGTCACATCGGCTTTAACGAGCCGGCGGAGGAACTGGTACCCGGCACGCATCTGGTGAAGCTGTCAGAAGAGACGATCAAGGCCAATTCCCGTTTCTTCGCTTCGCTCGAGGAGATGCCGCGCTATGCGATCACGATGGGCATGAGCACGATCATGTCGGCTCGTCAGATCCTGCTGCTGGCGGAAGGGGAAGGTAAGGCGAAGATCATCGGTCAGCTGTTTGACTCCGGGATCACGACGGATATACCGGCGACATTCCTGAGGCTGCATCGCGATGTGACGGTGCTGGTGGACAGGCAGGCCGGACGATATGTGATCAATGGACGTGAAGGAGCGGGAGCCAGGTGAAGCAACAACAGCTGTTTATCCATGCGATCGTGTACGCGGAGGCCAGCTCGGCTGGCGCGCCGGAGGGGAGCGCGGCCGGAGACGGCAAGCGCCAGGCGCCGGGAGCTTCTCCCGGGGATCGGTATGTGGCGCTGCCTGATGGGGCGGTGATCGTGGAGGACGGGAAGATCAGGGAGATCATCGCCGATCGGTCGACGCTGGACGGGCGTGACCTGAGCGGGTATGAGGTCATCGATCTGGGCGGCCAGCTGCTCATCCCCGGCTTCGTGGACGTCCACGTGCATGGCGGCGGCGGATATGATGCGATGGCGGGAGAGGCGGCACATATCCAGGGCATGAGCCGATTCCACGCCTCGCACGGCACGACGTCGATCCTGCCCACGACGCTGACGGCGGACCGGGCAAGCATCGAACGGGCTGTGCTGAGCATCGTGGAAGCGATCAGGCAAGGCAGCGAAGGCGCGGATATCGTCGGCATCCATCTGGAGGGGCCGTTCATCAGCCCGCAGCGCTGCGGCGCCCAGCATCCGGATCATATCCGGGAGCCGTCCATCGAAGAGCTGGATGCGTATCTGCGTCTGGCCGATGGATACGTGAAGCTGATCACGACGGCGCCGGAGCGTCCGAACGCGATGGAGATGATTCGTCATGCGGTGCAGCGCGGCGTGACGGTGTCGATCGGCCATTCCGACGCGACGCTCGACGTTGTGCGGGAAGCCGTCCGGCATGGCGCTTCACACGTGACGCATCTGTTCAACGGCATGCGGCCGCTGCATCACCGCGAGCCGGGGGTGGCAGGCGGCGCCCTGCTGCTGGATGAGCTGACGGTGGAGCTGATCTGCGATGGCTGGCACGTGCATCGCGATCTGGTGGAGCTCGTCTTCCGCGTCAAGCCGGATGAGAAGGTCGTGCTGATCACCGATGCGATGTCGGCGGCCGGATTGCCGGATGGGGATGATTATCAGCTCGGCGGATTGCCGTGCTACAAGGCGGACGGGCAGGTGCGCCTGAAGTCCAGCGGCGATCTGGCCGGCAGTTGTCTGACGCTGGATGAGGCGCTGCGCAACGCGATGCGGTTCACCGGACGCTCGCTGGCGGAGGTGCTGCCTTCGCTGACGATCAATCCGGCCAGAGCCGTCGGCATCGCCGACCGCAAGGGTTCGATCGCCCCGGGCAAGGACGCGGATTTCGCCGTGCTGGACGGTCGCTTCCAGGTTACGGCTGCTTATGTCCGAGGGAAGTGTGTGTACCGCCATTGATCGGTCAGGGATCCTGCCGGATGATCCGGGATGGACAGCGGAGCGATGGCCGCAACAGCATGCAGGCGTTGCTCTGAATATCAGCTACCGTGCCACGTGCTGCTGCCGGCGCCCCATCGCCAATGTCGGGCGGTCAATCGCATCCAGGTCAACAATCAAAACCTTGCTGAGCATAGGAGGGGTTCAGGATGACTTCAGGTGACAGCACCCGGCGATTTACCAATCGTGTTGATGAGTATGTCAGATACAGACCCGGCTATCCGCAGGAGGCGCTTGACTATCTCTATACCGTGGTCGGCTTCCAGGCGAGCAGCACCATCGCCGACATCGGAGCGGGAACGGGCATCTTCTCGGCCCATCTGCTGGAGCGGGGCAGCCGAGTGATCGCTGTTGAGCCGAACGACGCCATGCGCCAAGCGGCGGAGATAAGGCTGGGCGGCGATCCGAATTACTCGTCCGCGCCTGGTTCGGCAGAGAGCACGGGACTTCCTGATCGGTCGGTCGATCATATCACCTGCGCGCAGTCCTTTCACTGGTTCGATCGGGACAAGGCGCATGTCGAGTTCAGGCGCATCCTGCGTGCCGGAGGCAGGGTCGTGCTCGTGTGGAACTCGCGTCTCGTGCAGGGGACGCCATTCCGCGAAGAGATCGAGGAACTGCTAGAAAGGTACGGGATCGACTACAAGCAGGTGCGGCACAAGAACATCGCGCCGGAGGCGCTGGGGGCGTTCCTGAACGGCGGGGATATGCGGATCGCCCGCTTCCCGCATCATCAGCTGCTGGATCTCGCGGGTCTCCGCGGACGGCTGCTGTCTTCCTCCTATGTACCGATGCCGGGGCATCCGAATCACGAACCGATGATGCAGGAGCTTGAACGGATCTTTGCTCGCCACCAGAGGGACGGTTATGTTTCCTTTGATTATGAGACGGAAGTGTACGATGGCAGCCTGGCCTGATGGCCAGGCTGTCTGTCGTCCGGAAGAGGATCCGCCCGTGGAAGCGAATGGGCGACAGGCGGCGAGTCTCATCATATCCGGCGCACACGTTGTCTGTGACACAGTTGACGGGGGCAGACTGCTGTGTCACTCGTCATCCACAGCTGGAAGTTAATGCCGTCCATCATATTGACGTTCATCCGGGCGCATGCATATAATTAGGTTACCTAATAGATTGGAAGCCTAATTATATAGTCATTCCAGTATATGGCGCATCTTAAGGAGAGTGGGAACATGGCAGTGGAGCAACACCCCATAGCGAAGGAATTAATGGAAGCCTTTATGCAGATGGGACGGTCGGCGATCAAGGATGGAAGGGGCAAGCATGGATACCGGCGAAGCCAGGTGATGGCGCTCTATTGCTTGAAAGATGCCGCATCGCAGGGCGGACCGGGGCTGAGGGTTTCGGAGATCAGCAAGAAGTTGAACGTCACGTCGCCGACGGTTACTCAGCTTCTGAATGAACTGGAAGCGAATGGGTTGATTGAGAGGAAGGTCGATGCCCGTGATCGCCGAGCAGTTCGCATCCAGCTCACGGATAAAGGTCTGGTGTCGATTGAGAGGATCACGGAAGCGTTCCTTGATTCGTTCAATGGGCTGGTAGAGCATCTGGGCGAGGACGAGAGCAAGCAGCTGGCTCATCTGTTGAAGAAAGCGTCGGCTTATCTGATTCAAAGTCACTTGAGAATCGAACATATCCTGATGGACGGTGAGGATGGTCTGTGAAGAAGTTGCTGAAGTTTATGCGCCCATACCGCATATTGATCGCTTGCACGCTGGTGCTCGTGTTGGCCCAGGTGCTGACGGAGCTGTATCTGCCTGCTCTAATGGCGGATATCGTGGATGTTGGTGTCATGAATGGCGATATTCCTTATATCCTGAGAGTCGGCGGTCTCATGCTGCTCATCACGGCAGTAGGGATGTGCTGCATGATTGCGTCGAGCTATTGCTCGGCGAAAGCGGCATCCGGATTCGGCCGTGATCTGCGCAGCAAGCTGTTCAGTCATGTGAGCAGCTTCTCACAGCAAGAGTTCGATCAGGTCGGTACGGCATCGCTGATTACGCGCACAACCAATGACATCAATCAGGTGCAGCAGGTGTTCATCATGATGATGCGCATGATGGTCATCGCCCCGATGATGTGCATCGGCGGCATCGTCATGGCGATCTTGACTGATCCGGCACTGGCGCTGGTGATCGTCGGGGCATTGCCGGTGCTGGCGCTGCTCATCTTGTTCATCACGCGCGAGGGCATGCCGCTCTTCAAGGCATTGCAGAAGAAGCTCGACAGATTAAACCTGGTGCAACGCGAAGGGCTCACCGGCATCCGCGTGATCCGCGCATTTAACCGCGACAAGCGTGAGCAGGAGCGGTTCCGGGAAGCGAACACCGACTTGACGGATACGGCGCTTAAGGTAGCCCGGCTTATGGCCTCGATGTTCCCGATCATGATGCTGACGATCAACCTCGCAACGATCGCGCTCATCTGGTTCGGAAGCATCCGCATCGATAACGGACAATTGATGGTCGGCGAGCTGATGGCATTCATCCAATATGCGATGATGATCATGTTCTCGCTGATGATGGTGTCGATGATCTTCGTGATGGTGCCGCGCGCGGCGGTGTCAGCGGGCAGAATCAACGAAGTGCTGGAGATGACTCCTGCGATCCGTGATGAAGCGGGGTCATCCAGCGAATGGAAACAAACGTATACCAAGGGCGTCGTCGAATTCCGCGATGTCACCTTCCGCTATCCCGGCGCTGAGGAACCGGTACTGCAGCATATTACATTCACCGCTGGTCCGGGTGAGGTGACGGCGATCATCGGCGGCACCGGCGCAGGCAAGTCGACGCTCATCAACCTGATCCCGAGATTCTACGATGTAGAGAGCGGGGCTGTGCTGGTCGACGGCGTGGATGTGCGGGAGTTGCCGCAGGAAGTGCTGCGCAGCAAGATCGGCTTCGTGCCGCAGAAGGCGGTGTTGTTCACAGGCACGATCGCCGACAATATCCGTTACGGCAAGGAAGATGCCAGCGAAGAGGACTTGCGAAGAGCGGCAGAGACGGCGCAGGCGATGGAGTTCATCTCCGAGATGGAGGACGGCTTCCACACGCTGCTCGCGCAGGGCGGAAAGAACGTATCGGGCGGTCAGAAGCAACGGCTGGCGATCGCCAGAGCGCTCGTGCGGCGGCCGGCGATCTATGTGTTCGACGACAGCTTCTCGGCACTCGATTACAAGACCGATGCGAAGCTCCGTGCCGCGCTCCGTGAGGAGACGAAGGAAGCGACGGTCATCATCGTCGCGCAGCGCGTCAGCACGATCATCGATGCAGATCGCATCATCGTGCTGGATGAGGGTCGCATCGTGGGCAACGGCAAGCACCATGAACTGATGAAGTCATGCGAGGTCTATCGCGAGATTGTAACGTCGCAGTTGTCAGAGGAGGAGATCGCATGAGTGAAAGGGGACATCATCGGAAGATGGGGGCAGCGGGACGTCATGGAGGCCCTGGCGGACACGGCGCTCCCGGCGGGCCGCCCAGAGGTCCTGGCATGATGGGGCATCCTGGCCCGAGATTAGGGATGCCGGTAGAGAAGGCCAAGGATTTCTCCGGTACGCTGAAGAGATTATTCGCATATCTGAAGCCTTTCAAGTTCCAACTGATCGCCGTGATCGTCATGTCCGTCCTCAGCACGCTGTTCACGATTCTGTCGCCGAAGATTATGGGGTTGATCACAACTTCCTTGTTCGAAGGGATTCAGAACAGACTGAGCGGGGCAACCGGCGTTATGATCGACTTTCCATACATTGCGAATATCTTGCTTATGCTCGCGGGTCTGTATGTGTTCAGCTCAGCCTTCGCTTACGCTCAGCAATACATCATGGCGAGCGTCACGCAGCGAACGGTCTACGGTTTAAGGCAACAGGTGAACAGCAAGTTGTCTCGTCTGCCGCTTCGTTATTTTGACGGGCGTACGCACGGTGAGACGTTGAGCCGCATCACCAATGACGTGGACAATATCAGCAACACGATGCAGCAGAGTCTGGTCCAGATCATCTCCTCGGTGATCACCATCATCGGCGTGGTCGTCATGATGCTTATCATCAGCCCATGGCTCACCTTGATCTGTCTCTTGACTCTGCCGCTCAGCGCCGTAGCGACGATGTTGGTCGCGAAGCGATCACAGGGATATTTCATCAACCAGCAGCGCACGCTCGGTGAGCTGAACGGACATGTTGAGGAAATGTACGCAGGACAGCAGATCATCAAGGTGTTCGGGCATGAGAAACGCTCGGTGAGCGACTTCGACGCGATCAATGAACGCCTGTACGATGCCGGTTGGAAAGCCCAGTTCATCTCCGGCATCATCATGCCGCTCATGGGCTTCATCGGCAATATCGGTTATGTATTGATCGCGGTTGTCGGCGGGATGATGGTGTTCTGGCAACGCATCGCGATCGGTGACGTTCAAGCATTCATCCAGTATGCGCGGCAATTCTCCCAACCGATCACCCAAGCGGCGAATATCGCCAATATCATCCAATCGACGATCGCTTCGGCTGAACGGGTATTCGAGCTGCTGGACGAAGAGGAGGAACCGCAAGGCCGTTCGGCGGAGGAGGGTGAGGCTGCGTCTGCCAGCAAGCATACAGCTGGCACAGCGGCAGTCAGAGACACTGCAGATAAGCCAGCTGTCCAAGGAGCCGTTGCCTTCCATCATGTTCGCTTCGGCTATGCCCCGGAAGAGATCCTGATCGAGGACATGAACATCGAGGTGAAGCCGGGTCAGATGGTGGCGATCGTAGGCCCTACCGGCGCAGGCAAGACGACGCTTGTCAATCTGCTCATGCGCTTCTACGACGTACTCGGCGGCAAGATCACGGTAGACGGGAGGGATATCCGCGATTATGACCGTGGGGAATTGCGGAGCATGTTCGGCATGGTGCTGCAGGATACGTGGCTGTTCAACGGGACGATCCGCGACAACATCGCATATGGACGGGAAGGCGCGACGGAACAGGAGGTTGTGCACGCGGCGACCATGGCGCATGCCGACCATTTCATCCGCACCTTGCCTGACGGCTATGACACGGTGCTGAACGAAGAAGCCTCGAACATCTCGCAAGGGCAGAAGCAGCTCTTGACGATCGCCCGAGCATTCCTCGCCGATCCGCGCATCTTGATCCTCGACGAAGCGACGAGCAGCGTGGACACGCGCACCGAGATCCATATCCAGCGCGCGATGGCGACACTGATGCAGGGCCGTACGAGCTTCGTGATCGCGCATCGGTTGTCCACGATTCGCAACGCGGATATGATCCTCGTCATGAACAAGGGGAGCATCATCGAACAAGGGACGCACGAGGAGCTGCTGGCTCGTGGAGGTTTCTACGCCGATCTGTACAACAGCCAGTTTACAGCACAGGTGCAATCATCCGCTTCATAGGAGCATCTAGGCAAGCCGCGCCTGGTGGGCCCCACTCACCTTGGTGCGGCTTATGATCTGCTCCCAGCCGCCGTTATGCCGGCGTTGTGGTCGCATGTCTGCGCCGCTTGGCGCAAACCGAATCTTTCACTATAATGAGAGTAGTCTGGAGCTGTTGAACAATGATTAATCTCGATGAGGAGGGGCGCTGGAGATGAGCAACAAATTCGCGTGGACATGGAACGTAAAGCCGGAATACCTGGATGAGTACGTGAAGATGCATCTGGATCCTTGGCCGGAGGTGCTGGAGGAGCACACGAAAGCGGGCATCCGCAACTATTCGATCTTCCAGAACGGCAATCAGTTCTTCTATTGCTTCGAGTGTGACGATGTGGAGGCGGCATTCCAGTATATCGGGCAAAGTGAGATTTGCCAGAAGTGGGACGCCATTACGTCGAAGATGGTGGAAGGCTCCTTCGACCACAGCAAGGGTACGCCGCAGCCGCTAAGGGAAGTATTTTATCTGAAGTGATCGGATCATGCAAAAATCGTCTATCTGGGCAGAGCGTTGAGCTCCAACCTGGATAGACGATTTTTTGTCTGCATTAAGCGAGTTCAGCTGTTGGTGTTATATTTACGGAAATACAGATAGGAGATGACTAACGGCGTTACGATCGTGATGGCGAGGATCAGGAAGAACCCAACCAACATCCACTCTGTCGGCAGAAATGCGCACAGGATCATCACGAGTCCTCCAAAGAACATCACCCTGCCGCCGATCAGGTTGCTGCGGCGCCACACTTGTTCGTTCGCCAGCGTCCAGGGCGTCCTGATGCCGAAGGAGTAGTTATGCTTGAAGCGAGGCAACAGGTTGCCGAGGAAGACAAACAATGTTCCCGCGATGATCGGTGCCAGCACGGACATGTTGATGTCGACACCCATGCTGCTGAGGATCGTTACGCAATGCACGACCAAGAGGACGAGCAAGGTGATGACGTTGACGGTGTCGATATCACGCATGCTCTTCTGCAGATTGGCGCGCTTCGGATCGATGATCGGCGCGATCTTGATCAGCAGGAGAACGCCAGCCATGATTGCTGGCATGAGGAACAAACCGACCAGTTTGGATGCGTAGCGATCCACTTCGCCATAGGCGTTCCAGTGTATGGGCATCTGATCCGGCATGCGCCCGTAGGAGAGCACGCTGATGATCAGGGCTGCGGCGATGATGCCGATAGGGAGTATCCATTTTTTCATTCGGTATCCGTCCTTTCTGATGAGGTAGTCTGGAATTGCAGGATCCACTTCATGACATCCTGGAAGACCGTCGTGTTCAGCGAATACAAGATATGCTGCCCCTGACGTTCATCCGTGATGAGTTCCGCCTGTTTCAGAATGTTCAGGTGGTTGGATATGCTCGGTTTCGTCATGGTGAAGTGCTCAGCGATCTCGCCAGCCGTCATGTCGCGCTCTTTGAGCAGATCCAGGATCTTGCGTCTTGTCGGATCGGACAAAGCCTTAAAGGTGTCGTTCAGAGACATGGCGCGATCCTCACTTTCTGATTGAAGATGGATGCGATCATTCATAAATCAGTCACTCGTCGACGATATATTAGATAGTTAGACAATAATCTAAATATCTAATTACATAATACATGCGGACAAGGATATTGTCAAGCGGCTTCATCCTGCTGGGTACATCGGTGTTTGACAGGCAGATGTTGAGGGTGTCCATGACTGCACATCCGTCGGTTGATATTGCTGCAAGCACCTTGGGGATCTGCGAGTAGCGGTTTATGAAATACAGGCATCATATGGCATGTTGGTATATTGTGCTATGATATGGACGAAGATGTTACTCCCAGGAAACATGGAAACGGATGGTGACTAAGATGGTACGCAGATGGTTGGCAGTGTTGATCGTGCTGGTTGTCGGTTTGGGTCTGGCGGCTTGTACGCAGGACGGCAGGACGACGAATGACGAATCCATACAGAACGCTGACAACAGTCCATCCGGGGGAGGGAATGATGCGACGAGCGGTCAAGCGAGCGATAGATCCAATGGCGGTTCGGGCAATCATGCTGGCAGCATTGGCACAGATGCGCAAAGTGAAGCGTCGGATGAGCAGCTTCCTGAGCTTCAGCTGGCTCGGATGTTCCCTGAACGAACTTGGCAAGTTCCCGTGGGACTAGTTGCCGCTCCTGGTGATGCTGGCGCCTTGTACGTGATCGAGAAGCAAGGCCGGATCCAGCGCATCAGTCCGGACGGCAGCGGAAGTGAACTGTTCCTCGATATCGAGGATCGGGTCGTTGAAGGTTATATGGAGGAAGGACTGTTAGGGCTGGCTTTCCATCCCGATTATCAGAAGAACGGTTATATCTATGTGAATTATACGACGGAGAAGCATACGGTGATCGCACGTTATCAAGCAGATCTGAAGGCGGGCGTGGCTGTGGATGCGGCGACCGAGGTCGTGTTGCTCACGTACGAACAGCCCTACAACAATCATAATGGCGGTGATCTGCATTTCGGGCCGGACGGCATGCTGTACATCGCTTCGGGCGACGGCGGCGGCAGTGGCGATCCTCGCGGCAATGGGCAGAATCTGCGCTCATGGCTTGGCAAGATCCTGCGCATCGACGTTGACCGTACCGAGGATGGACGAGCGTATGCGATCCCGGAAGATAATCCTTTCTATGATCGCATAGATGGGACGAAGCGGGAAATCTATGCTTACGGGTTACGCAATCCGTGGCGCATCAGCTTCGACTCGGAAACAGGCGAGCTGTGGGCGGCAGACGTCGGACAGGATGCGATCGAGGAGATCAATCTGATCGTCAGCGGTGGTAATTATGGTTGGAATATCAAGGAAGGGACGAAGTGCTACAAACGTTCGAACTGTGCCGATGATTCGCTGATCGATCCCGTCTTCGAATACGATCACAGCCTCGGCCAGTCGATCACCGGCGGATATGTGTATCGCGGTTCACGGATCCCGGCACTGGTCGGACGGTATGTGTATGCCGACTTCGTCAGCGGCAAGGTCTGGGCTCTGAAGCTGGACGCAGAAGGGAAGCCGCACAATGTCCTGCTGATCGAGTCTGGTTTAGGCATCACGAGCTTCGGTACAGATGATGCAGGAGAGCTGTATGTGACGACGATCGATGGTGCGATCTATCAGCTTGTTCCGGCCGATCACCAGTGATGAGCACCCGCCATCCCGGCGGATGTGGCTTGCTGCTGACAGCCGACAGACTTCACCTCTCTGAGGACAGCTCGAGGCGGAGGATGGTCAATGCTCGTCGGCTTGCCATCGATATTTGACCTCGGCAAAATTGTGCATGATGAATTCGACTGCCCGTTTCTCACCGGTTCTTCGATCGATAACGGAACGCCACAGCTCATTTTCGCGATAGGTGCGGCCGTCCTGCTCGAGGAACCGGTGATTTCGCTCTTCGACGTGGTACGTATATTCGGTTAATTGGCTGGACAGCAAGGCTCCCTTCAGATGCTTGTCTGTCAGCCAGACACGAATCTGAAAGGTGTTATCGGTGGGGTTGAGAAACCGCAAATCCACATAATTGTAGAATACGCTGGCACCGCTGCCGAACGGCAACGTTCGATGATCATCGGGGAATGGATCAAAGCTGTGATGATGCCGCTCGATGACTTGAAGCGGGCTGTGAAGCGCCATCCAGTACAACAGATTGGCGAGCTGGCAGATCCCGCCGCCAATCCCTGTTTTGACTTCGCCGCGGGACAGCTGCATGCCCTCCACATAGCCTTTGCTGCGCGTCGTTCTGCCGACCAGCATCCAGAAGGAAAACACCTCTCCAGGCTTAATGAGGATGCCGTCGATGTTAGGGATGGCAAGCCGCAGATTCACGATCTTGTTCTCTTGCAGCTGGGGGTCCGAATCTCCCAACTTCCTTCTTAATAGCGACTGGTGCTTCTTCACGGTGAACGGGAGAGAATCTGCGGCCTTATCCATAGCGAACTTGCGGCGATCCAGGAGATTCCTGATCGCCCTCTGGAGCCGGAACTGTTCGATGCGTACATGATAGAAGATTGGATGAATACGAGACAGCTTCATCGTGAAACGTTCACCCCAGTCCCATATTTGATGAACTTGTGCAAGTTGGAAGATGATTTCATCTGCGCACCCCTCCCGATTCCAATCCTATCCGGTCAGTTTCGCGTTGCCTTGATGCTCTGAAACATTCAATCTTCAACGGCTCGCTATGCCGCTTCACGAGAGGCGGTTCCAATCATTAAGACGTATGAGATTTGGATAGAGTTACATGTTTGAACAGCGGAAGTTTCGTGTGTACGCTCATCGTTCTAATGAAAAGTTGGTGAAAGCACCTTTTGCCATGGCTTTTTAATTGATCAGCAATACGGTACAATTATGGATGTTCAAGTATATGGAGGCCTAGAGAACGTACGAATTAGAGCCTATCTCATGCTAGGCGATGGAAGGATGAACAGGTTTGAAAACAGTAGAATTGCTGGCGCCGGCAGGCAACTGGGAGTGTCTGCGCGCTGCGGTGGCGAACGGTGCTGACGCAGTGTTCTTCGGCGTGGGCAAATACAACGCACGAGTGAGGGCAGATAATTTCCGTGCGGAGGAGCTGCCGGAGATTATGGCCTATCTGCATAAATATCACGTTCGCGGCTATGTCACGTTGAACATCTTGATCTTCGAGGACGAGCTGGAGGAAGCGCGGCAGCTCGTGGAAGCTTGCATCGATGCAGGAGTCGATGCGCTCATCGTACAGGATATGGGGCTGGTGCGGCTGATCCGCGAGATGTCGCCGGACTTCCCGATCCATGGCTCGACGCAGATGACGGTGACGTCAGCGGAGGCGGTGGAATTTCTCGCCCCGTATGATGTGGAAGTTGTCGTGCTCGGACGCGAGAATAACTTGAAGCAGATCCGCTCAATCGCCAATCGGACGAAGACCCCGCTCGAGGTATTCGTGCATGGAGCGCTCTGCGTCTCGTACTCCGGCCAATGTCTGACAAGCGAGATGTGGGGCGGACGGTCGGCCAACCGCGGTGAATGCGCGCAAGCGTGCCGCCTGCCGTATGATCTCATCGTCGATGGTGTGCGCAAGGATATGGGCAATATCGCCTATCTGCTCTCCCCGAAGGATCTGGCGGCGATCGATCTTGTACCGGAGCTGATCGAAGCCGGTGTCAAGTCATTCAAGATCGAAGGGCGCTTGAAATCACCGGAGTATGTGGCGAACGTCGTCAGCAAATACCGTAAGGCGATCGATGAATATTTGGCAGGAAGAGACTATACACCTTCCAAGGGAGAGATGAGGGAGCTGCAGCAGAGCTTCAGCCGCGGCTTCACGCATGGCTTCCTCAAGGGTACGAACAACAAACAACTGGTCGACGGCACCTTCCCGAAGAGCCGCGGCGTCTATGTCGG
>Ga0310829_1001303_pt1 | contig 14377 bp, 11 predicted proteins | sample WT_ome_4_FD_202244 | JGI IMG/M metagenome (GOLD analysis project Ga0310829, IMG submission 202244) | Sorghum-adapted microbial communities enriched on wild type (WT) sorghum from Joint BioEnergy Institute, Emeryville, California, United... ... | reverse complement strand
AATACCGTGACACGATTGACCTAGCCAAATTGCTGCAATTGGTTCCGGGTCTGGGAGCTGCTGTTGGCGCTTACGCCAATTATCGCTTTCTTGATCATTTAGGAAATACAGCCATGAACGCCTACCGCATGCGGATTTTTCGCCTTTAATTTCCAAGGTGGTATCCGTAACACTAACAGCTCGCCGTACTTTAAGACTTCTTCATCTTTAATTTCCAGAGAGACGGGGACCCCTTGACCGCCCCCCTTTTCGATGCTTGTCCAAAACCGGTATATTTTTGACCGCTATTTTCCCATCACTGTCACTCCAAAACAAACCACCTAATCACCTCGTATTAAGGAGCTTCAGACCTATGTCTTAAGCGCCTTATTTTTTTCGCAAATAACTTCGTCCCCTTGCCATTTAAATCAAAGTCCAACAGTCCCTTTTCCCAATACCAGAAATTTTGCCAAATGTTAAAATAAATTCACGTGACCACCCTATTAATCTATTAGGAGGGATAAAAGTATGAAAGGTTTTTGGAGCAAACTAGCTGTCACACTGTCTTCATCTGCATTATTGCTACTTGGAACTGCCACCGCTGACGCCTATTCCCCACATCAAAAAGCTTGGGAAGCAAATCATCCGGTCCACGTAAAACCATCCGCCACTCATTCCTACCAGTATGGGCTTAACCCGGCACAAGTTCGGCATGCCTATGGGTTGGATAAACTTAGTCAAACCGGTGCCGGCCAAACCATTGCCATTGTTGATGCGTACGGTAGCCCGACGATCCAAAACGACCTGCAGGTTTTTAATAACCAATTCAATCTCCCGCCCGCTAATTTACAAGTCGTTTATCCAAATGGTAAACCGAGAAAAACCGATCCGGGTTGGGCACTTGAGACCTCAATGGACGTTGAATGGGCACATGCGATTGCTCCGGATGCTAAAATTCTACTTGTTGTGGCGCCATCGGCATCCATCACTGACCTTCTTGCCGCCATCGACTATGCCACTAGCCACGGAGCGCAAGTCGTCTCAAACAGTTGGGGCGGCTCGGAATTTTCCTCTGAATCAAGCTATAACAGTCACTTTAGCCATCCCGGTGTGACGTATTTCGCCTCATCCGGTGATAGCGGAGCAGGGGTTTCATGGCCTGCGTCCTCACCTTATGTCGTCTCAGTCGGCGGGACGACTCTAAATGTTGACCCATCCGGAAATTACTTAAGTGAAAGTGCTTGGTCTGGTTCCGGCGGTGGGTTAAGTGCCTATGTATCAAGACCCGCTTACCAAGATGTTGTTTCCCAGCTGGTTGGTGCATCCCGCGGTAATCCGGACATCGCTTTTGATGCCGACCCGAATACGGGCGTCGCTGTCTATGACACGACAAGGTATCAAGGACAAAGCGGCTGGTATGTCGTCGGAGGAACGAGCCTCAGCGCGCCAGCCTGGGCAGCGATCGTAGCTTTGGCTGACCAAAGCCGTAACACCCCACTTTCATCAAACGAAACCTTAAATGCCCTTTACAGCCTCGGCAGCGGGTCCAACTATCAGACCTATTTCCACGACATTTTATCCGGCGATAACAGCGGTTATAATGCCGGAAGCGGGTATGATTTAGTCACCGGTTGGGGAAGCCCGATCGCCAACCAACTCGTACCCGCTTTAGCGCAATACTAAAATCAGGCGGCTGTATTAAAAATTAAACTGACAGACGAAAAGCCGGGTACCCGCCCGGCTTTTTTATTGGTAGGAAAGCATAAAATTTTTAGGACAGCATAAGTGCTACTAAGTCCCCCGCTTTCGCCTAACAGGCTTAGCCGATCTCCCACTTAAAACTTTTAATTAGGCCAGCATGACTGCACGAAGGCTTGGATGGAGCAAGTTTTGGACTTGACAAATAACCGAGTCATATATAAAATATATAAGCGAGGTTTCTTTAACATTCGGTTGCCCGGATGAGAAATGAAATCTATCATAAAAAGTATGAGATACATAGGGGCACCACCATCTGTCCCTTTTTATATTTAATAAAATGCAATAATAGGTGGACGCTTAAAGGGCCGTTTTTGGCCAGTTAAACGTAAACCGGCAATTTTCCATCATCCGTGGAATCTCTCATAAGAGCGGTTCCGAACGGTGGAAGTTGCCGGTTTTTTATTTTCATAAAAGTACAAAAATGAAGTTGGCCTGTTTGGAGGGAAACCACATGACGGATTTATTGCATACGTTATTGCCGATTCTTTTTATCGCATTTTTACTCCTTGCGGCTCTCAGCGCGCTTATCTTTTTACAACCCTGCGTACCATTGTCCTATGTTCGCGTGCATATGGGCCTTTTAACGTTACCGCCTTTGATCTCTCTTGGGGCGCTCATTATGGACCGGACCCCTACCATCCTAGGGCCGTTTCGCTTCTATTCATTATCATGGTTGATCGCCTTATTTGTACTGACGATCGGGCTCATCGTCCAACGCTATTCGGTTCGCTATCTCTTGGGCGATCGCCATTATCGCGGCTATTTTGCTTTTCTTTCCTTCATCACTTTTTTTGATGCTTTCGCTTGGGTCAGCGATGATATACGGCTTATGCTCGTTTTTTGGGGAGCCGTCCTTCTGTCTTTAACGCTTTTGATTCGGCTAAATCACACATGGCGGCAAGCACTATGGTCTTCTGCCTTAGCCGGCCGCGTGTTTAGCTTGAGCTGGCTATTCCTGTTAGTCGCCATCGTTTGGCTCGTCAAAGAAACCGGAAGCTGGCATTGGTCACAGCTCAGCGCTCATGTCGCCCAGCTTCACCCTTGGTCACATACCGGTATGACGCTACTACTCGTGATGTCGGTCATGATTCCTGCCGCTCAGTTTCCTTTTCAAAGTTGGCTACTCAACTCTGTTGTCACACCGACACCGGTTTCGGCGATTATGCATGCCGGCATCGTCAATGTCGGCGGGATTCTTTTGACGGTAGCTGCACCTTTATTTACAAATGCTTTAGCCCAAACCGTCCTTTTGATCGCGTCAGGGCTTTCCGTACTTCTAGGAACGGGCATCATGCTGGTTCAGCCGGATTATAAACGGCAACTTGTCGGTTCAACGATCGCGCAAATGGGCTTTATGCTCGTTCAATGTGCCTTGGGCGCTTTCGCTGCCGCCATCACACACGCTGTTTTACACGGTCTATTTAAGGCCACATTGTTCTTGCAATCCGGGAATGCCTTGCAACATGCGGAAAAGCCTGAACGTACAGGCCTTCATGCCAATCTATGGCGGGTGCTCGGACTTATTTTGGGCATCGCAGCAGGCGTTATCTACTGGACGCTTTCGCCGGACTATGGCTACCGGACAGCAAGTGCCGTCATTTTAGGGTGGTCACTCGCTATCGCTTGGACGCAACTGACCGCTTATGACTACGGGCGATTGGGACGGCTCATCAACTTGGGTGTGCTGTGTGTTGCGGGACTCATGTTTTTCTTGATCCATCTCGCTTTTTATCACCTTTTGAACGGCATTCCGTCCCCCGGTCCATCAACGCCTTTAGTCATCATTCTGTTAATACTATTAATTGGAGCCAGCCTGCTCGCCATCTGGGTCAAACGGCAGCGTCATTCAAAACTTTATACTTGGCTGTACCTTTGGCTCATTCGTATTGGTGAAGCCCACCCGGATGCCATGGAAAGCCATCCGAAATATCTCACACAGCTTATGTCAAAAGGAGGTCCAACGCGATGAATACCACTTTAAAAAACCTCGCGTTTTCATCGGTTCACGCCATTGATCTTCATCAACTGGTAAAAGCAGCTTCACGCGTCATTGCACCATATGGACCGATTACGGCTTTTGCTGCCCGCAGTCCTTGGGCCGGTTGGGAACACATGCAGTTCGATAAAGCAGCGGAGCGGTTGAAAAGATGGTGTGATGTCGACATCCTACCCAGTGAGGCGATGATTCAAGCCGCTATTAGCAGCCATCACATCGACCAACAGGAATTAAAGGCAGCGCTCCACCGCTGGCTTGAAAGCCAAGCCTTGGACATTCCGCAAGAGATCCAAGAACAATTTGGTTGGGCATTACTTAATGATAATAAGGAATACGCCGCCGACATAGATCCCGGTCATGTGAAAACCGTTTCGAAACGGCTGCGCCGCCTCGCCTCTCATCTAGCTGGGCCATCGATTGTTGAAACGCACAGTCGGAAAACGGAACGGCTCGGCATCGACAACACAGGGGAACGCCTCAATCACCAGATGATGAAGTGGTGTAAGTTATATCTCGATGATCAGCAAGCCGCTTGGCCGATGCCGCACCGGGAAAAAGGCTTTTATGGCGCTTGGAAGCGGCTTTCGCCTCATGATCCGGCACTTCCCCGCAGCCTGCGTCAACGGTTAAAAGCTTTACCGGAAGACGCTGAGCAAGCCCTTAAGAAAGCGCTCGTCGATTTACACATACGCCCGGAAGAAAGCCGTCAATATTTAGAAGCACATCTTTTGGCTTTGCCCGGTTGGGCGGGGATGTTGCTTTGGATGGCAGAAGAAAACGGTGATGATCACCTCCTTATCGACTATCTTGCCATCCGCCTCTCCCTTGAAGCCTTTCTTATTCCGCCCGAGTTGATCGAAACCCCTTCGTCGCAAGATGACGGTGGAATGCTTGAAGCGCTCATTCAATCTTGGGCGGCGTATGGCGGAATGGCGCCAAGTGATTGGCTCCATCTGACAACGGATGAACAAAAAAGCCGATTGCATCTCGCCCAGCGGCTAAAGGCCGCCCGCCGCCTGATTTGGCTTGAGGCTTGGGAGAGAACATATGAAGCGCATTTGAAAAACCTCATTTCGGAAAAGGTATCGGCACCTAAGACGCGCGAACAACCGCCTGTTGCGCAATTTGCTTTTTGTTTGGATGTTCGTTCGGAAGCGATCCGTCGCCACCTCGAAGAAACGGGTCCATTCGAGACTTTTGGCACGGCTGGTTTTTTTGGATTACCGATCAAAGCCCGGAAACTCGGAAAAAAGCGGAGTCACAGCGCGTTGCCGGTCATGCTCAAACCGCAATATAAAATCGAGGAAACCTTGCCGGATCTTGATTACCGGGATTTCCAGAAACGCGCCGATCTTGCCGAGTCACCGAAACAAACTTTTGAAACATTGAAATACAATATGCCGAGCGGCTTGTTGCTTCCGGAAATCAGCGGTCCGTGGCTCGCTTTGCATAGCCTCGCTTCAAGCTTTATTCCCGAAACCGTGCGAAAATGGTACGGGAACATACACAAGCGCTTGGTCAAAACGCCGAAGATCGGCTTGACACTTGACCGTTGTTGTGAAGGCGAAACGGACTTGCCATTGGGATTTAGCGATGAAGAAAAAGTCTTCTTTGCGCGCCAAGCCTTGGTGACAATGGGCTTAACGGAAAACTTCGCGCCTCTAGTGGTGATTTGCGGGCATGAAGGGGAAACCGTGAATAATCCTCATGCCACCGCCTTGGATTGCAGTGCTTGCGGGGGCGCATCGAGCACATTCAACGCCCGCGTTCTCGTCGCCTTGTGCAATCTCCCGGAAGTACGCGAAAAGTTGAAAACAACAGGGATTATCATTCCAGAAGAAACCGTTTTTGTCGCCGCCAAACATGTGACAACAACCGATGAATTGCAATGGCTCGATGTACCAGACCTTAGTCCAGAAGCGCAATCGGCCTTTGACCGCGTCGAAAAAGTTTTACCTAAAGTCACTGAACAACTTGGCCGTGAGCGTCTCCCCCTTCTTCCAACCATTGTTTCGGTAAAAGAACGCACACATGCGGAAGCGGAAAAGCGGGCTAAGGATTGGAGCGAAATTCGTCCTGAGTGGGCGCTGGCGGGGAATGCCGCTTTTATCATCGGAGAGCGTTCCTTGACAAAAGGCCGCCATTTGGAAGGTAGGGTCTTTCTTCATAATTATCAATGGCAGAAAGACCGTAACGGTGAATTATTGGCCAACATAATTAAAGGTCCGGTGACGGTAGCCCAGTGGATTAACTTGCAATATTACGCCTCCACCGTGGCCCCGCATTATTACGGAAGCGGCAATAAAATCACCCAAACCGTCACGTCAGGTATCGGGGTAATGCAAGGCAATGGCAGTGACCTGTTGACTGGCCTCCCTTGGCAATCCGTCATGGCTTCTGACACGGCCATCTATCATGAGCCGTTACGCTTGCTCACGGTCATCCAAGCGCCGACCGAGTCCATTCAGCGCATCCTTGATCATGACCCGGATTTTCGACAAAAGTTGAAAAACGGTTGGCTTCGTCTAGCGACGATTGACCCCGACGGAAACTGGATCAGCTGGTCTTAGAGGGGCCCTTTTTCATAGACGGTTTTTGTTCAGCCTGTGAGAAGAAACTGCGAAAGCTTTGGTGGAAAGTCAGCCGGCCTAACGATTAACGGTTGATTCTCATTCATGATAAACTATAAAAAAGAAACGCTACACGGAAAGGAACACAATATGGGAAAAACAAAAGGTGATCTAGAAGCCGAAATCAGCAATGCCTTAACGCACTGGGAAAAAACATATCTCGGACGGGGCTCCATATCCGTTAAATCGGACATCTTACGCAACATGATTATTGTCACCCTTAGGGGCATTTTAACGCCTGCCGAGTATTCGCTATGTAGCGATAAAGACGGTTTATTGTCCGTCAAAAAACACCGAAATAGTTTGGTGGAGTCCGGTGTCGATGATTTAAAAGAAATTATTTATAATATTACGCAATTTGAAGTCGTCAGCATGCATACGGATTTAAGCACGAAAACCGGCGAACGCGTCATGGTGTTTAAGCTTGCCGGCAATCTTCAAAATGCCATAGAAGAAAGAGGTTGACCGATCGGGGTTTTGTCCCCCTGGTCAACCTCTTTTTATCTACATCAATACCGTATTTCCGCGATCTAGAGTGTATGCTCATTTTCCCAAGCTCAAAAGTGTACCAAAGTCCCGTTTTTGCCCATTTTCTTTGTTAATCCGGTCTTAGACACGGGCATACCGCCTCGTTTTTATATAATAGAGCCCCAACGCTTTCCCTTTAAGGTATCGAGGCATTTCCTGCAGAAAAACGGGCGGTCGCCGCAGTCTCTTCTAGTTTTTAGAAACGGAGGCTTGCCGGTTCAGTCCTTCCGTTAACCTCCACTTTGAAGATGGGGTTTCGGTTCTTCCTTTTTCCCCGGCAACGGGCCGCAAAAGACGTAAGCCATTTAAAATAACTAAGATGGTGCTTCCTTCATGGCCGACAACACCAAAGGGTAAATTGATGGCCTGAAGAAAATTGGAACAGATTAATAGGAAGATCACGGCCACGGCAAAGGTGATATTCTGTTTGACGACCCGGTTCATCCGCCGTGAAAGTTGAATGGCATAGGCGATTTTATCAAGGCTGTTTTTCATTAAAACGACATCGGCCGTCTCAAGGGCCACATCCGTTCCTTCCCCCATCGCAATGCCCACATCGGCAGTCGCAAGTGCCGGGGCATCGTTCATGCCGTCACCGACCATCGCCGTTCGCCCATAGCTTTCTTTAATGTTTTTAATGTATGCCAATTTTTCCTCCGGCAAGCATTTCGCGACATAAACATCGACTCCCGCTTCCTTAGCAACTGCACGGGCCGTCGTCTCATGATCCCCGGTGAGCATGATCGTGTGAATGCCTAAGCTTTTCAATGTCTTAATGGCTGAGGAAGCTTCAGGCCGTACCTTATCTTTCATCGCAATCAAACCTTGAATGCCGGCTTCATTACCAACATAAACGACGGTTTTCCCTTCTTCTTTAAGCGATTGGGCCTCGGCCGGTTCGTCATCTAGAAACCAACCGGCTTGCCCGATGCGCCATCGTTGGCCATCAACCGTCGCTTCCACCCCAAGTCCAGCGGTTTCTTCCATGTCACCGACTTCCGGTAGAGGAACTTGAGAAAGCTTTTTATATTCATGGACAATTGCCTGGGCAAGCGGATGATTGGAATGGTGCTCAATAGCTGCCGCTAATCGCAAAAGATCATGTTCATTTCGGTCGCCGAACGGCACAACATCCGTTACACTCGGTTGACCAAGCGTTAATGTCCCGGTTTTGTCAAAAGCCACAGCTTTAATATGACCTAATTGTTCAAGATGGACACCGCCTTTAAATAAAACCCCGCGCTTGGCTCCATTTGAAATGGCGGCCAGTGTAGCGGGCATAATGGAAGCGACAACCGCGCATGGAGACGCCACAACCAAGAGCACCATGGCGCGATAAAGGGTGTCCGCAAAGCTCCAACCGAAAGCAAAATGGGGGATCACCATCATCAGGAGCACAGCGAATAAAACGACTTTGACGTAGACATCCTCAAATTTTTCAATAAAAAGCTGGGATGGCGATTTTTCACTTTGGGCATTTTGGACAAGGTCTATAATTTTTTGGAATAACGTATCGTTTGCCTTTTTTGCCACTTCAACGATCAAGACGCCATTGACATTGATCGTCCCGGCAAACACCTCGTCATTCTTACACTTCATCACAGGGAGGCTTTCTCCTGTAATAGCCGATTCATCGACCGTGGTTTCCCCTTTGAGAATCACGCCGTCCGCCGGAATGCGTTCCCCGGGTTTTACAATAATTCGGTCACCGACTGCGAGTTCCTTGGCATGAATCACTCGTTCTTCTCCGTCTTCGATGCGCGTCGCTTTTTCCGGCTGGATATTCATCAGGGATGAGATTTCTTTTCTGCTTTTATTTGTCGTATAGGTCTCAAGCGCCCCGCTCAATGCAAAAATGAAAATCAGTACACCGCCTTCCCACCAATAGCCAATCAAAGCGGACCCAATCGCTGCCAAAAACATTAAAAGTTCCACGTTTAAGGTTTTCTTCTCGATGGTCTCCGTGATGCCTTCCTTCGCCTTCGCATAACCGCCGATCACAAACGCAATGATAAAGAAAACAATGGAAAAAATCGTATTTTCATAGGTTAAAAGCCATCCGATCAGCATGAGTAAACCGCTTGTGAGTGCTGCAATCAGCTCACCATGCTCATTTAAAATATATTTTACTTTAGTATTATTATTATTTTTAGTGAAAATTTTGGCGTATTCTGCCATGTGGAGATGCATGTAAACACCACCTTAATTGAGAATAAGAATCATTATACATTTTATATTCGAGTTTAAAAAAACTTGATATTTAGCCTTGCTTTTCTCCATTATATTCCCATTTTAAATTATAATCAATATAAATAATTATATTTTTAGATGATAATAATTATCATTAACAATTATCTTATTCCCACACCAAATTCGATTAAAGATTATGAATCTAACTTGTCCTAAAGAGAGGAATCGAACAGACTACGGAAGTCGAAAATGATTCTTTAGTTGACGAATTGAAAGACATGCCTTATAGTATAACCAGTTACTTTAATGCTTAAAAGCATTTATGCATAAAACTGCGAAAGTGCCAAAAGTCAAACAACGACAAGGGAGAGACAACAATATGAACAAACTTCGCAGGGAACTCAGCAGCTGGCACGGTTACGCATTAGTGATCGGCGGAATGATTGGTTCCGGGATATTTGTCGTCACAGGCCAAGCTGGCGCAGAGGCCGGGCCATCCGTTCCATTCGGTTATATCGCCCTGTTACCGGTTTTACTGGCTTCCGCCCTTGCTTACTTAATTTTTTTAAGCAGTCCATTGGGGAAAAAGCCCGGCGGTGCCTACGTCCATATCAGCCGTACTTTTCAAAGTCACTTCGTTGGATTTATCTTTATGTGGTTTCAATATATCGCTTTAATTGGCGTCATGGCGGTCATCGCGCTGTCTTTCAGCGATTATGTGACCAGTTTGTTAGGTTGGGGACATTCTCTGCTACTTGCAACCGTCTTCGTGCTCTTTTTTTACTTGCTGAACTTAATCGGTGTTAAATGGTTCGGACGCATACAACTTTGGATGTCGATTATCCTTTTGGTTTCCATCGGCTTTCTCGTCTTACCAGGGTTGTTTGCTGTCCATCTGAAAAACTACACCCCCTTACTTCCCCATGGGTGGCATGGATTCTTTAGCATCCTTCCTTCGTTGTTTTTTGCCTATTTCGGCTTTGAACAGCTCGCACAAACTGGGGGAGAAATGAAAAATCCACAAAAAGCACTGCCTAGAACGATGCTGCGCGGGGCGCTCATCACGATGGCCATTTACTTTCTTGTGTCTTGGGTGGCCTTTGGCGTTCTGCCAGCGGACATTCTAGCTAAATCGCAAAGTGCGATGGCCGATGTGGCGGCCGTTTATTTACCGGGATGGGCCAAATGGATTGTCGTCATCGGTATCATCATGGCTTTTGCAACGACTTTAAATTCGATCATGATGGTCGTAAGCCGCATGTTGTTCAGTTATGCAGAGGACCGAACCGTTCCATCTGTTTTGGCATTGGTTAACAAAAAATTTGGCACGCCTCATCTGTCATTAACAGTAAATACGCTTCTTGTCATTGGATTGCTTTGGACGAAAACATTGGATTTTATTATCAACATATCTTTACAGGGGATGTTTCTGATGTATATGGGACATGCCATCGCCATGATCGCCCTCCCATATATCCGGCCGGCATTATTGGAAACCGCTCTTTTTAAACCGTCAAAAAAATGGATGGTTATCTGTGGCTGTTTTGCCTTCGTGGTGCTTGCCGTATTCAGTTTTCAAATGATACTTTCCGTCGCACCGATGCTCATTGGCTGGGCAATCATAGGAACAGCCTTATTTTTCATCGGTAAATGGGAGGGTAAACGGAAAGGCTTTGACTATCAGGCCAATTTGAAAGAGGATTGGGCGAAAAAAGCTTCATGAAAAACGGGGACAATCCCCGTTTTTATTTTTCCGGTAAGTGACCTATCCTTTTTCAGGCTAGCATGACACAACTACGGCTTTGCCTTTGTGCGATATTTTTAAGCTTCGGACATGATAAAACGTTGCGCAAAAAGAGGAAGCGCAACGTTTTTCGGTTCAATGGCGTCCAAAACGTCGCGCTGCAACCAGATATTAGGGAAATCAAGGCACGATTCACGGGTCCAGACGCCTTTGCGCGACTTTTTTAAGCTTCCAACACGCGAAAACGTTGCGCAAAAAGAGGAAGCGCAACGTTTTTCGGTTCAATGGCGTCCAAAACGTCGCGCTGCAACCAGAAATTGGGAAAAATCAGACGCGATGCTAGGATCCAAACGCCTTTGCGCGACATTTTTAGGCTTCCGACACGCGAAAACGTTGTTGCGTAAAAGGATCTTTAAATTGGAATATTCAGCAGTATATTTCTAAATGCAAGAAGGCTTGGGCGCATGCCCGGTTTTTCTTATATATAAAAATTAGCGCCACTCGCGCGTACGCTTTACGAAGCGGGTGTTCATCATCCGGAGATGGGGTGTTCGGAGATTTCCTTGCCATCGGCTAGACCGTCTTCATAGCCGGCGCCATAGGCTTCCCTGACAGCTTTTTCAATCAAAGACTTGTCCGTATCGCTTAGGGATACTTGCGACTGTTCTAAGTGGTCGAGGATTCGTTTTGTTTGTATTTCATATTCCTTTTTGAAAGTCATCGCGAATTACTCCTTCTTTTACCTATATTTATTTTTGCCATTTTAAAAGATAATATTATATTTGAAAGGCAAATGATATCGATATGGAGGTAACACAATGAAACAGATCATCCCGCATATTACTGTTGAAAATTGCAAGGAAGCTCTCGATTTCTATCAAGGCATTTTCGGTGGCGAAATCCGAAACGCCCAGCTCGCCGACGGCATTGAGATGTTTAAGGGCCATGAAGGCAAGTATATCCATGCTGAATTACATATTAATGAAGCTTGCGTCATCTACCTCGTTGATATTTTCGGAAAGGAACCAATAAAAGGAAACCATATTCAACTCGCTCTTCAAATGGACAGTGAAGATGAGATCAATCGGGTATACGATGCCCTTTCTAAAGAAGGTCAAATCAAGATGGAACTGCAGGATACCATGTGGGGAGCGCGGTATGGCATTGTGGTCGACCGTTACGGTGTGATTTGGGAACTTAACTATCAAAAATAGTTGGTTACTGACGTTGAAAACTATCGGGAACTTCTTTAAGCGGACGAATGGAAAGGTTCGTTTTCATATATAAAACGTGTTGGAAAAAGGCGATGAATGACGGGATCAAAGCCTCATGGTCAGAGATCTTCTCCCTTGGTTACCTTTACAATAAAACCATAAATATAATCTGCTTGAGCCTCGAAAGTGCGCATAAATCGGGTTTTTGCTCATTTTCGGTGGCCGAACGACCTGAAATCGCGCATATGCTCCAGTTATTTACAGTTTTTAGCCTTGTTTTTCCAATTACTGGAGCGTCTGCTCATTTTTTTGCCTGCCTGAGCCTCAAAAGTGCGCATAAATCGGGTTTTTGCTCATTTTCGGTGGCCGAACGACCTGAAATCGCGCATATGCTCCAGTTATTTACAGTTTTCGTCCTTGTTTTTCCAATTACTGGAGCGTCTGCTCATTTTTCGCCTGCCTGAGCCTCAAGAGTGCGCATAAATCGGATTTTTGCTCATTTTTGGTGGCCGATCGGCCTGAATTTGCGCATATGCTCCAGTTATTTACAGTATTTGTCCTTGTTTTTCCATTTACTGGAGCGTCTGCTCATTTTTCGCCTGCTAGAGCAACGAAAGTGCGCATAAATCGGGTTTTTGCTCATTTTCGGTGGCCGTTCGGCCTGAAATTGCGCATATGCTCCAGTTTTTTACAAGAAGGCCCAATAATTAGTCCTAGATTAAAAACCAATAACCCTGTACCACTTTTAGAGTGTCCGGGGTTATTTTAGGTGTTCACTCAAACTATTGAGCTTTTGTCCCAACCTCATGAAAAGGTAATCGCCCTATATATAAGGGAAGATAACACCTGAAAAAGGTTCCGACCATCAAAAAGCATAATCGGAACCTTTTTTACGTTATTTTGGGCTAGTTATGTCCCGGCCCCTTTTTATACAAATGGGGCAGGATTGTTGAACCATGGGCGTTCAATTTGTGTTTTATATAACTGTTTAGTAATATAACCATAAGGAAATATATGATTTGGAGGTTGCTGAAATGTGACAACTCAAATGAACAAAGACATATTTGAAGTCATCGCGGAGCCTAACCGTAGGAAAATTATCGACCTTCTAAGGATTCGTCCAAGAACGGTTAATGAAATGGTTGAATGTTTAAAGTTAAGCCAACCTGGCGTTTCGAAACATTTAAAAATCCTGAGAGAAGCTGGTTTAGTGTCAGTCACTAAAGCATCTCAAGCTCGTATTTATCATTTGCATGGCGAGCCTTTACAAGAAATTGATCACTGGCTTGAGCCATATCGAAAGTATTGGTCAGAAAAATTGGATTTACTTGAGCAAATTTTGGATGAGGAGGCGTAAAATGTTAGCTGTCATAGAAAAAGTTGAAGGTGGTTACATTGCTCGTTACGACAGGCCACTAAAACATCCGGTCGAAAAGGTATGGGCGGCTATGACCCAAAACGATAAATTAGTGAAGTGGATGCCTAATCTTCAGATCGTTGACCTCAAGCAAGACGGGACGATTAAATTTAATATGAATGATGGAACAGGACATTCCTTTGACATGAAGATAAGAGACTATAAAGAAAACGAAGTGCTTGAATTTGAATGGGGTGACGGCTGGGTACGATTTGAGTTACACCCTACACCAGAAGGCTGTTTGTTGATTTTAAAAGAATTTATCAATACTATAAATGATCATACTCCGAAGGATTTGGCGGGTTGGCATGTTTGTCTTGATATTTTAATTGATTTATTAAATGGGAGATATCACGCAGTTTTCCCTAAAGAAAATTGGGAGAAATGGTATCAAAAATACATTGTTTCGGTTAAAACATTAAATAATTAGTGCTTTTTCATTGAAGTCACAAGTGCTTCCATTATTGAAGGTATCCAGCTTATGAGGATGATCGGCGATTGGACGATATAAAGGGAATTTAAGAAAACTGGGCTCCGCTTGTAGGCGGAGCCTTTGTTATCCTGATGCTGGCCCAAAAAACGACAGACTTTCTTATCCGTAAAAAATCCGCCTCCAATGAGACGGCTGTTCGATTCTTTTTACTCGATGGAAAATGTCCCTAAAACATCATTTCCCCATTTTAACGTAAAACGGTCGCCGGTTTCCGCCGGACCGACTCCTGAAGGCGTGCCGGTGTATAAGAGATCCCCAGGTCCGAGGCCAAAATGCTCGCCCGCGAAATCAATTAAAGTTTGCGGATCAAAAATCATTTCCTTGATGTTGCCACGCTGAACCTCTGCATCATTTTTCAGTAAAACAAAATCGGTGTCTTTCAATGGTTCAATGCCGGGAAAAGCAAGCCAACGGGTTAGAACGGC
>Ga0310829_1001289_pt1 | contig 14550 bp, 16 predicted proteins | sample WT_ome_4_FD_202244 | JGI IMG/M metagenome (GOLD analysis project Ga0310829, IMG submission 202244) | Sorghum-adapted microbial communities enriched on wild type (WT) sorghum from Joint BioEnergy Institute, Emeryville, California, United... ... | reverse complement strand
GTCCCATCCGACCGCCAAATTTCCTGTGTCTGCACGGCCATATATATCGCCCCGATAGGTACCGCACTGGCGGCGGGTCGTTCGTTCACGGTCGGCCCGTAATGTTCCATATTACTCCCCGTTAGTTTAACAGCGCCCGGCATCGCATCGGTAAAAATCTCCGCCCCCGCCCCGTTAACATTGACCACCTTTGGCCTGTCCGAGCTCGCCCCGCTCACCCAATCCTGGACTCTCTTCCAGGCGTCATACATCATCTGTCTAGTGATCTGCATCAAATCGCCCCCTTGCTTTTCGTTTTGCCTCTCAGTGCTCCGTCATACTCATATTCCTGCGCGATGATCCGACTTGATCTGTTGACGCCGTATGCATCCTCCACCGTTACCACATCGCCAGGCTCGAGTGCGGGATTTTGCCGCCAATTGACCTCGTACAGCGCTCGCTTATTGCTTTCCGTCAGGATCCACTCCGCCACGGCTTTCGCATGTTGTTCAGTGTTGATCAATGTGTTTTCGACTTTCAGCGTCGCGCCGCCGGTCACTGGGCCTGTTTCCACGTACGTACCGGCCACCGTGTCCGCATCGCTGTAATAGTTGACCTCGACGCGAGAGACGAGCGTGTCAAGGTTGATCTGCGGCTCAGAATACATGTTATCCATGTAAATCGTATCAACCGGCGATTCGTCGACCAGGCGGACGATGTTCAGGAAATCGTCTCTGTCGACGAACATTGCACACATTCCGGCCACTGCGATGTTCTGGAAAAGTTCCCGGTACGTCTGCTTTTTGTACACACTCAGTGTGCTCATAGACGCCAGCGCGGGATCGAGCCTGTATTTTTCCAATCCGATCTCCGTGATCAGCGACATGGCCAATGTGTGCAGATTGGTGTTGGATGGAGTGGTGTTCTCGACCTCGACAGACGGCAGGAAATCCAAGCGATTCCGGGCCGTGAATGTGGTCGTCAGGCTCCCCTCGTCGGACTTCCAATCAGACAAAAAGTACAGGCCCATGTTGACCCACTCATAGAAATCCGGCCTGATCTCCACGCCCAGCTCGACGACGGCAGCCTGCCGCTCCTGCAAAAACTTGTAGGAGCCCTGCGGGTTGAGGATGTTAAATTCCCGGTTGCTGTTGTCCACCACAAATTTGAGCTCGTTCGCCGGGACCTGGGCGCTGATCGGGTCGATTTCCTCAAGCAGATTGACCCGGAAAAGGTTGTCATCACCATACACCCGCACAACGCCAAAGCTGACCTCTGTCACTTTCGCCCGGCGATCCGGGCGGCACCATTTGAGCAGAGTGATGGTGATCCGGCGATAGTTTTCGATCTGCTGTTTATCGATCACCCATCGCGCCCGATCGTTGTCGCGTACGGATTGGCTCCAGATGACGTTGTTTCCGGCGTCATATGCGGCGACGTCAAAATCGACCGCATACTCGTCGGCAGGTTCGTCGAATGTGATCGTCAGACCGATGGAACTGTGCGGCTCCGCGAAAGCAAAGTCAATCACCTGCGCCGGACTGAAAGAGCCGTCGACGCCACTGAATGATGCGGAATACCATCCGACCTCAAAACCGGGTTCGTCCTCCTTCGGCGGAAGGACAAAAGAGCCGTCCAGCCGCCAATAGTCCGGTTCAAATGTTGCGTACGCTGGACGGTTCCTTTCCTGATTGGTGAGCTGGTCTTTCCGGCTGATCTCGGCCTCGCTGGTAACGGTAACGGATGCATCATCAGCCGACGTCACATCGCTAATATCAAAGGTGACGCGGGCGGATGTGCGGCGTGATGGTGAGTATATGGCTTGATCAAATTCCGGGGATGTTGTGATCATGCCGCATCACCTCTCAATCAGGTTAAAGGCAACGTCTTTCCAGCGCACGACGCCATTTTGGTAATCAATCGCCCCTGCTTTGCGGTCGCCAACATAAAAGGTTCCGGTCCGCATTGTGCCGTCTTGCGGATCGGGATATTCGACCGTAAAAAAGACCGGGGAGACAGCCCGCAAAAGCTGGCTCAACCGGTCCTGGTCAAGATAATTCCATGTCAATTCGAGCTTACGCTTTGTAGCTATCCGCTCAATTATGATGGTGCCTTTTGCGTTGCGTTCAGCCTTTGAGAGGTCCATCACCCCCGCCGTGTAGCTGGACGGCGTGGGGATTTGCACACCGTCAATCTTTATCAAATCGCCCACCTCCGTCACACAGGCTTGATTACAGCAGGGCCGCGCCGCTGCTGCTCTTGTTGTTGATACGGATACATTACGCGGGCCAGAGTTGTACCGTCGATTTGGATGACGATTTCGCGGTCGGATTCCTGTCTACCTTGCGCCACCTGCTGGGCCGCCACAACAGCCGTCCCAATCGCGCTGGCCAAGGTGTCCACGAAAGACGTATTCTCAAGCGGAATGACGGCTTCTTTTCCGGCCTCTCCAATCATGGCGAGTGTAGGGCCGTAGACAATGCCGCCGGACGCGAATGCCGGCACAGTGGCGCCACTTTTGAGGAGACCAGATATCCACTGCAAAGCATCATCGAGCCATTTGGATGCCTGGCTGACCACACCTCTTGCGGCCGATCCTGCGCCAGCCATGCCAGCGCCCGGGACAATATACGGTGCTGCAGCCTTGGAAAATGGAGCTGTCTTGTCGGAGAGCCAATCCAATCCTTGGAGCAAGTATCCGATCACTGGCAGGTCTCGACCGGGGAGATCGCTGGTCACGTTTTTTGGCGTTACAACTTCGCCCACTTTTTCAAGACCGGCACGGAAAGTCAATCCAGTTTCCGCGAGTGCAGACAATGCTTTTGATTTGATATCTTGCAGGCTCGGCACAGCACCACCAATCAAACTCTGAAGCGTCATCCATGCAGCTATGGCATCGTTGATTTTTTGGATGATCGGGCTGATTTTTTGCTCGGCCGCGGCTCGCATGCTCTCAAGGGCAGTAGACCAAGACGATTTAACACTGTCTAGTGTCGGGATCAGGCTGAACAGCGTCACTCCAAGACCGGCCCATTCCAAAGCAAAGCCCGGGCGGAAGTTCCGCAGCTCACTCAGTACGTACGCAAGAGAATTTTTCCATTCCTCGCGTACAAATCCGAGCGGCAGTTCGATGGATTTGATTTCATTTTTCAGCGATGACCAGTCCGCCTCTATGAGCGGACGATGACTTTGAAGCTCCGCCAGCATACCAGCCAACACCGTACTCCATGTCACGCCAACATTGAGCGTGGGCGGTACAATGCTGTCGATCGACGACCGGAAACCGCCGAGCTCCGCGTTGAGTTGCGGGAAGGTCCCCTGGGACACCCCGAGCATGGAAGCAAGCGTGCTCGACCATATCGCGCCGAGGTTGATGATCGGCGGGACGGTCACGCCCAAGCTGGATTGAAACCCAGTCAAATGCCCATTCAAAAGCGGGAACGTTGCGGCCGCGGCACCGAGCATTCCGGCGAGCAATCCGCTCCAACGCGGTCCAATCGGAGCCAATCCGTTGGCAACGTCCGCGTTCACATCATTCAGCCACTGAGCCATTTTGGCCCGGGTCTCCCGCGTCAAATCGTTGATTGTGGCGAGTACGTTCGTTACGACTGCACCTAGTCCAGCGTCGGGAGGATGTGGTGGGTCGAATTCGATGCGATACCGCTTCGTGAGTGCGGGCGGGACCTCGGGCCAGTCCCAAGTCACGCCGCCGGAGGGTGTTCCTGGCGGTGTGGGAAAACCGCCACCGCCGCCGCTTCCTGCTCCGCCTTTCGATCCGCCGCCAAAATCGCCAAGCTGGTTGATTTCGTCGAACGAGGCCAACTGTTTCACGGCTTTTTTCGCGGATTCAGCCAACTCATCATACGCATCACCCTGATCGTTGATGGCGTCCGTAGCCCGGTTGGCTCCCCGCGTCATCTCGTCATAGTCCCAGCCACGAACAGCATAGAAAAACCGGGCGAGTTGCTCGGTCACCCAGGCGAGGGACTCACCAAACCTCGTCAGCGCCGGGAGAACGGCATCCCAAAGCGGCAAAAACATCTGAGACAAATGCAACTTCACATCTTTGAATTGCTCGAGCAATCTTTCTTGCTTCGTCATCACGTTTTGCTGCAAATCATTGCCATAGCGCTTATACGTCTGCTCCAGAATCGCCGCCAATCGAATCTGCTGCTGTTGCTGGAACGTGAGTTGACTCCACGACTTGTCACCAGCGAACTTTCTGAATGCTTCGGTCGACTCGATCATCGAGATGTTCACGTACACACCAAGATCCTCGATTGCTTCGGTCGAGCCAAGCATACCAGAACGAATCCGGTTGAACACGTCATCAATATCCCGTCCAGTATATGAAGCGATCACTCGGGTTGCGTGAACAAGGTCTTGGGTAGACTCTTGAAGCTGTTTCGTGTCGCTGATGAAGGACGCGAGCAAATTCCCGTATGTTGCACCAAGTTCTGCCGCGGTCTGCTTCGCAAGACCTTGAGCCTGTGCCCAGTCCATATAGGCACGGGCACCCTCGCGGAGCGTGATATTGAGTCGGCCGATATCGGCTTCGAATTTTGCGGCGGTTTGGCTTGCCCGATAAATACCAGCCGTGACCAAACCGAGTGCAGCCACAAAGGCGCCGATGCCGAGAGCCGCGCCTCCGAATGCAGCGCCCGTCCCGCCAGCCGCAGCACCAAGGCCAGACAGCCCCTTGGTTGTGGATCCCATCACAGGGCGGAGCGAGCTGAGGGCGGCGGTGATTCCGCCAATGCCTTTTGCTCCGCGAATTTGCGAGAGGGAAGAAGTGACCGTGCTGCCGAGAGTCCGGAGCTCGCCCGTGATTCCGCCGAAACCCTTTGTACCGGTGATGGTTTTCGTCGCTTTGGTTGCGTCGTTTTTGAATCGGTTCAGTTCCCGCGTAGCGTTTTGCATGGTCTGGCGCGCTGCGGAGAAGTCTGCGCCAATCCGGATCATGAGGTTACGTACAACGGCCATGCTCGGTCACTCCTTCCCTTCAAGATTTGCCATGAATCGCTTTGCAAAAGAAAGCATCTCGTCTGGAGACTGTGCTTTTTCATACTGCTTTTTCCGTATCCCCGACAGAACTGTTCTCAGGCTAGGCATCTTCTTTGCCCGGTAGAATCTGGCAGTGTGATATGCATGAATGATTGCATGTTCAAAATCCTGTTGCTGCTGCGCCTTGTGGTTTTCGACGTACAGCCACAGTTCCCGCGGTGTCATCCATTCCCATTCTTGCAGACCAACACCGACACGGATTGCTACGCGCTTCGATTCTTCGAAGTCGAACGGTCGCTTTTCTTCGTCTTCTGATCCTGGGGGTCGTTTCCCTCCAGTTCCTCCGGCTTAGCGCCGAATGCGGCCGCAAAGGCCTTTCCAACGGATTCAACGATGTGCCGGTAATTCGGCGCTTGATCGAGAAGGTCTTCCATCTGCTCCAACTTGAGCGTTTCCCCGTTTTCCTTCGCGTCGTGAAGCAAGCCGCAATAAACCAATTTCTCAACCATATCAAAATCGTTGAATCCTTCATCTTCGATTTCTTCGAGCGATTTTCCGGTCAGCGCAACAAGCGTCTTGAGTGCTTTGTGTCCAAATCGCAGTTCTCGCGGACGGTCGAGATGGATAATCACCAAATCGCTGTTGTTTTTGCTCATTGATATTCATTCCTTTCAGTAGATTTTTTTGGAAAACTGTCTTATCCTAAAGGTGAGGTGGGGAGTATGGACATTTATATCTGCCCGATGTGCAAGCAGGAAAATGGCGAGCATCAGAAATACTGCCTGAATTGTGGTAAGTGGCTGCTCGACCCCGCATTTCCGGCCATAAAAAAGGAAAAGCGCAAGAAAAAATCCCGCAACTATTTTGGGGCCATCATGCTGATCTTGGCCGCAATCGGCGCATATTGGTTTTTATCCAACGGCGGGACGCTTGCCGTTCCTGTAAGCAAAATGTACTACGATCCGATCGAAAATGAGTATTTCCGATTCTCGCAACTCGAAATAACCAATAGCTCAGTTTCGTCCATACCCATAGACTTTGAAGTCAAAAAGGACTTCGATCATCCGATTGAAGTCGTCGCCGTTTTTTACGATGGAGAAGGAAACCGAATTGCTAGGGCATCCACAACCATCACCCGAAAATTGACGTCTGGGTATGAAACCACGCTTGTCCTCAAGCTGGACAACCCGGCGAACTTGATGAAATCGCGCAGTCTTAGCATGGAAACGAATCCATTGACCCCGTTCGAACTATTGGAAAAAGCCGTTGAAGCGATACAATGATCCCGGGGGCAACCACCCCCGGGATTTTCATTTTTTACGCCTTGGTGACAACAACTTCATACACAACGGACGTCTTTCCGGTTTCCTGCGCAACGATCGTCACCTTGCGGCTGTTGGCACCGTTGAAGGGGATTGCGCTGGATGCCTGTCCGTTCGTCAGGTCCTCTTTGAATTGGCCATCCACGTACAGTTTCAGCTCATGGTTGGCTGCGGTGGCCGTCACCGTGAAGCTAGAGGCCGTCACACCGTCAAACGCATAGAAATGCGTACCATTTGCGAAAGTCGGGCTCAACGTTCCGCCCGTTCCAGCCAACGTCAGACCAGTCAGGCCGGAGCTTGCGCCGAAATTCAGCGACGGCTTCCCGGATACCCGAATCGTCGCTTCGAACCCAATCGCTTCCTCGGTCTCGCTCGTGACGTTGAACGCTGTCACAATACCCTGAAAACTCCACGCGGCGCCGAGTTTTGCCGGGTAGATGATCTCGAAATCCTGCACTTCTCCGGATTCCAACGCCGCGTACACATCGGCCTGGCCAAGATCAGAGGGCACAAAAAAGCCGGAGATGGAAACCTCTCCGGGATCTTTGAATCCACCGATGAATTCGCGGTATCCGCCCTCGCTGTCGAGCGTCGTCACGTCGAGTTCTTCCTGAGTGATCGATGGCGATCCGATCGACGAAAGATCACCGATGAAATTCAGGCCGATCTTGATTTTTGTACCGACCGAACGCGTTGCTCTTTTGGTCACTTCACATCACTCCCCAAAGTAGACTTGAAATTCGATTACACACCGGTGCAAATCCGGTTGTGATTCGTACATTTCAACCGGCATCTGGTACTCGACCGCCTCAATGAAAGGCCCGTCTGCGCCAATCTGCCGGCCTTCAAACGACAAGAGTAAGGTGACCACCTGTTTCGTGATCGCCTTCATGTCAGCGTACCGATCCGCAATGACATTTAGCTCGCCGCGGACTTCCTTGGACCGCATATAACCGTCCAGAGATTTGTCGCGCAGGCCCTCGCTGCTGCCGTAGATCACGTACGGCACGCCGTTTTTCTTCACCGCCTCCGGCGCAAAGAGCGGATACACTCGACCGCCCAGCTCCGGTATGGCGCTCACGATCTCCTGCCGCAGCGCGGCTTCGAAATCTTGCATCCGCTCACCGCCCTTTCCGCAAGGCTTTGTCAACTTCGCGACCGGCTACTTCAAGAACGCGCCTTTCTATCTGTTCCGCATTCTCGTCGATTGCTCGGCGCAAAAAGCGATAGCCCGGCACATACCCACCATCGACGGTCAGAAAACCGTACTCTTGCGAAGCCGGGTAATAGTACCGCTTGCCGTCCTTGGTCATTTTGACGAAGATGTCATTTTTGGCTGGGTCCATCATGACGTCATAGACTTTCTTGCCCCTGGTCCTTGTGCGCTCGCCCTTTAGGATGATTCCTTGTTTCAGCGCACCTGTGTCTTCCGGTGCATTCGCTTTTGCTGCTCGCAAGGCGATCCTGGCGCCAGCCCTTGCCGACTGGGTGGCGGCCGGCTGGGGGACCTTTCCGAGTTCACGAAAAGCGCGCTCCAACTCCCGCATGCCGATGATCTCAGTCTTGCGGGCCATCACTGTCTCTCCTTACACATGAGTTGCAGCTCTTTCCGACCAAACTCCGGATGGATGATGTGGAGAATCTCGAACTCGGAATCTCTATACTGCACCCGCATCGTCCGGTCGATTCCCTCCCGGTACCGGATCCGGATTCGCGTCGTCACTTCGGCGTGCTCGCTCATGACGGCGAAGTATTCGCGCCCGCGGAGCGGTTCAATCGCGGCCCATACAGTCGCAACCGGCACATAGTCGTCCAGCGGCTGGCCGTACTCGTCCAGGTCATCGCGACCAGGTGGCCGCAGGATGGTGACACGCTTGTTGAGGCGGTTGACGATAAGCTTACTCATCCGGATCACCGTCTCCCGGCGTGTAGGCATGTTGGAGTTGGGCCATGATGGACTGGATTGTAAATCGCACTTTATCCGACGGTTGCTGACCGATCAGATCGCGGTTTTCGTACCAGTCAGCACACAGCACCAGGCAGAACAGCTTTGCGAGTTGATTCCCGCTATCAAACTGAATTTCGGTAGCATTGTGAAGATACGTCTCCGCGGCACCGATCAGCATATCAATCAGGCCGTCCTCGTCGTCACCATCCACGCGAAGCCACGTTTTCGCTTCCTCAACCGTCAGGATCGACATCGGTATCAGCGCCTTTCTTGCGCTTCAGTTTGTTCGGCGGGTTGGACTTCTCGGCGGGCTTGGGCTTCTCAGACTCAGCGAGGAACCCTTCCTTCACGAGAAAGGCTACTCGCTTCTTGTCATCTTCCGGATACTCATCGCCAACATTGTAGCGTTTGAAATTATGAAACCTTTCCCGGAAAGCCCGGATCACTTTTGCCACGCTTGATCACCTCCATGTAGGGGAAAAGAGGCGGGACGAGCCCGCCCCTCATTACGGCGCGGGCGTCAGGTCGATTTCTCCGAACACAGCGGCATTGCCGTCCCACTGTACATAGTCGTCGCGCATGATGGTGCGCAGTTCCGTGGTGTCGCGCCGCCATGCGTCGCCGCCTTCGCGGGTCGAGGCCAGCTCGAAGAACCGACGGTTGAACAACACCATGTATTGTTTCAAGTTGCCGACAAACACAGGTGCCTTGTCACTGACAGTGGGCAGGTGGCGGTTCGATGCCACTACAATCTGGCGGCCTTTGAACAACTTGCGGCCGGGCTGGGTGATATCTTCTTGCAGGATCGGCCGGCCGATGCCATCCACCTGGTTGTCCAGCCAGTTGAACCCGTCTTGGTTGGTCAGGATGATCGAAGACAGGCTGATTGCCGGGTCCAGGTCAACGTTCAGGACAGTATTGATGTCCTTCACGTCGCCCAGCGCTTTCGGCGTAAGCGTGCGCAACAACGAGATGATTTGCGTGTTGCGCGTATGAACGGCTTTCCGTGCGATCCAGTTGGTTACGTAGCCAATCAAGTTGGCGTCGTTGTCAGCCAGCAGCTCGTTCGTGATCGGCAGGTAGCCGGCGCGCTTCTTGAGTTTGTAGTTTACAACCGTGAATTTCGGGTTGTCCGTTTCCGGAATTTCGCCATATTCATCGACCACCTGGAACGGCGTCATGTCAGCATCAGCTTCCAGTACGCGGGAACCGGAAAGCGTCGAGACGTCCTCAACCGTCACATATTGCGACAGGTCATTCCACTCGCGCATCAGCGTGTTGATTTGTGTTTGGATGTCTTGCGGAACAACCATGCCGACGTCACCGTCAGGGATCGCCGGGTTGGTTTCACCCTCGTTCATGACAGCCCGGCGCTCGTATTCCTCGATGATCGAGCGCTGCTCGGACGTGATGCGCTTCCGACGGATGCCACGCAGGAAGATTTGGCGGTATTCCGCTTCAAGTTCTTTCATGTCGCGCTCTTCGACGTTTCCGTCGTCCTTCAGCTCGGTGCCGCCCATAGCGCGGGCTTCGGTTTCTTCCAACTCACGCTGAAGATCGACTTTCGCCTGAAGCGCCCGAACCTCTTCCATTTTGTCTTTTGCTTCTTGTACCTTGTCCTCAGCCAGCAGGCTGCGGACTTCTTGCTTTGCCGCGTCCAACTTGGACATCAGCGCTCTCAGTTCTCTGGTCACTTTCACTTCACCTCGAAATATAATTTTTGGAATTGAAAAAGCTCAACCGTAAAGGTCGAGCTCGATGGAGAGTTTCTCCTTTTCGTATTGGTCGGCGGCTCGCTGCTCGGAAACTTTGAATTCTTCCAAGCCGCGAGCGCTGACTTCGTTTGCCGGGTACGCCGGGAAAGCAACCGGGCTGATTTCGTATAATTCAGCATTGAGAATGGTGCGTTTATAGATCTTTTTATCTCCACGTTGTTCTGTTGACCATTTGTCCTTTGTGACTTTCATTCCGAAAGAAACTCCGTCAACATCTCCGCGCTGGATGAGTTCCCACGCATCGTTTCCAGCTTGCGTGTCAGGGATATCGAGTTCGAAACGAAGCTCCTTGTCGCCGTCGTAGATCCTGAGTGTACCGGATTTGGTATTTCCCAAAACCAGCGATGTGTCATGACTCCACAAACCAACAACATTTCGGGTTTTCAACGATTCCGAAAAAGCTCCCGTCGCAATCTGTTCCACCCACGTGTCGCCATACCAGTCGATAAAATCGGCCGAGTCTGTCTCGTACTTGATCGCCCCGGTGATGGTGCGCTTGCCTTCCTCTCCGTCAGCTTCCCGGATCTCCAGCGTCACCGGCATCGCTCGGATCTCCTTCTCCGGCATCTTCCTCTCCTTGTCCAGCTCCATCACCTCCTTTCCGGTATGCTGCACCAACGTCCGTCAGCGGTACCATGTTGCCGTTGACAATCAGCTGATCGCCTCCAGGCAAAGGCGGGTCCTCCTCCAACGCCCGGACTTCGTTCGGCGTCTTGAAACCGGACTGAATGGCAGTCTTGTACGCCTCGTAACGGGACTTGATGTCGGCACGCAGAATCGCATCCGCATTGGCGCGAACAAAAAAGCCGTCCTCGATCTCTTCATCGAGAAACAGCTTGTATGTCAACTCCTGCTCGTATCCGGTGAGGATCGGCTGGAGAGTGTCAGTGTAGAATTCTTTCTGCTGCTCGGTCGTGTTGTTGTACGTCGCCCTGGACAGATCGTTCAGCTGGTGCATTTTGATCCCGAAGGCCGCGGCGATTTGCCGGATGGTCAGCTGCGCGTTCTCCAAGAATTGAGCATCCTGCAAGCTTAGCGCGATAGGCTCGAATTTGTAGCCGATCGGCATGAGCGCGATCCGGTGGGCGTTTTTCAAACCGCTGGACATTTCCTCGAATTTTTCCCGGAAATTCCGTTTGGCCTTTTCGTCCAGGTCACCGACATATTGCACCAAGCCCTTAACTTGGAGTCCCTGCTTGAAAAATTTGTTGACGAACTCGCTTGCCGCGGCATTGTTTTCTACCGTCGCCCGCAGCTGGTCGATCGGCGAAAGACCAACGATTCCATTCAGCGTCAGCCCGCCACGGAAGTGCAGCATTTCGTCTTCCGGAATCTTGCGCTGTTCATACCCGAGATCGACCACGTACCACAGCTTGGAGCGTGGGCGCATGATCCCGGAAATGCCCGTGTCGTCGTCAACGTATATCTTGACCTTCGTGAAATCGACCGGCCACAGCCCGACCGGGTGCCCGGTTCGCTGGTCAAACTCGATGTTGACAAAAGCATTCCCGTACAAACAATTTTGCGTTTCGACCACTTTCCAGAAGTCAAAGGCCGACATGAACGGGTTCGGCCGGAGGCGAAGGAGCTGCGCAACGGCATGTTTGTTTTGCCTGCGGACCCCGTACTCGTCTTCCTGGTACACCTTGAACGGCAACTTGGCCACGGACTCCGAGCGGATCCGGATGCAGGCGTACACCGTATCCACCTTGAGCGCGCCTTTGCCTTTGATGCTGACGCCGTCCAGATCGATACCGAGGATTTCCGCCAGCCGGCGATCGTCCTTGTTCAGCTCCAGCGATTCTCGTTTCTCATCGATCCCGAGCCATCGCCGGGCCACATCCTTGATTCCCAATCTCTCACCACCTTTCAGCTCCAAAGTTTATCGAGAAATTCCCCGTCCGCGAACTCGCTCACGTCCGGAGGTCTTTCGTTTACCATGGCGCGCACCATGGCATTGATGACAGCCGCCAACAAGTCAATCCGCTGGGTGTCATCCTTGTGTTTCTTGCTGAGCTTAATATTGCCATTGCTGTCCACGACCTCCACCGCATTGGACAGGCACCAATCCAGGAGCGAGTTGCCGTCGTGGACGACTCGGCCCTGCAACACAAGCTCACGGAAATACTTCGTCGGTTCGGAGAGCGTCTGCACTCCCTGCCGGATCTCCACCACCGTCTTGCCGGCCGCCTCCCGTTCCTGCATGAAGTGCGAAGCGTTATATGGGTCGTAACACTCCTCCAGGATCGTCACGCCGTTGTCGAATTCGAATTCGTCAAGATGGTTGGCGATATAACGATAGTCCGTGACGGCTCCAGGCGTGAGCGTGCACCAGCCTTCTTTCGCCCAGTGCTTGTACGGCACCCGATCGGTGTGTTCGTGCTTAGTCGCCGTCTCCTCCGGTATGAATCCGTGGGCCGTGACGGCCAGGCGGCCATCCGGCAGCCAGAAGACATGTGCATCGGCAGTGAGGTCGATCCGCTTCGACATGTCAATACCAGCCCAGCCTTCCAGGCCGCGGATCAACTCCAAGAACTCTTTCCGCGAGACAGCAAGGTCCTTCCACTTGTCCATGATGCCCGCCATGTACTTCTCTTCGCTGTCCGCTTGCCAAAGGTTCACGCGCTTTGTCAGCCACTCGCGAATCTTGGCCGGATCGCCAGAGTTGAATGCCGTGTCGTGCTCCATGCGGATCTGCTGGAGCAGCTCCCGGCTATACTCGTTGTCCTCTTGGAGGATCGGATTGGGCTTCACCCAAACCGTCTCATCGTGAGGATCGTCATCTTTATCGAGCGTGCGGATCATGGCGAAGTAAGATTCGATCATCGGGATCTCGCCCCGGAGCATCTTCTCCAGCATGTCCCGCTCTTTCTTGCAAGGGTTGTTTTCTGCGTCCTTGCCCGCGGTCGTGATGATCATCATGAGGGACTGGAGCCGCTTGCCGAAGCCCGAAAAAAGCACATCCACGATTTCACTCGTCGGATGTGCATGGTATTCGTCGATGATCACGATGCACGGTGCACCGGAGTCTTTGTTTTTGGTGTCCTTAGAGAGTGGCCGCAGCCAGCCGCCGCGGGTCTTGTGTTCGATATAGGTTTTCATGATCCGGAGCCTTTTGGCGATGTCCGGGCTGCCCATGCCCATCTTTTGGGCGTCACCCCACACCCGTTTCGCCTGGCCGCGGTCGACAGCCGCGCACTCCACTTCGGGCATGTCCTCGTAGCGTTTTTGACTCGGGTCATACGGCGGATAGACACAATCTCCGCACATGCCGTAGAGCGCAATGCCGGACATTTCCGTGGATTTGACATTGCCCCGGGCCCGTTCATTGTACGAGCGGTTGAACCGTCGCCTGCCGGTTTCCATGTGAACCCAACCGAACACACTGCCCAGGTCGAACTTTTGGAACGGCAACAGCTTGATCGGCTGCCCGCTGAACGGGCCGCGGACGTGCCGGCAGCATCGCTCGAACCAATCAAAGATCCGATCTGCGCGCGTCTCGTCGAAGACGTAAGGGAATTCCTCTGTGCCTTGGCGCTGCAGATCTTTGAGATGCCGCTCACAGGCCAGCCATTCCAATTCGCATGCTGGGCGCAGGCCAGCCACAACCTCAACCGCATACCGGTGCGTCGGGTGAAGCTCGTCCAGATCCTTCGGTAAATTCTTAATCGAAGAGGTCCGCATTCGGATCCTGCTCCTCGTCGGCGATCCTCTTCGCAAGCCGTGCCCGTGCATTCGCATTCAGCCCGAGCTTGTCACTGTACTGGAGAATCAGGCGGGCATAGCTGAGCTGGGTCTTCACCCAGGGCGCCTCCACTTCCGAGCCGGAAGCGTTGGTCGTTGTGTAACCCTTCTCCCGGATAACTTCCGACAGCTCTTTGTGCCGTGCCACCGCATCGCAATATGCGGCGAGCACATCTTCATCGACTTTGTCCAGGACATCGAAGTCCTTCATGTCCCGGATCGTCTTCCGCCAGACAGATTTCGCCTCATCGTCCAGCCATGCCGGCATCTTGAGATTTTTCTTCTTCGGCCGTGTCAATTTGGCGGCGGCGCGCTGGCGAGCTTCGACTTCCTTCTTCGTCCAATGCTTGCCGCCGCCTTTCCGGCCGACCTGCATTTTGGAAAAATCAATGACTTGGTTCCCCATCGCCGCCACCTCCTTTTGCTGCTAAATTAAAAAGCCGCTCATCTGAGCGACTTATAATCTTTACATGTAAATCCACAACCACAAAACCATTCATGGATCTTACATTTTCCAGAGGGCGACATTAGTGGATTTGTGAGAAAATTTTTGCATCCGATGCAATCCCCATCGAAAGGTTGAAATGGTTCAGAGACCATCAACTCTACGCCGAATCGGCTGACCTTTTCGACCTGCAATTTCATAACATCACCCCCCCCCCCCCCAACTCAATCATAACACATTTCTGAAAATTAAACGGGGACTTTTTCTCACGCGCGAGTGGGGGCGCGGTCTCTCGCGCGGGCTTTCAAACTTTTGACCCTCCCCCTACCCCAG
>Ga0310829_1001259_pt1 | contig 14840 bp, 10 predicted proteins | sample WT_ome_4_FD_202244 | JGI IMG/M metagenome (GOLD analysis project Ga0310829, IMG submission 202244) | Sorghum-adapted microbial communities enriched on wild type (WT) sorghum from Joint BioEnergy Institute, Emeryville, California, United... ... | reverse complement strand
GACGGCCGGAAGCAGCGGTCCGCTGCCCTGGAACGGCACGAACTCGAATTGCACGCCCACTTCATCCGCCAGCATGTTCGCCAGGAGCGCCACGACGGTGCCTTCGCCCGGGAGGCCGACCGTCAGTTTCCCGGGGTTGGCCTTCGCGTATTCAATCAGATCCTGCAGGGTGTTGAACGGGGAATCCTTCGGCACGACGATGGTACCGGACATTTCGCCGGCCCGGTTGACGATGATGAAGTCGTCCTTCGTATATTGGGCTTCCGTGATGTGCAGCGTGGACGCGATGTGCCCGTTGGCCGCCCACAGCCATGTGTAGCCGTCGGGAGCCGCCTTGACCAGTTCGTAGTTGCCGATCGTGCCGGAACCGCCGCCGATGTTTTTCACGGTGACCGGCTGGCTGATGATGCCTTGCGCCGCGTCGGCGAAGGCGCGGGCCAAAATGTCGGAAATGCCGCCTGCATCAAAAGGAACGATCAGTTCGATCGGCTTGGTCGGAAATTCCACGGGATTTCCGGCTTCACTGCCGCTTGCGGCGTTGCCGCCGGCAGTGTTGCCGCTTTGGGCGTTCCCGCTCGCGGCATTGTTTCCCGTCGCGTTACCGCCGGAAGCGTTGTTGCCGTTGTTTCCGCATGCGGCAACAAACAGAAGAAGGGCCAGCAACGCGGCGACAACCGAAATTTTCTTGATGTTCATGACGGGTGACCTCCATTTTCATCGGACAACAACGTTGTCGGAATGATCTATTTAGTTTTCCTAGCGGGAAACTATGAATTGATTTTAATGGGCTGTTCGACAAATGTCAAACGTTTTTTCGCGAAATATGTCGAACCAGACATGCCGACACCCCCGGCCGTTGGACCGGGGTTGTCCGACGTTCGAACAGACAGCGGGGCAAAGGCGCCGGCGCCCGCTCCTCCGCCACCGCGCATGCGTCCGTCGCATGCACGCCGGCCCTCCCATTTGCAAAAGCAAAACCCGCCGGGCGGGATCCGGACGGCACATCGGACGGGCTGCTCCCCCTTGACGGATTGAAGCCGCACGGACCGCCGGGAGATCCCGGCATGCGATGGTTGAAAAATCGACAAAAAAATGAAAAAGGTCACTCATAAGTTGAAGTTTATGTCGATATTTCGACAAAAACAAGAGGGGATGACGCTTCGCCGCCCAATTTTGGTCGATTTTTCGACTGAAAGGGCCGGTTATCGCATCGACGCCTCCTTTTTTGGGTGAAAAATCGACCATCCGGCCTCGCGACCGCATCATCTCCGCCCCGGAGGCATGCCCCGACGTGCCGGGGATCACCATTCAACCGGGCACCAGAAGCCCTGCCGCGACAACCCCGTTTTGCCGGCAGGCCATCCGGAAAGAAAAAACGGCAAGGCCGTCACGGAAATGGAAATCCGCGAAAACGTTCGCCTTGCCCGCATATGAACCGAAACGTTGTGCGCCTTGCCCATATCCCCCCTGCCGGGACGAATCACATCATGGATAAACGCGAACTTCGATGATTTCCGCGGACGGACTGCCATTGGTCGATTCCACGACAAGACGGATTTTCCGGGTACGTATCGCCCGATCCAGGGGGTGTACGCGTTTGCGTTTCCGGTTGTCCCGCTCCCGGAACAACACTTCCCATTTCCCATCCATCCACGCTTCGATGCGATAATCTTTGACCAGTTCGGGCATGATCTCCCAGGGCGTCCGATGGTGATGCAGGTTGATCAGATCCTTGTTCACGTCATCATTGAAGATGATCCGGATTTCGCCGATTGTTTGCTCCCGCTCCCATTCCAACTGCAGCCAGGGAGCATCGGTTTCTTCGCCAAGCGGTTCGGAAATCCACATGTGCGGGCCGCCGTACGGGCGCAAATACCCGTCCGTGACTTTGTCCGGCGTGAAGGCTTCCGTGTCCGGCTCGACGGCAAAGCAGACGCTTCGGTATTGAAAAGGTTTCGTCGCCCACTTCACCACCAGCTGACTCGTATCGTGATCCTCCAGTTCCTTCGCCGCTCGCGCTTCACCTGTTTTTGCCAAAGAAAGCGTGCCGCTGTGGGAGCGGTTGGACACATAAACGTGAACCGATGCGTTGGCTTTGATGATGACAAACGCATTTTGCGGCTGTTCGGGCCGCCACGGCAGCCGGAACGTGACCCATTGTCCGTTGCCTTGCCCAACGGAAACCTCGTCGCTTGCGATCCACCGTTCCGGCACGTAGTTTTGCGGCTTTGCCGGGCACCACAATTCCGTCTGCATGACGGTGTCTTCCGCCGCATCGACGAGCAGGCGAAATTCCCGGATTTCGGGGTCCACAGGCACGATGATGCCGAGGTCATGCCGCATCGGCACGCGTTCGTCCCGCTCGTCCACCTCCATCCTGCGACGCCAGCCCGATGCGCTGACGACCGCAATCCGCGCCAAATCCTGCGGATCCGCATTCCGTACTCCGATGAGGGAAGCGTCCGCCCGAAGCAGCGTCTGTTGCAATTCGGTCAGATGGTGCCGTGCGATCTCCCTCGGGGTCACGCCTTTGGACACCGCAAGCGCCGCCCCCGTGCCGGCGGCTTCCCCCACCACCGCACAGGTCGCCATTACCCGGGTCGTGCCGAAGGCGACGTGGGTGGCGCTGATGTTCCTTCCGGCGAACATCAGGTTTTCAACGTTTCGCGAATACAGGCTGCGGAACGGGATGTGGTAAACGCCGTTCGTAAACATGTGCTTCGATCCGCTTTCCGTGGCGTACATGCCTCCCGGCGGATGCAGATCGATCGACCATCCCCCGAATCCGATCGTATCCTCGAATTCCCGCTGTTCGATCAAATCGATCTGGTTCAACACGTAATCCCCGATGAAACGGCGATATTCCCGTTTGCCGGGAATCGACCCGACCCATTCGAGGGTCAGGTTGTCCGCATCAAACTTGCCGGAATTTTTGATGTAGTCCCAGATGCCGTAAATAACGGACCACAGTTCATCACGAATTCGCTCATTGTCATGGACCGTGTCCAGTTCGCCGCCCCATTCGATCCACCAATAATGACAGCCCGAATCGCCGCTCTTGATGACGCGCTTGATCGGAATCGGCGTTTGGGTGATGTCCTTCGCAAAGGAAGGCGGAATATATTTCACGGGATGGCCCGCATCTTTCGTATAAAACAGGATGGTGCTGCCGAGCGTAACGGCATCGGCTTTGGCCTGCGCCCACGGTTCGTTGAATTCGTCCCGGGATTCGCGGCCGATGCGGTATTCGGCACCGGCCAGGAAACCGATCAGGCCGTCGCCCGTGCAGTCCAGATACAACGGACTCTCGAAGCGGATTTTCCGTTCCGATCCCATCATCCATCCCATCACCGATCGGATGACGCGCCGGTCCCTTTCCCCCTCGGCCTCGATTTCATGCACGTCCGTATTCAGAAACAGGCGGATGTTTTTTTCCGCCCTGACGGTTTCCAAAACCACCAGGTCCCACATATAGGGATTGCCGTCGATGTTGCGGTACTGGTTTTCCAGGAACATTTCGCCCATAATGCCTGTTTCACGCGCATACCGCTGCACACCGTGCGCGGTGGCGCCGCACACCCACACGCGAATTTCACTGCTCGAATTCCCGCCCAATACCGGACGGTTCTGGACAAGCGCCACGGATTTTCCGAGCCTGGCCGCGGCCACGGCCGCGCAAACGCCTGCCAAACCGCCCCCGATCACCGTAATGTCCGTCTTGACCACTTCATGCCGCATGGCAATCCTCCTTTTCCAACCGGATGTCCGGGCAAGCTGCCTTACCCTTTTACCGCCGTATTGGTGACACCTTGGATGATGAACTTTTGCCCGATCAGGAAGACGATGATCATGGGAATGATCCCCGCAGTCGCCGCCGCCATCATCCCGTTGTAGTCCACCGTGTTTTCCAGGATGAAGTTCTGCAACCCGAGCGGAACGGTATACAATTTTTCGCTGATGAGAAACACGAGCGCATTCTCGAAATCGTTCCAATGCCACGAAAAGTCGATGATGGCGAGCGTGGCCAAAGCCGGTTTCGCCAGGGGCAGAATGATCCGGAAGAAGATGCGAAAATGCCCGGCGCCGTCGATGAATGCCGATTCGGAAATTTCCATCGGAATGCCGAGGAAAAACTGTCTCATCATGAACACGCCGAAAATCGTGAACATGCCCGGAAGGATGAGCGCCCAGTGCGTGTTGTAGATGCCGATCCAGTCAAACATGATGAATTTCGGCACGAACAGCACTTGCGGCGGAATCATCATCATCGACAGATAAAACATGAACAGCGTTTCCCGCCCCTTGAACGCGATCCGCGAAAAACCGTATCCGGCCAGAGCGGACAGGAACGTGGCGCCGCATGTGGCGAACACGGCAATTTTGATGGAGTTCACATAATAGGTGACAAAACTTTTCGGTCCGGTCCACACTTTCACGTGATGGCTCCAATTGATCGTCTCGGGAATCCATTGGAAGGGAAAAACGAACACTTCGGACGGCGATTTGATTGACGTGCTGATCATCCAGAAAAAAGGAACCACCATCAAAAAGCCGAAAAACAGCATGACAAGCGTAATCAACAATTTGCCCAAACGAAGGGACCATTTGCGCGAGGGAACGGCCATCGCCGCGGGGGTGATCGGGTGTTGCATCCGTACCATGTTCATCATGCAGCCCCCTCCTTCAGTAATGCACCCATTTTTTCTGTCCGACCCACTGGATCAACGTGATGGCCAGTATGATCATGAACAGCACCCACGAAATGGCGGAAGCGTATCCCATTTCGTAATAACGGAACGCGTTCTGGTACACGAACAGGGACAAAATCGTCGTGCTGTTGCCGGGACCACCCTGGGTGATGGCCTGGATGATGCCGAACGTTTTCATCGTCATGATCAAGCCCGTGACCAGCAAAAGAAACGAGGTCGGACTCACCAGCGGCCAAATGATGCGGCAGACCATCTGCCAGGGACGAGCTCCGTCAATCCTGGCCGCTTCCAGCAGTTCACCCGAAATTTCCTGCAATGCAGCCAAATAAATGATCATGTTGTACCCCAACATGAACCAGATCCAGATGATGTCGATGGCATACATGGAACTGGTGGTGGTCGAAAGCCAGCCCGGCGGATTCTCCACACCCAATGTTCGCAGGAACGCGTTGATCGGCCCCAACGAAGGATGAAAGAGCAGCATCCACACGAACGCGATGGCAACGCCGCTGGTGATGTACGGCAAGAAAAAAAGCGCCCGGAGCACATTTTTGACATACACGGACCGGTTCAAAATGACGGCCACGACGAAAGCCAAAACCATCGATACGGGCACGGATGCCAAAAAAATGGCGGTGTTTTTCAACGTCTCATAGAAAATGGGGTCCCTGAACAGGCGCCGGAAGTTGTCCAGGCCAATGAACGACATGTCCGGGCGCATGAACCGGTAATCGGTAAACATCAGACAAAAGGAAAAGAGCGTGGGCAGAACAAAAAAGATGAACACGCCGAGCATGTTCGGACCGATAAACAGATAACCCACCCACTGCTGTCGTTGCATCCAATTCCTTTTCAAGTCGTCTCACACTCCCTCGAAGAAACGGGGAGGAAGGCTGCAACCTTCCCCCCGTCTCCTTTCGATGTCTGTCTGCTGTGCGTCATTGCTGCTTCAAAAATTCGTTGTGTTTGGTCGCCATGTTTTGGATCGTTTGATCGACGGACTGTTCTTTCAGAAAATATTTCTCGTATTCCTGCGCGCGCAGGTCGATCACCTGGTTGGGCACGCTGCGCACGTAGGTCGGGGTTTGATAACCAAACAGGACGTACTGCAACGACTCGAGGTCATATGTATCCGCCTTGTCACCAAGCAGGTTTTGCATCGCCATGTCCATGTCCACGTCCCTGGATGCCGGCAACCTGCCGCCCGCCGCCATCGGCGCCATGCCTCCGTCCGCGTACCATTTCACGAACTCCCAGGCTTCTTCGATGTGGGACGATTTAGCGTTGATCGAAACGAAGTCACCCAATCCGCCCCGGTTGATGAAATCGGCCTCATTTTCGAACAGTCTCGGCACCGGGGCAAACGCGATCGTAAAGTCGCGCGGGAAATCGGTCATATTGTTCGAGCTGCGGAACAGCCATTCGCCGATGTTCAGCATCGCCGCTTCGCCGCCGAGGAACATGCTGTCCACGGGCATCTGGGTCGTCAGCTGCTCGCCCAGCGGAGGCGTCGACTTGTCTTCATGCATCATGCCATACAACGTTTCCAGCCAAAGGCGGATCATCGGATGATCGAGATTGGACGTGCCGTCTTCCTTCGTGTACCCGACCTTCTCCAGCACGGAATCCATCGGATCCATGAACGGTTCCGTGTGCTGCAGGAGGCCATAAACGCCGTCTTTGGCCAATGCCTTAGCATATTCCCTCAGCTCACTCCAGGTCCATTCTTTCGGGACGGGAAGATTGGCGGCATCCAGCATGTCCTTGTTCAGCGCCACGAAAAAGGCGTTTTTCTTCGTCGGCACCCCGTAATATTTGCCGTCAACTTTCCATTGCGCCGCATCGGAACCCATCTTGGCGTCGATGTCGTAATCGTTGAACCCGCTCAAATCGAGGGCAACGCCGGCATCGATTCGGTCTTTCAGCTGGGTCAGGGAATAGTTGACGAAAATGTCGACATCCTGGCCGGTGAGCAGTGCGGTGTTCAGCTTCAGATTGCCGTCGTCATCGTTGACGAAACGCACATATTCCACCTGAATGTCGGGATGTTGCGCGTTCCAGGCGTCCACTACGGCCTGCGGGCCCGACTCCGGCGGAACGCCTCCCCACATCGTCAGCTTGATTGGTTCCCGCTTGCCGTTGTCGTTGGTCGACCCCGAACTTTGCCCTCCCGCTTCGCCGGTTGTCCCGGAGCTTGTCGATCCTGCGCCGGAATTTCCCGTGTTTCCGGAACCGCCCCCGCAGGCAGCGACGAGGCTGATCACGAGCAGCAGGCATGTCGCGATCAGGAACGTTTTGCTTTTCATCGTTGGACCTCCTTGCGTTCATCGTTCATGCGAGTGTCGCACCGCCATCATAGCAATCGCCTGACGCCCCGTTGAATGAACAAAACTATCACAATCATGAAACAAAACGATCCAATTTCAGGCCGTCCCGTTTTTGGTCATTCCATCGTGACAGCATAGTTTTGTTCTATCGTCCCGCCGTGAAAAAAAGCCATCCCGCATCAAAGCGGGATGGCTACCTTCATGCCGGTTCGGCGAATGCGGCAGCAGCTCAATCCGAAATGGCTTGCACGACCACATCGTCCACGGCGATCGACTGATGATAGCTTCTCACACCGATGGCCCCTTGCGACAAGGCGTTGTCCGTGGCGGCAAACTGCATGACGCCGTCCACATATGCCGTCAGCACGTTGCCGTCCAATGACAATTTCAGGGTACGTGTCATGCCTGCGCCGACGCTCACGGGCTTGCTTTCGATCAGCGTGAACGTGCCGTTCACTTTTTTGTACAGCTGCAATTCCCCGGTCTCGTGCAATCGCAGCATGTAATAGTTTTGGGCATCCGTGTACCGGGCCAGCAAGCCCGATGCCGCATTGGGACGGATGTCATTCAGCGTGATTTCCGCTTCCACGACGTAATCCGTCCACTGCGGATTTCCCGCGTAGGCCAGGCTCTCCCCGTTCACGTTGAGCTGGAGGAGGTGCATCGACCCGTTGACGGATGCCACCTGCCATGTACCATTCAAGATCGTCCAGTTGTCCATGCCGTTTTCAAAATCGTCCACGAAAGGCAGTCCCGGACCGGCGGGCGCCTCAAGGCCGGCAAATTCCCCGTAATAGAGGGCCTCATTGTCGATATCCGCCAAATAGAGCACGTCAATGCCGTTGCCGGCGGTTTCCACCGACAGGCGGTTGACGGGAATTCCCGGAGCGATGGTCGCGTGGGTCCATCCGTTGTCGTCCCTGACAGCCACCCGCACGCGGTCCAATCCCTCCGTGAGCACATAGTAGATTCTCGTTTCCGAACCGTGATGCGTGATGTCAATGGTGGCCCTTGTTTCCGTCGAATGGTATACGGTTTCCGTCTGCCACCCGCTGCCCGTGAATCGGGAAAACTTCACGGCATAGGAAGCGGGATTGTCGCTGGAGTGATAACGGTAGGCCACCATCGGCCGGTCCTGCTCGTCCAATACGAACTTGGCGCTTTGCACGCCGTACTGGTCGTTGTACGCTTCTCCGGCGGTAAGCGGTTGAATGACATCGGCGGTCGACGGCGTGACCGGACCGTTGATGACGGAGCCATCCGCCTTGTGGAACGTTTGGGTCGACGGATTGTACTTCACGTAAGACAGTTCGTGGCGAACGGCAGCGGCCGGGTTCGGCGCCCATTCAAACAGGATGTGGACATGGCCGTTTTCGTCGATCAGCAAATCATCGGGATACACCGAACGACCCGCTGCCGATGCGAATATCGCCTCCCTTGTCCACGTCTTGTTGTCGTTGTCAAACCGGTACAGCTTGCCCACCCTGCGATCGCCGGCAACCGAACGGATGATGAGCCATACATCGCCGTCCGGCGCACCGGCCACCACGGGATACGTCAACAAATCTCCTTGATCGGGCATCATGATGGAATGATTCTGCATCGTGTGACTGTCCCAATCGGAGACAAAGTACCGCCACGTATCATTGTGCATCGATGCGAACATGTGGAGATTGCCATCGCCGTCCATGGCGATGGACGGCTGGTTGTGCCCGAGATCGTCCACGTATTCGGCCCTCGCGGTTCCGTTCATGGCCGGCAGTTTGCTCCAGTTGCCTTCCCCGTTCCGCACGGCCACCGCAATGTGATGGTTGCCTTCGCGCACGCTCGGTTCGTTGTACGCCATGAAGGTGATGCCGTCCTGCCATCTCAACGGAATCCACCAGCCCGCCTGGTTCAGGCCGTCCATCCGGTAGGGAACCTTTTCGATGCCGTCAGGCAAATGTCCCGGTAAGGTTGCCAGGTTGCGGATGGCGTATTTCAACGTTTCAATCGCCTGGTTCACGTCCGATTGCGTGGCATCCTCATCATCAAACACGGTTTGGGCCAAGGCCAGCGCGCCGGTCAGTTGGCTCCAGCCGGCTGGCATGTAGGAACCGGATTGGAGTTTGCCGGTCGTCGTGATCCATTCTCCCAGTTCCGTTTTGTCCACGATGGAGGGATCGTGATCGGCCGTCACTTTCACCCCGGTAAACCGGACGGTTTGGCCGTAAGCCCTGAAGCCGATTTTTCCCGCGTTTACGTCATGATCGCTGACGGAAAGGATCGGATTGCCATTGACGGAGCCCGTCAACTCGTCATCTTCCAGCGTCAGCGACAAGGTGTACGTTTGCCCTGCAGACAGCGAATACGGTGCACTGGCAAGCAACGAATAGGCGCCCCCGGACTTTTTCATCAATTCGGCATTGCCATTCTGGTTTAGCCGGAACAGGTAGAAATTGTTGTAGTCCGCAAACCTTGCGATCAGGCCCGACGCGGCCGTGCCTCCCGGATTGGCAATGTGTTCGTAATGCACGTCCATTTCGACGGTATAGTTCGTCCAACCACCGTCACCGGCCAGCACGATCGCTTCCGCCGCCGGATTTGCCGCCGTCGTTTTCAGCCACTGGCTTCCTCCGGACGCGATCACGGACCAGGTTCCGTTGTAGGTCATCCAGGCAGATGCAAGTCCGTCCCCAAAATCCTCCTCAAACAACACATACCCCGTCTCCCGGGCGGAAGCCCGGCCGGTCGTTCCGAACGGCATCATCGCCAGAAGCAGCAAAGCACAAAAAAGACACACCGCCGTTTTCCTGACCGACACAACGTTTGCACGTTCCATCTGAATTTGCCTCCTTCTTTTCGCGACATGAATGGATCAAGCATCCAAATCAAGATTAGCGGGCTCCCGAACGATGGGTAATGAACAAAACATCCGACTTAAGGAACAAAAATACGGATTCTGTTCGCGCGGGAACATCGCAGAATTGTGCCATCGAGACAAAAAAGACCACCCCTGTTGCCGTCGTTCTTCCGTTGCGGCAAAGAGGCGGGTCCGTGAATGCCGGGCTTGCCCGGGGGGGATGGTCAAGCCTTCTTGCGGGGAAGCCCCTTCCCGTGAAGTTCCCGGTACTGGCTCGGCGTCAGGTTCGTGAACCGCTTGAAAATCCGGATAAAGTAGTTGTCGTTGACAAAGCCGACAAGACGCCCGATTTCGTGGATGGGCAGATCCGTGTTTTCGATGTAAGCTTTCGCCTTGTTGATGCGCACCTCATGCAAATAACCGATCAAATTTTTGCCCGTCTTTTTTCTGAACAGCGCGCTCACGTAGTTTTCGCTCATGATGACATAACGGGCCATCATTTTAACCGTGATATCCTGTTCGTAATGTTCATGGATATACGCGATGATTTTGTTGATCTCCGGGTGCGACGTCCATTCTCCCGTTGTTTTGGCCAGACGGGCGGCCAATCGCTGGACGTTGTCCGCCAGATGCGCCAACAGCCCGTCGATCGAACGGGTCTCCATGATGTCTTCGGCACGGAAAGGTTGATCCGCGATGCGATGGCACGTTTCGGACAGCCTTTCCGCCACGTGCCGGACCGTCGCGAGCGGCACGCCGCCCTGCCGGAACCGCTGCCACATGGCGTCCAGCAGCAGTTTGCAGCGTTCCGTGTTCCCGTTTTCGAAAGCCTGGTAAAATTCCTTCTCCTGTTCCCAGGGAAGCACGGCTTCCGCGGCGGGAGCGTGGAACCTCGTCCGCTCCTGCTCTTGCAGCTCTTTGCTGACTTTGTCCAGCGTATTGCGCAAATCCCCCACGCTCATTGACAATTTCAGAATGTAGCTCGTAGCGCCGTATTCCATCGCCTGGATCGCATAATTCAACTCGTTCATGCAGGTGAGCATGACGAACTTCGTGGAAAGTCCAGCCTCCCGCGTTCGTCTGAGCAATTCGATGCCGTCCATCTCGGGCATGACGATGTCCGTGATCACGAGATGCGGATGCTCTCTTTCGATGAAGGCTAACGCCTCGGTGCCCGTTCCGACTTCTCCGATGACGGTGAACCCCCATTTTTCCCAATCGATGATTTCTTTGACCGATTCCCGGACAAACACTTCGTCTTCCACCAGCAAAACTTTGTACATGTCGAAAACCTTCCTTGCTCCGGTTACGAGACCGCCGAAACTTCATGGGACCGTTGGTGATCGTAAGGCGTGGAAAGCAAAAACGGAATGGCGACGGTCACCCGGGTTCCCCGGTCACTCGAATCAATGGTCAATTCCCCTTCATCCTTGAACAGCAGCGACAACCGTTCCCTCAGATTCGTCAGACCGATGCCTTGCCGTTTCCTGGCGGATGTTTTTTGCTTGTGAGACTGCTCGATGCCGATGCCGTTGTCCTCCACCGTGACCACCAGCTTCGGACTCCGTTCATCCGGCGACCTGGCCACCGAAACCCGTATCAGTCCTTGATCGGGCTTGTGGGCGATGCCGTGCTGGATTGCGTTTTCGACAAGGGGCTGAATGCTCAGTTTCGGAACGAGGGCGTACTCGATGGATGCGTCAAACTCGTAAAACACGTCGAATTTCGTTTTGTACCGGATCTTCTGGATGAACACGAACGCTTCCACCAGTTCGATTTCGTCCCGCAAATGAATCATGTCCATTTCCGTGTTCAGGCTCGTTTCGAGCAGCTTGCCGAGGGATACGCAAATGTTTTCGATTTCCGTATTGCCAAGGCGGATGGCGATCCATTTGACCGTATTCAACGTGTTGAGAAGGAAATGCGGATCCATCTGGGACAGCAGCATCTGGAAACGGGCGACTTCTTTCTGCCGTTCTTCGGCCTTGAGCCGGTTGATCAATGCCTTCATGTCATCGATCATCGTGTTGAACGTGTTCGCCAATTGGGCCATTTCGCCGCGGTAGTTTTCCTCCGGAAGGCGGATTTGCAGCCCCTTTTGGACCACTTCGCCCATTTTGTTCTTCAGTTGCAGCAGAGGCTTCGTAATCGCGGACACGATAACGTAGGACAGCACGACAAACACCATGACCAGGGTGAAAAACGTGAGAAAAAAGTTCTTTTTCAATGCATCAAGTTCCTGAAACAACACGTGGTTCGGGATCCGGTTGACCATGTACCAGTCCAGCGATTCGATATAGCTGTAATTCACGATGGAAGCCGTTTTCCGGTCGATCAGGTATCCGCTGTTGCCCGTTTTCGTAATCTCCGTGACAATGTGTTCGGACAGCCGCCGGTCCTGGGATGTTTGCGCCACGCTTTCACCCTCGCTCGTGATGATGAAATAGTCCTGGTCGATCGGAGAACGGCGGTACATGGATTGAAACCAGTAGGAATAGTCGATGCTGATTCGCGCAACGCCGTACGTTTCATGGTTTCTGTCCTTGAACACGCTGTACAGGGACATGAGGTACGGGCTCGCGGACAAATCCGGCGACACGTAATTCAGTTCCCGGGTCACCCAACTGTACTTGTTCGAGCCGCCCAACACTTCGCTGAACCGCTCTTCCGAGATCAGGGACGCGTAATTCAATTTTTGTTTCGGAATGTAGGAAGCGTATACATTTCCGTGAAAATCAATGATCGTGTAATACACGAACGGCGTGTGCAGAAAAAAACTGTTGTTGATGCTGATGAATTTTTCGTCCATGGCGTATTTGTTGGCCAATACGGAACGGGTGTCCGGGTATTTGAGGATGTCTTCGATCGTTTTGTCCTGTTCGAGCAAAATCGAGGTCTTGAAGGCGATGCTCATGAGGTCTTCCAGCGATTCGATCATCCGTTGCAACTGTTCAAAACTTTGCTGGCTGATTTTTTCCTGCATCAAAGTTTCAAAACGTTGATAATTGTAAATGCCGAGCGTACCGAACGGCATGAGGATAAGGACGACGAACGCCAGGAACAGTTTATACCGCAGCGATTGCGGAAACCATGATTTTTTTGGCGCTTTCATTCTCGTCCCCTCCAAATGATGCCGGATTTGCTACCTATTATAGCACCGTTTCACATCCCGTTCCGGTTCGCATGCAAAGTCGAAAGTTTTGTGCTATTTGATTTCGCTCCGATCCGGTCGATCGTAGATTTGTTCCATCCATTCGGAAGGACAATGAACAAAGGCCGAGCCGGCGCCCCTCTTTCAGGAGAAGAACACCGTTCGGCCTTCGGGTCGATCGTTCGCGCGGCTTTTTACAGCGGCTTTACCGACCGCGTCGCATAATACGTCGGAATGTTGCATTCATGCAGCCGTCCCGTTCCGTTCGTGTCGTGGTAGATGTCCGTCCGGATGAACCCCGCCTTGAGCTGCCCGCCGATTTGCTCCTCGATGGTGTGCGAAAACTGGATGCCCCAGTTTTTCGCCATCGATTCCTCGTACAGCGCGGGATCCTTCAGGGGATTGAACGGCAGCTTGCGGACGATCGCCGTCTCGTCTTCATCGAAGGCGTAATTGAGGCCGTTGTCGAGCCCGGCGAGCAGGATGCCGCCTTTCTTCAGCACCCGGTAACATTCGCGCCAGACGGGAAGCACGTCTTCGATGTAGCAGTTGGACACCGGTTGAAAAATGAGGTCGAAGGACGCGTCGGCAAACGGCAGCGGCTCCGTCATGTCGGCGCGCACAATGGTGATGTCGTAGTTTTCCCGCTCCGCCACTTCCCGTTCCTTCGCCAACTGCTTTTCGGAATAGTCGAGCACCGTGCATTTGGCGCCGAGCGCGGCGAAAATCGGCATTTGCTGCCCGCCGCCGGAAGCCAGCCCCAACACCTCGGCGCCGTTCAGGTCGCAAAACCATTCCTTCGGCACCGGCTTTGTCGGCGTCAGCACCACCTGCCAATCCCCCCGCTTTGCCCGTTCGAAAACGTCATGGCTGATCGGTTGTCCCCACTCCCAGCCCGCTTCCACCCATTGGTCGATCGTCCTGGCATTTAGCGACGTATATTTTTCATGCATGGAAATTCCCCCGTCCATTCGTGATGTTTCCAATATATCACAAACCGCGGGACCGAAACGGGAAGGCCGCGACCGCCGCGTCCGGGACGGGGCCGCAGCAATCGCCACCTCGGGGAAATGGCTGCCGGCGGCCGCGTCCTAACGGAATCGTTCCGCATCCGCCGGTTTGCCCTGGCGGATGACTTCCCGGTAGTACTTCATGAAGTTCGGCCGGGAGCCGTCGACATCGGTGAAGCCGTACGCTTCGGCCAATTCCCCGCTGGAAAACGATTGGCCGGTCAGGCGGTGCACGTCGGGGTCGGACGCCAGCGCGACCACCGCCCGCTCGGTATAACGGGGCGTTTCCGAAATGAGAAAGTGCGGGTCTTTCGCGGCTCCTTGCCGCCAGTTGTCTTCCGTGATTTCAAAAATGTCCAGCATGATTTCCGAACGCATCCAGCCCGGCGAGAGCGACACCGCGGGGGCGGAGTACGTGCTGGGCTTCGGCGGAAAGATGAAAATCGTACGGCCGGTTTCCCTCATTCCACTGGTGGTCGGGCGATCGCCCTGTACGGGCCGGACGTCCGTTGACCGGCCGAAACCGGCGGCGGATCCGCATTTGGCGAATCTGACACAAAACGGCCGCAAACTTTGATACAATGGAAAACATACAGGGCGGCAAGGAACGGTGGATCACATGGGGAGACGACAGATTTTTGCAAAATCGGAACTGCTGGAACAGGCGAAACAGGTGCTTCTCGAGCACGGTTATGACGGCTTTCAGCTCAAGTTGCTGTCCCAAAGGCTGGTCGGAGCCAGAAGCACGATTTACCAATACTTCGCCAACAAGGACGAAATCATCGCGGCCTGCATGCGGCA
>Ga0310829_1001249_pt1 | contig 14944 bp, 10 predicted proteins | sample WT_ome_4_FD_202244 | JGI IMG/M metagenome (GOLD analysis project Ga0310829, IMG submission 202244) | Sorghum-adapted microbial communities enriched on wild type (WT) sorghum from Joint BioEnergy Institute, Emeryville, California, United... ... | reverse complement strand
GGCGGAAAAGCGTTGTTTGAAGACGTGAACATCAAATTTGCCCCGGGCAACTGCTACGGGCTCATCGGCGCCAACGGCGCCGGAAAATCGACGTTTCTCAAAATTTTGGCGGGGGAAATCGAGCCGACGACCGGCCACGTGCACGTAACGCCGGGCGAACGGATGGCGGTACTCAAGCAGGACCATTTTGCCTACGACGCATACCCCGTGCTGGAAACGGTCATCATGGGGCATACCCGGCTCTATGAAGTGATGAAGGAAAAAGAGGCCCTGTACGCCAAACCGGACTTCAACGAGGACGACGGCATGCGGGCGGCGGAGCTGGAGGGCGAGTTCGCCGAGCTGAACGGCTGGGAAGCGGAGGCGGAGGCTGGGGAACTGCTCATCGGCCTCGGCATTCCGAAGGAGAAACACGAACTGAAGATGGCGGAACTGGACGGCAACGAAAAGGTGCGGGTGCTGCTCGCCCAGGCGTTGTTCGGCCGGCCGAACATCCTGCTCCTGGACGAACCGACGAACCACCTGGACATCGACTCCGTTCGCTGGCTGGAAAACTTCCTGGCCAAATTCGAAGGCACCGTCATCGTCGTCAGCCACGACCGGCATTTCCTGAACCAGGTGTGCACCCACATCGCCGACATTGATTACGGCAAAATCCAACTGTACGTCGGCAACTATGACTTCTGGTACGAATCGAGCCAGCTCGCCCTGCAGATGATGCGGGAGACGAACAAGCGGATCGAAGAAAAGCGCAAGGAACTGGAAGAGTTTATCCGCCGCTTCAGCGCCAACGCGTCCAAAAGCCGCCAGGCGACGAGCCGCAAAAAGCTGCTGGAAAAACTGACGCTGGAGGACATCCGGCCGTCGAACCGGAAGTACCCGTTCATCCAGTTCAAGGCGGAACGGGAGGCAGGCAAGCAAATATTGACCGTCGACCGGGTGAGCAAGACGTGGGAAGGGGAGCGGGTGCTGAACGGATTTTCCCTTACGGTGAACAAGGGGGACAAGATCGCCTTCGTCGGATCGCTGGAGAAGGCGAAAACGGCGCTGTTCGAAATCATCGCGGGTGAGGCGGAACCAGAGGAAGGGGAAGTGAGCTGGGGCGTCACGACGATCCGGGCCTATTTTCCGAAAGACAACAGCCGCTGGTTCGATTCCGACCTGAACCTGATCGACTGGCTGCGCCAATTCTCGAAGGAGCAGGACGAAACGTTCATCCGCGGCTTTCTCGGGCGCATGCTGTTCAGCGGCGAAGACGGGCTGAAGAAGGTGAACGTGCTGTCCGGCGGGGAGCGGGTGCGGCTCATGATGGCGCGCATGATGCTGGCCGGCCCGAACGTGGTCATCCTCGACGAGCCGACCAACCATCTGGACCTGGAATCGATCCAGGCGCTGAACAACGCGCTGATCGCTTTCGACGGGACGGTGCTGTTCGCGTCCCACGATTACCAGTTCGTGCAGACGACGGCGAACCGGATTGTGGAGATCGCGCCCGGCGGCGTGATGGACAAAGTGATGACGTACGAGGAATATTTGGACCATCCCGACGTGAAGGCGTTCCGCGCGGGCCAATACGCCTGAGCGGAACCGTCGCGGAAGGCGTTTCGGGCGGGCCGATGCGGCTGAACGGAGCCGTCGCGGGAGGCGTTTCGCGCGTCGAGCCATCCCCGGGCGGAACGCCGCTCGTGTCATCCGGTTGAACGGGCGGCGGGGGACAAAGTCGGGCATGACGGAGATCCGCCGCGCCCAAAAACGACCGTTGCAATCGCAAAGGGAATCACGCTGGACAAAAAGGGGAATGCGAGAAACATGGCGCCAAGGGACGCGGAAAACCGGACGCCGCTGCTCCGTGTGGAACGGCTGAGCGGCGGCTACGTGCCGGGGAAAAACGTCATTTCCGGGATTGACTTTCAGGTTGCCGCGGGCGAAATGGTCGGTCTGATCGGCCTGAACGGAGCGGGCAAAAGCACCGTGCTGAAACACGTGCTCGGTTTGATGAAGCCGCGGGAGGGCGACATCCGGATGCGGGGGATGCGACTCGCAGAACATCCCGAAACGTACCGGAAGACGTATGCCTGGGTGCCGGAGTCGCCCCTTCTCTACCCGGAACTGACCGTGCGGGAACATGTTCGGCTAGCCGCGATGGCATACGGGGTCAGCGAGCGGGAAGCGGAGGCGGAAACCCGGCATCTCGCCGCGCTGTTCCAGATGGAAAGCAAGCTGGACGCGCTTCCCGCGCACCTGTCCAAAGGCATGCGCCAAAAAATCATGCTGCTTTCCGCGCTCGTCGTTCGCCCGCCGCTGTACCTGATTGATGAACCGTTCCTCGGCCTCGATCCCCTCGGAATTCGTGCGCTGCTCGACCTGCTTGCCGAGCGCAAGCGGGAAGGCGCCGGCATCCTGATTTGCTCCCACATCCTGTCGGCCATCGAACGCCGCTGCGATTGCTTTGTCGTGCTGCATCACGGCCGCATGATGGCTGCGGGAAACATGGCGGATTTGCGTGCCCGGACGGGCATGCCGGACGGATCGCTGGACGACGTGTTTGTGGCGCTGGTGCGCCATGCGGGTACGGAAGAGGCGGAAGCGGGACGTTCGGATGCCGGTACGAACCCGGCGGGCGGAGGAACCGATCCTGCGGACGGCAGGAAAAACCCGACCGGCGGCGGAACGATTCCCGCGAAGGGAGCCAACGGGAAATGATCGCCGACCGCATGGGCAAACTGGCAAGGGAACGGGCGGATCGATTCTGGCGGCGCATCATGCCGGAACTCCGGCTGTTTGGCCATTATTTGCCCGGCTTTTTTCTCGTCGGCTTGGTTGCCCTGTTTTTGTACGACCGTCTGATCGAGCAATTGCAGCCTGCGCCCTGGCTTCCGGCGATGTGTGCCTTGCCCGTCACCGCGTCGGTCGCATGGGTGCGCGTGCGCACTTGGCTGCAGCCGGCGGACCCGGTGTTTGTGATGCCCGCCGAATCGGCGATGGGCGGTTACGTTCGCCAGGTCATTCTGGCGGCCTGGCCAGGCCAGCTGCTTGCAGCCGCAGGAACGGCGCTTGCGGTGTGGCCGCTCTTTCGCGTGCAGGGCGTCATGACGTTCGGGGCGTATGGCGCGGTCATTTTCGCCCTGCTGGTCCTCAAGACGGCCAACATGCTGCTGTGGTGGCGGGAACAGCAAATGGCGCATGGACGCATCCGAGCCGTATTCGCGCTTCTGAGATGGGCGGGCACGTTCCTCTCCGTGCTGGCCGGTTTGTTGCTCGGCGCGGCCGTCTTGCTGATATGCGCCGCATTTCTTGTTTCCGTTCTGTTGACAGGCGGACGCCGTGTGGTACGGTTTGCGCTCAACTGGGAGCGGATGATTGCGCTGGAACGGCGTGCGCTTGCCGCCTGGCGGCGCTTTCTCGGACAGTTCGCGGCTACGGAGACGGACGGGGGCGCGGCGAGGCCGAATCCGTTCGCCCGGTTGGCCGGATTCATCCGGCATGCGCCGGAAAACGCCGGGCATTATTTGTACCTTCTCGTTTGGCTGCGCTCGCCGCTGTTCGGCATCACCCTCCGTCTCACGGCAATCGGAACGGCCATTGCCGCCGCTGTCGGCGATGCGTGGCTGAAGGCGGGCATCGGCGTCTTGTTCGCCGCTGCGCTGCATGTCCAGTTGAAGGAACTGGGGCGGGATGAGGGAGCGGTGGAACGGGAACATCTGCTGCCGCTTCCGGAGGCGGGCCGGAAGAAGGCGGCGCGGGACGTGCGGGCGATCGTTTGGTTTGTCGGTACCTTGTTGCTGGCTGTCCCGGCGGTGTTGTCCCTGGTGATTTGAACGTCGACTTGAATCCCGGCATCTTGAAACGGACCGAATCGTCGAAAATGGCGGCCGAAATCCTGTGATACCCGTCCAAAAGCGAAATGTGCTGCATGAAATGCCGGTCATCGCTCTTGATCGGACCTCAATTGCGCAATGTGCTGCACAAAATCCGTTTCATGACCGGAAAGTAACGGATTTTTGTGCAGCACATTTTTGGTTTAACGGGTCGAATTGCAAGGTATCGGATTTGGTGTCTCGCAGTAGGCGGGAGATGAAGTGCATTTTATGTACTACATTTGGGCGGACCGGCGAAAAAAGGGGAAATGAAGTACAAAACATGTCCTTCATTTTTCGAAATACGGCCATTTCGGGCAAAATCGCGCAAATAAAGGACATGAAATGTACTTCGTCCGGCCAGACCTGGCCAAATTTGCGGAATGAAGTACACGAAATGCACTTCGTCTCTTGCATGAAGTGCATTTCGTGTACTTTACAAAGCCGGATTGGTCAAAAAAGGAGGCATTGCGATCTATGCGATGTCCAAAGGTCAACGAAAGGCAACAGGGCCCGATTGACCCCGTGCGATGAATTCTCCGTCACCCGAGAGCGACATCGAGGATCATCATGACGGCAAAGCCGATCATCAGGCTGAGGGAAGCAAGGTCCTTGTTCCCGTTCTCCTGGGAACCCGGGATGACTTCTTCAGCGACGACGAAGATCATCGCCCCGGCGGCAAAGCTGAGGGCGTAGGGCAAGATCGGCTCGATCAGCATGACGGCGGCGGAGCCGATGACGGCGGCGACCGGTTCGAACATGCCGGACAGCTGGCCGTAGAAGAAGCTTCTGCGGCGGCTCATGCCGTCACGCCGGAGCGGCATGGAAACGGCCACCCCCTCCGGGAAGTTTTGCAGGCCGATGCCGAGGGCGAGGGCGATGGCGCCGGTGAGGGACGCGGAGGGCAAATCCGCCGCCAGCGCCCCGAAGGCGACGCCGACGGCGAGACCCTCCGGAATGTTGTGCAGGGTGATGGCCAGCACGAGCAACGTGCTGCGCCGGTTTCGCTGCGGGAGGATGCCCTCCGCGCTGGACATCGGCGCATTCGGATGCAGGTGGGGCAGCAGCTTGTCGACGCCCCACAGGAACAGGCCGCCGAGCAGAAATCCGACCGTGGCCGGAAACCACGGCGGCAGCGGACCGTCTTCCGCCATTTCGAGGGCGGGGGCGAGCAGCGACCAGTAACTGGCGGCGATCATGACGCCGCCCGCGGCGCCCAACATGGCGTCCATGAATCGCTGGTTGACGCTGCGCGTCATAAACACGACGGCCGCCCCGACGGCGGTCATGAACCAGGTAAACAACGTTCCGATCAGCGCCTGGGTGACGGCATTCAGTTGACTGAACCATTCGAGCAACATGGATGACACCTGCCGAGCCAAAAGTTGGATGAGCGCAAGTTTTTAATCCTTATTTAATATATAACATCCCCTTGAAGCTGGAAAGCGGGCTGGGCTATACTGGGTTTGGATGCCCGTCCGGGCGTCTCCGGGATCGAACGACGGAATCCCGGAACGTGCGGACTGCCGCAGGAAGAGGAAGGAGTGAACCGTTATGGCTTTTACTTTGCAAATCGGCGAGTCGGCCGTGGATTTCCGTCTGCCGGCCACCGACGGAAAAACTTATTCCCTGGCGGACTTTGCCGATGCGAAAGGGCTGGTTGTCTTTTTTACGTGCAACCATTGCCCTTACGTGATCGGATCGGATGAAGTGACGCGGAAAACGGCCGAAACATTTGCTCCCCACGGCATCAAATTTGTCGGCATCAACGCCAACAGCACCAACACCGTCCCGGAGGATTCCTTCGAGCACATGGTCAAGCGGATGGAAGAACACAAATTCCCCTGGGTGTATTTGCGGGACGAAACCCAGGAAGTCGCCAAGGCATACGGCGCCCTCCGGACGCCGCACTTTTTCGTGTTCGACGAGAACCGCAAGCTGATTTACACCGGACGCGGCGTCGATTCGCCGCGGGACACGTCGAAAATGACGGTCAACGATCTGGAAAACGCCCTGGAAGACTTCGTGGCGGGCCGGCCGGTACGCACGCCGCTCACCAACCCGATCGGCTGCAATGTCAAATGGGACGGCAAAGATCCGCACTGGATGCCCGTGGAGGCGTGCGATCTCGTTTGACGCACGGACAATGAGAGAAATGGAGAGACGCGTCATGGAACGCGCAATCGGGATGTTGTCCCGAATTACGGAACACGCGGAACGAAACGACCGACCGGTACACTGGTGTGCACAGCTGTTCATGCTGCTTGCCGCCAGTCCTTTTTTTATCGGTGCCGGCCTGTCCATCTCCAGCGGATTGGGCCGACTGGCGGACGTGACGCTGCTCGTCTCACTGATCTGGGTCGGCTGCAGATTCGGCGGATGGCTGATCGCCGGATTGCTGTCGCTGCTTCCCGTCCGTCTGCCGTTCCGGCTGATCGGCAGCGGCATCGCCCTGCATGTTGCCGTCACGGTCATCTTGCAGCAGACGGAGGTGAGCGCGGCCGGAGCCGCGACATTGGCCGGAACGTCCCTGTTGGCGGGCTATTTGGCGGGCAGCGGTTGTTGGCTGCTCATTCACGGACGTGGCTTCCGACCGGCCATCATCGGTTATGCCGGAACGGGCGCGGCGAGCTTCCTGCTGTTTTTCGCCTGGATGTTCGGGGATGCGGCGTACGCCGTGATTTCTGCCGACGGGCCCGAAACCGCGAAAGCCGGGGCGCCCGCCGCCAATGAAGCCGATCCTTCCGCCTTCGGTCCCTGGCGCGTGCAGACGTTCACCTACGGCAGCGGAGTCGACCCGTACCGGTCGGAGTATGCGGAAGAAGCGGCCGTCCGGACCGGGACGGTCGACGGCTCCGCATTGATTGACGACTGGGGATGGTCGCGGAGTTGGCTGTGGGATGCGGATCCGACCGCCCTTCCGCTCAACGGCCGGGTCTGGATGCCGTACGGCGGACCGGATGAAGGACCGTATCCGCTCGTGCTGATCATGCACGGCAACCACCAGATGGCCGATTATTCCGACGAAGGGTACGCCTACCTGGGCGAACTGCTGGCCAGCCGGGGCTATTTGGCGGTTTCCGTGGACGCCAATTTTCTCAACCATTCCACGTGGGAAGGGAACCTGGGCGACAACGGCCAAAACATCGCCGTTCGTGCCTGGTTGCTCCTGCAGCATTTGCGGGAAATCGATTCGCTTTCGCAAACGTCCGGCAATCCGTTCAGCGGCAAGGCCGACATGGAGCGCATCGCCCTGATCGGCCATTCGCGGGGCGGACAGGCGGCGGTCCTCGCCGCGGGGTTTGACGACTTTTTTGCCGGCGAACGCCACGCGGACATCCGCATCGGATACGATTTCGGCATCGATGCCGTCATCGCCCTGGCACCGACGGATTTTCCGGTGGACGACCGGAGCGTGCCCGCGGCGAACGTGCATTACTTGTTGCTGCAGGGCTCCAATGACGCGGACGTGACGAACTATTCCGGCGATCGCCAATTCGGGCGGGTCTCGTATGATTCCGGTCTTGACCGGTTTTTTGTGAAAGCTTCGCTGTACATCGGGGGAGCCAACCACGGCCAGTTCAACGACGACTGGGAAAGGCGGGACGTCGCGTATCCGACCGCGTGGTTGCTGAACGGCAACCAGTTGCTGAGCGGCGAAGAGCAGCGGCAAATCGCCAAAGTGTACGTCTCCGCATTTCTGGATACGGCGCTGCGCGGGTCGGACCGCTATTTGCCGATGTTTCGTGACTACCGCCATGCCCTGGATTGGCTGCCCGACACGCTGTTCATCAGCCGGTATGCGGATTCGCGGTTTGTGCCCCTCGCCGATTTCGAGGACGCGTTCCATCTGCTTTCCGGCCGGAATCCGGTGACCGTGGACGTCCTCGGAAGCGGGCGCTGGCAGGAACTCGAGCTGAGCAACCGGTACGGGGACAGCAGGCACAATCACGTGGCGCAGCTGGAATGGACGGGCGACGAGGCAACCGTTGCGATCGGTGTGCCGCAAGGGGTGTTGCCCGGAGATATCCGGGAAGCGGAAGCGCTTGGCATCGCGCTGGCGGATCTGTCCGCGGAAGAGGGTGAGCTGGAAGTCGTCATCGAACTCGAAACCCGGGACGGAGAAGTGTTCCGGACCGATCTGGACGACCTGGCTCCCGTTCCCGGTCCGGTGGAAACGTGTTTCCTCAAGCCGTTCCCCGGCGATTTGCTGGAGGAAACGGTGAAGGGCGGCGAGTTGGAAACGTCACGGGAAACGGTGTTGCAAAGTTATTATCTGTCCTTCGACGGTGACGGGCCGGCGGAAGAAGAACCCGCCGACGGGCCGGCCGGCCATCCGGACGCTTCATGGCGGAGCGATGAAGGCGGCCCGGCCCCGGAATGGGACGCCCCGGTGGACATCGGGGAAATCCGGATCACGGTGGAAAAGGAAGGCGGAGGCACCGTGTTGATCGATGACATCGGCCTTTATCTGGCGGAATGACATGACGGATGCCGATGGTTTGACGCACATTCTGCGGCGGGCGGGACAAAGGTTCAGCCCGCTTCTTTTTGCCCGAATATAGTGAATCAGGGACAAAGGAGCGGGAAGGAGGAACGCCGGTGCGAACCGTCGCCGACAAATGGTTGAAGCTCAGGACGCTGCGCAGCCATCCGGATATTGCCGTCCATGTGCCGGACATGCGGAAATATTCGGAACGGAACCTGCATGCCATGCTGTCGGAATACCGCCTTGTCGTCATCAAACCGCTCAAGGGGACCGGCGGAGCGGGCGTGGTCAAAATCGAACGGCTTCCGGATGGCAGGTACCGGTATCATCATAATTACCGAGTGGCCACGGTCTCGTCGTTCCGTACGCTCGTCGGACGGCTGCGGCGCATCCGCGGACGCCGGCGGTACATGGTGCAACAGGGCATCCGGCTGGCGCAAATCCGGGGCCGACCGGTGGACTACCGGGTCAAGATGGTCAAGCAGCCGAACGGGCGCTGGCGCATCACCGCCGTCGTGGCCAGGGTGGCCAGACCGGGCCGTTTCGTCACCAATCTGTGCCGGGGAGGCGAAATGTGGCGGGGATCCGCCGCGCTGAGGAGAATCTTTCCGGCCCGGTCCGCGAAACTGAAAAAGGAAACGATGCGCGGGGTTGCCCGTACCGGCACGCAGCTGCTGGAACAGCGGTATCCCGGGATCGGCTCCCTCGGCTATGACTTTGGCATCGACCGGAAAGGGTCCGTCTGGATTTTGGAAGTCAACACACGTCCCCATTGACCGTCGACACGGGAGACGGGCCGAATCGCCAAGCGATGCATCCATGTCCGTCCGGCCCGAAAGCGGAACGTTCCAAGCCGGACCATCACGGCTGCCGCGGCTTCTCCGCCGCGTCTTTTTTTTGGCCGAATGGCGGGATTTGGCACCGCCGGGCCGACTTTTCCCTTGAAACGGGCGGCAACGTCGAAATGGGGATTCATGACGGTGTTACATTTCTCCGCCTGATCCGCAGTATGAATGATTACAGGAACACGGCGGGCCGGTTCCGGATCGGCAACGCATCCGGAAAATCCGCACCCCGGACGCCGGAATGACGAAACCGTTTCTGGAGGATTGCGATGAAAGTGTTGATCGTCGATGACGAAGTCATCTTCCGGACCGGACTGGCCCGGGCCATCCCGTGGGAGGAACTGGGGTTTGCCCTGCTGCAGCCGGCCGCGTCGGCGGATGAAGCGCTGACGCGGCTGTCCGTCGAACGGCCGGATTTGCTGCTTGCGGGCATCCGCACGGCGGTAGATAACGGCCTGCCCTTGGCCGCCAGGGCGAAATTGCTGCTGCCGGATCTGGAAGTGATCATCCTGGCGGGCTGTGAAGATTTGGCCAGCGCCCGCGAGGCGCTCGGTCAGCACGTGTCCGATTGCCTGCCGAGAACGAGCACGCCGGAGGACATCATTCGGTCGGTGCTGGCGGCCAAGCGGCGGACGAAGGAGAAACGGCATGCACAAAGTCGTCAGCGGGAAACGACGGACGACAAGAAAATCCGGCAGCTGATCGGCTGGATCGCCGAAGGCATCGCGGAGATGGCCGATCGCTCGTTGCTGCCCGGCGACGGCCCCTGGCAAGTGCTGATCGCGGCGGCCGACGGCTGGGGGACGACGGACCGGGACCGCGCCTTGCTCCGTTTTGGCGTCCACTATGCCATCCGCGAGCTGTTGCCCGGCGAACGTTTCGAATACGGCCCAACGATCGTGCTGATCCAGCCGGCATCCCGGTCGGACCACGACAGCGCGGCTCGGCGGCAGGCCGCAAGGCGCATGGAGGAATGGCTGGGATGCCGGATTGACCTCGTCGCGGGTGAACCCGTCATCCGGCCGGAACGGATGCACCGTTCTTACGTGACCGCCCGGGACACGTTGGCCTGCCGGCAGGCGGTGCGGAACGGCACGCGGGAATACGCGGACACCACGGGGCGTTCCGGCGGGAAATCGATTCTCTCCGCCGACGAGGAACGAACGCTCATTCGGTTGCTTCAGGACAACAATCCCGCCGAGCTGAAACGGTGGACACGCGCGTTCGTGCGCGGGCTCCTGCAGGATCCGGAGACGACGCCCCGGACGTTCAGGGCTGCCCTGCAATCCGCCGTGATGGCGGCTTACCGCTGGCTGATGCCGATGGAACGGGCAAAGGGATTGACGGGGCGGGCTTTGCGCCCATCCGTCTTCCAGCCGCCCGACGGAGAGGAACAAGACCACGTGGAATCCCTGTACGGCTGCCTTGCGGCCGTCATGGAACGCCATCACCGGCCATGGCCCGGTAATCTTGGCGGAGAAGGCGGAACGTGATACGATGGACGGGACGCGATGTTTCGCAACATTTTCCAAAACCAATCAGCAAAGGAGCGACCCCCGGAATCATGAAACGGATGCCCCTGGAGAAACGGAACGTGACGGACAGCAGACTCGTCCTCGGCTGCATGGGATTCGGCGGCGAATGGGACGCAAGTCCCCTGGAACAATCGGAAGTGAAGAAATTGCGGGAGGCGGTGGAAGCGGCCCTCGAAATCGGCATCACGATGTTCGACCATGCGGACATTTACCGGATGGGGAAGGCGGAACGGGCGTTCGGGCAAGTGATGAAAGAGATGCCGGGCCTCAGGGAGCGAATCGTGCTGCAATCGAAGGTTGGCATCCGAATGAAGGACGACCGGTTGCCCCGGCGGTACGATTTTTCGAAAGCGCACATTTTGCAAGCGACGGACGGCATCCTGTCCCGTCTCGGCACCGATTACCTGGACATTTTGCTGCTTCACCGGCCCGACATCCTCGTGGAGCCGGAGGAAGTGGCGGAAGCGTTCGCGATCTTGAAGCAATCGGGCAAAGTGCGCCATTTCGGCGTTTCCAACATGAATGCCGACCAAATCCGGTTCCTTCGCGCCTATACGGACGAGCCGCTCATCGTCAACCAGCTGGAGATGAGCCTGGCGCGGACGGACTTCGTCGAACACGTCGTGACGGTCAACCAGCGGCAGGGGGCGGCGCTCAACTTCAGTGACGGCCTGATCGAATATTGCCGTTTGCACGACGTGCAGCTTCAGGCTTGGGCGCCGCTGGCCTACGGCATGTTCTCGGGCGCCCCGCTTGCGGACGACACGCCCGAGACCGTGCGCCGCACCCGCGATCTCGTGACGGAGATGGCCCGCGAGAAGGAGACAACGCCGGAGGCGATCGTGCTTGGCTGGCTGATGCGCCACCCGGCCATGATCCAGCCGGTCATCGGCACGACAAATCCGCAGCGCATCCGCAATTGCGCCGATGCCGCAAAGCAGGCTGAACGGATGACGCGGGAAGAATGGTACATGCTGTTTGGCGCAACCCGCGGCGAGTGGTGAGCGGATTCCCCGGACTGCGTTCGCGCGCCGGCCGAACGGGCGGTTTCGGCCGGAATAATGAGCATTTCACGCACCACGCATCGATCGTTTCCGGTTGGCGAAATGCGGGGTTCAAACGCAGTGGACGGGGAAGGTTTGCCGCGCTCGGGCGATGGCCGGCAATCTTCCCAAATCCGTTTTTATCTGTTACGGTAAAGGTTGGTTACGTTTGACAGCGGACGACCGGATACGGATGCAGGAAAAGCGGGTGACGGACGGTATGTTCAGCTTGTTGAAAAAGTATCGGTTCCACGTCGCGATTGCCCTGGCCTTGACGTTGGTCGAGCTGACGGTGGAACTGTTTCAACCGTATTTGATTGGCAAAATCATCGACGACGGCATTGTGGCCGGGAGCATGCCCGTCATCTGGGGATGGGGCGGGGTGCTTCTGGCCGTAACGGCCGTTTCTTTTGTCTGCGGTATCATCAACACGTTCTTTTCCGCCCATGTCGGCCAGGGGTACGGATATGACCTGCGGGAATCGCTGTTTCGCAAGGTGCAACGGTTTTCGTTCCCCGTGTTCAACCGCCTGCCTCCCTCCACTTACATCACCCGGTTGACCAATGACGTCCAGCAAGTGGTGAACACGCTGTTCATGTCGTTGCGCATCATGGTGCGGGCACCGCTCGTCGTCATCGGGAACATGGTCATGGCCATCATCGTGAATCCGCTGCTCGGGTTTTGGCTCGTCGTCGCCGCCCCGGCGCTGTTCCTGTTTGTCGTGTGGATCATGCGCAAAACGGGCGGCCTGTTCCGCAACGTGCAGCAACAGCTCGACCGGGTGAACGCCATGATGCGGGAAAACTTGCAGGCCATTCGGCTCGTGCGGGCGTTCAACCGGGAAGAACGGGAGAACGACCGGTTTCGCCGGCAAGCCCGGAAGTTGTCCGACGACACGCAGGCGGCGCTGCGCTGGAGCGAAACGACGATGCCTACCATCATGCTGGTCACAAATGCCGGCATACTGGCCATGCTGTGGTTCGGCGGCGGGCAAATCCGCGTCGGCGATGCCGGCGTGGGGGAAGTGGTGGCGGTGGTCAATTACGCGATGCGCACGGGCGGCGTGCTTTCCATGATGTCCTGGATCATCACGAGCTTCGCCAGGGCGAAGGCATCGGCGGAGCGGATCCGCGAGGTTTGGCAACTCGACGAAGGGGATGCGGCCGCGGGACATGAACGGGCACGGGACGGAGCGGCAGAAGCGACGGACGACATGTCCCGCGAGACCGGTCATGCGGGTTCGGGCGGCATCGCTGACCGGCGCGGACGCAGCGGAGCAAGTGCCGCGGCGGGCGGTTTGGCCGGGACCGGCAAAAAGCCCGGCTTTCCGGCCGGCAACGGGGACGAGCGGCATGCCGGATGCCGTCTCGCATTCCGCGACGTCACCCTCCGTTATCCAGGCACGGCGGCGCCGGTGCTGTCCGGCATATCGTTCGAAGCGCTGCCCGGAGAGCGGATCGCCGTCCTCGGCGCCACGGGCTCGGGCAAATCGTCCCTCGTCCAGCTCATTCCGCGCCTGTACGAAGCGACGTCGGGCGAACTTCTCATCGACAACATCCCCGTCACGGACTGGGACGTGGATGATCTGCGGGCGATGATCGGCTACGTCCCGCAGGAAACGATTCTGTTTTCGGGCACCGTGCGCGAAAACGTCGCCTGGGGCAATCCGTCCGCTTCCTTCGCCGACATCGAGCGGGCGGCCAGGGACGCGCAAATTCACGAGTCCATCCTGCAGTTTCCCGAAGGGTACGATTCCAAGATCGGACAGCGCGGCATCAATTTGTCGGGCGGGCAAAAACAGCGGATCGCGATCGCACGGGCCCTCGTGCGCAAGCCGAAAATCCTGCTGCTCGACGACAGCACCAGCGCCCTGGACACGAGGACGGAAGCGGCGCTGCTTGCCGCGCTCGATCGTTACGGATGCACCATACTGATGATTACCCAAAAAGTGGCGACGGCGATGCGGGCGGACCGCATTTTGCTGCTTGACGAAGGGCGCCTGATCGCCTGCGGCAGTCACGCGGATCTTCTGGACATGTCGCCGTTGTACCGGAAGATCGTGGATTCGCAAAACGGAAGGGGGATGGTGCAGCATGTTTGAGCCGCTCCTTGAACCGTTCCGGCAGCCGCGGGTGTCCTGGAAAACGGACAAGCAGCTTGACGCGAGGGACGAGGGGAGGCCGGCCGGTTTCGGCCATCCCCACGCCGTCCGCGGCACAAAGCCGAAAGTGCGCAATTGGAAGCACACCCTCGGCCGCATTTTCGGATATTTGGCGGAGCGCAAAATCAGCCTTGCCGTCGTCCTTCTGCTCACCGCGGCAAGCGTCGGTCTCGCCCTGCTCGGGCCGCTCCTTGTCAAGAAGGCGATTGACGACCACCTCGTCAAATGGCAGTTTGACGGTTTCGGCACGCTCCTCGTCCTGCTGGCCGCCGTGTACGCCTGCCACTCTCTTTTTCTCTTCCTGCAAAACTGGCTGATGATCGGCATCGCCCAGCAAACCGTCTGCCACATGCGGCGGGACCTGTTCGCCAAACTGCAGAAACTGCCGATTCCGTATTTTGACAACCGCCAGCAGGGCGAGCTCATGAGCCGGATGACGAACGACGTGGACAACGTCAGCTCGACGCTGAACGGCTCGGTCATCCAGGTGTGGTCCAGCACGCTCATGCTGATCGGCACGTTCACGATCATGGTTTGGCTGAGCCCGCTCCTGACCCTGCTCACCGCATTGATCATCCCGGTCATGTTTCTCGGCATGCAATGGATCACCCGGAGAACCGGGCCGCTGTTCAAGCAGGTGCAGCGGGAACTCGGCGGCATGAACGGGTTGATCGAAGAAACGGTGTCGGGACAGCGCATCATCAAAACCTATTCCCTGGAGGAGCGGGTGATCGCCGGGTTTGCCGAAAAAAACGAACGGTACAGAAGAGCCGGGTACTGGGCCCAGGTGTATTCCGGGTTCATTCCGAAACTGATGAACGCCCTCAACAACTTCTGCTTCGCGATCATCGCCGGCATCGGGGGCATTCTGGCGTTCCGGGGGTACGTGTCGATCGGCACCCTGCTCGTGTTCGTGGAATATTCCCGCCAGTTCACGCGGCCGCTGAACGACCTGTCCAACCAGTTCAACACGATGCTGTCGGCCATCGCCGGCGCGGAGCGGGTGTTCGAAGT
>Ga0310829_1001245_pt1 | contig 14996 bp, 10 predicted proteins | sample WT_ome_4_FD_202244 | JGI IMG/M metagenome (GOLD analysis project Ga0310829, IMG submission 202244) | Sorghum-adapted microbial communities enriched on wild type (WT) sorghum from Joint BioEnergy Institute, Emeryville, California, United... ... | reverse complement strand
GAACGCGACGCAACCGGTTAAGGGTTGTATTACGGGAATGATTCGCTTACTGCAAGGACCAAAGCAAAGCAGCACAACGGGGATGGCGCTAAAAGCTCTTCGCGGATAACAGTAAAAAATTCAAACAAATTACATTTATTGAACGAAAAAACAAAGCAAAGCGCTTACAAGGCAGAGGTTCTTTCAGGGGTCCGCGTTCCAAGACCTTAGATAACTGCCCACGCTAGCTTGACACTGACCTACACAGGGGGAGGAGTTGACGACATTCACTTTAATTGTTATATTACATATAGAACAAACGCACAGGAATTGAGGAATGCGCCGTGCTGATTCAGATTGATTATCAGTCCGATGTTCCGATCTACGTGCAGCTCTCCAATCAGATCATTGAAGGCATCGCTTCGGGGCAGCTGCAGCCGGGGGAGACGCTGCCTTCGGTGCGGGCGATGGCCGCGGACCTGGGCATCAATCTGCATACAGTCAACAAGGCGTATGCTTATCTCAAGCAAGAAGGCTTCATTCTGATCCACCGGCAACGCGGGGCGCTCGTCCGGCCGGACCCGATGCCGGAGGCGGACGAAGCGTTCCTCGGCAAGCTGGAGACGCAGCTCAGGCCGCTTGCGGCCGAAGCGGTCTGCCGGCGGATGGATGAAGCGGCATTCCTCGAAGCGTGCAGACGCATCTATCGACAATTCGGCTACAGGGAGGGGTCATGACATGAACGCTGCGATGCTGGTTCTGCTGATTGCCGTCACGCTGCCGCTCGGCGCGATCGTGACGTTCATGCCTTACTTGACGAGAAGAACGGAAAGCTTCGGGGTATCCATCGAGGCGAAATATTACGACGATCCCGAGATCGGCGGCATGCGGCGGTCATACGCGATCGGCACGGGAACGTTCAGCCTGCTGGCCGTGCTCGCCGGCGCATGGGCTGCCGCTTCGCTGGGCGCGGACCATCTCGGCTGGCTGCTGCCGGCGGCGGTGGGGGGCATGCTGGCAGTGCATCTGGCGCTGTACCTGCGGTTTCATTTCCGCATGCGGGCGATGAAGAAGCAGCGCGGCCTGGTGTCCGCCGGGATGCAGCAGACGGTCGTCGCCACCGAATTTTACCGGGAGAAGCGCGCCTACTCCATGGCCTGGTTCATTCCCCATCTGCTCGTCGCGGCCGCCACGGCCTGGATATGCATCGCCTATTACGATGACTTCCCGGACCGGATCGTCATGCAGTACGGCATGGACGGCACGCCGACGAACGTCGTGGACAAAAGTCCGGGAATCGTGCTCTTCCCGGTGTGGATTCAGCTCTTGATGATCGCCATTTTCGCCGTCGTGAACTACAGCATCTCCGCGAGCAAACAGCAGATCGACGCCGCCAATCCGCGCAATTCGCTGCGGCGCAACCTGATTTTCCGGCGCAAATGGTCCGCGTTCACCCTGGTGACGGGATTTCTGCTCATCGTCCTGTTCGGCTCGATTCCGCTGCAGCAGCTTCTCGGGTTTGACTTCAACGTCCAGCTGGCTTTCATCTTGTCGATTGTCATCATCACCCTGCTGTGGGCCGTCCGGCTCGGTTTCGTCACCGGGCAGGGCGGAAGCCGCATCCGGCTGCCGGAAGAGGCGCCCCCGGCCGCGGACGGCAAGGTGAACCGCGACGACGACAAATATTGGATCCTTGGACAATTCTACTTCAATCCCGACGACCCCGCGCTGTTCCTGGAGAAGCGGTTCGGCATCGGCTGGACGCTCAATTTTGCCCGCCCGCTCGCATGGATCATTTTCCTCGCGCCGATTCTGGTGGTCGTCTTGCTGGTCTATTTGGCGGAACGCGGATAGCCCGGAAAACGTATGTAGCAGTGTTGGCAGTCCGAGCAATACATGAACCATTACATGGGAGGGGAAAACTTGATGAATTTGAGCAAATCCGCAACATTCACGCTGCCGCGCGCGCTGCGCATGCTGGCGCTGGCCGCCGCGTTCCTGATGGCCGTGCCGCTGCAGGCGTTCGCAGCGGAGCAGCCGGCGGGGGAGCCGCTGACGGCGGAGTCGGCGGCGGAGTTCCTGGAAGCGTTCTTCGTGTCCGAACAAGCGAAACCGTTCTATACGGGAGCCGCGGTCGTCATCGTGAAGGACGGCGAAGTGATCGCGCAGGAAGGCTTCGGATTCGCGGACGCGGAGAAGAAGAAAGCCGTCGATCCGGCGAATACCCTGTTCCGGATGGCGTCCGTCTCGAAAACGTTCACGGCCGTCGCGGTCATGCAGCTCATCGAGCAGGGGAAGATCGACCTTGATGAGGACATCCGCACCTATCTGCCGGGCCTCGAATTCGAGAACCCGTTCGACACGCCGGTGACGACGGCCCATCTGCTGACGCACCGCAGCGGTTTCGAAGTCCGAGATCCGCAGAGCGAAGATCTGCACGGGGACTTCGATCTGTACGTTTCGATTGAAGACTATGCGAAGCAGCACATGCCGCCGGTCGTCCGCGAGCCGGGCACGGCTTACATGTACGACAATTTCGCCTATCTGCTGCTCGGGCTGATCGTGGAGAACGTGAGCGGGGAGCCGTTTGAAGACTATATGGCCTCGCATGTGTTCGGGCCGCTCGGCATGGACAGCAGCGGATTCATCCTGGACCGGGAGCAGCTTGATCGGTTGGCGACGGGATACTTCGCGCCAGGCGGCGAACCGATCGATCCGTATGTGTTCCGTCCGACCGTCATGCCCCACGGCGGCATGGTGGCGACGGCGGAGGATATCGGCAAGTTCATGATCGCGTTCCTGAACGAAGGCGCGGCTCCGGACGGCACCCGGGTGCTCTCTGCGGAATCCGTCGCCGCGATGAGCGAATACCGGAACGCCATCCATCCGCTGCTGCCGGATACGACCTACGGCTTCGAATCGGCCCCGCAGCTGCCGCTGGCGGGCACCAGCCATGACGTGCTGACCAAGCTGGGCGATCTGCCGGGCAACAGCTCGATGCTGCTGCTTCTGCCGGAAGAAGAGACCGGCGTCTTCCTGACGTACAATCAGGCGGGCGCGCTGCGCGATCTGTTCTACTTGCAATTCATGGCGGCGTTCTTCCCGTCGTACGGGGCGCCCGCCGATCTTGAGGCGTTCGGACAGGATCCGGCCGTCCGGCTCGAGGATCTGGAAGGGCTGTATGCCGACCTGCGCATGCCTTCCCTCGTCTATGCGGTCGAGGCGGGCGAAGACGGCACGCTGACGCTGTCCGACGCGCTCATCGGAGAGCGCAGCCTGCGCCATGCGGGCGGCAACCTGTTCGTCGATGAGATGTTGCAGCGCTTCGCGGCATTCCGGGTCGATGAAGACGGCACGGTCTATATGAAGGAGACGGCGCTCAATCCGCTCGGCTATGCGCGCAAGGGCGAGACGCCCGTCGGGTATGAAGATGTGGCGGCGGATCATCCGTATGCGCCGTTCATACTCGGCATCCAGTCGCTCGGCTACTACCCGAACGAGGAAGGCCTGACGTTCGAGCCCGGGCGTCCGGTGACCCGGGCGGAGCTGGTCTGGCATCTGATGGCCGTGAGCGCGGTACGCGGCTCGACATCGGACACGTACGCGTTCACCGATATCGCGGGCCATCCGCTGGCGCCGTACATCCAGGCGGCGGCCGAGCTCGGCTTGGTGAGCGGAGGCAGCGACGGCCGTTTCGATCCCGACCGGCCGGCAACGCGCCAGGAAGCGGCGGTCATCGTCTGGAACGCCTACAAACTGCTGTTCCCGGAAACGATCTTCGCCGACGTTCCGGTGGAAGGGAATACCGCGGAATGGGCGCTGCCCGCGGTGCGCATGATGGTCGCACTGGGACTGCACGGTCCGGAAGTGGCGCCTTCGGCGAGCGGCGTTCCGGTCTTTGACGGCGCGGATCTGCTCAAGCGGCAGGAAGAAGCGGCGCTCCTGTACCGGCTGCTGCTGACGCCGGTTCAGCAGATCGCGGCCGGGCTGATGGAGCAGCCGGCGGCGTAAGGCGGAGAGCAGGCACCATGGCAGGCACAAAGAGTAAATAGAAAAATAAAAGACGTTGTACTATACTGGGCTGTTGCACGATATCCGCCGGCAAGGGGATCGATAGCATCAAAGCCATGGGGATTCGGTTCAGACCGGTCACGTTCAAGAAGCGGATCATTCTCATCTTTCTCGTCAGCATCCTGACGCCGTTCGTTTGCCTTGGCTTCCTTTCGTTCTACACCATCGACTCGATCATCGACAACAAGGTCGAGAGCACCATTCAGGGAAGGCTGAAACAGGACTTGCTGACGCTGGAGAACACGCTCAACAACTTGAACCACGTTTCGCAGCAGCTCGCGATCGGCGGCCGGATCCCGGCCTTGATCGAACGGCTGCACCAGACGGACCAGCCTTACGAGCGCGTCGAGCTGTTCAACGAGATCAAGAGCGAGCTGAACGTGATCACCTTCTCCAATCCGAACATCGGTCTGCTGCTGTTTTATTACCCGGATACGGGCGCAGTCCAGTTCGAAAATTTCCGGGTTCGGACTCCGTTTGCGCCGGAACGGCTGTCGATCATGGCCAGCTACCCGGAAATTACGTATTACGGGCCGCACCGGAGCTACAACGATTCCATCAACCAGTATGTGTTCAGCACGATGAGGCAAGTGAATGTGGCAGGCCGGAACGTTTACCTGTACATCGAGACGGGGCGCAACGCGCTGGAAACCCTGTTCGCGCCTCAGAACCGGAAATCCGATTCACGCCGGCTGCTCATTCTGGATAACGACGGCATGATCGCGTTCAGCGAAAACCGGGAGGTCTTTCCCGAATCCACCCGGTTTCCCGCGTACGACGCCGAGGCCTTGTCCGACTCCGGCTACTACGGGAACTTTTTCTGGAGCAAGGAGACGAGCAATCAGGGATGGAGCATCGTCTCCATTCTGCCCCAGAATGAACTGAACCTGGAGCGAAACCGCTGGCTGTGGCAATTTACGGGATTCACCGTAGTCGTGCTGCTGATCGCCGTATTTTTCGCGTGGCTGCTCCGGAAGATGGTGTACAAGCCGCTGGACAAGTTCAACAAGGAAATCAAATCCCTGATTCTGTCCCATGCGCCGGAGGAAACGGAACTGACGCGCATCCCGGAATTCGACTACACGCTCTACCAGATCCGGAGCATGAAGCGGAAGATCTGGAATTTGTACGAGGAAATCGAGCAGAAGGAGAGGCGGAGAGCCGATCTGGAAGTCGAAAAGCTGCTGTACCAGATCAACCCGCACTTTCTCATGAACACGCTCGATACCGTTCACTGGCTCGCGGTCATGAACGGGCAGAAAGAGATTGACCGCGTGGTGCTCTCCCTGAACAAGCTGCTGTACTACAATCTTGGCAAGAAGGGAGAGACGTCCACGATCGGCGACGAAATTCAGGCGTTGAAAGAATATTTGCAGCTGCAGCAAATCCGGTACGACTTCCGGTTCGATGTGGACATCGACGTGGATGAGCTGGCCTTGTCGCTGCCCAGTCCCCGTTTCATTCTGCAGCCGCTCGTTGAGAACGCTCTCTATCACGGCGTAAGCGACGACGGGTATATTTACGGCGGCATCCGGCTGCGGGACGACCGTCTGGAGATCGAAGTCCGGGACAATGGCGCGGGCATGTCCCGGGAGACGATCGATAAGCTGCTGCACGACGACGCGAACGAAAGCGAGAAGGTGGGCATGGGCATCGGCATGCGGTATGTCCGACGCATCCTCAAGGCACATTACGGCGACAAGGCGCGCCTGGAGATCGAAAGCGGGCATGACCGGGGAACGACGGTCATGCTCAGCCTGCCCGCATCCGGAGGCGATCTTGACGCATGATTCGCGTAATGGTGGTCGACGACGACAAGCTGGTTCGCAAAGGGCTGATCTCGGCCATGCCCTGGGAGCAATTCGGAATGACAGTGGTCGGGGAGGCCAACAACGGCGAGAACGCCCTGAAATTCATGGAAGAGAATCAGGTCGACCTGCTCGTGACGGACCTGGCCATGCCGGTCATGTCCGGCATCGAACTGATGCGGGAGGTGCGTCGGCGGTATCCGCACATCCAGATCGTCGTGCTGACGCTGCATCAGGATTTCGAGTATGTGCAGGAGGCGCTCAGGCTCGGCGCCCTCGATTACATCGCCAAGATCGAACTGGAGAGCGAGCAGTTCGAGGAAGTGCTCGGCAGAATCGCCGCGCTGCTCCGGCAGAAAACCGCCGCGGAGACGCCGCTGCCCAGACCGGACGAACTCGGGCAGGCGGACGAGGTGTACGCGCTGTACGCCTTGACGTCGCCGGTCGGCGGGACGGGAACGGACCATGCGGACTTCGCGGTGCCGGAACAGGCGGTCGAGGCGGAGGCCGGCGTGTGGGTCTGGGCGCGCGTGCCGCCGGATGAGCGCCTTCCCGGCCCGGACGGCGCACTCGTGTTGTTCCGCAACGTGAAGGGCATGGACCGGAAAGCGCTGCTGCGGCTCATTCGGGATTACCGGAGAACCGGACTGTTCTACGATTACGATTCGTCGCGTCCGCATTGGACCGTACGTTGCGATGCCGCGGCGCCGGAGGGCGACGGGGCGGGAATGGCGGAGGACATCGATCACATCAGGGAGCGATGGGTTTCGTTCGAGTGGATCTATGACGACGGCCGTTTTGCCGCCATGACGGACGAACTGCGGCGAATCCGGCTCGCACCGGCAAGGCTGGCGCGCATGTTCTTTTCCCTGGCGGACGAATGGAACCGGATTTACCGCCCCATCTTGCCCGAACTGATCGTCATCGACGATTTCTTCCCCAGCTGGTGCCACTTCGAGTCGTGGCTGGGCGGCACACGGGAGGCCATCCGGCAGACCAACGCCCGCCCGATGTACTCGCCCGAGATTCAACAGAGCATCGTGAAGGCGATGAACCTTGCCCACCAGATGCTGAACCAGCCGCTGACCGCGGGGGATATCGCCCAGATGGTCAACATGAGCAGCAGTTATTTCAGCCAGTGCTTCAAGAACATCGTCGGCCGGACCTACACGGACTACGTGCGCGCCATCCGGATGGAAAGGGCGAAGCGATATTTGGCCCATACGACGAAGACGGTACAGTGGATTGCCGAGCAGGTCGGCTACAGCGACGAAAAATATTTCAGCCGCCTGTTCCGGGAAGAGGTGGGCATGCTGCCGAGCGAATACCGGCAAGCGGCCGCCGTCGACGGCTCCGAATAAAAAATATCGACCTTCAGGTAGGGATGCGTTCGAAACGAGGGGAGACAATTTTCGAACGTATCCCTTTTTTTCGTGAGGAAACCGACCCGAAACCCCCATCGTTTTCTATCCCGGCGCGCGCCGTCTCCGTGCTATAGTCATATTGCCAAACGACCATTAACCTGAGGGGGAAGACCATGCGCAAAATTTGGCTGACCATCATGGCGGCGCTGCTTGTCGCCGGATTGTTAAGCGCTTGCGGAGGCAACAAGGCGGACGACAACAACGGCGCAGCCGCAACTTCGAACGGCGGCGTCAATTCGGGCGCCGAACAGGAAGTTATCGATCCGTTCGAAAAATATCCGGAACCGGTCGAGGTGTCGATCGGCCGGGCGATCGATCCGAACTACAAGTTCAACGGCAACGACACGGCGGAAGACAATGCTTATACGCGCTGGCTCAAGGACCGGTACAACATTGTCGTCAAACACGCCTGGGAAGCGTCGACCGCCGACTACAACCAGAAAGTGAGCCTGGCCATTTCCAGCAACGATCTGCCGGACGCGATGCTCGTGAACGAGTCGCAGCTCAAGCTGATGGTGAAGGCGGGTCAGCTCGCGGATTTGACGGAAGTCTACGAGAAATACGCTTCCGACGCCGTGAAACGGATATATGATTCGAACCCCGGCCTGCTCGAGAGCGTCACGTTCGACGGCAAACTGTATGCGCTTCCGGAAACGACGCTGCCTTCGGCGCCGCTCACCTGGATCCGCAAGGACTGGCTCGACGCGCTGGGGCTTGAACCGCCGAAAACGCTGCAGGACATCGAGAATATTGCGAAGGCGTTCATTGACAACAAGATGGGCGGCGAAAACACGGTGGGCATCGTGGGCACCGGCCAGGGCGGATCGCTGTATGCGACGTTCCTGACTTCCACCGACCATTTCTTCAACTTCTCGCCGCTGTTCTTCGCCCACAACGCGTATCCGGGCATCTGGATCAAGGACAAGGACGGCAAGGCCGTGTACGGTTCGATCCAGCCGGAGACCAAAGAGGCGCTGGCCATGATGCGCGACTGGTACGCCAAAGGCATCCTGGACAAGGAAATCGGCATGCGCAAAAGCGGCCAGGAAGTCGTCATCGGCGGCAAAGCCGGCATTTTCTTCGGACCGTGGTGGTCGCCGTATTCGATTATCGACGGCATCAAGAACGATCCGAACGCGAACTGGCGTCCGTACATCGCGCCGCTCGATGCGGAAGGCAAATTCAACTCCAACCAGGCGACCGGAAGCACGTTCATCGTGGTGAAGAAAAATTACAAGCATCCCGAAGCCGTCATCAAGATGCTCAACATCCACTGGGGCGCCAAGGATCCCAGCTATGAAGAGGCGGTCAAGGGCAAGGAAATGACGTCGCAGGAAATTCCGCTGTTCATCATCGGCGGTGCCGGCGACCAGCTGGAATACGCCGTCAATTCGCTGCGGAAATATCTCGCGGGCGAGATGAGCATCGAAGATTACGATGCGGTCAACTACGGTTTCGCCACCGATCTGGCCAAGCACGCGAAGGACATCAAGAAAGAGCCGTACGACAACTATGACATCCAGTATTGGGACAAGGAAACGGACCAAGCCTTCTTCCCGCACGTGTACGCTCACCTGAACGGCGGTTCGACCTTCGTGGATGCCGATGTGAACTATGTGCGGAGCATCGCGACCTCCCAGACGAAGACGATGGAGATGAAATGGGCGAATCTGAAGAAGCTGGAAGACGAAACGTTCCTGAAGATCATACTGGGCACCGTGCCGCTCGACGAATTTGACGCGTTCGTCGCCAAATGGAAGGATCAGGGCGGCGATCAGATCACCAAGGAAGTCAACGAACTGCTATAACGAACCGCAAGGTCAAGACAGGCGGAGCCCGCCTGTCTTGATCTCCCTGCCGACAAGGAGATATGCGTCATGCTCAACAGAGCGTTCACCAAGCATTTCTGGCTGATGCTGATCCCGGGGCTCGTCTGGCTGTTTTTCATCAATGTGCTCCCCATGTACGGCATTCTCATGGCCTTCAAGGACTTTAACCCGGGTGCCGGCATCCTGAAGTCCCCCTGGGTCGGTCTTGAACATTTCGAGTACATGTTCGAGCTCGACGACAGCAGTCAAGTGTTCAAGAATACCGTAACGATCGCGTTTGCGAAAATGGTGGGCAACCTGGTGGTACCGCTCGTATTTGCCCTCATGCTGAACGAAGTGAAGAACCGGCTGTTCGGCAGAACGGTGCAGACCATCGTCTATCTGCCCCATTTTTTGTCCTGGGTCATTGTCGCCGGCATCCTGCTGGACATGTTCTCGCTGCACGGTCCCGTCAACCGGGTACTGGAAGCGCTCGGCGCCGAACCCGTCCATTTCTTCGCACGTGCGGACCTGTTCCCGGCGCTGGTGGTGGGGAGCGACATTTGGAAGGAGTTCGGCTTCGCCGCAATCATTTTCTTCGCGGCGCTGACCTCGATCAATCCGGAGCTGTACGAAGCTGCCGCCATCGACGGCGCTTCCCAGTTCAAACGGCTGCTCAACATTACGCTGCCGAGCGTGCTGCCGGTTGCCGCGCTGGTCGGAACGCTCAGCCTGGGCAACATTTTGAACGCCGGCTTCGACCAGATTTTCAATCTGTACAATCCGGCTGTCTATTCGACAGGGGACATCATCGACACCTGGGTGTACCGGGCCGGTCTGATCAATATGCAGTACGGTCTGGCTACGGCGGTTGGGCTGCTGAAATCCGTTGCCGGACTTATTCTGATCTCCGTCTCGTACGGATTGGCCTACCGCTTCGCGAACTATCGAGTTTTCTGAGTGTGAGGATGTGAAGATGTGGTAGCCGAACAATCGATCGTGTCCAGACTGCTCAACGGCCTGAACGTGCTCTTGTTGATTGCGATCGCCGTTCTGTGCATCCTGCCCGTCTGGTACACGCTCGCGATCTCCTTGAGCGAGAAATCGTACGTGGCCGCCGGGCAGGTGTTTCTGTGGCCCAAAGGCTTCACGCTGAGTTCCTATGAGGCGATTGTCAGCGATCATCAGTTTTTCCGGTCTTTCTGGATTTCGGTCCAGCGCGTGCTGTACGCTTCCGCGCTCTCGTTCCTCGTGATCTTGCTGATGGCCTATCCGCTCTCCAAGAGCGCCAAGGAGTTCAGACCACGAAACTACGTGATGTGGCTGCTGATCTTCTGCATGCTGTTCAACGGCGGGCTGGTCCCCTGGTACATCACGATGCGGGATCTCGGGATGATCAACAGCATTTGGGGGCTGGTGCTCGGCGGCGGGCTTCCGATATTCAACATCATTCTCGTAATGAACTACTTCCGCAACTTGCCGAAAGAAATGGAAGAATCCGCGCTGATCGACGGAGCGGGACCGTGGCGCATCCTCTTCAGCGTGCTTCTGCCGTTGTCCATGCCGGTCATGGCGACGATTCTGGTGTTTACGATCGTGTACCATTGGAACGAATTTTTCCAGGCGCTCGTCCTGATGACGAAGAACGATCATTATCCGCTGCAGTCGTACATCCGCCAGGTTGCGGTCGCCTTCGATCCGACGGAGGTGGACGAAGAGACCGCCAAGCGGCTCACGATGTTGTCCGACCAGACGTTGAACGCGGCGAAGATCTTCATTTCCATGCTGCCGCTGCTGGTGATCTATCCGTTTCTGCAAAAATATTTCGTCAAGGGAATCACACTCGGTTCCGTGAAAGGTTAAGGAGGAAGCCAACTGATGTTGACCAGCGAGGCGATCACGCCCGACAGGCCGAGGGAGGATGCGGGCTCGGAATTTACGCGTTCGCTCGGACGAGCGCAGCAATGCAAGCGGGAAGCGCACGGCGTCACCATCATCGCGGAGCACGGCCTGCTCGCCGTCCGTCCGGCGCTGGAAGGCGTGATCCGGATCAAACTGTTCGCTGAAGCCGCGGCGGAGGACGAGCCGGACATGGGGACGACGGCCGCGGTCGTCGGCACGAAGACGTGCTTGCCGTTTGCGGTCAAGGAACGCGACGCGGCCTATGTAATCGAGACGGAGGGCGCAACGGTTGAAATCGCGAAGCGGGACTGCGCCATACGGTTCTTCGGCGGCGAAGGGCAGCTGCTGGCCTGCCAGTCCCCGATGGCCTGGAACGATTCGAAGGCGGTGAGCGCCCGATTCGCGTCAAGCGAACAGACGCATTATTACGGGCTGGGGGAGAAGACCGGGTTTCTCGACAAACGGGGAGAACGGTACGAAATGTGGAACTCCGACGTTTACGCTCCCCATGTGCCGGAGATCGAAGCGCTGTACCAGTCGATTCCGTACCTGCTCGTCCATGAGCCGCGAGGCGCGTACGGGATATTCCTCGACAATCCGGGCAGGTCGTGCTTCGACATGCGCGGCGAGCCCGACGCGTTCACGATCCGGACGGAAACCGGACCTTTCGATTACTATTGGATCGCCGGACCGCAGTTGAAGGATGTGGTGCGGCGGTACACTTCGCTGACGGGGCGAATGAAGCTGCCGCCAGTATGGGCGCTCGGGTACCACCAGTCACGGTACAGCTACATGACGCAGGATGAAGTGCTGCGGCTTGCGCGTACGTTCCGCGAGAAGAAAATCCCGTGCGACGCCATCTATCTCGACATTCATTATATGGACGGCTATCGCGTCTTTACGTTTGATCCGGAGCGGTTTCCCGATCCGAAGGCGATGATCGCCGAATTGAAGGCGCTCGGCTTTCGGGTCGTGCCGATCGTCGATCCCGGCGTGAAGCTGGATCCGGGCTACCGCGTCTACGATGAAGGCGCGGCGGAAGGGATGTTCTGCCGGAAAACGGACGGCGAGCCGTTCGTCGGACCGGTATGGCCCGGCATGAGCGTCTTTCCCGATTTTACGGAGGACCGGGTGCAGGAATGGTGGGGCGGCCTGCACCGGTTTTACACGGACCTGGGCATCGAGGGCATCTGGAATGACATGAACGAGCCCGCGGTATTCAACGATACGAAGACGATGGATACGGACACGCTGCACGGCAACAACGGTTCCCCGGTCACGCATGGGGAGGTCCACAACCTGTACGGCCTCCTGATGTCGAAAGCGACCGCGGAGGGATTGGAACGGCTGCTGGAAGGCCGGCGTCCGTTCGTGCTGACGCGGGCCGGATACGCCGGCATTCAGCGGTACGCGGCCGTCTGGACAGGGGACAACCGCAGCTTCTGGGAGCATCTGGCCATGGCGATGCCGATGGTGCTGAACCTCGGGCTGTCGGGCGTTCCGTTCTCCGGACCGGATGTCGGCGGATTCGCCCACCATGCGAGCGGAGAGCTGTTGGCCCGATGGACGCAGGCGGGGGCGCTGTTCCCGTTTTTCCGCAATCACAGCGAGCTGTCCTCCTCCCGTCAGGAGCCCTGGAGCTTCGGACCGGAAATCGAGCGGATATGCCGCGAAGCGATCCGCCTGCGCTACCGGCTCATGCCGTATCTCTATTCGCTGTTCCGCGAAGCGGCGCACACCGGCCTGCCCGTCATGCGGCCGCTGGTGCTGGACTATCCGGACGACCCGCACGCGGCAAACCTGTGCGATCAGTTTCTGGTCGGCGAGCGGCTGCTGGCTGCGCCGATCTATCGGCCCGCAACGGAGCACCGCGTGGTCTATTTGCCCCGCGGCGTCTGGTACGACTATTGGACGGGGCAGAAGTGGGAAGGCGGCCGCCACATCCTGGCTCACGCGCCGCTGGACACGCTGCCGTTGTTCGTCAAGGAAGGCGCAATCATCCCATATGTCGAACCGGCAGAGTCAGCCGCGTCAATGGAATCCGACGTGCTGTACCTGGATATCCATTGTTCGGGCGCCGCGTACGGTGTCTTCGAGCTCTATGAGGATGACGGGCTGACCTTCGACTATGAGAACGGCCGATACAATCTGTACCGGCTGGCCGTGCAAGAGGCGGACAACACCGTGAAACTGGACATCGGGGTGCTGCATGCCGGATTCGAAAGCCGCTGCTCGGCATGGCGCCTGCGGCTCCTGCACCTTCCCTTCGTCCCCCGCATGCCGGAAGGATTCGACCGGGCGGAGACGGCGGAAGCGCTGGACGGCCGGCGCAACGCGTGGTATTATGACCCGTCTGCGGGCGAATTGACGGTCGTGCTTCCGCGGCCGGCCGAAAGCGTCGCGGTGACAGTGCATATGGCGGAGAACGAATCGTGAGGAGATGCGGAATGGGAGACAAACCCGGAAAAATGGCGCGGGCCAAACGTCCTGCGGTGCTGCTGCTGGCCCTGCTCATGGCAGCGCTGGCCGCCTGCGGCGATGCCCGGCAGGTCAAGGAGGACGAGACCGTGAATCAAACGCGTGACACCGCGGCGGAGCCGGACGCCCGGCAAATGCCGGACTGGGCCGAGAGCGCCGTCATGTACGAAGTGAATATCCGGCAATACACGAAAGAGGGAACGTTCCGGGCGTTTGCGGATCATCTGCCGCGTCTGAAGGAGATGGGGGTCGACATCTTGTGGTTCATGCCGATCCATCCCATCTCCGAGAAGAACCGGCTCGGAACGCTCGGTTCCTATTACGCCGTCCGGAACTACAAGGCGGTCAATCCGGAATTCGGCACGGCGGAGGATTTCCGGGAGCTGGTAAACAAAGCCCATGACATGGGCTTCAAGGTGATTCTGGACTGGGTGGCCAATCATACCGGCTGGGACAACCCGTGGATCGACAACACCGACTGGTACACCACGGACGACAGCGGCCGGATCGTCCATCCGCCCGGCACCAACTGGCAGGACGTGGCGGATCTGAATTACGGCAACCCGGACATGCGGGCGGCCATGATTGACGCCATGAAGTACTGGGTCGAGGAATTTGATGTCGACGGCTTCCGGGCGGACTACGCCGGCGGTGTGCCGACGGATTTCTGGGAGACCGCGCGCACGGAGCTGGAGACGATCAAGCCGGTCTTCATGCTGGCGGAGGACGACGCCCAGATTTCGCTTCTCCGGCGGGCGTTCGACGCGAATTACGGCTGGGAACTTTACCATCTGATGAACGGGTTGGCCAGAGGACAGCGAAAGCCCGAACAGGTTGCGCTGTATGCGAAACGGCTGGAAAAGAAGTATCCCGCCGGAACGTTCCCGCTCCATTTCACCTCGAACCACGACGAGAACTCATGGACGGGAACGGAATACGAGCGGCTGGGCGGCGCGGTCAAGGCGATGGCGGCCCTGACCTTCACCGTGCCCGGCATGCCGCTCATTTACTCCGGCCAGGAGGCCGGGTTGAACAAACGGCTGCAATTTTTCGAGAAAGACGAGATCCCGTGGGACGATCTTTCCTTGCAGTCGTTCTACCGGGACCTGATCCGTCTGAAACACGACAACCCCGCGCTCCGGAACGGCGCGGCGGGCGGCGCGTTTCAGGCGCTCGAGGCGGACGATCCGAACATCCTGGCTTTTGCGCGGACGAAGGAAGACAACACGGTGCTCGTTGTCATGAATCTGTCGGACGGCAGCGTGCAGGGATCGGTCCGGACCGCCATGTCCGCGGGAACTTACCGTTCGTTTCCGCAGGAAGACGAAATCGAAATCGGAGACAGGCTTGCGGTCGAACTTGATCCGTGGGAATACCGCATCTTTGTGAAATGACGGGCCCCAAGCTAACATCCCCCATGCCGAAGCATGGGGGATGGTTTTTTTATGACCGCTTGAGCCCGTTATTTTCCGCCCGTAAACGTAATCCCTTTGACGAAGAACCGGTTGAAGAAAATGAACAGGATG
>Ga0310829_1001229_pt1 | contig 15127 bp, 10 predicted proteins | sample WT_ome_4_FD_202244 | JGI IMG/M metagenome (GOLD analysis project Ga0310829, IMG submission 202244) | Sorghum-adapted microbial communities enriched on wild type (WT) sorghum from Joint BioEnergy Institute, Emeryville, California, United... ... | reverse complement strand
AGGATGAGTATACCCGAAAGTTTCTCGTGTCGCCGAAGGAAGTAAAGGACGGATATTATTTGTTCCGTTCACAAACAGGTGGTTTTACAATGTTGTTTCCAGAAGAAGCGAGAATGGACGAAGGGTTTTATGAAAGGCATAAAAAAGATTACGAAGATTTAACTATAATCGGAAGTCGGCAAAAGGAAAATGTCGCATATACTATCCATATCATTTATGAAAATGACGAAATAACGGAAGATATAGATACGAATCTATTTTTATTATCATCAGAAATTTATGCGGATTATGATGGAGAATATAAAAAAATGAAAGGAGATAAGGTGACGATTTATTTCGCTAAAAACGAACAGCATACATCGATTAATGGGAAACAGGACGTTGTCTACAAGTTTTTTGCCTATATCAAATCAAACCATAGTCATCAAGCAGTGCAATTTATATATGCGATTACTTGTAAGGATATAAATAAGAAATGTCACATCGATATAGGGAAAGAAGAGGAACGAGCAAAAATGTTAATGCACTCTATTAAATTTCAAGATTGAGGGAGAGAGCATCATGCCGCAAAACTTAGTGTTAGATACCGATCTGTTACGCGCGAGAATCATGGCCCTCGAATATGATCATTTGACGGAAGCGGAAATTCGCCGCATTTATATGGAAGAAACGGGAAAGGAACCTCCCGACTATATTAAAGTCTATCGTTCAGACGATTTTAAAGAGGGGCAGGATTTTGGCTTTGATGGTACGATTATTCATTTTTACGATGAAAAACAAGGGGTTAACCAAAAATATACAATCACTCGTGGAAGTGAAGAACATGAAAACGATACGTGGAAACCGCTTGATTGGGCGTACAACATGTTTGGCATTTTCACTGGGCGAAGTAGTCGTCAATACCGTCACGCGCTTCATTTTGATCAAATTGTGACAAAAAAAATTCAAGAGGAATTAAAACGGAAAAGAGCAACGATTCCGCTCGAAATGATCGGGATGGGACATTCGTTAGGCGGCAATCTGTCTCAAATGCTCCAACTGATGCATAGGAGATTTGACCATGTGTATGTCATTAACGATGCGCCGCCAAGTGTTTATCAGTTAGCTTATCTAGACAGAAATTTCTTCCGTTATTTAGACAGGACATTTAATTTAATGCTTGAAGATTCTAACGACATCTACTCCCTCCCCCCTGCGGAGTTGAAGGCGTTTGCGGAGGAATATTATAAGAAACATGTAGATGAACATTCGATCCATCATTTGACTGCTGAGGAGGATCTGCTGTATGCGGTGAGCGGGGTACGGGGATTTATTGATATAGGCAGCCGTGACTGGATCGATACGAATGACCAGTTTACGAGCCTCAAGGGCTTGATTGAGAAGATCCCTGATCAAGATGTAAAGGCGATTCAACTGTATTTCTCGCAATATGCGGATGTATACAATGAAAAGGGCTTGGACGGGGTCGTCCAAGCGATGACGGGGGTCGATCTCGAGTGGATCGAATCGCTTACACAATATGATGTGGGCGATTATGTATGGAACATGCCTGACATCGTGGAAAAAGTAAGCGATATGTTCAAGGACATGAGAGAGAAAATCTCGGAATTGTTAAAACATATAAAAATATTGCAGCGACATAAAGAGGCGATTCTGCAGGCATTCGTTGACTCCGGTTTTCTCACCATGGAACAAAAAGAAGCGATTTCGCAGGAAGTGAAGCATATTGAGCAAGATGTCAAGAAGCTGGATCAGATATTGAGCGATGTGCGGAACAACGCGGTTTGGTTCATGGCGCTCGGGGGGCTTTCATCGGGGATCGCACTATTTGTCGTGTTCAAACAGATCAAACATTATGTGACGGATATCCTCGCCCGGCTTCAGACGATTAACCGACATATGGCTGATGTGAGAGAAGCTGCGGTTACGAGTGTCGACGCGCATTCGCTGCATAAGGTGATCAACACCCTCGCACGCGCAAAAGGAAGAGAGTATGACAAGCAAGGGAATATGATCTTAGTAGGGTGGATCGAGACGGAAAAGGGGACGAAAAAGATTCGCCTGAACATATCGTCAGCGGTACGTCTATATCAGAAGGGGCTGCGCATTACGGAGGAGAAAGAAGCGGTGTTGCGTCAGATAAAGCGGCTTTATATCCAAGAGTATGTCGAAGATTTTGAGGGGAGAAAGCGACAGCTCATAAGAAAGATCGAAGACATGGAACAAAACCCAAGCGCCTACCAGCACTTGTTGGGCTCGTTTTCGTATGACGCGCAACAAGTGTATGTATTGCGTCGAATTGATGTGCATGAGTCGATTCCTACGATGGATCCGTCCATTCCTGATGCGTTTGAAGGAATGTTTGCGTCCTACGAACAAGAGATTGCCAAAGGGAGGGAGCTCATCGCCAACATCAAACAGGCGTTTGAGCAGTTTTTTGAGAAAGACAAGCAGTTAGCCAATCTTTTTGATTTGCGCTATGAGTAAAGAGGGATGTTACGTATGAGACAATTGAATATGCTTTACCATTTTGATGTGGAGCAAGATTTGATGGACAAGGCAACGGGATTTATTCAACTGTTGCATCGAATGCAGGAATGCGACAGGGATTTAGTGCAAGTGGTCCGTGACGCCATGAAGGACATGCAGGGAAAAATAGCTGATAAAACCAATGAAGCGATCGAGCAATATCAAAAGAGGAACGAATGGCAGTGTGAAATGTATCAAAACAGCATGAAGACAGCTGCCCTGCGCTATACGAATATGATCAACGATATGAGGGGACAGAACATCACTTTGTATTACGATGTAATCGTACGAGAGATGAAGGGATAAAAATTCTCATCGGAGATAAACAGGGGGACAGCCGGAAGAGAACAAGATAAAAAGTGCCTTCGAATGGTCGGAGCCTAGTGACATAGGTCTATATTCACCATTTTTTTTATTTTCAGTCGTTTTTATTAAGGTGGATATGAAAAAAGTAGATACTGAGATTAATAAAATATGGTATAAAATACTTATTTTTGGCTCTTCACCACAAAATGTACTTGACAATCAGGTTGTTTTCTGATCAAGGGTACAAAAAATGCGAAATTTCCTGTATGGTAAAGGTGACCAAACCATCAACCATGGAGGAAATTTCGCATGCAATCTCAGTTTATCAAAGATTTGATCACTTTACCAGGCTTTCTTATTCATGGAGAACGAAAAGAGGGAGAACGATGGATTTTTGAACTTTCCCTCCCTCCTCATTGTCCGATCTGCCCGACTTGCTTCGGACGGACAACCAAAATATCATCGAAACGAAAACAATGGATTCATGGCTATACAAATACGGTCGGTTTATTTTGGATTGAACTTCCCATAGAAAGACGGCGTTGCCAAGCCTGTTTTCTGACGTTCACCGTTTCTTATCCGGGACTTCCGTCTCACAGTATCGCGACGGAATCGTTTCAACATTGGGTCGCCCAGTTATGCATCGGAAAAACGATTCAAGAAGTCGCTCGCTTGTTACAACTCGCCTATACGACAGTAGAACGCTGGTTTTATCAATATGCCCCGGCTCTTTTACCAACATCGAATCCTACAGTAGTATGTGTGGATGAATTCGCTTTCCGAAAGGGACATGATTACGGAGTAGCGGTGATGGACACACAGACTCGGAATGTCCTTTCCATTGCTTCTGGAAAAAATGAAGAAGCCATTGTGGAGGCGCTTCAACCCGTCGCCTCCAAAGTGAAGTATGTTGTCAGCGACTTGGCTCCTGCCATGAGAAAAGCCATTGAAAAGGTATGTCCAAAAGCCATCCATGTTCTTGACCACTTCCATGTGATTCAGTTATTCACCGATGCACTGGAACGTTGTCGCAAATACCTTGCCAAAGGCGGAACCAAACATGGAAGCGTTCGCCGCGTGTGCCGATTGTTAAGCCAACGTCCAGAAAAATTAACAGAAGAAGAGAGACAGGAAGTTCGACAATGGTGCCAAGAAAGTGCTTATTTACGTGATGTCTATCAAGCACTTCAACATTTCCGTTACGTATCCAAAAGCCAAACAAGAAAGCAAGCCGAAACTCGTTTGACCCAATGGTTTGACCGGTACCTTTTTAGCGACTGTGCCGCCGTACGCAGTATTGCCAAGGCACTCATCACCCGAAGAGACGCAGTGCTTTCTTGCATCGTTTTTTCTTACTCAAATGGTCCAATGGAAGGAATCAACAACAAAATAAAATTGATCAAAAGGCGAGGATATGGGTATCGAAATATCCAGCGTTTTACTTTGCGTGTCCGTCTAGAGACCTCTATCACATTTTAACGTAAAAATCAAGTACATCTTTTGGTGATGAACCTTATTTTTATATAAATGTATTTATATTGTTGCTTGATGGTAATTTTCTTGTTTAAAATTGTAGGGGAAAAATCTGGTTAAAGGGGGACTGGAAAATGGCAGGCGTGATTCGTCTCACACCGGAAGAACTGCGTGGTGTTGCCAGACAATATAACGTTGAGAGTTCTAATGTCACCGAACTCATTGCAAGGCTCGATCAAATGAGTCATACGCTTCAAGGGATTTGGGAAGGTGCTTCGAGCGAAGCGTTTATCCAACAGTATCAAGAGTTGCGCCCATCATTTGAAAAAATGGCTGTTCTATTGAACGAAGTGGGGCAACAATTGCACAATTCCGCTACCATTTTGGAAGACACGGATCAACAAATTGCCAGCCAAATTCGCGGATAAAGGGAGACATTCGGAAAAAAGCGCTACAAATCTTACAAAAGATTATGGCGCTTTTTTCTGTATGCATGTTAGATAAAGAGTTCAATGCTGTTCCTCTTGAACACCGTGAGTGTTGCGACCATTCCTTCCAAGTCCATGTAGATGCCGCCTATCGGATGGGGAGGTCGCCGCAGGCAACAATGAAGCTTCATTTTTCAATGAGCATGTATATAATCGGAGGATTCACAACCATGTATATTCAGGTCACGATTGACCTTCGCCATTATACGCACGATGTACTAGATCTTCGTTTATCCGATCTGTATTCGATTAAGAAGATGGTGGAGATTGTTTGGCAGTTAAAAAACATATCGACGCCACCGAGGGAAGGCTGCTGGGTGCGGGTTGAAAATAAACAAGCGGTCTTCCCTGGTTGTGCGACATTACAGGCGAGCGGTATTACCAATGGGGACCGCATTGTGATTTTGTAACCATCGAGAATGGGATAAGGAGCATTATTTTATTATGAGTGAAAAAAAGACGTATTTGGAAACGCAACTAGATGCTGTCATGATCAATGATCAGCCATATACGGTCATCTTTCAGCGCGCCAAATTGAAAATGCAGGATCCGTTGGAATTAGAGGTGCTAAAGGAAGTTGACCCTTGCATCGTGCGGGACATCGATGTATCCGAAGATGAGGTAAAAGTGGTGATCAAACCGCCTTCATCGTTTTTGACGTTTGCGGCGATAAGAAAGACCACATTACTTTCTCGCATCAGAGCCGCTCTCCATCTTGTTTCCAAGGTGAAGCATCATTCCGCTCGCCGATTGATTTTCATCGTCTGTCCGGAAAACCTGATGTTTAACCGGGCATTGGAGCCGTTTTTTCTACATGTGGGCGTGAAAGAAAGTTTGCCCCCTGATGAGTGGGATGACGAGCGCCTTCTTCGTGAAGTGAAAGCGACGGTGCTTGCTTTGACGGAAGGCGAATATCGCTTTGACGAATACTTGAAGTTTCATGAAACGTTGAAATGTTCCCCGATTGCGAAGGAATTATGGCAAGCGGATCATTTGGATGCGGTGTTAGCAGTTTTAGAGAAATGGGTGGATGAAGAAGAGGCAAAAGAACGGGCTAAAGTGCACATTCCCAAAAAAAGATGGAACATGCAAAGGTACATATTTTTTTCGGTCATCGGATTGTTAATCCCTGCAATCATCTATGTATTTTATTCTTTCTTTTTTGCGCAGCCGAAGCAAGAGGCCTATATCCAAAGTACAGAGTTGTTTTTGCAAAATAAATATAGCGATGTCATTACCACGTTGGAAGATTATGCGCCCGAAGACATGCCATATGTCATTCAGTACGAGCTTGCTTCTTCTTATGTCATGACGGAATCTCTCACAGAAGAGCAGCGTCAAACGGTATCGAACAATATTACGCTCAAAACAGATGAGCAATATATGTTGTATTGGATTTACATCGGCCGTGGTCAAAGTGAAGAGGCGCTTGAATTGGCGCGGACGATAGAGGATCGGGATTTAATTGTGTACGCGCTTTTAAAATATCGCGAACAAATAAAGGGCGATACAGATTTGTCAGGGGACGAAAAACAGAAAAAATTGGATGAAATTGATCAGGAAATAAAGGAATACGAGAGGGAACGAAAAGAGAGCGAAGCTCAATTAGAGGAAGAACAACAAAGCGAACAACAGCCGCCAGCCTCCACGCCAGCCGCTGATTCATCTAGTGAGACAACGCAATCGTCGCATGAACCGTCTGTTACTAACAATCAAAAGTCCCAAAAGTAAAAAAGCGCAGCTGTGGGCATCTTAGGAGAGGATTGTATGAGCCAACTATGGGTTTTGTATGAAACGTATTGCCAACTGTTTTCACTGACAAACGAAGAGAAGGTCATTGTCATTGGCAATCAGTTAGAACACCACGTGACCGTTTCATCTTTTTCATTTCGCAACGGATATATCCAAATCGAAAAGAAATCGGACGGCTCGACGCTTGCGGTGTTGCAAGGAGGCCGACAGATCGGCGAGCTAAAGCCCAGATGTTCCATTACGATTGACGTTGATGGGCAACAAATGACGATCGCATGGAGCGGTGAAGAACAGAGAAAATATGTTTATTATGTCGGGCAACAAAGCGAGGTGCTTGTCTCCAATGATCCTCAAGCAGATATTGAGACAACGAATGCCCGCTTTTCGTTGCGAAAGCATCGGGGACAATGGGTCGTCATCCCAGACGATGATGCTCCATTGTTTTTAAATGGGGTGCAGCTATCCGATGCTGTGTCGCTGCGAAACGGCGATGTTCTTTTATGTCCATATATGCAGTTTGTGTTTATCGAAGAAGATTTGCTTGCGGTGACCAGTAGCGAAGAGGTGGTTTCATCGCTGACCGAAACGATGCCGCCTCTTTCCGAGATGAAGAAAAAATATCCGATGTACCGTCGGACGCCGCGTATGATTTATGAGTTGCCGAGCGACAAAGTGAGCATTTCATTCCCGAGTCAGGAAGGGGATGGTGACCCGCGCGGTTTATGGTTGATGGTGTTGCCGCCGGTTATGATGTTGCTAGTGATTGGCGCGGTGGCTCTCATACAGCCTCGGGGCGTTTTCATTATGATTTCGATTGCCATGTTTGCAACGACGATCGTAACATCGACAGCGCAATATATGCGGGAAAAAAAGGCACGCCAAATGAGAAAAGAAAAACGTCGGCGCATTTATACAAATTACTTGGAGCAAAAGAGGGAAGAGCTTCAAGCGTTATCCGAAAAACAAAGAAACGTATTATACTATCATTTTCCGTCCTTTGAGCAGATGAAATCATTCGTCATGCAAGTGAACAGCCGCATTTGGGAAAGAACGGCGGAGAGCGCCGATTTTCTTCATGTGCGAATCGGAACGGCGGACGTGCCGGCCACTTATGAGGTGTCAGTGAGCATGGGCGATTTGGCCAACCGGGAAATCGATGATTTGTTGGAGCAGGCACAACATATAGCCAAGGTGTATCAAACCGTAAAACATGTGCCGCTTCCAATTGATGTGTCACACGGAGCGATCGGAATGGTTGGGAAACGATCCATTGTGAACGGTGAAATTGAGCAGTTGGTGGGTCAAATCGCGTTTTTCCACAGCTATCATGATGTGCGGTTTGTGGCGATTTTCTCAGAGGATGATTATAAGCATTGGGAATGGATGAAATGGCTCCCGCATTTTCAATTGCCGAATTCATTCGCCAAAGGGCTCATTTATAACGAGCAGACGCGTGATCAATTGCTGTCATCGATATACGAGATGTTGCGGGAGCGCGCCTTGGACGAAGAGAAAGACAAAAAACGGTTCTCCCCACATTTTGTGTTTATTGTAGCCGACCGTTCGTTAATTGCGGAACATGTGATTTTAGAGTATTTGGAAGAAAAAAATGAAGACATTGGCATTTCCGTTATTTTTGCTTCAGAGACGAAGGAGAGCTTAACGGAAAACGTTCATACGCTCGTGCAATACATTAACGAGCGGGAAGGTGAGATTGTCATTCAGCATCGGAAGGCGGCACATATTCCGTTTCAGCTGGATGAGCATTCAACAGAAGGAAATGAATCATTTGCCCGAATGCTACGCTCATTGAATCATCAAAAAGGAATGAGCAATTCAATACCAGAAAAAGTAACTTTCTTAGAAATGATGCAAACACGCCGGGCAAATGAGCTGCAGATCGTCCAAAACTGGTTGTCATGTCAAACGTCCCGTTCGTTGGCCGTCCCAATTGGATTGAAGGGGCGAAACGACGTTGTCGAATTAAATTTGCATGAAAAAGCGCACGGGCCGCACGGGTTAGTCGCTGGAACGACGGGATCGGGGAAAAGTGAACTGCTGCAAACGTACATTTTGTCATTAGCAGTACATTTCCATCCGCATGAAGTCGCCTTTTTAATTATTGACTACAAAGGGGGCGGCATGGCGCAACCGTTTAAGAACATGCCGCATTTACTCGGCACGATCACAAACATTCATGGCAGCAAAAACTTCAGCGCTCGGGCGCTCGCGTCCATCAACAGCGAATTGAAAAAACGGCAGCGCCTTTTTGATCGTTATGAAGTCAACCATATTAATGACTACATGGAATTGTACAAACAAGGCAAAGCAGAACAGCCTTTACCACACTTATTTTTAATCGCCGATGAATTTGCGGAATTGAAAAGCGAAGAGCCGGACTTTATTCGTGAATTAGTAAGCGCCGCTCGCATCGGCCGGAGCTTGGGCGTCCATCTCATTTTGGCAACGCAAAAGCCACGGGGTGTCATTGACGAACAAATTTGGAGCAATGCTCGCTTTCGGATCAGCTTAAAAATGCAAGATGTAAATGACAGCAAAGAGATTTTGAGAAATGGTGACGCCGCAGCGATCACAGTGCCGGGAAGAGCTTATCTGCAAGTTGGGAATAATGAAGTATACGAACTGTTTCAATCCGCATGGAGCGGTGCACCATATGTGGAGGAAGGAGTCGAGGCGGAGGATGAAATTCATATCGTGACCGATTTAGGTCTTGTGCCGGTGTCGAATGTGGCGACGGATCGGAAGCGAAGCCGCCAAAAGCCAAAAACGGAAATTGAAATGGTAGTCGAGCAAATCATTGAGACACAAAAACAATTAAACATCGAAAAATTACCAAGCCCATGGCTTCCGCCGCTTCCTCCACGTTTAGCGCGCCCAGCCTCAGTGACAGCGGAGGCCAATGCCTTTCCGATCGGCTTAAAAGACGAGCCAGAACTGCAAAGTCAGTCTGATTATTTCTATCAATGGCTTGAAGATGGGAATATTGGTATTTTTGGTTCGGCAGGATACGGAAAATCAACGACGATGATGACGCTACTTCTAAGTTTTGCGGGTGCCTACAACCCGGCGCAGCTTCATTATTACATCTTTGATTTTGGAAACAGCGCGTTATTGCCGTTGCGCCAGTTGCCGCATACAGCTGACTACTTCCGGTTAGACGATGAAAAGAAAATAGAAAAGTTCATCAAGTTCATGAAAGAGGAAATGGAGCAGCGCAAACAACGGTTTATGGAAAAAGAAGTGAGCACGATTAAATTATATAATGCGCTGTCAGAAGAGAAGCTTCCCATTATTATAGTGGCACTTGACAATTTTGATGTTGTAAAAGAGGAAATGCCTGACTTTGAAACGCAGTTGATTCAATATGCCCGCGACGGGCAATCCCTTGGAATCTTTTTCATCATGACAGCGACAAGAGTGAGTGGAATTCGCCCGCCGCTTATGAACAATTTAAAAACAAAAATTGTTCATTACTTCATTGACAGTTCGGAAAAGTTTTCGCTGATTGGGCGAACGCCGTACGATGTTGATCCGATTCCGGGCAGGGCGCTGGTAAAAAAAGATAATGCAGCTTTAACGCAAATCTATCTTCCGGCTGACGGGGAAGACGATATCGAAGTGCTCGAGAATGTCAAACGAGAAATGGAACGATTAAAAGAAGTATATCAACACATACCGAAGCCAAAACCGATTCCAATGCTTCCACCGCGGCTGTCAATGTCCGTCTTTACAAACACGTATGTTCAACACCGAGCTTCAGGATTCATTCCTGTTGGGCTCGATGAGCAAACGGTTCGCCCAGTGGCGATCAACATGCGGACGGATCCGCACTGCTTGATTGTCGGGCAATCAAGAAAAGGAAAAACAAACGTGGTCAAGGTCATTTTAGAGTCCTTACTTGTGCAAGAACCGGAAAGCATCGGCTTATTGGATGGAATCGACCGGGGACTCGCCGGCTACGCGAATCGGGACGACATTACTTATATAGAAGCAAAAGAGAGACTAGCGCAGTGGTTGAACGAAGCGGATGCTGTGTTGCAACAACGAGAGAGGGAGTATATTCAAGCAGTCAACGAAAATCGTGCGACAACGTTGGCGTGGCCGCCGGTTGTATTCGTCGTTGACAGCCTCTTGCGCCTTCAGCAAGAAACCGACAGCATCATGCAAGGCCGGATTGCCAACATGATGAAGCAGTACAGCCATCTTGGATTCCATGTGTTTGTTGCTGGAAATGCCAATGAATTTGTGAAAGGGTTTGACGCATTGACAGCGGAGTTGAAACAAATTCGTCAGGCCATTCTCGTAACGAAAAAATCTGAGCAAAGCTTGTTTGCATTGCCTTTTACAAGAAACGAACAAGAAATTGAACCGGGATTTGGCTATTTTGTCGTTGGTGGAAAAGACCAAAAAATCCAAATTCCAAAAGTCGAATAAATCAAAGGATCGGGAGAACGGATATGAATGGAAAATGGAAAATCGCGAAATTGATTGGATTGATCATCTTCATTGTCAGCCTTCCCGTACTGTTTTTTGCTTTCATTGGCCAAAACCCAATGAAACAAACAAACAAGGCGACCAATCATATTGCCGTTGTCAATGAAGATATGGGGGCGAAATACGATCAGAAAACCTATTTCTTTGGCAAGGAGATCGTCCCCGCCCTTGCCGACCGTTCAAGTTACCATTGGTCGGTAGTGAACCGCAGTCAGGCGGAGAACGGGTTGAAAAACAATGAATACGATGCAGTCGTGTATTTGCCTTCTGATTTTTCTCGAAACATTTTATCGTTTAATGACAAGCAACCATTAAAAGCCACAGTGCAATATAAAATCCAGCCGAATTTGGATGCGAAGCATAGGGAACGGGTGCAAAGAGAACTTGAAGCATCCAAAAACATGATCAATCAAAAAATGTCCACCCTCTATTGGAGTTACGTGGCGCAAGAGATAGCGGCGATTCGGAAGAAATTTAACGACATCTTAGAAAAAGAAATCGCGTTCCAGAAGGCGATGTACGCTTTTTATACCCCTAGCTCAGCCAAACTCGCCGAAGAGATTAAAAGGCAAAAAGATATGCTGCAGGAGCTGCTTGAGGCATCGAACAATGCGAAAGATTCTTCCGCTGGCACTTTGCAAGGAATCGAAGAGGCGGAAGCAGAAATCACCGCTTTTGTTGACAGCCTGAGCCAATACAGGGAATATCAACAACGGCAAAACGAACTTCTGCAAGAGGGGATTCATGAATACAAAAAGAGATTTAACGAACGAATGGATTTGATGCTCGGGAAGCCATGGGAGGTGAAGCCGGACGTTCGCCATCAAGAGCAAAATTTACTTGAATCAATCACCACTTTGCGAAACACGGTGGCAGAAAGCCACACATCACTAATGACCTTCAATGAGCAGCTGAAACAATCAACGGTTCAGGAACAATTTGAACAGTTGCTCACATGGAAGAAAGAGTTTGTTCGTCAGTATCAGATAGAAGTCAACAATCAAACGCTCGATCGTTTGCAGCAGTCGCTCATTGAGTTTCGACAAAAACTGCAATCTCCTTCCCCGGGCCAAACAGACGAAGAGCAACCGGCACCAATTGAAGCGCCACCGCAACCTGCCGATGAGAATTTGTTGGATGCATTGCAGCAACAACTTGCCAATTTGAAAGCACAATGGCAAGCGTTCAAACCGCAGAGTCCGCAGGAAAGCTGGGAGCATATTGAAGGTTCGATAAGCCAACTTGAGACGGAAATGGAAAAGACGAAACAAGCGTGGCAACAACAACTCGCTTTGCAACAGCAATGGCAGCAAAAATATGCGCAACTCGTCGAACAGCTGAACAAACAATTAACTGAAGGAAAAGCCGATTCGATCGACGATATTGTGCAGCAAATCAAGGAAAAGGAACAGGCGGTTCTCGCGTCGCCGGCGCTGCCAGAAAGCCGCAAACAAGTGTTGTCATCTCATTTTGAAGCGGTGATTCAAAATCGAAATACAGCCGATCTTCTAGACTATTTTGCATGGTTATCGATTTTCGACGAGGCAGTGCAGCAAACAACTCGTTTTGATGAAGAGTTAGTTGATCAGCTCTTGATGAATTGGAATCAAAGAGATGCTATTTTCCAGATGCTATCGGATGTGCGAGGGTATTTTGAGGAGCTGGAGCAACACTCAGCGTCTTCGCTGAAAGAAGTGGAAGCGGCTGAAGAAAGTACAGAATCATTTATAGAGACAACGCTTGGGTATATACAGGAATACGATGAAAACGTGCAAAAAATGCAAGAGACGATCACAGGCCAGTTGCAGGAGCTCAGCGATGCGGTGAGCGAAGTGACGATGCAACTGCAAGAGGCGGTAAATGAAGGACAACAAACAGAAGAGATTTGGAGAGGAAACGATGGGGAATTTGTCATAACGATCCAACAAAACACGATGCAAGATGTACAACAAATTTCCGATCTCATCGCCTCGATTGCCGAAGATCAAGATCACATTGTTGATTATACAAATGAACTGCATGAAAAAATAGATTCGGTTCAAACGAAAGCAGACGAATTGAATGATAAATGGGCGGCCAATGTGAATACGACAAAGCAAATTCGCAATGACGTATATCGCCTTTTAAACAACACGATGATCGATCAACAGGCCAATGGCTATGTGTACGATTATTTAACAAACCCTGTGCAAGTAAGGGGCGATTTACCAGAGGAACAAACGACGTATACGCCGCCGGTTGTAGTGTTGATCATTGTTTTGCTGTGCGGCATGCTCATCGGTTTCTTCCTTCATTATTATTCTAATAGCCCATTCATGTTGCAGCTTGCTCTATTGCTCCTGATGAATGTGGTGGTTGGGTTAATCATCAATATCTATAGCTTGAAAATTTATCCGATGCAAGATGTGCGAGCCATCAAGTGGAGCGTGTTGACGATCGTTTTGTTATTCTTCTGTTCTTCGATGGTTCGATTGGCATTTTTGATCGGACCGTTTACCGGTTGGATTCTTGGAGTCGGGCTTGTACTTTTCTTCATCACTCCATTGCTCGATTTAGTGTTGCCTAACTTCCATTTTGAGCATCCGATTGCAGAAACGTATATATCGATTCAATACGGAGATCAACAAATCTTTTATTCGACCGTCGTAATGATGGGGGTTCTGTCATTATTGATGGCGGCTGTCCCGTTTTTGAAACATCGCCTTGCCGACCAACAAGAGGAGGGGGAAATGTATGAAGGATAAGGGGCGTTTTTCGTTCCCTTTCCTTCTTGTCCTGTTGTTGTTAATGACAGTGGCGAAGGAGGTAAAGGCGGATGAAGGGCCATCAGTGGAACCAAACCAATATGAGAGGAACCCCGTTGAATTGCGCACAGACTATATTCGGGAGCAGTCACTTTTAAACGGGAAAAAAGAGCTTCCAAAAGAACAGTTGACATTGACATTTCAGCGATCGACTCCTTCTGTTTTGGAGCGGACAAAAGCGCAATTGTTTTTATCTTCAGAGCGAAACACCAATACGATCACCACGAAAGCCGAAAAGTTAAAGCTGTTTTCATCAGCGAAGGAAATAACCACCTCGTCTCGTCCCGCATCGAATGAGGAGGAAGCAACGAATTCGTCCCATTTGCTTTGGGTGTTTGGGATTCTCATTTTCGCACTGCTTGCAGCGATGTTTGCGATCGTCGTCCCCCGAATGAAACAGTTTGTCCGTTAAGGAGTTTAACGGGGGATGCAAGGGGGCATTGCGGACAGGTGAGACGATGAGTGAGGAACATGAAATTGGGGAGGGAATCCAAGTGTCATCGACGTTAGAGTCAATTGAAAAGGAAATAAAGAGGAGAGCATACGAAACAGCGATCTCCATTTTACGGTCTTACCAAGGGCAAGTGCATGAAGCAATGGGAGAATTCCGAGATGGCATTCGCAGCTTTCATCGCGCCAACGATGAATATATTCCGCACTGGCAAGGAGAGGCGCGGGAAGCGTATGAGTGGATTTATGCTGATTTAAAGCAACTCGAGACACGAATTGGGACGACGGCGGATGAATTGGTTGACGAAATCAGCAGGGAAATCGCCCGTCTTCGTCGAAAGATAGAGGAGTTGTAATCCACTATGATTCGATTGAAGCCTGATGAGTTGGAAACGGTCGCCGGACATATTCCCGAAGCGGAAGATGCGTGCCAACGGGCACGGACGACGTTATCGTGGGAGCTCTCCTCCCTTGTGATGAATCTCCCGGGCGTCAGCACACCCGCGATCGAAGAGCTGAGGGATGAACTCGTTCATTGGCTGAAGCGTTATGAAGACAAACTGAACGAAGCCGAAGAACTTCTGTATCGCACCGCCGCCGCGATGCGCCAAGCGGACCAAACGCTCGCCGACAATATGAAGGAATTGGGGTTGGAGTTTCTCGGATGGTACGACGTGCAACGACTATTCGGCGAGTACGATCCGGTCACTGGGGAGCGCCTGTCAGCGGGAGATCGGCTGCTGGCAGGCGGGATGTTGCTATTGTCGGTTGTTCCACCGGCCAAAGGCGCCGGCATAGCCGGAAAAGCAG
>Ga0310829_1001228_pt1 | contig 15132 bp, 15 predicted proteins | sample WT_ome_4_FD_202244 | JGI IMG/M metagenome (GOLD analysis project Ga0310829, IMG submission 202244) | Sorghum-adapted microbial communities enriched on wild type (WT) sorghum from Joint BioEnergy Institute, Emeryville, California, United... ... | reverse complement strand
CGCAGAGCAGGATGAGAAAGTACAAAGCAAATTCCATAAAGCCGTGTAATATGGCCAAAAAACCAGTAATCCTACGATAGTTCATTTTTTTGTGGTATAGACTCCGGAATTAGGGGGCCTAGCCGATATTATGGAATGGGATGACGTTCTGGTGAAATGGGGTGGAAAATAACTGCTCAAAAATCGTAAAATAAACGTAATGCAAGGGGGTGGCGAATTTGGTTAGAGTTGCGGTAAATCCAGAAATCATAAAATGGGCATTGCGACGTATAAGAGAAGCGGAATCGGTTGAAAAAAAATTTCCGTCCGTAATCAAATGGTTGCAAAACGAAACACAACCCACATTGAAGCAGCTGGAACAGTTCGCCAAAGCCACGGCAACACCGCTCGGTTATTTCTTTTTGTCCAACCCCCCGGAAATCAAGTTGCCAATACCCCATTACCGGACTTTGGATGATAGTCAAGAAATTGAACCAAGTCCTGATTTGTTGGAAACGGTCAGGACGATGGAACGGCGCCAAGCGTGGATGCGTGAATATTTGATAGAAATGGGACATGATCCTCTTCCCTTTGTGGGTTCTTGCCGAATTAATGACAGCCCGAAAGAAGTGGCAGCAAAAATCCGAATGGCTTTGGGAATTCAAAGCGGTTGGGCCGCTTCCGTCAAAAATTGGGAAGACGCATTCCGATTTTTGATGAATGAGATAGAGAATATTGGAATACTTGTCGTCCGAAATGGAGTTGTAGGAAACAACACTTACAGGAAATTGGATGTACGCGAATTCAGGGGTTTTGTTCTTGTGGATGAATTTGCTCCATTGGTGTTCATTAACGGAGCAGACGGGAAAGCGGCCCAAATGTTTACGCTTGCTCATGAACTGGCTCACATATGGTTCGGTGCAAGCGCGGTATTTGATCTTTCCGCACTTCAGCCTTCCCGCCACGAGGTTGAGCAAGCGTGCAATCAGATCGCTGCAGAACTGCTTGTTCCGGAAGATGAACTGCGACTCGTGTGGCGAAGCTTCAGCGGCGATCCCGACCGTTTTCATCGACTTGCAAAACACTTCAAGGTCAGTAGCATCGTAGTTGCTCGGAGAAGCTTGGATTTGAACTTGATTGAACGGAGCGAATTTTTTAAATTCTATTCCAATTGGATAGAAGGTGAGCGAAGGAAAGCGCAACGGGATGAAGAAGGCGGAGCAAATTTCTATTTCACCCAGAAATTCAAGATAGGAAGGAAATTTGCGGAAGCTGTCATCATCAGTGCCAAGGAAGGACGTATCCCATATGGCGAAGCGTATCGATTGACGGGACTGCGCGGTGAAACTTTCGATGAATTTGCAAGACGCCTTGGATTTGAGGTGTAGTGATGGCAGATCAATTCAAATATGTGTTGGATACAAACGTTCTCATTGATGCGCACCGTCGATATTACGCTTTTGACATTGCGCCGGGTTTCTGGCGTGTCTTGCTTGAGCAAGCTGAAAAGGGGTTCGTCATCAGCATAGACAGAGTCAAAGAGGAATTGACTTCCTCAAATGATGTGCTCAGCGATTGGGTGAAATCAAAGTTCGAACCTTGGTTCATGTCCACAGAGGACGAGAAGGTTATACAGTCTTTGCGATCGGTTATTAGCTGGTCCCAAGAGCAACACCAATTCAAGGTTTTGCAAAGGATGAATTCGCAGGTAAAGCGGATAGTTGGTTAGTTGCATACGCAATGGCATATAACTGCACGTTTGTTACCTTGGAGCAATTCAACAGGGACAAAAAAAGCAAGATCCTTATTCCAGTAGCCTGCGATGCGTTCGGGATCGAGTACATGAACACCTTTGAAATGCTTCGCAGGTTGAACGCGAAATTAGGGGAATAAGAAACGGCTTTATAAAATTTATTGCCAGATGATTTTGATAAGCCCCAGCTGGCGTTTGCCGCGATGGGGTTTGTTATTTTTCAGGTCTGTTTTCTCTTTAATTGCACGATCGTAGGTCCCGCCGAAAAATAGTTAACCCGAACAAAAATGTTAATTAGCGGCAAACAGGGTTTTCATTTAAGATGAGGGGAGGACGACTGACGGGCAAAAGGGAGAGCGCTTCCATGAAGATGAACTGGTATTACCGCATGATCCTTACCTACACGCCGATCTTCTTTGTGGCCATTTCCTCGATGATCTTCATCTTTTTCCTCGTCCTCAACAATGCCACCCGGGACAAATACATCGAAACGAACAAAGCCATCCTGAAGCGGACGGTCTACAATTCGGACGCCAATCTGATGCTCATCGAACGCAACGTCGTCGGCGAAATGTTGACCGATCCCGTCTTCCAGCACTTTTTCTCGGACCGCCCCAAAAGCGCCCTTGACGACTACATGCTGCAAAAGAAACTGATCGAGCTGAAGTCTAGCCTGCCGCTCGGCAACACGATCTATCTGTACCATGAAGCGGATCGGCGCGTCATCTCGGATTCGGGTTCCTACGGGCTGGACGATTTCGGCGACAGGGAGTTTCTGTTGCATCATTACGGCACGGACACGGTCGGACAATGGCACGCGCCGCGGATGTTTGCCTACGGGGCATTAGATGACCGGGGGCAGGAAGTCATCTCCCTCATCAAATTTTACGAAGACGGCAACGAAACGCGGGGGGCCGTCGTCACCAACGTCTACCTGCAATCCCTTCTTGATTATTTGAACAGTTTCGGCGAACGCGACCACAAACCGGTAAGGCTGGCGGCGGTGGGGAATCTCCAGGCGGGCGGGGCCGTCTCGCCGGTGGTCGTCCAATCGGAATACACGGGCTGGACGTACGTTTACGAAGGGGTGCACGACAACCGGTACGAGGTGCTGTCCCTCATCTCCAGCGCTTGGATGGTCATCCTGGTCGTCATCATCATCCTGACGCTCGTCGGCTTTACGGTCGTGACCCACATGCATTACAAACCGATCCAGTCGATCATGGCCAAGGTCAGCCAATATGCCAACCGGAGAAGCGGCGAACTCGGCATCCGGCGGGTCAGCAACGAGTTTGCCTTCATCGAGACGGCGCTCGACCAGTTGTTGAAACGGGCGCTCGACTACGAGAGCCTGAACCGGGAAGACAATCTGCTGCGGCAGCAGCGGTTGTTCCATGAACTGCTGGCGGGGCATCAACTGATGACCGACGAACAATTCCGGCGCCGCCTCGGGGAGCTCGGCTTGCCTTGCGTTTATGACCGGTTGAGCGTCATGGTGTCGGAGATCGACAACTACGCGGATTTCACCGCCAAATACAAACTGCAGGATCAGCATTTGCTCAAATTCGTCATCGAAAACGCGTTTCATGATCTCGGGAAGCAAAACGACACCTTCGTCTGGCACGCCTGGATCGAGCCGCACCGGATCGCCTTCGTCCTGCACCTTGTTCACGGCAGCCATCCGCAGCAGGCCAAAACGGGCAAGGCGTTCGCGGAAGAGTTCCAGACGTGGATCGAGACGCCGCAAATTCATGTGATTCTGGAGTCGGAGATCAAATACGGTTCCATTCTGAGGGAGAAGGAGGAAGAAATGTTCGTCCGGATCGTGACGGCTCCGCCGGATGCCTTCGATGCCGTATATGACGATGAAGTGGAAGCCTACATGAGGCTGGGCGGACAACAGATGATGGAAGAGAAGCTGGCGGCATACCGCCGGCAAGCCGGAAAATAGCGCCGCCAGACGGGCCGCCGGGGACAATCCCCGGCGGCTTTTCTTTGCGTGCAAAACGGTTCCCCGAAGAGATGTTAGTCATCAAAAAAATGCAAAACCGCCTCTGCCAAAAAATGATGAACCGGTGAAAACTTGAGAATTTCGCAAGCGCTTTCGCTGGTTTATAGTGGGACCCGCAGCCGATTCCGGATCGAAAGGATGTGACGGACATGCGACGACGAGGCGGTGCGGCCAGTTTCAGGCGCCAATGGCCCTTGTATGTCCTGATGTTGTTGCCGATGGTCTACTTTCTGCTGTTCCGGTACGTGCCGATGGGCGGCGTCGTGGTCGCCTTCAAGGACTACAACATGTTCAGGGGCATTTGGGCCAGCGAATGGGTCGGTTTTGACGTCTTTCGCGAAATGTTCGCCATGCCGGAGTTTTACCGGGCCGTCCGTAACACGCTCATGCTGAATGTGTTTTCGCTGCTGACGTTTCCCGCGCCGATCATCCTTGCCCTTCTGCTGAACGAACTGCGCATTCGATGGTACAAGCGGCTCAGCCAGACGCTCCTGTACCTGCCGCACTTCATCTCCTGGGTCATCGTTGGCGGCCTGGCGATCCGCCTGTTGTCGACGAATACGGGAAGCATCAACCAGTTTCTTGTCAGTCTCGGCCTGAAGCCCATTCCTTTTTTGGAAAACGAACTGATGTGGATTCTCACCTATACGGGGGCGGGCGTGTGGCACTATGCCGGCTGGGGCAGCATCCTGTACCTGGCCGCGCTGACCGGCATCAACCAAGAATTGTACGAAGCCGCCGACGTGGACGGCGCCAGCCGGCTGCGCAAAATGTGGCACATCACGCTGCCGGGGATCCGGCCGACGATCATCGTCCTGTTCATTTTGCAAATCGGGCACATGGCGGACATCGGCTTCGAACAGCCGTACGCCCTGAAGAACAACTATGTCATGGACGTGGCCCAGGTGATCAGCACGTACGTGTACACCGTCGGCATCCAGTCCGCCCAGTTCGCCATCGCGACGGCCATCGGGCTGTTCCAGTCCGTCATCGGGCTGATCCTGCTGCTTACGGCGGAGTTCGTTTCGCGGAAAGTGAACAACCAGGGAATTTTCTAGTGGAGGTGACGGATCATGGCGCGTTCTGCGGGCGAAAGAGGCTGCCGATTTTGGCGACGATCGGGCTGTATTCGGCGGTGAACCGCTGGAACACGTTCCAGGATGCGCTGTTTTACATCAACGACCGGAACCTGTATCCGCTGCAGCTCAAACTGTACCAGATCGTCATCAACAGCCAGGTGAACGACGCCACGGCGCAGGAAGGGTTTAGCGCCTCGACGCCCATCCCGCAGGGGCTCCAGTCGGCGAGCATCATGTTCGCCACCGTGCCGATCCTGCTTGTATATCCTTGGCTGCAAAAATATTTCATCTCGGGCATGCTGCAGGGCGCAGTCAAAGGTTGATATACAGGATTCATTTTTTGGTCTGAAGGAGGCATCATCATGCGAACGATGTTTCGCGCAACCTGGAAAACCGTTTTCGTCCTGGTCGTGGTCGCGGCCGTCATGTTGGCGGGCTGTTCTTCCGGCAACACCGGCGGCAATGGCGGCGGCAACGCGGGCGGCGGGCAGGCCGCAACCGGCGGAGGCGGGGGCAACGCGTCGGCGGACCAATCGAAGGGAGAACGGATCACCCTGCGGGTGGAGCTGTTTGACCGCAACAACACGCCGGCCGGGGAACCGCCGATTACGGAAAACTTCATGGCGAAGTACATCCAGGAAAACTTCGGCGATCCCAACAACATCACCGTCGAGTTCGTCACCGTTCCCCGCGCGGAGGAAGTGGATAAGCTGAACGTGCTGATGGCATCCGGCTCCGCACCGGATATCATTTTCACCTACAGCAAGCCGACGGTCCAAAACTATGTGAAAGGCGGGGGCTTGACCGATCTCGGTCCGCTCATTGACGAGTACGGCCCGAACCTGAAGAAAGTGCTGGCCCCGTCCCTGCCGTACGGCGTCTTCGAGGGCAAGCAGTATGCGATTCCGGCGCTCCGCGTCATTCAAGCCCAGGCGACGACGTTCATCCGCAAAGACTGGCTGGATCAGCTCGATCTGCCGTTGCCGCAGACGACCGAGGAATTCGTGAACGTCATGCGCGCGTTCAAGGAGAAGGACCCCGGGAATACGGGCGGCAAAGTCATTCCCTACGGCTATATCGACGTATTCCACACGATGGCGCTCGTCAATTCCTTCTGGAAATGGGACGAGATCGACGACAAGGCTCTCTACGCGGTGCCCAGATGGCTGCAACCCGGCAGCAAGGAAGGGTACAGGCTGCTCAACACGATGTACAACGAAGGGTTGATCGATCCGGACTTCGCCATTGCGGACGAGTTCAGCCAGACGTTCGCCCAGCAGGTCGTGACCGGCATCGCGGGCGCGGCGACGCCGAATACGAACGAGCCGGTCTACAACGGCTATTACGCCAACCTGAAAGCGAACAACCCGAATGCCGTGCTGGAGCCGATCGATCCGTTCACCACGCCGGACGGCAAGCGGCCGAAACCGATGTATGAACCGATCGGCGCGTACATCATGGTCCCGGCCTCCAGCAAGAACGCCGTCGCCGCGATCATACTTGAACTGGATGGCCGATCCGCAAAACATCATGGTGCTGCAGAACGGGCTGGAAGGCATCTCCTACGAAATTTCGGAAGACGGGCTGCCGGTGCTGCTGGACACGCCCGAAGCGACGAACTGGCTGTACAACTACTATGACTACTGCATCATTCTGAACGGCAAGTTCGTATCCACCGAAGATCCGGTCAAGAACATCGCGGCGAACGCGTTCGATCTGCAGTTCAAGGATTTCACCGTCAAGAGCATCCAGGCGGGCATCAACGACGGATACGTCATCCCCCGCGTGGACATTCCGGTCGAGGCGGAAATCAAATACGCCAAAATTCTCGAAGATTTCGAGAAGGAAATGCTGGCCAAGATCGTCACCGCGAAGCCGGATCAATTCGACAAGGTGTATGACGACCTGGTGAAGGAATACATGGCAAAGGGCGGCCAGGCCGTCATGGAAGAAAAAATGAAGGCGTACGACGAGTTTTACAACTAAAAAGAGAGCGAAATGAAGCGGTCAGGCTCCCTGCCGTTCGCCGGCAGGGAAGCCTGGCTGCCCTTTGAAAGGAGAGCGAAAGCCGTGCTGGGCGTGGCCGTCATCGGCGCCGGGGCGATCTCCCCCGCGCACATTCGGGCTTATCTGGCATTTTCGGACCGTTGCAGGATCGTGGCCGTTTGCGACCTGCACGAGGAGAAGGCGAGGCGGAAAATCGCGGAGTACAATCTTGGTGCGGAAGCCTATGTGGATTACGGGGAACTGTTGAAGCGCGATGACATCCACCTCGTGTCGGTGTGCACCCCTCCGTACACCCATGCGAGCATCACCCTCGATGCCTTGCGGGCGGGCAAGCACGTGATCGTGGAGAAGCCGATGGCTTCCTCGCTGGAAGAGTGCGATGCGATGATCGACGCGGCGAACCGATCCGGCAAGGTGCTGTCGGTCATCGCCCAAAATCGGTTCACCACGCCGATGATGAAGCTGAAGGCGGTGCTGGACTCGGGACTTGCCGGCCCCGTCGTGCACGTCCAGGTGGATTCGTTCTGGTGGCGGGGTTACAGCTACTATGATTTGTGGTGGCGGGGCACCTGGGAGAAGGAAGGCGGCGGATGCACGCTGAACCATGCGGTGCATCACATCGACATTTTCCAGTGGATGAACGGACTGCCGGCGGAAATTACGGCGGTCATGGGCAACACGAGCCATGACAACGCGGAAGTGGAGGATTTGTCCATCGCCATTGCTCGTTACGGCAACGGCGCGCTGGCCCAGATCACCAGTTCCGTGGTGCATCACGGCGAGGAGCAGCAGCTCGTTTTCCAAGGCAAGTACGCGCGGGTGTCCGCACCGTGGAAGGTGGTCGCGTCGAAGGCGAGGACGAACGGGTTTCCGGAGAAGGACGGGGAACGGGAGTCGGCCATCCAGGCGTTTTATGACGGATTGCCGGAGCTGGAATACGAAGGGCACACGGGACAAATTGCCGACGTGCTGAACGCCGTCGAGCGCGGAACGCCCGTCCTGGTGGACGGCCACCAGGGCAGGCGGACGCTGGAGCTGATCACGGCCATCTACCAATCCGCCAGCACCGGCCGGCCCGTCCGCCTGCCCCTCGGACCGGACAGCCCGTTCTACACGCGGGAAGGCATACTGAAGCACGCGACGCATTTTTACGAAAAAAAGAACAGCGTGGAGGGCTTCGCCGACAACACGATCACATGGGGCGGCGATGGCACCCGGGAACGGAGGACGGGACAATGACGGACAGGCGGGACGGCATGCATTATGCGCCGAAGGGGAAGCCGAACCGGGTGGTCGGCCCCGGCGAGTTCAAGTTTGCGGCCATCGGGTTGGATCACGGCCACATTTACGGGATGTGCAACGGGTTGATCGAAGCGGGTGCGGAACTGGTTACCGTCTACGATCCGGACCCGGCCAAGGTGGAGCGGTTTGTCGCCGCTTTCCCCGGGACGAAGGTTGCACGGTCAGAGCAGGAGATTTTTCAGGATCCGGCCATCCGGCTGGTCGCCGGCGCCTGCATCCCTTCGCAGCGGGGAGCGCTGGGGCTTCGGGTGCAGGATCACGGCAAGCACTTTTTCGTGGACAAACCGGCGTTTACCACCCTCGGCCAGTTGGAGCTGGCGCGCGCGAAGGTTGCGGAAACCGGGCTGAAATGGGGCATCTATTACAGCGAACGGCTGCACGTGGAGTGTGCGGTATTCGCCGGCCAGCTTGTTGAAGAAGGTGCCATCGGCCGCGTCGTGCAGGTGATCGGCACGGGGCCGCATCGTGCCAATCCCGCCGGCCGACCGGCGTGGTTTTTCGATCCGAAGCAGACCGGCGGCATTCTGTGCGACATCGGCAGCCATCAAATCGAGCAATTTTTGGCGTACACCGGTGCCCGGGACGCGAAGGTGCTGCACAGCAAGGTAGGCAACTACCGTTTCAGGGATTACCCCGGGTTTGAGGATTTCGGCGATGCGACGCTGGCGGCGGACAACGGGGCGACGTTCTACTTCCGGGTCGACTGGCTGACGCCGGACGGCCTCGGCACCTGGGGCGACGGCCGCACCATCATTCTGGGCACGGACAGGTACATCGAACTGCGCAAATACATCGACATCGCCCGGGATGCATCGGGGGACCATCTTTACCTGGTGAATCACGAGGGAGAGCGGCATTTCCATTGCGCGGGCAAGGTCGGGTATCCGTATTTCGGCCAGTTCATTCTCGACATTCTGAACGGCACCGAAACCGCCATGACGCAGGAGTATGCCTTCAAGGCGGCGGAGCTGAGCCTGGAAGCGCAGCGGCGGGCGATGCGCATCGAAACTACCGGATAAAGGAAGAAACTTCCGTTATTTGAGGTTGGAGCGGGCGCTTGGAGGCTGATAAGGGAAGAAACTTCCGTTATTCAGGATTAGCGCGGGTGTTTGGAGGTCAATATAGGGAAGAAACTTCCGTTATTCGCGCCGGACTGCGCATGGAACTGTGGGGATCTTAATAGAAGAACCAGGGATGTTCCGGCCGACGGAACGCCAAATCTTGTAAATGGGCTTTTCGTCAAGCGGCCCCCCGCCGATCCGTTGGAATCGGAATTTGCAAGCAAACAAAAGCAGCGCCAGGCACGTTCACGTCCGTATGCCTGTTGCTGCTTTTTCTTGTTGCATCCGTTCGCGATTCCGCGAAAGACCGCGCCGAACGAATCGGCTCGCGGAACGTTCGCGAAGCCCGTCGCTTCTTCAGGCCCCCGCGGACATGCGCGGTTGCAGGGCGCCCGCCTTCTTGCGCGCCAACGCTTCCCGCAGCGCCCGCCTCCGTCCTTCCGCCCGGGCGAAGAAATGGTTGGAGAGCAGGGATGCGATGATCAGTCCCGTTCCCGCCAGATCGTACACGGTGACGGCATATCCCTGGAACAGGGAAACGGCGAGGGTGGTGACGGGCACGAAATTGATAAAGAGCAGTCCGCCGAGCGGCGACAGCCGCTTCACCCCGGCGTTCCAGCCGAGCAGCGCGACAAGGCCGGGGAACACGATCATGAACAACATGTGGGGCGCGGCGGCAACGAGATCGTCCGTCGTCGGCACCGGCGAATGATCGAGGAGCGTCGAACCGACGGTGACCGCGATCGCCGTGGCCGTACCGAACAGGCAGCTCAACGTCGAATAGCGCAGCGCCGACCAGCCGGGGAATTTGTCCGCTCCCATCGTGTAGACGACCCAGCCGATGACGGCCAGGAGAAGCAGCAGGGCGGGAAACGCCTGTCCCGCTGCGGTGAAGGCGCGAAAATCCCCGTTCGTGATGACGAGCACCGCGCCGGCCAGGGAGACAAGCACACAGCCGAGGGTAAATGGATGCGTCCGTTTGCGGAAAACGGCCCAGCCGATCGCCACGGAAATCATTGGCATGAGCGACTCGGCGATGGAAGCGGCCATGATGCCGGGCTCTCCCATCAAATCCTGTCCCCAAAAAATGAACAGGTTGTAGACGGCAAACGCCATCGAGCCGTAAAACCACAGGCGAAGTCCCCGCCCTTCCGGACGGAACGCCCGCGGGCCTTCTTTCCAGAGCAGGATGAGCATGAGCAGCAGAGCGACGGACCCGTAGCGGATGATCGTGAACCAAAAAGGATCGAGATGCGCGAACGCCGCATGGGCGACCGGAAACATGGCTCCCCAGGATACGGCGGCGACGAAACAGAGAACGGAACCGAGCAAGCTCTGATTGCGCAAGGCCCATACCTCCCATGCAAAATATGACGCGCGGAATTGACACCCCCTATGATCCGACACAACTTCCATCTTGTAAAATGAATAAAAATAATCTAAATCATCACTTTTTTTGATACAATGAGTGTGAACCATCACGGAAAAAAGGAGGATGCCGTCGTGGAGCTTAAAGATCTGGAAATTTTTCAGATGGTGGCGGAGACGGGGACCGTCTCGGAAGTGGCGAAGGCGATGAACTACGTCCAATCCAACATCACGATGCGCATCCGGAAACTCGAACATGAGCTGGGCGCGCCGCTGTTTCACCGGCACCGCCGCGGCATGACCCTGACGCCGGAAGGCAAGAAAATGCTCGGCTACTGCAAGCAAATGTTGCGGCTGGCGGATGACATGCGGCGGGCTGTCGGCGACCGGGAGGATCCGGCGGGCAAACTGGATATCGGCACGGTGGAGACGGTCAGCCAACTGCCGGCGCTGCTTACCGAATTTGTGAAAAAGTATCCCCGGGTCGATCTGTCCCTGTACGCCGGAGTAACGGAGGAGCTTGAATACAAAGTGCTCCATCACCAGCTGGACGGGGCGTTCGTCACCGAATCGGAAGTTCATCCCGGCCTCGTCGCCCACGAAGCGTTCCGCGAGGAGCTTGTCCTGATCGCGGACCGGGAAACGGCTTCCTTCGAAGGGATTGAAGAGAAGGCGTTCCTCTGTTTCAGCGAAGGGTGCGGATACCGGCTCCGGCTGGAAACCTGGTACCGGGATCATCAACTGGCACCGCGCAAAGTGCTGGAATTCGGCACGATGGAAACGATCCTGCAGAGCGTCGCGATGGGGCTTGGCGTGTCCTTCGTGCCGTTGTCCACCGCCCGGCACCTGATCGACGACGGGCGGATCAACGCTTTCCGCCTTCCGGAACGCTACGGCAAAATCCGGACCGTGTTCATCCGACGGGCGGATGCGTATTTGACGGCCACCATGGAAAAGCTGATCAACATGATCGAGGCGAACCGCCCGTCGTCCCCGGCGAACGTCGCGGCGGCGCCATGAAGGCCAAATGGCGGGAGGTTTGACGACCGAATATCGAGAGGGGAAGTGGGTTTGACGTGAAGATCATCGTGTTTGGCGCCACCGGCGGCACCGGCCGGCATGTGTTGGAACAGGCGTTGCAACAGGGGTACGGCGTGACGGCCTTCGTACGGTCGCCGGGGAAGCTGGGGTTGTCCGATGAGCGGCTGACCGTCATCCGCGGCGACGCTTTCGACCGGGAGCAGGTCGCCGCCGCGATCCGGGGTCATGACGCCGTCGTTTCCTGCCTGGGGTCTAGCCGGGGCACGAAAAAGACGACGGAGCTTCGGGAGATGACGGCCAATCTGGTCGCCGGCATGCAGGCGCACGGTGTGGAGCGAATCGTGTACACCGCCTCCGCGGGCATTCACCGGGAGATTCCGGGCATCGCAGGGAAACTGGTCATGGCCATGCTGAAAAATGTGCTGGAGGATCATCGGGCGGCCGTAGACATGATCCGGGAAAGCGGCTTGAACTGCGCCATCGTCAGGCCGCTCGGGCTGACCGACCGTCCTTTCACGGGCGTGTACCGGGAGTCAATGGACGGCGTCCCCGGAAAGTCCTGGTCCATCCCGCGCGCGGACGTCGCCCATTTCATCCTGAAAGCGCTGCGGGATCCCCGCTACGACCGAACCTCCGTCGGGATTGCCACGTGAAAACCCCGGGCCCGCCGCAAAGAAAAAGCCCTGCCCGTCCCCGGAGACGTACAGGGTTTTCGGTGCGGCACGGCCGCCGGATCACCACCACAGGAATGGCGTGACGAACAAGGCCGCGAGCAGGAAGAGCGGCAACGCCAGGGCAAGGCCTGCCCCGTACCCGAATCCGCCATAGCCAAAACCGCCGTACCAGGGGAAACCGAACGCGGCGGTTTTCGCTTTTTTTCCGTCCGTGCTGTTCAGGATGACGATATTTTTTGCTTTTTTCCCCTTATGTTTCGTCCATTTTCCGGCATTTTTCCGGATGTTTTCACGCAGCGTCTGAACCGAAGCTTCCGGCAGCGACAACGATGTGAAGTACACCATGCCGTCACCGACTCGATCCAGCAACCCGACCACCACGTCGCCGTGAATCGTCTGGGCCAGCACGGGCTGCCCGCAATAAGGTTTGACGACTTCGACATCAATCGGATAGGTGGCGACCAGTTTCACGCATCCCGCCTCCAATCGTGAATTCCTTGAAACCCGAAAACAGAGGATCTTCCCGATTCATCGTATGCGTTTGCCGCAAAAAAGGGTGGACGAACGCACAGCTTTGCGTGATTTACGGGTGCGTCGCATTTTCATCATCGGTTCAAGACGGGATGAACAACAGGCAAGTTCCAGAAATTTGAATGTTCGTTTTGAAAGGAGTAAGATGGGATAGCGGACTCCAGTGCAGAGGCTTCAGATCGGATTGTGGAGTGGATGGGTATGAAAAAGCAATCTTCAACGTTTTGGGCATTGCTTCTGTTTTCGGTCGGTGTCTTCATGGCGCAGTTGGACAACGGGATTATCAGTTCGGCGCTGACGACGATCAACCGGCATTTTGACGTGCCGGCCAACTGGGGGGCCTGGGGCATCACCATCTATACGCTGGGCCTGGCGATCAGCCTGCCCATCGTCGGCAAACTGTCCGACCGCTACGGCCGGAAAAAATTGTTTATCGTCGAGACGCTGCTGTTTGGCATCGGCTCGCTGCTCGTGGCCCTCAGCCCGAATTTCGGGTTTTACCTGGCGTCGCGCTTCATTCAGGCGATCGGGGGCGGCGGCATTTTCATCATCGGCAGTTCCCACATTCTGAGCACCGTCGAGCCTGACAAACAGGCGAAATATTTGGGGATGCTGGGGGCGATGAACGGCGTCGCGGCCATCCTCGGGCCGAACATCGGCTCGTTCCTGCTGGACTTGACGGGGAACTGGCACGTGCTGATCCTCATCAACGTGCCGATTGCCATCGCGCTGTTCATTTTCGGTATCCTGAAGCTGGGAGAATCCGCCGACCCGAACCCGGGACGGCTCGATCTTATCGGCACGATCATGCTGTCCTTCGCCATCCTGTCAATCATGTACGGCCTGACCAACATTGACGTCGATTTCTGGGCCAGCTTCAAGGAATGGGATGTGTCGGGCTTCCTCGCGGCGGGCGTGTTGCTGTTCGTCTTCCTGCTGTGGTATGAAACGTCCGTTGAACGGCGGCCCGGCGGCGACCCGATTTTGCCCGTCTACTTGCTCCGGCAGTCCCGGTTTCTGTTCGTGCTGCTCCTTGGCATGCTGTCCGGCGGGGTTTTGGCGGCGATGATATTCATTCCGGCGTTCTCGGAAAACATTCTCGGCATCGCCGCGGAAAAATCCGGCTACTGGATGACGCCCCTCGCGCTGGCGTCGGGTGTCGGCGCCGGCATGGGCGGCATGATCGTCGCGAAACGCGGGCCCATCTTTGCCGTCGTATTGGCCGGCCTGCTCTCGTTCGCCGGATTCGCCCTGTTCCCGATGTGGGTTGACGAGAAATGGCAGTTCATTATCACCAGCATGGTGGCCGGCGCCGGCGTCGGCGTTGTCCTGGGGGCGCCGCTCAACATTTTGGCGACGGAACACTTGAAAGGGGACAAAGGGACCGCCCTCGCGTCGCTTTCGCTCATTCGCCAGATCGGCATGACGATCGCCCCGACGGTGTATGCCGGCTTTGTCGCACGCGGTTTCGCCGGTCTCGGCGACCGGTTCAAGAACGATTTTCCGGACATCCTGCAGCAGAACGTGGAACAGGCCAACCTGTCTTCGGAATCCCTCGCCGAGATGGCGCAAATCGGCCGGTATATGGGTGCCGGTTCTGACGGCCTGGACGCGGATCAAATGAATCAAATGATCGGCATGATCCAAAACCCCGACCTGCAAAGCGTGATGGCGGACAGCGTTGCCCAGGTAACCCGGATGGCGGCGGAGCAAGGCTACGGCGGCCTGTACTGGACGGCGGCGGTCATTGGCGCGGCCCTCATCGTCGTGGCGTTCATTCTCGTCCCGTTCCGGAAGAGGGCAGCCGCGAAAGCCGCCGCGAAATTGGAGCAATCGCCTGTCGGATGATTCTCGCATACCGTGATCGTGAAGGCGCCCCCGCCAAACATGGCGGGGGCGCTTGTCATGATGTCGGAGACATTTCCGGTCGCACGGTCTCCCGGGCGTTGGGCCTGATGCCGGAACAAAACACCGTAGTCCGGACGTGAGGTCGGGCATGTTTTGCGGAATATCGGGAAAAGTATTCACTGCTTCCCGCATTGCGGTATATGGGTACGCCAAATAACGGAAGAAACTTCCGTTAATTGCGCTTGGAGCGCGGGTTTGGCGGTGGATAACGGAAGAAACTTCCGTTATTTGCGCTCGGAGCGCGGGATTGGCGGTGGATAACGGAAGAAACTTCCGTTATTTGCGCTTGGAGCGATGACGTACAATTGTTTGTGTAGCAAAATTTGGAGTCTTAACAGATTACAAAAAAGTAGGGTACCTTTGTTGGGATTGACGAGATCACCAGAAAGGAAGTTACCCTACTCATGTTTAATGTACA
>Ga0310829_1001221_pt1 | contig 15175 bp, 22 predicted proteins | sample WT_ome_4_FD_202244 | JGI IMG/M metagenome (GOLD analysis project Ga0310829, IMG submission 202244) | Sorghum-adapted microbial communities enriched on wild type (WT) sorghum from Joint BioEnergy Institute, Emeryville, California, United... ... | reverse complement strand
ATTTGACATTTCATCTATGGCTCACGTAGTTGATGATCGGCTTCAAGATTTCAGCGAGTGGGCGGAGTCTCACTACCCGGAAAGTTACGGCGAAAGACTGAGGCAAGCCGTTTCTTTCCTGTACAAACTGGATGAGTTAAAATCACGAATTCCCGATTATAAGACAGCTGTGATGGAAAAGGTGATTATCGGGGTTCGCGGCGGGGTTGCATACGTCGAGACGTGCCCAGAAGGAATCGAGGTAGAGATTATAGATTACGACAATCTGAATGAGGATTAAACAATTGGCCTCCGAAGATGGAGGCCAATTATTATGATGTTATTGCCCCTTGAATAATGGGACGCTCTTACCTAGCATATCTTCTGCTGTCAGTGTAAACAGGGAATCAACAGAGGCCCCTTTTGACAATGCTTGTGTAACGTTTTCAGCTCCGAGCAATTGCTGCAGGATAAGCAGTTTCAAACGTTGTTCAGCTGTAAGGCCAGCAAATACCCGTTGAGAACGTATACTGGAAAGATTAATAACTTTCATCTATGATTCACTCTCCCCGGAAAATCCAGCGGCCCCGGTAGGGCACCGCCGTGGCTCATGCGAACCACACATCAGGCCCTAGGGGGCCACGTCCAATAGGACCGTGGAATACCGCACCGGCGCAGCCGGGAGGATATGCCGCGAAAGCCTATTGGATGGGGGGGGCGTGTGGTACGCTGAGCTAAAGGCGGTGAGCCAAAATAGGGGCCGCGGCTCCCGGCGCAGCCGGGAGGCTTCCAATTCCGTTCTTCCCTGAGTATGCCACACACTGCGGTTTCCGCTATATGTCATCGAACGCGGTGTAGAGAGGACACCAGGAGAAGAATGTCGGTACCGCCTGTGACGATTTTCTGCGGTGACGGAGAGGAATACATAAAGGCTACCTGTAAGATATCTGGTTACTGTAGCGCTGTTTCCTCCACCCGAACAATTCGATCAAGGTCAATCCACCAAACTTCCTCATCGTTTTTGAGCTTAATTTGTCTCCGAACCATATCGACAACCTGGAGCCACCCCCACGCCATCTCAATACGGCCAAGGTGGTCTTTAATTGGCCGCCACCAGATCACTGTTATTGCGTAGTCAAACTTACGGGATGCGTTCAGAATGTAGTTGATTTCCGTCTTTTCATCGTCTTCTAGCAGCGGTTGAGGAATCAACGTTTTCTCAAAGTAGTATTCGGCCAACGCCTGAACGTGCTCTGGGAGCATGAACGACATTGATCCAAACAAGTCATCAATTTTTCCCATAATTCCACCTCTAAAACGAGAACATATGTTCTCATTTTAAGTCAAAAAGAAAAAATTTACAATATAAGTGGGCTTTTTTTAAAAATTTGTTATGGAAGGAGCAATTGTATGAGTAAAGTTAAAGATAATTCAGGACTTATGCTAATTGCAGAGCAACGTTTATCTGATTTAAAGACCATCATTGGAAATATGGATGAAAAAAGGGGGAGGTCCTTTCTTTTGTGGTTAGAACAACAAAATAAATATTTGCAGTGGGAAGTAGGTTTTGATCCACTAAGGTTAAAGCGGTATAAACGTGGTGAAGTTGTCCACATCCATTTTGGATTTAATACTGGTTCAGAGCATGGAGGACCTCACTGGGGAGTTATTTTGGATGATAATAAGAAGTCGAGCCCAACTGCTGTCGTTATGCCTCTAGGATCGTTAGCGGAAGGACAAACCGAAGCAGATGTACACCCTGATGATATCTTCTTAGGTCAAATTCCGAGTATAAATAACAAACTTGTTTTTGGTATACCTACACAAATTCGAGCTATCAGTAAACTTCGTATTACAAAACCGAAGAAGGCCAAAGACAAAACTTATGAATTGACCAATGACCAGTTAGATTTGATTGACCAAAGGTTATATAAAATGTTTTTTTCAAAATCTAAGGTTGTCCATGAATTTGCATTGGCTTACCTTGAAGCATCCGCATCTGAAAGTAATGAAAAAATTAGTAAGCATTCTGTTGACAAATGATAAGTATACTGTATAATATCTCTTGTAACAAAGTTTTAAACAGTGCCCTAGCGGCCCAAAAAAGATACAGTTTTTTGAAAGAGAAAGCCACTCCAATGGAGTGGCTTTCGACGTTTACACTTCATTTTTTGACAGACAATACACGAGAAAAAAATGGAAATCGCATAGTGAAGTAAAATTGCCCCCTCAGGTTTCCACCAGGGGGCTTTCTACTAACTGGATTACGTAAGAAACCATTTATTCCAAAAATATGAAATTTACAGTTTACAAATATTTGGTTTTATAGTAGTATTTCAATTGAAAGTATACCAAAAGGAGGAAATTTTATGCGCAAGTTTAGAAAAAGCTTACTCGCTGCTTTCTGTTTCGTAATGGCATTGGGTCTGGCTGTTTCTCCAACATTTGCGGCGTCGGAAAAAAAGATTGAAATATCCAAAAGTAATGAAAATCAGCTGAGAGAAAACTTTCAAAAACTAAAAATTGATAAGAAGACTCAAGAAAAACTCATTGACAAAATAAAGAATGGTCAGGTATTGGATTCTGAGAATCCTAATGAACTTGCGAAGGTTCCGGAAGAAGCATTGACTCCAACTTTGAACGATCCTGTCAAAAGATATACGTTCCCTGATGGATCTGTGATTGAAAATGGCATTGAGATTATTTCCAAAACCGAATTGGATAAAGATGGCAATATATTACATGAGTATCACAAAAAGAATTCCGGAGAAATTGGTATACTCTCCGACGAAGAAATCATCAAATCCACATGTGGATCTGGATATTGCAACTACACATTAAGGGTTTACCATAATAGAGGAGCAGTCTATGCTGAATTTTTGGCTGCAATTAGTCTTGTTAAAAATGGTCCCGATACAATCTCAGATGTAGGCGATTATGACATCACATGCCTTTACGGTTATTCTACCGGTGAGGACCTTCGAATTGACCGTGGAAAAGAATTGGAAGGTATTGCTCCAGCAGCCGCAACATTATCTTTCACATGGGTAAATGTTGGTTCCACTACCATGAGACTAAGGCTGAATGTAGAAGATGATAGCTTTTATTCCTCGGCAAATTGGTAAGACAAAATAAATCGCTGATCCAAATGGATCAGCGATTTTCTATTTGTCAGTAATTTTTTTATCAATAGCCGAAATCTTACTGTCAATCTCATTCAATTTATTCATATACTTCTTATGTATATTTATCAAAAATACTACGGCTGCTAGAACGAACAAGGTTAAAAGCAAACCCAAAATTTGCAGCATTGTGTTTGCAGGATCTACAGTTAATCTGCCATAATCTAACATAATCACCACCCCCTATAAAGTTTATTTTATGTAATTATACACCATTAGTGGGAGTTTTGCACCTAATGTTGGAATTTTGTGCATGATCAAGAATTATACACAAAAACACATCACAGAATGTTCCTTCTGTGACGTGGTTGTGGTATAATATGGACAAACAGGACAGCTTTGGAGGGACCGTAAGTGAGAAAAAATACGTCACGGAAGGTGATTGCCGTTTACGACGAGGCGGAGGACTTACTGACCACTTGGAAAAACCGATTCCTGGAGTCGGAAATTAAAGGAGAACGTGATCCGGATACGGTGAAGAAAATCGACTTGCAGGTGCAGCGGTTTATCGACTTCTTCCGGAAACAATACGGACATGAACGAGTCTCTGCCGTCGTGCGGCGCGACGTGTTGGCTTGGTTGGACTATTTGTACGGACGAAAGGAAGAAGGAGGGGCAGGGCTGGCAGCAGCTACGGTGAACAACCACAAAGCGCATCTATCGCGGTTCATGACCTGGCTGCATGAGCAGGCACCGCACTTGTTGCCGGACAACCCGGTGGATCGAATCAAGGACTTTTTGCTTCCGGCCCCCGAACCGCGTGCGCTAACAGCAGACCAGGTTCGCTCGCTAAAAAACCTATGTGACCGGCTGGAACGGTTTCATCAGTTGAAAGGTCGCCAATGGAGGGGGAGCATCCCACCGTTGAAAAAAAACGCGCGACCGAAACGTGACCGAGCCATCGTCTACACACTGCTTTCCACCGGCCTTCGACGTGAAATGCTGGTCAATCTAAACATAGACCAGTTGGAGCCAAATGATCCGGGGAGGCTGCGCATCGCACGAAGGGCGAAACTGGTGCGGGTACGCGGGAAGGGAAGGACAGAGGTAACGAAATTCCTGAGCGAAGATGCCCGCCAGGCGTTGGCGGATTATCTGGAGTATGAGCGGCTCCAAGACGTTGATCCAGAATCCAGGGCGCTCTTTCTCACGGCGGCGGGTGTACCGGAACGAAAACCTGGGGGCCGGATGCACCCCCGGAGCATTAACCGTATCCTGGAGCAGATTGGGAAATGGCACGATGCGGAACAAACTGATCCCGAACGGTACATATCGCCTCTCAGGCCCCATGATTTGCGCCATACCTATGGGTTTTTGCTTTCTCAGTTCACCAACGGCGACCGTTCGGCGTTACAGCGTGAATTGGGGCATAGAAATGATCGTTACCTTGATGTGTATACGAATCCGCCGGAAGAAGTGGCAGCCACCTGGATTGAGAAATTATAAAGAGGAGAAAAACAATGAGAGAAAAGGGATATACAATTGAGAATAAGTTCCATAAAGATGTTACGGCCCTGAAACCATTTTCTGTGGGCTGGAAAGTTCAATTCCATGATCATGTATTCCGGCAGCGGATTGCAAATATATGCACTACCAATGAGCTAGTTTTCTCTGTAAATTATGGTCGGAACTTATTGGAATTCATTTTTAGAACTATGCCGCGGGTCGATATCATTTCAAACTTTTCTTCGTATATCGCAAATGAAACAAGGAGACCCCTATTTGATGTTTTATCTGGCGAAGCATTTGCATTTTCTGACGAAAAAGAAGCTATGGAAGTTGCCCGAAAAGGGAGAGAAGCATTGGAAAAGTTTCTGCAAAAGGAATATGAAGTTTATCAACGAGTTGGGGCAAGTACCTTTGGGGAATAATGAACGGAGGTGTGAGGAGTAAATGTATAAACTCTTAATCGATAAAGGTTTCAAAAAGACAATCTATAGTAATCAGAAAGGGCAACCAGTGTTCTATCGGCTCTCAACCTCTGATCCAAACATTGTCAGGGAGATTTTACTTCAACTTGAGGTAATCTCTACAGATAATGAAGACACTTTTGAAGGCGTAAAAGGTGCTATTGAGGTCACAGAGGATTTAAAGATTGCTCAATACTCGTTCACTAGCAACTCAAATGATTTCTGGGTGTTTAACCAGCTAACCATGAGTGAATTTGAGCAACTCCTTTTAAAATTACCAGATCATGTAGACATGATTTAACTGTTTGTGTACGGAGTAAACTACCTGGCCAACCTGGTAGTCCTGGCTGCTGCCGAAGAGAACAGGGGGCATGCCTGAAGCTCGTCGTCTGGACTACGGCAACGAAACCTCTTTAATGATAAGGGGTATCAAACTAATCCGAAATAAACGCAGTTTTCAAGCCCCGAATAGCCTATTTGAAAAGTCAATGCCACTCCAAAAAATTTTTAACAAGGACAAGAAGCAGAAACACAGGGAGCCTATGTAAAAATTTTTTCCGTTTTATTGACTTTTCAAATTTTTCGCCCTCCCTTGGATTGCGCCGACGGGGAACTCAGGAAACGAGGAACTAAGCTCCCCCGTCGGTCTGCTGATTATAGGGCGAAAACCTGCTATTCTTGGTGAATTGCCGATCTTTTGCCTCCGGGTGAATCTAGGAAACAAGGGTGAGGTGGCTGCTATTCTCTGTCGGAGAGAAGACATGCCAAAATGTGATTTACATTCAAATTCCAAGAATATAAGTAACTTAAAACCCTTGCTTTAAGTTACTTATATTGCTATAATTAAAGTAACTTAAAGCAAGGAGGGGACTTGATAATGAAACTACTTGCTTTACGCATGAAAGTAAGCGTACCCAAGCGACTTGGGCGAATCTTAAAAAAAGAAGCTGGATGACGAAGTTGCCAAGGCCGAACACGAAATTTCCCTGGTGGAACGAGTGGCCGAATCAGAACGAATTGAATGGACCAGCTACATACAACAGAAGACAGACAATGCTTTGAAGTTGAAAGGTATGCTGCGTAAAGGCTACTTGGAACTGCCTTGGCCGGATGCGCTTTATGTAACGTGGTTAAAACGAAAGTGGATAAAGACAGGTAGAGTGCCGAAATTAATCCGGGACTTTCACCTACCGCTATAAGGAGTGAACGCGAATGAATTGCATGAACTGCGGTAGTAATCAAGATGTAATCGACTTCTACAGGGGGGAGGATAAGATTGTCTTGTGCGCCGGTTGCCGATACAAGTTTACCAGTGGCCAGAAGGTTTTGGCCGCTGGTAAGCAAATCGGCAGGCCGTCCCTCGGCGTAACGAAAAAGGTTTCTCTCACGCTTCCGACAGAGGTTTGGGAACGCTTCGACGACAAAGCGAAAGGTAACCGATCGGAGTACCTCCGGAAGTTGATCGTTCGCGATATGTGGAGCCAGGGCGACTGGTCAAATAACGCTTGTCTTGGCTATGCAATCTTGGGAGCAAAAGAGCTTGGTTATAGCGATGAAGAGATCAAAAAACTTGTACGGGCGATCAACAGGGCGTTTAATCATAAGACCATCGAGGAGGCCCGGCAAGAGTACGAGAATTCGCCGTACTGACGGAAGTTATCAGAATACAAGTGTAGATGAGAGCCGTCACTTTGTCGATCTCGCTGAACCTACTGAGTTGCTCGGCTGAAAAAAACGCAACTTACGATGAAAGATGAAAAAAGGAGTTGATCGCAATGAGCAAAAAATACGCTGAACTGGCAATGGAACTTCTGGCACCGTACAAAAAAGTTAACAAGAACTTACTGGTGGCAATTAAAAACGGGAAAGCCCGCATCGACTTTCCCATGAAGAGTTACAACAGACAGGTTGCTCACGAAATTGGGCAGGGATGGGCGGTTTTCACTGCGGAAGATTGCGAGAAGCTGAAAAACGGAGAAATGGTCGAGCCGATCGGCCCTTACAGCGAAGCCTACATCCAGAAACTCAAAGCGATACTGAACATATCCGAACAACGACTGGCGTATAACCTAATTATCGCGCGAGCCGTCAAGATGTCCGATGGCGAATGGGTGATCTTGGATCAGCAACTGGTGGATGAGAAAGTAAAAGCCTACCAAGAAACGCAAGAGGAACAAGCGAAACAAGAAGAAAAGAGAAAACACCTGCTGTATTTGCAGACGGCCCTCTCTGAAGGCAGACTGGTCAAGTACACGGTAAATGGAATCGAGCATCGGCTGGACAGCGTGAAAGTCTACAGGGAAAGCGAGTATGTCGAATATATAGAGCTGACGTATCTGACAGACAAAGGCGAAACGGTAACCCACAAACTGGCCTATCCGATCTTCTCGATCATACCACGCTTCCTGGAGAACATCACTGACTATGAGGTTTCGGACTCGACGGAACTGCTGGAACTGGCGGTTCAGGAGATGAAAGCGACATTGCCGGTCGAGAAGAAAAAGTGGTGGGAATTCAACGTTACGCCCGACATCTCCGCGAAAGAACTGGGTCAACTGCTCGTTGCAAAGTTTGGAGATTGGGTTGGCACTCCATCGGAGGAGCTTCTGGAAGACGGGGGGCTTATCATCGACCATCTGACAGACAACGGCTACCATGATCGAGACGTGCTGGAAAGCATCCCTGCCGAGCGGTGGACAATGGCCTGGGAATACTTCGACCAGGTTAAACGGCAGCCGGGCGGACTGTAACTCTTGCTTCCTTAACCTTGTTGGCCGCTGCTTTGGCAACCGCGTCCCTGGCTGCTGCCGGACGGACGATACTGCCGACGTCGGCTGGCACATATAGAGGGGGGAGACGATCCGACTCTCTTGACTGCTATCAGAAATGAGTGTACGATCAAGACAGAAACTAAATATGCGCCGGAAGCAACCGGGGCCCAAGTTTTTGGTGAGAGGAAAACCTTGAACCAAAAATTGTGGGCCCCTTTTTGCTTAATTGAGGCGTGGAAAGGAGGAGAGCACATGAAATTCATGGCACGTGCAAAGATTGTTCTGGATTCACGAGTGATTGAATACTTGATTGTTGCGATTATTACTGTGCTGCTGCAAAAGATATAAAGTATCTGTTTACTGTAGTATGTAGAATGTGGTAAAATTATCCTAGAGGGTATGATATACATACCTTCCAAACCCAAGGAAGGGAGTGGTAAGGTGGTGGAGTTTTTGCTCCTGGTTACTGCCTTGGTCAATCTTGTGACGGCGGTTCTGAATTACCGCACGAGCAAGAGAAACCGGCGGAACCTAAAGTAAAAGGACCCCTTACTCTCGCACAGTAAGAGGTCCGGCAAACGCAAGAGGTTGGGGGCTTGTCTCCCTTCCTCTTCCCACCATCTTATTCAAATCATACCCTCGTTATTCATAATTGTAAAGGAGGCCGGGGCTAATGCAAACTCTTACCACCATCATTGCTGTTGTCGCTTTGATTATTGCTTTAGTAGCGTTCTTCCAGAGCTGGAGAAATCGAAAAGGTGGGTAATGATGTATCGCTTCAATGATGTAGAAGAATTGAAAGCATTTATCAAGGAATACGTTATGACGACCTCAGAAGTTTTGGAATACTTGGGAATAAAGCGCCCCGCGCTTAATTCCCTGATCCATCGTGGAAAGCTAAAGCCTATCAAGCAGGAAAAAGCTGTGACGTTGTTCTTTCGAGAAGATATTGAAGCGCGAAAAAGAGAAGCAGACCAGCTCAAGAAGAAGTACCGGCCATATGATACAATTGATAAAGGAGAACAAGGATGAACTTTACGGAACGCCAAGCATTGGAAATCACACTAAAATCCTTGCTGGAGCAGCGAGTAAATTTGCGTAAGCAGTATGTGGATCAAGATAAAGCCATTGGGCGCGAAATTAAAGAGACATTAAAACGGATTCGGGAATTGGATGAAAAAGGGACGGCTCTTGAAGTTATCCCTAATGAGCTGAATACCAACCCGATGGAAGTATCTCAACAAGAAACGGGCAGGGTAAGAAAACAGTATACACGACATGCCTATGAAGAGCTTGCTCAAATAATTAAGGAAATATTGGCTGAATCTCAACAGCCGATTAGTCTGCAAAACTTAACCGAAATATTAAAGCAATCCCACGGCATTGAGTTTTCCAACCCTTATCTCGGCATCAACAAAGCAGTCAATCACGTCCAGGGGATTACCTCATTCAAGGACGGACGAAAATTGTATTTTCAATTGAATTGTAACGAGCAGCAACCTGTTGAGGAGGACAAATCGGATGAAGAAATGGACGGAAACTGAACTGAAACGGGCCATGGAAGAGGTTAAAGCCTCTTTTCGTGTGGAAGGAATTGAACTGACAGAAGAACATGACAAGCTGGTACTGGAAAGGTTCACAGGCAAAATCAGTCATGAAGAGTTTATCCAGCGAGCAAAGGATGCGGCTCGTCGTGTACAATGAAGCACAATCGAAGTATTGTTATCCCGGGACTGACGTTCTGATCAATCACGCGAATATCCGCGATCAAAATGAACTGGATGAATTTGAGAGTTTCGTAACATACAATCGCTCTCTGGAATTGCTGAATGCGCCATTACGAGGGAATTTTGACCTTTTTCACCTTTGCGCCATTCATCGTTATCTTTTTCAAGATGTTTACCCTTTTGCCGGCAAGTTGCGTGACGAAAACATAGCGAAAGGTAATTTTCGCTTTTGTCAGTGGGAATATATCAAGGACCAGGCGAACCATCTTTTCCGTGAATTGAGAAATGAACGTTTTTTAATGGGAACACCTCGGACGGAATTGCCCGAGAGATTGGCCTATTACATGGCAGAAATCAACGTCCTGCACCCCTTCCGAGAAGGTAACGGTCGAACGCAGCGAGAGTTTATACGGTCCTTGGCCCTGTTCAATGGGTACGACCTTTCCTGGAAACGTGTCGAGCCAGATGCACTTCTGGCAGCATCCATCCGGTCGATCACCAACACAACGGAGTTGGCCAAACTGATTGACCGCGCCATCAGCAACCGGCTGCCTGATCCGCAGCTCATGAAACTTATGAGGAACGCAAGAACAAAAAGTCAGCAGATGGAAAGATGAAAACGGCACCCTCATGTAGAGAGTGCCGTTTTAACGTTCCGAAATTTCCCGTCTCTTTTCTCTTTGGTTGTGACGATGGCCGTCACTCCGTTACGGTTTGGATCATCCTTTTGCGACGCCCTTTTCCTACTCCAGATATGCAGCTCCCCCGATCCTCGCGGTCAATCTTGCGGTGACGTCACGCCCTCCCCCATGTACCAAGCTGTGGTTACAATACATGAAGGATGTCGATATGCGCTATTGGCGGAAAATCCTTATACAGCAAGGGCTTTCGCTGCGTAGCGACCCCCGTTATGGCGTTATATGTCGGAAAAGATAAAGGGCCGAATCCCCATTCGGCCCATCAGACGATACCCACCCCAAAGGAGCGAGTACACCCAGTATACCATACATCGTCAGGTAACAGTATCCCCCTCTTTGTAATCAAGGTAGTAGCCTGTGGCCATGCGATCACCCCTGCTGCCGGCAGCAAATCGCTATTTTCTGAACAGACGTTGCCAAAACCCCTTTTTCGTCTCCTGTGGTGTCTCTTGTGTGGAGGCCACTTCCTTTTGCGCATTCAGCATACGAACGGACTCTAATAAGCGATGATCCGACAGTTCCATCCGTTCCTCAAAATATTTTTGTTGCTCGTCGAGCTTCCGGAGCAATGCTTCATTTAATTGCACCTGTCGGTTCATCAATTCGTTTAGTTCATCCACTTTCCTAACAAGCTCATGATAACGCTCATCGGAACGGTCATCTTTCTTGGTAACGGCCATCGTCATGGCGTTATTCGGAACGCGGTTATAGTTAGTTACGACAGCAATTGCGGCATCTTCGAGCGACATGGCCCCGTCTTTCGTTAAGTCCTTGAATTTCTTTAGCGCTATAACGTCATGCTCAGTGAACTCTCTTTTTTGAAACTCGTTACGCCGAAAGGTGTACCCGTGCTCCTCCAAAATCAGACACCACTTTCGCACGGTACTATCCGCAATCCCGAGATAATCGGATGTTTCCTTAGTTGTGTACGTCTTTTCTTTCATGACCATATCTATCGTCATATCGTTATCCATACCGTTATGCACCCCGTTCGATCATGTAATTTGGAATGATTATAGCATATTTTGCTAGGATTGCCGAGGCTCTTTGGTCGTACAGGGAACGCCATGACGCGCCGTTGGCGCCGCGTTTCGGTTGGGAGATCGGAAGGGAGTTGACCTGAAAGAATGCAGGAGGAATCAGGAGGAATTATGAATGGATCATTAGATACATTAAAAGTATCTAATATAGTATCGAATGCGATTTGTTGGACGTGTGCAATTTTATAGGAATCTCATAATTCCTTTTATGACGCGGATACTCATGGTTTCTGAATATGACACCATATTGGATACTATGACGTTGTTTTGGTGTGTTGATACGGTTTTTTGATGCTCAAAAATGATGATGGAAGGGGTTGTAACGGGGCATAACCACATGAATACCGCCAGATAACGATTCGCCAGGAGGTGATACGGTTATTTTGAAGGAAAAAACGGGGGAGAGCAGCGACGTTCAACTCTTACAGTATCTAATATAGTTACCATATTGGATACTATAAAAAACGCTGTGAAATCAACGAATTTTGCGCTTGCTTATTTTTGGTAACGGGTGTATATTTGTATTAGGAACTAATATTGTATCTAATATTGGAACCAAAAGGAGGTGAACACGTGGACCACCTTCTACATAAGCAGTACAGGGATGTGCAGCTGACCAACCAGCAAGTTGCCATGTTTGCCGACCTCGTAATGGCGGATGAACCGATCTTTAAGACGTTTCTCAAAATCGGAGAACAGACACAGGATGCGTCGAAGGCCGAGGAAGATAACATCGGCATCACGATTAGTGAGATTACGAAGTTGGTTAAAATTAACCGTCGCGTACAACGTCGTGATGGATCGTTTGAAGAGAAGTACACCAACATTGACTATAAGCACGCGGAGCGCGTTGTCGCCCATCTTCTCATGATGAGCCTGTGCTACTATCGAGCAGCTGGTAAGACGAAGCTGATCAACTATACGTACCGGGGGAAACAAGTGGCGGCCGAAGTGATTAAACGGCTGCGAAAAAAAGAAGCAGAAGGGATGATGGAGAATGTCGTTCACGAACAATAAACCGTCGATCAATATGACCATCGTGGGTTTTGGACAAGCTGGCACGCGGATGGCTGACTGCTTTGCAGCCATTAAAGACGGGAACGAGTATGTATACAATACGTTGGCGCTCAACAGTAACGACGGGGATCTGCAGGAGCTCAAACACATTCCGCGTGATAACCGCGTCTCGTTGAATTTGGGTGGCCTTGGAAAAAACCCCGTTAAAGCCATGGAGATTCTGGAAAAGAGTGATGCGGTACGCGAAAAGCTGAAATCCTTTATCACGCAGCGTATTCGTCCCCAGGATGACTTGGTTCTTTTCCTGGCCGGCTTGGGTGGAGGAACCGGTACATCTACTCTGGTTCGAGCGATCGAAGAGTTTTACGACTATAACAATAAGCCGAAAATCGTGGAAGAACTCAAGAAAATCCAGGCGGCAACCAGTGCTGCCGACTTCAAAGAAAACCTGGAAAAATACAAGGTACAAGCCTTCAAGAAAGCTCAGGAGCGCTTTGTCAAAATTGGGGTGGTCGTTACGCTTCCTGTTCGCAGCGACGGTCCGGATGTGTTGCGGCAGGTGAATGAGTTTGCGGATCGCATTTGGAGGGCAGCGAAGAATCCTGCAAAAGGGATTGCTTTTGTCATCTTCGCGGACAACCAATACTTCTATGATCGGTGGAAAGAACAAGGCCCGAATGCGGGAGCTGACAACTACCGTGACTTTGCCAATCGGGAAATCTGCAGCCTGATTCACGAGCTTAACACGGGAACGAACGGAGGCGGAACGTCGGTCACTTTTGACTCCCAGGATTTTCGTCGTATCGTTCTGGAAGGAACCGGCAGTCTGGTCATCAGTAAGCAATCCAAGAAAGTCGAAGAGATTACCAATATTGACGACTTGAAGGAACTCTTCACGTCCGCACTGTCGCAAAACAGCCTGCATGATCCGATTGAGTTGAAAGAATCGGCAGCAGATGGAACGACCAAGTTTGCGAAGGTGCATCATGTAGGGTTGTTCGGTGTGCTGGATAAAAAACTGGAGAACATGGGTAGTGCATTCCTGGACGAAGCCAAGAATGAACTGATTGAAAAATTGCCGTTGAATGGGACCGTATTCAGTGGCTACCTGCAAGAAAAACACGATTTTAAAGTCACCGCGTACACGTTCTTTAAGGCGGAGGCGCTGCCGAAGCGTTTGGCAAAAGGGTTGGTTGAGGAGTACGAGGACTTCATTCAAAAGCAAAAGGCCGTTTCCTATCGGGAGGAATCCATTGCACGGATCCAAGTGGATGAGGATGAGCACCTGGATCTTGACCTGGATCTGTCCGAGTTGGGCTTGGACATGGCGCAAATCGAAGCAGCTGCTGCCAAGGAAGAGGAAGAAGAGATTGATTTGGACAACCTGGACTTTTCCAATCTGAAATTGTAAGAGAGGAGGGGATGCTGTGGCACAAAAAGCTCATTCGCATGCGCCCGAGGCGTACTTATCCGTCTCCGGGACGTACACAGGGAAAGGTGAGTATGTTTGGGCGCAGCATCTCGTCCCCATCTTGATGAAACTGGCACCCTCTGATTTTTTGGGCTTTTTGCACAAGCGCTATACCGTTACGGATGACGTTGTTTACCGTTTGCGGTTTCAGGAAGAGACGAAAACATTAACCGTTCTTTTCTTGGGGGAAGATGGCGTTCACTTGTTCACGTGTCGGGGAGATGAGGGGCGCATGAATCATGTGCAGCTGCATGTGGAACAGGTTCTGGACATATGCGATCTCCTAAATGGACATTATGAGAAAAGCTCATAGGGAACGGGATTGAGAGAGAAAAAGGGGAGTGCGAGAGGGGGAAACTGAAAATGTTTACCCCCTACCTTTACACTCAATATCTGACTGACTTACTGTATGTTAGAACATGTCAATTAAATGATGCCAGATATAACACATAATGTATCGCATCAAACAACAACCCTTATGACGAATCCACCTTTTCACCTTTTTCAGCATGTTTTTTTGCATAGATAATTCCTCCTTTATTTTTTGAGACTGCACGCTGCAAGCCAATCACGGGGGAATGCCGGAAAAATTTCCCCACAGGTTCATCAGCAGAATATCCAACAGTTTGTCCATGGAAAGCACCTCCTTTGAATTGCTGACGTTTTGGGCCTGCTGTGCATAATGCCCGTGACTCTTTACATATCTTTTAGGATCTATCTTTTTAACAGGAGTTGTACTAGGCCCTGTGGGTTTGTGGATATCCCCAATTCTGACGTAAAAGATAGCCATATATTGTACTGGGTAGGCACGAGGGAAAATCGTTTGATCGTGTTTGACCATGGCGAATCCCTCTATTGGTCTCTCCACCCTTAATGTCGCGAGAATGTAACCGTAGTTGCAGAGAGCTTGATAAGCGAGAAGGAAAAACGTTTACAACCTTATCCATTGGGGCTAATAGGGTACGGTTGCGAAAACAAAGGGAAGATGGGATGCAAGGGGACTATCAGCAAAGGTGGCGTATATGAATCGCTGGAAACTGTTATTTCTGAGGATTTCTGAGAATGGGGAAGGGGGGGAATGGCTCTCGTCAGGGAAAGTCGGCTGCGCAGCCCCGATGTTTGGCAGATTTCGGCTGTTGAGGAAATGAGCGCTTAGACAGTACCACTCATCCCATCGAGTGTAATGGAATACGTTCAACAAACCTCCTTGCTGGTTAGGCAGGGGGTTTTTTTATTGCGACCGGCTCCGTTATCAGAGGAGTTGATCTTCCAAATGGGCGGGCGTTGCGCTGGCCGATCCCGTCCAGCGCCGGGGGTCGGGGAGCGCGCCGATAACCAGAGGCCCTATGCGGCCGCGAAGCGCCCGCCAAGGCCCTCTAA
>Ga0310829_1001217_pt1 | contig 15211 bp, 12 predicted proteins | sample WT_ome_4_FD_202244 | JGI IMG/M metagenome (GOLD analysis project Ga0310829, IMG submission 202244) | Sorghum-adapted microbial communities enriched on wild type (WT) sorghum from Joint BioEnergy Institute, Emeryville, California, United... ... | reverse complement strand
CAGTTTTTTACATATTTCGCTGCATTTCTTCCAGATTATGGAGCGTCTGCTCATTTTCGTGGCTCTTCCAGCCGAAAAATGAGCATAAAAAAGTTTTACACACTTTAAAACCCGTTCTAGCATATAAAAAAAGGCCGCCTCAACCGCCGTTTCACAAGGGGTTGAGACGACCTTTCCGACTGCACCGGCCGATGATCAGCTGCCTTTTCCAAAGACGCCTTTCAGTACGAAGGCGACATTAGCCGGCCGTTCTGCCAAGCGGCGCATGAAATAGCCGTACCAGTCGGTGCCGTATGGGACATACAGGCGCATTTTATAGCCTTCTTTTAAAATTTCTTTTTGTCGTTCGACTTTAATGCCATACAACATTTGGAATTCGAACTGGTCATTCGGAATATTGTGTTCTTTTACGAAAGCCTTTGCAAAATTGATGATTTCATCATCATGGGTGGCGATTGCCGTATAGTTGCCATTTAACAAGTGTTTTTCAATCATCTTTTTATAGTTTTCATCGACATCTTTCTTATTCGGAAAAGCAACGGTTTCCGGTTCTTTGTAAGCCCCTTTAACAAGGCGCAAGTTGGGATGATACGCATTTAAGCGATCCAAGTCATCAAGCGTACGGTATAGATAGGCTTGAATAACCGTGCCAAGGTTGTCGTATTCTTTACGCAGCGTTTCAAAAATTTGCAAAGTTTTTTCGCAACGACCAGAATCTTCCATATCGATCGTCACAAATATATCGCACTCTTTTGCAACATCCAAAATTCTTCGCATGTTGCGCATGACTAAGTCATCACTGATATCCATGCCCATTGAAGTGAGTTTTAGGGAGAGCTGGGAATCCAAGTTATTTTCTTTAATCGCCCGAATCGCTTCAATGGAATGTTCGGTCATTTCGTTGGCTTCTTTTTCTGTTTCGACAAATTCCCCCAAATGGTCGATCGTCACAGCAAAGCCTTCTTTATTTAATTCACGGATCGTTTCAACGGCATCCGCTAAGGTTTCACCAGCAACAAAGCGTTTGGCTCCGAATTTTAAGCCATAGCGCTTGGCCAATTTCGTCATGCTTTTATTTTTTGCCATAAACTGAAAGAAGTTGCGCATGAGTTGTTCCATATTTTGCCCCTCCAAGGATTACTAATCCTATATTTTTCTACAATTATTTTATCATTATTTTTACATATAGGGAATAAACCTTCCTAAGTGACACGACAAAAATAGGTAGGATGATTATGGAAAATTTGCCAAATACGAAAGCCTTCTTGATGTCCGATGTGTTACGGGGGGCTTAAAATCGTCCAAGGACACAAAACATTTTTATGTTGTGGTGCATTCCCTTTTATCAAAACGCTCACTTTTCATGAATTGTATAGTTTGCAGAAAAAGGATGCAAATTAAAAGCGAAAAAGTGAAAGGGAGGTTTTTTTATGCCACAGCAGCCCCAGCAACAAAGTGCGGCCACCGGGCAACAATATATGCCGCAGCCGCCTTTTGTTATCAGCACAAAGGATCTGCTTTATCTTGAAGATATGATGTCGTGGAATCTGAATACCATCAAAAAGGTCCATTTTTTTGCTCAACAAGTGCAAGACCCAGAAATAAAAAATAAAATGCATCAAATGTGCCAAATGCACGAGAACCATTATCAAAAACTGCTTAATCACATGCACCAGCATTTGCAAACCGCAAGTCAAACGACGACCGGAGGGATGCAGTCATGACGCAAGTTAAAAACCCTTCCGTTCAAGTGCCGGAAACCCCACAAATGAATGATCGCGACTTTTTAAACGATTGCCTGATGACGGAAAAGTATTTGACGACCGCCTATAGCATCGCCTTGCACGAGATGAGCCACCAAGCGTTGTATCAAGACGTTTTGGCCATTTTTCAAGAAACGGAACAATGTCAACGCGACCTTTACGATCTCATGTTCCGAAAAGGCTGGTACGGCGTGGAAGCGGAATCTCCACAAAAAGTGCAACAAGCCTATCAAAAATTTTCCCAGTATGCGACAAACCAGTTTCCCAATCACGGGACGATGCAATAACGTTTGCTGAGGTTGGCCCAACAAAGGCTTTTTCTTATAGGCCTTTGGATTTGGGTCAATTTTTTTACTGGTAAGAAGAATAAATTTTTTTCAGGCCAGCATATGGGCATCTAGGGATCTGTCATCCCCTAAAGGCTTTTACTATAAACATGGTCAGCATAAGGGAAAACGGTGGCATTTACCTAAAAAACTTGGCAGAGACAAATTTACTCTAAAAATATCCAGAATTTTTGCCATCTGAAAAAGGTATATTCCTTCGAATATCGAAATAAATAATGCATGAACTCTTTTATATGGGTAAGCATCATCATTTTTCAGGCCAGTAAAGGGCAACTGAGGCTCTGCCTCACCCATAAGGCTTGGCCAGAGCCAAGTTTTTTACCAATATCGGATAGGGGAGGAAAAACCATGGGAAAACGCGCGATAACGATTGATGATTTAACACAACTTAAGTTTGTTGGCACACCGAAACTGTCACCTGACCGCAGACATGTCGTTTACACCATGACTGAGATGAATCTTGAGCAAAATGGTTATGAGAGTGCTTTATGGCTTGCAAAAGCGGGCTACTCTCCAAGACCATTGACGACATTTAAACAAAAAGACAAGCTGATCAAAGATCATCACCCCATTTGGAGTCCTGATGGGAAAAGCATTTACTTTTTATCCAACCGAACGGAAAAACAACAAGTATGGCGCTTGCCGCTAGAAGGTGGTGAAGCCCGGTTAATAACCGATTTTGAAGAAGGCGTCGAAGACTTTGTTCTTTCGCCAGATGGCACAGCGCTGATTTGCCAAGTCGTGATCAAAGAAGAAGACCCTGTGGAAAAAGAAAACGAGGATGTCACGATCGTCACAAGGCTACGGTATCTAGCCAACGGGGAAGGTTTTATAAAAGGGTATACCCATTTATTCCTTTTTGACCTCAACGACGGTTCTTCCAAGCCGTTAACTTCGGGCGCTTACAACGCCCGGTCGCCACGCTTTTCCCCTGATGGCCGTACCTTTGTCTATTTAAAATCCCGCCCGAATCCCGAAGTGAACGGTTATTTCAATGATATCTATAAATATGACCTTGAAACGGGTAAGTCGGCAAAGCTTTATGAGGGTAAAGGCGCCACTTATCTGCCGACGGTCTCTCCTTGCGGCAAATGGGTCGCATTCAGCGGCCACCAAGGCGGTGAAGTGAGTCCGAAAAACATCGGCTTATGGATTTTGCCATTTGAAGGGGGAGACGCGCGTTTATTGACTGCCGACTGGGATCGTCCATTGGGCAATTATGTTGGCACGGACGCGAGTTATGATAAAGGTAACGATGATTATCAATGGACCGAAAAAAGTGATGCGCTCATCTTTATGACCACCGTTGGTGGCAACTGCATCTTAAAACAGATCACGCTCGAAGGTGGGGTCTCCGACGTGTTGCCTGAAGCGCAAGGCGTCATCACGTCTTTTGATATCAATGGTGATGCGATCGCATACGTCAAAGCTACTCCCAAAAGACCAGGGGATGTGTATTTTTATCAAAACGGTGAAGCCCTTCAATTAAGTCAACATAACCAGGCATTTTTTGACTCGGTTGAACTTGCCGAACCGGAATTTTTTACCTTCAAAGGTGCGGATGATTGGGAAATTGAGGGCTGGCTCTTAAAACCGCCGCCTTGCGTTCCATCAAAAGGCAAAATTCCGGTTGTTGTTGAAATTCACGGTGGACCGCATACTGCCTACGGCAATATTTTTCATCATGAATTCCAATGTCTGGCCGCGAACGGCTATGCCGTCGTCTATACCAATCCGCGCGGAAGCCAAGGTTACGGTGAAAGCTTCACAGCAGCTTGCGTCGGTGATTGGGGTGGAAAAGATTATGAAGATATTATGCGCGGGCTCGATGCCGCATTGGAAAAAGACCCAGAGCTTGACCGGGATGCGCTCTTTGTCACCGGGGGGAGCTACGGCGGTTTTATGACGAATACCATCATCACTAAAACCGACCGATTTAAAGCCGCCGTCACGCAGCGGTGCATCAGCAATATCTACAGCTTTTTCGGGACGAGTGATATCGGTTACTATTTTGGTCATCGCCAGCTCAAGGCGGATCAATGGAGAGACGAAGATAAAATTATGGCCTTTTCGCCGATTCGCCATGCGCAAAACGTCAAAACTCCAACGTGCATCATCCATAGCGAAGAAGACTTCCGCTGCCCGATTGAACAAGCAGAACAATGGTATGTGGCGCTCCGCCGGCTTGGTGTTGAAACGCGCTTTGTTCGTTTTAAAGGTGAAAACCATGAACTTTCCCGCTCAGGCAAGCCAAAAAACCGCCTTACCCGGCTTCACGAAATTGTGAATTGGTTTAACAAATATCGAGGCTGAAGATACTGATTGTTTGAATGACCAATACTACAAACGAAGACGGGGACAAAAGGGAGAACTCGTTTGACCCCTTCCCAAAAATAACCCTGTATCACTTTACAAGTGGTACGGGGTTATTGGGTTTCATGTAAATTTTTTGGGAAATGGCTTATGTCTCAGCCTCTTTCTTTTTTTGACTTGGTATCCAGATAGTTTTTCCGCGAGGTTCGACTGTTGACCCGCGGATTTCTTCTGTTTATCATCGGGTTTTGCTGGTTTTCCTTCGGGTTTCGGTGGTTTACTCTCGGGTCTTAGCTTTTACCATTGAGTTTCAATCGTTTACCGCCAGGTCTCTTAAATTTACCGACAGGTGTGAACTATTGTAAATTTTTGGAACGAACCACCAGACAAGTTTTTATATCACTTGTTTCACTTTTCCGCTATTTAATTTAATATTTAGGAATACTCTCCTGGCTTCTAAAAATTTCAATATATTGATCGCTTCAACAAATTTTCAAGCTCACGATGGTGGGCATCGTCGGCAGTATCTCGTCGTTTTACCACCAAAATCGAGTCGATATTACGGAGGCAGTCTCAGATTTTTTTATATGAGAAAAGGTTGACTCAACGCCTTCTTTTGAGTCAACCTTAATGGGTCATGCCGTGATTTTTTCTTGAACAGACTCATGCTTTTTCCATTCTTTTTTATAGGCGAAGGTGAGATAAATCACCGTGCAAGCGAGCATGGCAAGCAGGAACATCGATAAGATCAGGCTGTTGTGGAAAAGCAGATCATTCTGTCCCCCGGCTACAAGGTTGCGGAAACCAGCGATACTGTAATTCATCGGCAAGAATTTATGAAAGTCATACAAGGCTTTCGGCAGCAATTCCACTGGGTACGTCCCGCCTGTTGTGGTTAACTGCAAGACCAAAATAATAATGACTAAGAAGCGCCCTGGGTCGCCGAGTGATGTGACAAAAAACTGCACGATCGCCATAAACGTCCAGCTGGTCAATAGGCTAAATGCGATAAATAACCACGGTTGATCGACATGGAGGCCGATCGGCCCCAGAATGACGGCATCCGCAATCAGCGCTTGAAAAAGCCCGACAATCATTAAAAATAGATATTTTCCAAGCCCCCAAGAAAAACCGCTCTTTGGCTTTTGGTAAGGTTTTCTCATGTCATAAATAACGGTTAATAAAAGCGCCCCGACAAATAACCCAAGCGATAAAAAGTAAGGCGTGAAGCCTTGGCCATACTTATCGACCGCTCCGGACGATTTCTTCGCTTGGACCGGGTTGGCAAACATGTTTTCATTGCTGTTTGAATGGTGTTGTGCCTTCGTTTTTCCGTAGGCATCACGCAAATGATCGGACAGCTGCCCCGTGCCATCCTCTATCTTTTTCATTCCGTCAGCGAGTTGGCCGGCACCTTCACCCAATTGGTGTGTGCCGTTATCATACGCGGCTAAACTTTTTTCCAATGTCCATAAGTTTTGCTGCAAGGTTAGGCTTCCGTTAGCCAGTTTTTGCTCGCCGGCATGGACTTGACGGATGCCTTGCACGAGCGCCTGCCATTGTTGGTTTAGAGCTTCGGTGCCGTCTGCCATCTGCTTTGCGCCATCGGCCAATTGGCTCGTTGCACCCGGCAATTGCTGCAAGTTTTGTTGCAAGGTGGTCAAGCCGTTAGCTAATTTTTGCAAGTTCCCGTTTAAATCATTGAATCCATTGACGAGCGCCTTTTCTCCATCCGTCAGCTGTTCTAGCGCAGCCGGGAGTTGTTGTAAGGCTTCCAATTGGTTCACCGCGCCATTGATGCCGGTCATTTGTGCTTGTAGTTGATCACTTAAGGCTTTTATTTCCGCAAATTGCGCTTTTTGCGCCTCGTTTAATGTGCCATTATACTGATCAATTTTTGTAAAAAGTAACGACGCACCATTCAGCCAATCGTTCAACCCGTCCAATTGTCGATCCAAATCATTTAACGGTTGCATATTGTCATTGAGTTTTTGAAGGCCTTCGTATTCGTCTTCAAGACCTTTGGATAACTGTGCCAAGCCTTCCGAGAGTGCTTCGCCATTTAGTTGGTCGATCGCTTGCTGATTGCCGGCTGCCATTGCCGAAAGACCCTTATTTAATTGTACTGTCTTATCGGCTAAAGTTTTTGCCCCATCCGCCAAGTTTTGAATGTTGGCCGTATTAGCTTTTGTCTTTTTGTAAAGCACATCAGTGCCATCTTGCACAGCTTGGATGCCATCGGTTAAGTCGCCGGCACCTTCTGCTAACTTTCTTACGCCGTCTTGTAATTGAATGCCAGCGCCGCCCAATTTTTCTAAATTCGCCTTCAAGGCCTGCAAGCCATCCAGTTCTTTTTTTGCACCGTCGTTTAAATCCCCTGCGCCATCGGCGGCTTGTTTTAAACCTTTCGTTAATTCATCCACTTTTTCAAACAGATTTTTCGTATAGGTTTTTGTAATCTCTTTAGATAATTTGTTTTTAATTTTTTGCGCGCCGCTATCGGTAATCATGGAGGATATATAATTGAATCCGCTGTTGACCTCATAATACAGCGTCGGCCTCAACGGCTTATTCTCCATGACCGTCGCCGTCTTTTCAGAAAAGCGACTCGGAATCGTAATCGTCATATAATAACGATTTTTCTCCATGCCCTGCTTCGCCGCTTCGGCGCTGACAAAATGCCACTCAAAGCTTTTATTTTTTTTAAGCTCCTTAACGAGATCATCACCGAGGTTCACTGGTTCGCCGCCGAGCTTTGCACCAGCGTCGAGATTAACGACGGCTACAGGGAGATGCTCCGTATGGTCATAGGGATCCCAGAACGCCCAAATAAACATTCCGGCATAAATAATTGGGACCAATAGGATGGCGCTTATAAAAACGATGTGCTTCTTCTCGGCAAAAAAGGAACGACATTCGGATAAAAAAACTTGAAACATTGTATCATCACCTATCATTCATTTATTGATTAATTTGGTCATTTGGTCAATTGTAGCCATAAAAAAATGGGCGATGCTAAAGTCAACTTGGCTCTGCTAAAAAAACATGGCTATGCCAAGCCTTTAAGCGTTGGCAGAGCCTTTGTCACCCTTATGCTAGCCGAAAAAATGATAGGCCTTCTTTTCAGCCTAAATTCTACCTTTATGGCATAGCATTCCGTGGTTTTAATCCAAGCACAATAAATTGATCAAAAAGATCGGCGATTTCTTCTTCGCTTAGCGACTGTTCATTTTTCTCTTCCCATTCAAAAACGAGCGCGATATAAATCTTCAACATAATAAAGGCTGTTTTCCTAGGATCACAGGGGATGATTTCCCCTTTCTCGATGGCCTTAACAATATGACGCTCTATGAAAGCTAAAATCGCCCGTTCAACTTTATCCAAAGCCGCTTGAGCTTTTCCCGTTCCGATGTCCCTGACTTCCTGCGACAATTTCAATGTTAACTGGTGCTGCTTGCGAAACGCGAGAATATCATAGATGGCTCGATGCAAATTATTAAAAAAAGTATCGGTTGGGTCAATGGCTGCTTCGGCCTTTCTTTTGAGCGTGTCAATAAGGTTTTCCAAAATTTCATCGAAAAGGTCTTCTTTATTTTTAAAAAAAGTATAGATCGTGCCCTTGGCCACATCCGCCAGTTTTGCCACTTGTTCCATCGTGGTGCCTTTATAACCGTAAAGCTGAAAAGACTGTTCAGCCGCCGCCACAATGCGCTTCCGCTTATCCATCTTGATCACTCCACAAAATGACCAAATAACTATTTTAGTCAAAACGTCTAATATGAGTATAGGTGAAAATACCAATGCCGTCAATTCCCAAGGATGCTTTTACTCGTGATTTTTATCTAAAAAATAATCTCTCAGAACGACCACATGATTATGGACGGGGTCCTTGGCCGCATACACAAAAGTCACATCGCCTTCTTCGAGTTTTTGAAGAACAGAACGGACCGCCTTTTGCTTTACGGGCTCCGTCTCCAGTTCTTCAAGATATCTGACCTTGAAATCCTCAAATTTTTCGGGGTCATGGCAAAACCATTTTCTGAGTTCCGGGCTCGGAGCGATGTCTTTCAGCCACAGATCGACACCCGCGTTTTCCTTTTTTATCCCGCGCGGCCAGAGCCGATCGACTAAAATACGGAACCCATCCTCCGGTGCAATTCCTTCATAAATTCTCTTCATTTTTAATGAATACAAGTTCCTCACCCTTTCTTTTCTAATCATCTTCCACCCGCATCCAATCGTCAAGATGAATAGCGCATCCTCAGTATGGGATCTCCGAACTTTTTTTAGAACATAGCCAAATCCGAGACAAAGGTTTCCAACCGCCTGCGCCACATTTTTCACATTTTTTAAAAAGTACTTAGCTCCAAAAGAAAACTTAAATCTGGCACGCCTTATAGGTGAAGGAAACAGCCCTAGTTGCCCTTATGCTGGCCTGGTTAAAAAGCCAGTGCAAACCTTTTAGTGAAGGCAAGTCCTTAGTTGGACATACGCTTACATGAAAAAATTTTATACTTTTTTACCATTACAAAAAAAATTAAGACAAAATAGTTCACAATTCCGCCAAAAATTGTTATCGTAATATTATAGAATTTTAAATTTATTGATCATAGAAACAGGATGGTGATATGGATGGCTAACGATACGAAACAACTAGACGCTTTGCTAAAGGAAGAACGCACATTTGAACCCAATCCTGAATTTACCCAACGGGCAAATTTTAATGACCCGGCGATTTATGAGAATGCGGCCCGGGACCCCGAAGCCTATTGGGATGAACAAGCCCAAAACATCACTTGGTTCAAGCCTTACGATAAAGTCTTGGAATGGGACGCGCCTCATGCCAAATGGTTTCTCGGTGGTAAGTTAAATGCCGCATATAACTGCGTCGACCGCCACCGTCAAGGACCGCGGAAAAATAAAGCCGCCCTCATTTGGGAAGGTGAAAAAGGCGGAAGTAAAGTCTTTACTTATGACATGCTAGGCCGGGAAGTTGACCGCGCTGCCCATATGTTAACCAACCTCGGTGTGAAAAAAGGCGATCGCGTCGCCGTTTATCTGCCAATGGTACCGGAACTTCCGATTACGCTTCTTGCCTGTGCCAAAATCGGTGCCATTCATACCGTTGTGTTTGCCGGTTTCTCAGCGAAATCCCTGCGCGACCGCATTGAAGATGCCAACGCGAAGCTGCTCGTAACGGCGGATGCCAGTTGGCGCCGCGGAAAACAGGTCCCATTGAAAGCATTTGCCGACGAAGCGGTGGAAAATACAAGTATCGAAAAAGTGCTTGTTGTAAAAGCCGTTGGCGAAGAAGCGAGCATTTCATTGACAGAAGGCCGCGACCTTCTCTGGGACGAGGAAATTGAAAGGGCTTCCAGAGAGCCGTTTCCGGCTGCGGAAATGGATGCAGAAGACATCCTTTACCTTTTATATACATCCGGGACGACCGGAAAACCGAAAGGCATCGTGCATACGACCGGCGGCTATTTAGTCGGTGTGAATACATCGATGCGCAGCGTTTTCGATATAAAAGATGAAGACGTTTACTTCTGCACCGCCGATATCGGCTGGGTGACGGGACACTCTTATATCGTCTACGGACCGCTGTCGGCTGGGGCAACCGTCGTGATGTATGAAGGCGCTCCGGACTATCCCGACCGTGACCGTTTTTGGGATATTATTGAAAAATACGGCGTGACGATTTTCTATACGGCGCCAACATCCATCCGGACCTTCATGAAATGGGGCACATCCTATGTGGAAAAACACGACCTCAGCACGCTTCGTCTGCTAGGAACGGTCGGCGAACCGATCAATCCGGAGGCGTGGATGTGGTTCCACAAATATGTTGGTAAAGAAAAAACACCGATCGTCGATACTTGGTGGCAGACAGAAACCGGCTGCGCCATGATTGCGCCGCTTCCCGGTCTGACCAAAACAAAACCCGGATCCGCTACAAAACCATTGCCAGGCATCATTGCCGATGTCGTTGACGATGACGGTCAGCCCGTTGAAAAAGGCGGCGGCAACCTTGTCATCAAATACCCGTGGCCATCCATGCTGCGAACGGTTTGGGGGGACGATGAACGCTTCCGCAACACCTATTTCGGTAAGTTCCCGGGCTGGTATTTACCAGGAGATGCCGCGCATAAAGATGAAGATGGTTACATTTGGATCCTCGGGCGCATTGATGATGTCATCAACGTCTCCGGCCACCGGATCGGTACGATGGAAGTGGAAAGCGCGCTTGTAAGCCATCCAGCCGTTGCCGAAGCCGCCGTGATCGGAAGAAGCGATGATGTCAAAGGGCAAGCAATCACCGCCTTTGTCATTTTAAAAGAAGGTTATGAGCCATCCAACGCCATGACCGCCGAACTGAAAGAAACCGTTGCTGAACAAATTGGTAAACTCGCCCGTCCGGAAGAAATCTATTACACAGCTGAACTCCCGAAAACCCGGAGTGCAAAAATCATGCGGCGCCTTTTGCGCGACATTGCTGAAGGCCGTGTCCTTGGCGATACAACGACACTCACTGACCCGTCCGTCATTGAAGAACTGAAAAAGCAATATCAACATAAAGAAGAGTGATTGAAAGAAAACGAGGCTCTGCCAAGCCTTTTGGGCGGCGGTAGAGCCTTTTCTTATGCTGGCCTAAAAGGTTATATTTCTTATCTGTAAAATCCTTTTGAGCGATCGCAGTGCCTCGTTGCCCTTATACTGGACAAAAATGTTTTTTATAACCAGTACGAACCTTCTAGGCGAATGCGGAACGCCGTGTTTTCCTTATGCTTGCCTAATAAATAAAATAGCTTTCTTACCAGTGCAAGCCCTGTAGGCTTGGCGAATCCTTCGTTGCAATTTAGCTGTCCTAAAAAAATACCCGTCGAATCATAGGCAGTCTTATTTTAAGGGCTGCCTAGTTTTTTATAAAAGTATGTCTAAAACCTTAACACTACCAATGATTTGACATTTTTGAAACGTTTCCGCGCTCAAACCGTATATCAGTTAGTGTAAAAAATTCTACAGTTTGGGGGATTTCAATGGCAGTGATTGAACGGGAAATTCAAGCACGATTTAAATGTACGAAATGCGGGAACGAGGACTGTTATATAGAAGAATTGGCAATGACGGGAACGGGGCTGAGTAAAATGTTTGATATTCAAAATAATTATTATATGTTCGTTTCCTGCACCCATTGCGGTTTTACGGAAGTTTACAATTCGAATGTGCTCAAAGGCCATCGCGGTCAACTAAGCAATATTCTGGATTTACTTTTCGGTTAACGAAGTGAGACTGGAAAAAACCGATAAAGCTAACCTGAAAAGAGCGGTACCCACCAAAACGTGTTGGTGAAGGTACCTCTCTTTTTATTAGTTTGCAGAAGTCAAAAGAGTTGCCAAGCTGCAGCTTGGCTTTTCATTTTTTAATTAAGGTCACATAAACTGTACAAAGCCTCTCCAATTCGTTACACGTGAGAAGGGGGAGATGTGTTTTGGCCATAAAAGCGCAAAAAAGGATTGCTCTGAAAATTCTTCTGGGAATGGTCGTCGTCCTTATACTCGGGTTTTCTTTTTATTACGTCTGGACCCACTGGCCGCGCCATGAAGTGATCCAAACCGTAAAGGAATTTTATGATGATGAACAAGGGGGCGATTACGGCAGTGCCTGGACACTCCTCCACCCGCAAATCAAGAAAAAATTTACCCAAGCGGATTATATCGAAAAAAGAACCACATTATTTATGGATGATTATGGCGCCAAAGGCTTTTCCTATAAAATTGACGATGTTGATCATCTAAAAAAATGGCGTGTGAACGCAGACAGCCCCTACTTAAAAGATGTGTACCGCGTAACGGTCATCCAGTCCTTTACTGGCATATTCGGAAAAGCTCAGCTTTATAAAGACGTTTATGTCGCCAAGGATCAAGGCGAATGGAAAATTTTATGGGAGTATTAGTTTTCCGTCGTGCCGCTCTTCCGCCCCATGAATAAAATAAAACAAATGCTTGAAGGGGTGGGTCTTTTTGACTGATCAATGGCAAAGACCGCTGCACTATGTTGCCATAGGTGATTCATTAACTGTTGGGATTGGCTCCGATCTCTTTCATCCCAGTTTTGTTGGCTACTATGCTGATCTCGCTTCCCGCGCCCTTGAGCGACCCGTGTTTACTGACAAATTTGCCCGATCAGGGGCAACAACCGCCGAAATTTTTAACGTTCTTTATTTACCTGCGATTTCGGAGTCCCTTCGCACTTCGGATCTCGTAACACTGACGGCTGGGGGCAATGATTTAATCGACGCAGCGCAAGCCTTTTTATTGGATGGGAATGAAGCAAGGCTCCTGTCAGCCTCAGAGAGGGCGATCGCTCATATCAAAAAAATCATTGAACGCATTCACTTTTTGCACAATCCGGAACATCATTGTTATGCTATACGCCTTCTTAATTTGTACAACCCATTTCCCTCCATCCCCCAAGCCGACACCTGGATTCAAAGTTTCAACCGTCATCTTAACGAGTACGCTCGTTATCCTCATATAAAAATTGCGGACATCTACAGTGCTTTTCAAGGCAGGCAAAACGCCTTGTTACACGGCATCCATCCCAATGACCGCGGGTATGAAGTGATGGCCGAAGTTTTGGACAGTCTTGGATATGCACCTCTAAAACATTAAACGGCCCGCCAGGAGTTTTGGCAGACCGTTATTGAAAGTTTATGAGCTTTTTACAACTTTCATGTGATGGGCGGTTTGCCCCCTTTTTTCAAACTGTGTAAACATGATCCCGTAAAGGCCGGCGCTCATAAATGCCAAAAGCCCCAGAATCATAAATGTCCAAGAATAGCCAACCCAGCCGGATAAGGGAATCGCAAGCGGCGCAATGGTTCGGCCGATTGAAAAGCGCAGGCTTGAAGCGGCAAAATATTGACCGCGAATGTGTTCGGGCGCGAGCTTTGATATAAATGCATCTTGAATGCCGACGACCATAATCTCCGCACAGGTGAAAATCGCCATCGCTAAAAACATGATCCAAATATTCAAGGTATGCCCGAAAATTATGATCCCGATGCCGTATAAACAAGACGACATAATAAATACACGACGTTCTTTAAATCTCGTCATCCATCGGGTCATAAAAACGGTAAAGAGCGCGACAATCAAGCCATTTTCAGAGACAATGGCGCTGAACGCTTCCTTCCCTGTGATGTCGAAGGACCATCCACCAATCGAGAAAAGCGTTTGTTTAGGCACTTGATCGGTTGTGTATACAGCCATCAGCAAATCCAATTGCATGAACGTTTGTGCAACAAGTATGCCAGAGATGATAAACAATAAAAACAACCGATCCTTGGTAATGATTTTATAATCGCTTAATTGCCGATTAATATAGCTGAGCCAGCCGGTCGTTTCCATTTCTTCATTGACTTTTTTGCTCGCCGGAACGGTTTCCCTGAGAAACCGCTGTAAAACAAAGGCCAAAGCGAGCGATGCCACTAAGCAAACGATGATAAACGGGAAACGATAATCAAAGAAGAATATGCCTCCCAGAAGCGGCCCGATGACGACCGTAATGTTTGTGGATGTATAGAAAACCGCGAAAATCGCACTGCGATGTTTTTCATTGACGACATCGGCAATCATGGCATGGCTTGCCGGCCAGTATAGCTGACCGAATAACCCCGCAGCAGAAAAAGCTATAAACGTTAGAATCGGTGAATGGACCCAAGGTGAGACGCCGAGAGCAAACGGAATAAAAGCTAAAGCCTGACCGTATCCGGCAATCACCATCATCCGCTTGCGACCAAAATGGTCCGCACAATAGCCGCCGATTAAACCGACAATGACACTGATCACTTGTGAAATCACAAGGAGCATGCCCGCTGTGCTTTTTCCGAATGCATCCGAAAAATATATGGCCATAAACGGGAAGAACATCCAGAATAATAAATTAATAACGCCTTCCCCTAATAACCGGATTTTTAAATTGGTATCCCAATCTCTCCACTTCATGTTTTCACACTCCTCTATCGCCCTTTTCTTCTGATTCTGAGCGAATCCAAACATCTTTCAATGACGTATGAAATTTCTTGGTGCCTTTTTCAGTCACAAGGATGGAATGGCCAGAGGGTCACGAGTGGGTAGATGATACCAATTTCCCCATACAAAAAGAGGCCATCTATCGGGTGCATACCACTCCCGACATAGACCTCTTCCTTAAAGGCATCTATGTAGGCACATGGTAACCCCGTCCAAGTGATGAAAAAGGCATGCTTAAATAAAACTCATCAAACCATGAGTTTTATTCCAATTAGCCTAGTCTCACCACAAGTTGGACAAAGATTACCATAAAAAACAACTCCTATCGGTTAAGTAATTCTAAATTATCATAAACATCATAAATAAGCAATAGTTATTTTTCATTATTATTATTCGATTTGATTTCCTATGGCGTTTTCCCTTCGCATAGTAAGTTTCCGTTCTAATCGATGAGTCCATTTCCAAATGGCACTAATCTTGACCGATTATTCAACACGAATTAAGAAAGACATTTCGGGATTAGTGACATACGGCTGATCGTTCCAATTTGGCCACCTTCTCATCCTAAAATAGTCAAAAGGATACAGAGATATTGGGATAATGGCCCTCATATCAGCCGTGTTTTCAAGCTATCGGCCATTTCAAAAAATTTTTTTGTACAAAATGGTTTTTAGAGCGGTGTTAAATGCCATTTTGGATCGCTTCCCACTCCAAAATGGCTTTTTGGATACGGATATTGGAAAAACGGCCC
>Ga0310829_1001201_pt1 | contig 15382 bp, 19 predicted proteins | sample WT_ome_4_FD_202244 | JGI IMG/M metagenome (GOLD analysis project Ga0310829, IMG submission 202244) | Sorghum-adapted microbial communities enriched on wild type (WT) sorghum from Joint BioEnergy Institute, Emeryville, California, United... ... | reverse complement strand
GCGGATGCCGCGCTTCATGCGGTTATACCATTTTCTCAGGAGCGGCATGAGATAGTAGTCGACACCGAACCTGCCGGCATTCAAGCCTGCCATGAAGATGATGCCGCCGATCAACACCATCCACGGATTTGTGCTGATCGTGCCAGCGAACAAGAACATGAAGTTCATCACCAGACCGAAGAAGACAGCGACTGTGGTCAATGCGCCAAGGATCAGTCCGAGTCCGACGAGGAATTCACCTAATGGAACCAGGATGTTGAACAGCTTCACGTTTGGCAGAGCGAAGTTTTCCAGGAATGCCGTAAAGGTTGGGTAGATGACTTCATCGCCCTTCATAACCGGATTGGCAACCGCGTTTTTCAGATAACCTTCCGCGTTGAAGCCATTGACCAACTTGCCCCAACCCGAGGTCAGCCAAGTCCATCCGATATACACCCGCAGGAACAACAGAACCGCCGCCATAACCTTGTTTTCTCTCAGAAATTTCATCATGATATCCATCTCCTTAAAGTTATTTTTCCATTTCGTCAGTTTGCTTAACGTTTTGATCTTGCTTCCACATATCTCGAGGTGATATTGTGATATATTTCACATAATTAGTGAAAAAAATCACAAACTAGGCAACAATAAAGATCGTTCATCACAGATTATCTGGCGCAGATCGTAGGGTCGATATATGGTGCGCTTCATCTCTATCGACTCCTTTCCTTCAAGTTGAAAGTTGGTGTTGATTGATGGGGATCTTTCTTACACTTTTAATATAGCACATGGGGGGAGTTTTGTGAATGTGATTATTTTCACAAATTTGTGAACATCGCTTCGGATGTATCGATAAAGATTAACGCTTATGGTATGATACTACCGTGATAGCAATTCCATTATCAATTAAAGGTGGTAGTAACAATGGCACAGACGAAACCAGTAAAGAAGGGCGACTATATCGTCGTCAAGGAAAATCCCGTATCCATGTTCCTGTTCAACAGCACCAAATCAGCCTGGATCTGGCTCATCATCCGTCTGTATGTCGGTTATGTGTGGCTCTCATCCGGCATCGGCAAGCTGAGCAAACCAGCTTGGATCGGCGAAGATGCGGGCAAGGCGATCCAAGGTTTCGTTGGCGGAGCGTTGTCCAAGGCAGAAGCCGGCTCTGATGTAACAGGCTGGTATGCTTGGTTCCTGGAGAACGTTGTACTGCCCAATGCGACGGTTTTCTCTTATATGGTCGTTTTCGGTGAGATTGCAGTAGGTTTGGGATTGATCGTAGGGTTGCTGACGGGGATCGCTGCATTCTTCGGTTCGCTCATGAATGCCAGCTTCCTGTTCGCTGGAACGGTCAGCTCGAATCCGTTGCTCTTCATCCTGGCGACATGGCTCGTGCTGGCGTGGAAGGTGGCAGGTTGGTACGGACTGGACCGCTGGGCGCTTATGAAGCTGGGAACGCCGTGGTCCCGCGCCTCAAACAAGCTAGATGAGCAATAACTCCCTTACATAAGGGACTAGATGATCCGTGCATCGTAAAGCGGCGGTGAGTGACGTCAGAAACGTCTCTCACCGCCGCATTGTGTTTATGCAGCTATGGCTTACAGTTCACAGACTCATACGAAGGATTTCCTTCACATCGTCCTTGTGCAGTTGCTTGAACCTGCCGATCGGACCGAAGGTAACGGCTTGCTCAGCCATGCGGTCCAGATGTTCGTCGCCGATGCCGACATCGCTGAGCGTTGCTGGTGCGCCGATGCGTGTAAAGAATTCCCGCGTCGCCTCGATGCCAGCCAGCGCGATCTCCTCGTCGCTCTTGCCTGCCGGATCGATGTTCCAGACGCGTACCGCATATTGCACGAAGCGGTCGACTCGTTCCCGATACACATAGCGCATCCAGTTCGGGAAGAGAATCGCCAGTCCTGCACCGTGGGCGATATCATAGATCGCGCTGACCTCATGCTCGATCCCGTGCGTTGCCCAGTCCCCTTGCATGCCGAGGCTGATCTGTCCGCCGTTCAGCGCCATCGTCCCGCACCACATGATGTTGGCGCGAGCGTCATAGTCATCCGGCTTAGCCAGCGCAGTTTCCGCATGCTCGATCACCGTCTGCAGCAGGGATTCGCAGAACCTCTCCTGCAGGGCAGCGTTCCTGGTCTGGCTGAAATATTGTTCAAACACATGTGACATCATATCGACGATGCCGTTGACGACATGCTCGCGGGGCACCGTGTACGTCAGCTCCGGATCCAAGATGGAGAACTTCGGATAAGCGTGAGGACTTCCGCAGCCTCGTTTCAGATTCAGCTCCCAGTTGGTGATGACGAAGTTGCCATTCGCCTCCGAGCCAGTCGCCGATAAGGTCAGGATCGTGCCGAGCGGAAGCGCCGATTCCGGCCGGGCTTTGCGGTCGAAGAAGTCCCAGACGTCGCCTTCATACGGGACGCCAACGGCTACAGCCTTGGCTGCATCGATGACGCTGCCTCCGCCTGCAGCGAGGATGAAGTCAACGCCTTGCTGGCGGCAGATCTCGATGCCTCTCCGAACCGTGGAGACACGGGGATTCGGTTCGACACCGGGCAATTCATAGACCGTAGCGCCGATGCTGCTCAGTTGCTGCATGATCTGGTCGTACAATCCGGTCCGCTTGATGCTGCCTCCTCCGTAGACGAGCAGCACGCGGCTGCCGTAAGGCTTCACATGGGCACCCAATTGATCGACAGTTCCGCGGCCGAAGATGACCTTCGTCGGGTTCTGGAAGGTAAAGTTGTCCATTGTACCACACCTCGATTCTTATATGTATGTGCGGCTGGGGGCCGCTTGATCGACTCCCATATAGGAAAGTATAGCCTTGAACAACGACTTCGCGCAATCACTCGGGTGGTTAAGATAAGCACTTGCAGTTACAAGGGGCGGCTATCATGGTTTCGACGATCAGATAGACGATTGCATCCAGGTGATTCTACAGCCATAATAGGACACAGAGAGATAGCGGACATGGCTCCGCTAGGGAAGACCACATGAAATCATGGATAGATCTTGGATATCCAATACAGTAGGGAGGATCCGCGATGAAACTGCACGTTCAAATCCAGTGGGAGGATCATACGGTCAAGGAAGCGGAGATTGAACTGAATGGCGACAAATTCGCCCCGTTAAGTGAAGAGGAGAAGGAAGCCGCCGTTGAGACGATCATCCGTGATTATGTGAACCAGCATCTCGCCGTCAGATGGGAACTATCGGAATAGATCGGTACCGCGTATGAACAGCCTCGTTCTTCCGCATCCTATAAGCAAAAAAGGCAGGAGAGAACGATGGCCAGAAGACGGCGTACACCGATCGTGCCTGAAGCGAAGCATAAGATGGAGCTGTTTCAGGCGCAGGTCATGAGGAATGCCGGGTTTCCGATCAATCCGGAGAGGCCGGACACCGTCAAATATGAGGTGGCCAAGGCGATCGGCGTCGATCTGAAACCGGGCTACAACGGCAAGCTGAGCACGGAAGATGCAGGCAAGGTAGGAGGCCGCATCGGCGGCGCAATGGTCAAGGAGATGATCCGGCTTGCGCAGGAGCAGCTGGCTCGCAAACAGGGCAGTTGAACAAGGCAGCGTTTGTTGGGTCGTTGGGTCGACTGTGGAGAGATTGGCAAGCGGATGGAAGCGGTTGAACGAAGGAAAGGGGTGTCCGGAAGTTCCTGCAGATGGAACCGGCACCCCTTGATTGCGTGTGGAGACAGTGCGCCTGATTACGCCTTGTTGCGCAGTTGGCCAAGTTCGCTGACGATCGCTTCCATCTCATTGATGCTGAAGCGGTCCTTGCTCATCACGAGCTCATAGATATCGCGAACATCGTCGTAGCTGTCCAGGCTGAATGCCTCTGGCCGCATCGCAGCAGCAGTTGCCATCTTCAGCTTGGCGATGATCGATTCGATCATATACTTCAGATGTTCAGTCGTCTTCTGATCCAGGTTCATGATATACATCCTTTCGGTATGGCATCTTCCATATCGTAACGTGCCCCTGCGCCAGCGTCAAGCTAGGAATCTTCATCTATCAAGGTCAATTGGGTCGCCGTAACCTCTTCAAACGGCTCGATGCAGGTTGGCGTATCATTCGCTACGTTGCCCACCATAGGATGAACCGGATACGCCTGCATGTCCGAAGCCGGATAGGGCTTCAGCAACGGCTGGAGCTCGGTTAAGGACCGGATGCTCCGATCGAGCCAGAGTGATTCTGCTTCGCGCGGCAAGATCACCGGCATGCGATCGTGGATGGCACTCATCCATTCATTGGCCTCGGTGGTGATGATCGAGCAGGTGTGGATCGTGTTGCCGTCCGGACTGGTCCAGGTCTCATAGATACCCGCCATCGCGAACAGCGGTCTGGAACGCAGCATGATGCGCAGAGGCCGCTTGCCTCGGCTGGTCTGCTGCCATTCGTAGAAGCTGTCCGCCGGGATAAGGCAACGCCGCCTGAGCAACGGTTCGCGGAAGGAGCGCTTCTCAGCGATCGTCTCAGCGCGCGCATTGATCATCTTGTTGCCGATCTTCGGCGAATCGGCCCATGGCGGTACCAGCCCCCAACGCAGCTTGCCAGCGCGTCTCGATCCGCTGTCATCGGCGATGATGGCAGCGATGTCCTGGCCAGGTGCGACATTGTAACGGGGCTCGAACTTGAGACGAACCGTCTGAACGTAGAAAAAATGCACCCATTCCTCCTCAGGAACCGTTAAGGTGAAACGTCCGCACATGCTCAGCGCCTCCTCTATAGCATAGGATACCTCATCCGCCGTTTAACCGTACGATCTGCAGATGCTCAGGCACTAATTCAATGATTGCCGGTGTTTCTCCTGCATATTCGCCATCTGCCTGGAGTGTAAGCGGCTTGTCCGACTCGATGCGGACGCTGCGGCCGCGCAGGAAGGAGGCTGCCTTCAGGTTCGTATGCCTCCCTTTGTAGACGCGCGGGAAAGCAAGCAGCAGACCCAGCCGCGAGATGCCGCTGACGATGCAGATGTCCGCATAGCCGTCATCCGGCTTCGCATCCGGTACGATGTGCATCCCGCCGCCGAAATAGCTGATGTTCGTGACGGCACAGAACCACAGCTTGTTGAACGTCATCTGGCGGCCATCGACGGTGACGACGGCGGTTCCCGGCCGATAAGTGAAGAGGGCGCGCACCAGGGTAAGCGGGTAGACAAGTGAACCGAGACCGATGCGATTCAGCCATCGCTTGTATTTGGCTTCGATGGTCAGCTTGATGACGTACCCATCCAGCCCTGCGCCGAGAGAGTTGACGGCCCAGATGTCACCGAAGCGCAGCATGTCGATGGGGGAGCACTGCTCACCATCGGACTGTGCTGTCCGGAATCTCTCCATTAGTCTCGTAAGCGCTTCCTCCGGATCGAATGGAATACGCAGGGCACGGGCGAAGTCATTGCCGGAACCTGCTGGGATGTAAGCCAGCGGACAGCGGAGTGTTTGGATGGACAGCCCTTGTGCCACTTCATGCAAAGTTCCATCTCCGCCTACGGCGACCATGGCAAGCGGCTCGCGGGCTGCGAGCTGCGAAGCCAGTTCGGTGGCTCCTCCAGGCTTGGAGGTCATGCAGACTTCATGCGGAAAGTTGTCCCGCTTCAGGATCGTCTCGAGGATGTGCCATACTCTGCGCCCTCTGCCATTGCCGGCGACAGGATTGACGATGAACAGCAGTTTGCCGCGCAGATCGGTCGGGTAATTGTGTGCCAAGGCTGATTCGCCACCGCCTCATGTAAAATATGGTCTATTGTACCACATTTCATGTGACAGGGGGACGGGGGTTTTGTCACCGCCGGTGTCAAAACCCCCGTCCCCCTGTCATGTTACCCTCCAAAAGCCTCACGGAATGCCTTGGCCAGTGCGGCGGCGTCGACTTCCCAGATGGCGGCGATGTCTCCGGCTACCTCTTGCTCGAACCAGTCTGCGAGCACTTTGCGATTGCTGCCGTTCTCATGGATCCACAGCAGATTGCCGACCACCTTGCGGAAGTACAGCTTCTCTGCTTCTTCCACCTTCGCAGCCGGAACCCATAGGTTCATCCGCTTGCGCGTACGATACAGCTCTTTGCTGCAGGCACGACGAATGCCGCGCGCGGTTGGCAGAGGCCGTGTATGTTTCGCTTGGTTGAATGTGTGCAAGATGCATAACGCCTCCTCTCCTGATACCTAAGTGTATGCATGGGAGCAGGGGGCGGTTACCCAGTTAACCTTGCTTAGTTCACGACGAGGTAGCCGACCATGGGGACGTGGTTGGATGTCTCGTTGTGCGTTTCGCAGATGATGCGGAAGGTGCCTTTCCGGTTCGCGGTGAATGTGACGGATGTCGCCTCGCCTTTGCTGACATGATCCTGGATATTGTAGCCTTCGATGACGATCGGATGATGAGCGCCGTGCAAACCGTGAAAGGTGAGCGTCACGCGCTGTCCATGCTGCACGTAGATCGTGCCCGGGTCGAAGCGATAAACCTCATATTCCTTGCCGTCCTTGGTTGCACCCTCATACTCGACGATCGCGATGTGATACTCAGCCGTCATCGCGGCAGCTGGTACGGCTGCATCATCGAATAACGATCGTACGTAGAATGTTCCGATCACCGCAGCCACGAACAGGATGCCGACCAGGATGAGAGTAGAGCGTCTCAAGACGAAAATCTTAGCCATCAGCCTAATCCCTCCTTTGCTTCAAATGTGTACATGCCGTTAGTTCATATGTATGTCGCGAAAGGGGAAGACATGCCGGGGGTTGGTCAACATTTTCGAAGATTGATATACTAATACCACCAAGATCCGAAGAAATGCACTAGACCACATGCAACGGATAGGGATAAGGAGGAATACATATGCTTAAGATCGAAAGCTTCTCGCTCGGTCCACTGGAGACAAATGCATACCTGATCATGACGGAAGATGAGCAGAAGGCGATCATCATCGACCCAGGCATGGAGCCGGAACCTCTGCTAACTCGCATTCGCAATATGGAGATCGAAGCGGTGCTTTTGACACATGCGCATTTTGATCATATCGGCGGGGTTGAAGCGATTCGCACCAGCAAGAACTGTCCGGTATATGTGCATGAGTTGGAGCAGGAATGGCTGTTGAGCGGTGAACTGAACGGATCGCTGCTCTGGCCGGAGCTTGGCGGCGAGATACGGACGGCTGCAGCGGAGAAGTTGTTGCGAGGAGGCGAACGCCTCAATTTCTTCGGTGAGACATTCGACGTCTACCATACGCCGGGACATTCCCCGGGCAGCGTCAGCTTCCATCTCAAGTCGCAGAAGCTGCTGTTCGGCGGAGACGTGCTGTTCTACATGTCGGTAGGGCGTACGGATCTCCCGGGGGGAAGCTCGCGCGAGCTGTACACATCCATTCACGACACGCTGTTCCAACTGGATGAGGAGACGCATGTGCTGCCTGGCCATGGGCCGGCCACAACGATCGGTTATGAGAAGCGTCACAATCCTTATGTCTGAGACCAACACGCGTTGGCATTGGCATGCATGATGGTATCGATGCCATCGCGTTTCAGATCAGATCATTAAAGTTTTGTCGAAAACCTGCATCAACATATAGACAAACCACGAAACATTTGGTAATATTTCCTTACTCGTACATAATCTATATACCGCATTAGTTACATGGTTTGCGAAGGACGCATAACCTGGGCTGTGACGCCCGGAGTGCGTCCTTTTTTATTTATCTTGTTATCTACAGGAGTGATGGAAATTGCGCATTCGCCGATTAGTCGTCAGCCTGATCTCTGCGATGGCCGCTGCAGCGCTTGTATATGCGGTCTACGTCGTCTTGCTGAGGCAAGTGGAGCTGCAAGAAACCGTACACGTCGTTGTGCCTAGGCAGTTTATCACCGCCGGGACGGTGTTGACCGAGCAGCTGTTGGAGCATAGGAAGCTGGCAGCGGCTGGTCTCGATGAACAGATGTTCACGTCGCTCAGCGATGTTGTCGGCAAGCAGGCGCTGGTGCCGCTGGGAGCAGGAGAGCCGGTGCTCGCTTGGAAGCTGACGCCGCTCATGCTGCTGCCAGACGCGGAAGAATCGTCGTTCGAGATTCCGCGGGAGTACATCCGCTCCATCTCCAGCGGGATCCGGCCAGGTGACCGAGTTCGCATCTATGTGTCCAGTGAATGGGGCCGCAGACTGCTCGCTGAGGATGTCGCAGTCGCTTCGGTCAAGCTGTCGGACAGCGGAAGCGGGGGCTCTGATGCGTCCAGCTCTGTTCAGGAGGCAGACAATCGCAGGCGACTGCTTGCCATGCGCGACGGGCGTCAGGTCGAGCGCATCAATCTGAACCTGACCGAGGAGCAATGGCTGGCGATCGACCGAGCTTGCCAAGGCGCTGAGAGCGGCCGACTGATCATCGCCCTGCCGGGCGGGCAAGATCCTCTCGATCACTTGACAGTCATGGAAAGGTTGGGAGAGTCATGAACAGGATTCATGAGGCGCCATATCCGAACCTGGTCATGTTCAGCGGCACTACGCCGAATATCGGCACGACCGCTGTTGCGTTCGGCACGGCGGTCGCGTTGGCTGCCGGCGCCGCTGATCGAAGTGTCGTGTACCTGTGTCTGAATCTGAAGAGTTCCAAGATCGGCCGATATATCGGCCGGGCTGTGTCCGATGCAGGACTGGACGTCTTGCGTTCGGATCTGAAGGCGCGCACGCTGACGCAGGATCGGCTCGAGAAGCACGCTCAGATGCTGAAGGAGCTTCCGAATCTGCGCGTGCTGACCGGCAACGTGCAGCGGGCTCAGGCCGAGCTGTACGAGCCTGGAGATATCGAGCATCTGCTGCAAGTGGCGATCAGCACGTATGACATCTGCATCGCGGACTGTCATGCTTACTGGGACAATGCCGCCACCATCGTCACCGCGCTGCATGCCAGCCAGAAACTGCTCGTCACGTTGCCGCGTCTCGATGCCTTCCAAGATGACTACCATGCCTGGATCACGGAGACGGCAGGTTTGTTTGATCTCCAGCCGCAGCAGTTCGAGCTGATCCTCTCGCAGACCGGTCTATATCCGGATGACTACCGGACGGGTGAGATTCAACAGGTGACGGGACTTCCGGTGGCAGGGACGATGGCATTCGATCGGCAACTGGCCCAAGAGATGCAACGGGGTGGGTTGCATGAATGGTTCCTCCAGGATAAAGGGTTGAAGCAGGTGGAGAGGATCGCCGAGCGGATCGCTCATCGCCTCGAAGTACCGTGGGAATCGCCCGGTGAGAAGCGGCTGCTGATGAGATTCCGGCTGCGCGGTGTGAAACGGGCATTGGAGGTGCAGTCATGAGCAGACAAGCATCTTCAGGATGTCGACTGTATGGGTTGGAGCGGACACGGGAGGTGCAGTCATGAGCAGACAAGCTTCATCCAGTTCAGGCGGAGAGGCGAGTGAGTCACGCTTCTCTGTTTGGGAGTATGCTTCGAGATATCGGCGGATCCATGCCGGGACCAAGGATGAAGATCCACGCAAGCGGGTTCCAGCAGCGAAGGAGCCAGTTGAAGTGAGGCTGATCGGCATGTCTGCGGCAGAGAAGGAGCGGAGAGTCCGTTCATCTCCGTGGCCGAGAAGCGGCGAAGGCAGATTCATGAACTCAGCTTATGAGGTTCGATCGCAAGAGGAATTTCTGTCGATCGTCGAGGATATGCGCGCCTATCTCGTGGAGAATCGGGCGGAGACCGAGGAGGAGCAGATCGAATACGGTACGGCGCTCAATCGTGCAGTGCTCGGGTATGCGCGTGAGCGGCAGGCTTTCCTGGCGATCATCCAGGATCGGCTCGCCGCGCTGAGGCTGCATCATCTGCGGCCTCCAACTGACCAGTACGAGACGATGAGCGAAGCCGTGTTCGCGGAAGTGATCGGCATGAACGTGCTGGAGTCGGTGTTGAAGGACAGAGAGAGCCTCGAGGAGGTGCAGGTGATCGGCACGCGAATCTTCGAGGTGCGTCGCGGCAGAGCGAGGCGATCGCCATACAGCTTCCGCTCGATCGAGGAGGTGGAGCGGCTGCAGCAGAACCTCGTGTTGTACAATCGCGATTCGATCAATACACGCAAGCAATGGGCGGAAGTGTCGCTGCCCGATGGCTCGCGCGTCACGATGACCGGATATGGATACACGAGGGAGCCGACGATTACGATCCGCTTCTTCCCGCTCAGTGAGGTGACGCTCGACAGCCTCGTCGGCGAGCCGTATGACACGATGGACAGCGAAGCGGCTCTGCTGCTGAAGGCCATCGTCGCAGCGAGGCTGAATCTCGTCGTGATCGGGGCGACGAATACGGGCAAGTCCCATCTGTTGAAAGCGCTCATCTCGGTGATCCCTGACGATCAGCGGATCGTGACGATCGAACAGCGATGCGAGCTGCAGCTGGGCAAGGTCTATCCAGATAAGAATATCGTCGAGTTCGAAGCTCCAGACGACGATCCGCTGCATAACGGTGAGCAGGCGTTTCGCTTAGCGCTCAGGCAATCACCAGAACGCATCATCCTCGCGGAGATTCGTGATCAGGAGGCGAATCTGTATGTTCGTGCATGTACGCGCGGGCATATGGGAAGCATGACGACCGCCCATGTGAACACGCTCGAGGATGTGCCCGATGCGATCACCGATATGTGCATGCTCGACAAGAGAGGCATGAATCCGGATCGCCTGCGTCGTCGCATCGCCCGGTTCGTCACGCAGATCGGCATCGAGATGCGGAATATCGGGGGCAAGCGGAGGATCGTGCGCATCGGCGCGATAACCGAGCAGGATGGTCATATCGAGGTGCGCGATCTGATCAACTTCGACTATATGAGCGGAAGCTGGCGTAAGGTTCAGCCTCTCGACCGACACTTCAGCGAACACATCCGGCGTCACTCGCCGGAGCATTATGATGTGCTGCTGAGCAGGGGGTGGATCACGACATGAAAGTGGAGCAACTGCTGATGCACGGAGCACTGCTGTTAGCGTTGTTCATCCTCGTCTTCATCGCCTGCCGCGGGTTGCTTGAAGCGGTGCTGTGGACGGCTGAACGTCGCTTCCGATTGCGGCCTGCCTATCTGCTCCGTTCACAGAGGCGGGTTAAGTCCAGACAATTCTCGAGTTGGCTGCTTCGGCATCTGCAAGATTTGTTGGAAGCGCTGAATAGCCGAGCCAGTCCGAGTTCGGTCTTGACCGTATCCGTTGTCGGGCTGCTAATTGGCATCGGGGTCGGAGCTTATCTGTTTCAGCATCTTAGGGGCATGCTGCTGCTGGCTGTTATGTTGGCTGCCCTGCCCTATATCGTGCTTCGCATGCGGCTCGTCAGCAAGCAGATGGCGGCGAGGCTGGAATTTCTGCCGGCGGTGGAGGTGTTCTACCAGTATTATGTCATGACTGATCCGCGCAACATCCGTCAAGCGCTTGCTATGTGTCTGGAGGAGCGGCGTCTCCGCATGCCGGTAAGGGCGGCGTTCGAGAGGCTGTTCCGCCACTTGTCGACCAATCGTCCGATCGACGACGCATTGCGCATATTCTCCTTCTCGCTCGGCCATGTATGGGGGGTGTATATGACCAATCTGCTGCGCGTCGGCTTGACGGAGGGTGCTGATCTATCGGCCAGCCTGCAGGAGCTCATCCAGGATATGCGGCAGTCGCAAACGGCGGATCAGGCGGCGCGCAATCGTCTGCTGGAGATCCGGATCGCCAACTTCTCTCCGCCGATCTTCTTCGTGCTGTTCATCCTGGTGAATTTCCGGCTGAATGGACAACAGGCCTTCTATTATTACCTGGTGGATGCCGGCGGCAAGAATATGCTGCTGAACGGGCTCATCCTGATGTTCGCGTCGTTCGTCATGGGCTTGTGGCTGTCGATTCGCCGTATGTAGCCGCGTGGTAACCTGGGAGATCAGCTGGGAGGTGAGTTTCATATCCTCACGGATGAAGTGTTGATGTGCCCATTGGAGCGGGCAGGTGTGAAGTCTCCCCACGACTGTGTCGATGCGGCATTGGAAGGAGGTGATGGATGTGGCGGAGATGGTTCGGTTCCTGCTGCTCGCCGTTGTGATGATGGCATTATTCGCAACCGTATATGCAGCTGTGTCCTCTCTGCTTCACGGTATCTTGCCGAGGAAGCCCGTGCTGCCTCTGCAACGAATCCGAATCATGCTGGAGAAGCAGCGGAGATACCGCTTGCTCCGCTCTCTACGCCTCGTTCCGAAGGATGAATCGCGTCTTGAGGAACTGCGCAGCTTGTTGGAAGCATGCGGCTGGCCGATCGATGCAGCCAGTTATACAGCCATCAGGAGGCTGCTGATCATCAATTTCTCGCTCTTAGGCGCTCTCGCTTACTGGGGGTGGGAGAAGCAATGGATCCCTGGCACGGCCTTGCTCATCGTAACCGCAGTTTGCTGCGCTGGGCTGGTTGTACTCGGCAGCGACAAGCTGATCTGGAGAGCCTTGCGCGAGCAACGACGAGCGAGGATCGTGCGCGAGGTGCAGCTGGTCAGCTCACAGCTCCTCTATTACAAGCATTCGCGCATGAATCTGCACAACCAGTTGCAGCGATGCGTGCCGCTCACCAGCTATATCCGCAAGGAACTTCAACTTCTGGTCAATGAATGGTACGAAGGAGCCGGGGAAGCGATCCGAAGGTTTCGCAAGCGGCTGGCGACCGATGAAGCGGATGATTTCGCCGAGACGCTGGATGCGCTCCGCCTTCATGGCAGCGAGGCTTACTACGACCTCTTGGAAGAGAGGATACGCTCATACAAAGAGAAGCTAGCACTCATCCGCGAAGGGCGCAAGGAGGCAACATCTTACCTGTTGTTCGTCATGTCTGGTGTGCCGATCCTGTACACATTCCTGATCTTCATCTATCCGTGGATCGCGGAATCACGTGCGTTATTTCAATCATTGGGCTAGATGTGTGATGGGAGTCTGCTAAGCAGGTTGTACCAGACGTGTATCGATGGGACCGGAGCAGTTAATTGGCGGTTTCGCCGTGTAAAGTAGGCGGTGTCTGATCCATTGTTTTTATTGATTTGTGTTTTGATTATGAAAAATATGAATGAGGTGATAAGCATGAGAAGTATCTTGATTACGGTAATGATGTTAATCGTGGTGGCGGTCATCTTCGTAAACGTCGTGTCCAAGGATGGCGGCTTGCAGGATGCAATCGAAGATCAGGGCAGCTCGGCAATCACGCGCATCAACACGTTGTATGACCCGGATAATCGCTAAGGCGGTACGCGATGCGTTCGATTCTGGTGACGGTACTGTTGCTCATCGTCGTCATCGGTTTATACCAGATGCTGTTCGCAGGAGAAGAAGGTTTGCTCGGCCAATTGGAAGAGCGTGAAGGAGTGATCAGTGAGAGGATCATGCGGCTAAATCCCTGAAGGGTGTGGTTGTGATACCGAAGTTGAAGCAGGAGGAATGAGAGTTGAAGCAGATCCTGGCTTTCGTCCTGTTGTCCGGCCTCATCTGCTGGTTCATGTTCAGTCCGATCTATCGGCATGTGCTGGTCATGAGACAGGCCGCGCTGCAGCAAGAGGTGGATTACCTGCTCGAAACCGGAGCGAATGCTTCACATGGATACATCGATGCGGCTATGATCGCTGCTTCGAAGTCCAGGCTCGAGGCGAGAGGCTTCGATGTGAGCAAGCTGGAGTACATCGTCCGCTCTGATGCAGGAGTGCCGGCAGATTCGCCGGCTGCTCCGCTCGTGCGCGGCACTGGTCTGGAGCTTACGATTCGCTATCCGGCTGAGAATCTGTTGGATATCGATCAGTTGATCGGAATCTCACCGCCGGGCGACTCGGCTTACATCCAAGCAACCGGTGTGAAGATGAGTGAATATGTACCGTAGACTTGGGAGTTGAGCAGGGTATCGAAGTCTAGACCTTTGCTGTTTTCGCCGTGATCTTCTCCCGGCGCGCGGTCTGCCGCAAGTCGACGGTCAACCTGGGTTCCATCGACCTGCGCCGTGCGCTTCTCCCAACGCGGTCAGCATGTCGACGGTCAACCTGGGTTCCATCGACCTGCGCCATACGCTTCTCCCAGCGCGCGGTCTGCTGCAAGTCGACGGTCAACCTGAGTTCCATCGACCTGCGCCGTGCGCTTCTCCCAGCGCGGTCTGCCGCAAGTCGAAGATCAATCTGAGCTCCATCGACCTGCGCCGCGATCTTCTCCCAGCGCGGTCTGCGGCAAGCCGACTCTGAGTTTCTTCGACCTGTAGCGTGAAGGTGGGCGTTTAGGTTCTAACGACTTATGAGTAACCGGGAGGAGTGATATGTACAAGCTGATTCTGGTGATCCTGATGGCGGTAGCATGTTTCGTTCTATATGCGGTGCAGATGGACGAAGAAGCGGCGGTTCAGGTGTTTTTCCAGTTGAAGCATGCGGTGAACCGGGCTGCTCACGCTGCCGCGCAGCAGGTCGACCTGCATCACCTGGCGGATGGCTACATCATCTATGATGAAGAGGCTGCCCGGTACGAGGCAGAGCGGTACTTGCGCCTGAACTTAAAGCTGGACGAACGGCTTCAGCCTACGGAGCATTCGTTCCTGAAAGGTGCGGTGATGGTACGAGAGTTGCTATTGATCGATGATAGTCATACTTTTCCCTATCATTATGAGAACGCTCAATACGACTATGACGTGACGCTGTACAAGCCAGGTGTCATCCTGATCGTCGAGGCGGAGTATGACCGGATGTTTCAAGCGATCGGACCGATCATCTGGCAGGTGAAAGGGGCTGCGGAGATTATTCGGTAAGTTGTCCAGTTGCTTCGGGTGGCTTGTCTGGGGAAAGTTCGTAGGTTATCTGCGGCGGTTCTGTAGGCTGGCTGCTTTGGAAGGTTCTTCGTCTAATGAACTCTGATGAACTTTCGTCATTGCAATCCATCTATCCCGAGGCGAATCTCCTTCTAACGGACTCAGATGACACTAAGAAGTTAAATTTGAGCAGTTTGATAATCTAACGGACTGAAGAGACATTATCAGTCGATTTGCTCGAGAAAATCGATCCGTTCGGTGCAGTTAAGGTCGCCGAGTCCGTTAGAAATAAACATCAAGCGCTCAGTGCCGCTGAGGTCCGTTAGACCGGGGCCGTATCCATACATGGGTCTATCGCGTGAACATGCCACTCGTCTATCGGACAAATCCATTGAGTTCGCCGCATCGCTTCCGTTACAATAGGAGGAAATGGACAAGTGGGGGATCAGTGGATGGAAGCAAAGGAACGGATCGAACGACTGCAGGCTCGATTAACAGCTGATGGCTGTGATGGCTATCTCATCACGCAGAATATAGACCTATACTATCTGACAGGCTCCATGCAGACAGGTTATCTGTTTGTACCTGCGAAGGGGGAGCCTGTCTATTATGTAAGGAG
>Ga0310829_1001198_pt1 | contig 15409 bp, 14 predicted proteins | sample WT_ome_4_FD_202244 | JGI IMG/M metagenome (GOLD analysis project Ga0310829, IMG submission 202244) | Sorghum-adapted microbial communities enriched on wild type (WT) sorghum from Joint BioEnergy Institute, Emeryville, California, United... ... | reverse complement strand
TTCCTTCTCCAGATTGAACTTGATGATATCGGCAATCGGCTGTTCGTCGTCGACAACCAGTATTTTTGCCGCCATGCGTTTCCCCACCGTCCTTTGGTCATCATCCTTTATATTATCATACTTGCGGTGACAGGGGTCACGGATCATGGATGGAAGGCGCAGGGGGACGGGGGTTCGCCGCCCCCGTACGCGAAATCGGGCGCGAACGAAAAAAGCTGCCGGCGATTGTCGCCGGCAGCCGATGCCATCGATGAAATTCGTTGGAACGAATCTCTTCTTGCATCATTTGTTCAAATATTTCAGCGGGTTTTGCACTTTTCCGTCCTCGTGCACCTCGAAGTGCAGATGCACGCCGGTGGAATTGCCCGTGCTGCCCATGACGCCGATTTTGTCGCCTTTCTCGACAATATCGCCGACGGACACGCTAATTTTGCTCAAGTGGGCATATAATGTTTCGTAGCCGTTCTTGTGGTCGATGATGACCGTCTTGCCGTACCCGTTCTTCGTGCCGGCGAAAACCACCTTGCCGGTGTCCGCCGCCAAAATCGTCCGGTCACTGGAAGACAGGTCAATCCCGTTGTGGTTTCGGCCCCAGCGCTTGCCGTATTTGCTCGTCAAGGTCGCTTTCTTGACCGGCCATGCAAATTTCCCGGTGCCTTCCCCGGCCAGCCGCAACGTTCCCTTGGCCACGACGGCCGTTACGGGTTCGATCAGCACCTCTTCTTCGACGAGCGTTTCGCTCACCGGGAAACCGTTGATGTAGGTCAGCTCGTACGTTTGCTTCTTGAGCCCGTTCTTCCCGGGGCTGATGACCCGGGTTTTGCCCATGCGGAGCGTGTCATCGGTCTCGTAGATGGTGTCGTGGGCAATTTCCACTTCTTCGACGGCGACTTTGACGGTTTTCACGCCGAGATCCGGGGTGAAAGGTTTGATGACCATCTTGTCGCCGGGACGAATCATGTCGTTGATGATCCACGGATTCATGGCATAGAGGAGATCGAGATCCTCGTACCCGTATCCGAACTTGACGGCGATGCAACTGACACAGTCGCCTTCCTGCACTTCGTAGATGACCGGTTCCGTTCCGGTCTCCTCCAGCATCGCCAGCACGATGTCCGGTTCGTCAAAGTCGTCCGGTTCCGTCAACACTTCTTCCAATTCGACCTGTTTCGTGAACTCGACCGCCTTCACCACGGCGTTGTCGTCCTTCGGCAACGTGAGGGACGCATCCGCGGACAGGACGGCCACTTCCTTGTCCGAGTCCAGTTTGATGCGGGGTTCCATGTATTTTTCTTTGTACGCCTCGAGAAGGGCTTCCGCTTCTTCCCGGGTTTTGAATCGGGCGATTTCTTTCCCGTCAATCACCAGCGCCACGCCCACCGCCTTGGCCGAAATCGAATCCTTGACGATGTCGATGACGCGGTCATTGTCAAATTCCCCCTTGAAGATGACCTCTCTCTCGTAGGCAATTTCGGGGGTGAACACCTTCATCTGCACGTCAGGATTTTCCGACGTCAATTCCGCCTGCCGTTCCTCCACGGCCAGCTCCACGAGAGCGGTGTCGTCAACGCTTCCGATGATTTGTCCGTCCAGATAAACGTGGTAGATTTCATATGTATTTTTTTCGATATACTGATTGCCGCCGTAACTGATGCCGACCAGAATGATGGAAGCAGCGAACCCTTTGGCAAGAATCCCTTTGTGCCTGACCAACCAATTGCCCGTCCGGGAAAGCCATGCCGGTGCGGTTTTCGGTTTCTCGACTTTGCCAGTCCAGCTCCGGAGCTTCGCCCACGCCTGGCGGGCCTGCTCCTTGATCTTAGAAACTGTCATGATCGTCTCCTTGTTCTCGCTGCATTCTGTTAGAATTTGATGAAAAAACTGGATATTTCGAAGAAACCTCTCAAACATTTTTTACTTTAACACACGTGCAGGTTCGTTTTCAACCACGGATCTCCGACACTTTCATTCGCTGTCGAGAATGGCGATCAGCCGATCCATCTCTTCCGGCCCCAGATAACCCTCCATCACCTCCGTAATGGCGACCGCTTCTTCCGCCGTGATGCCGTCTTCCACGAGTACCGACAGCCGCTGCAACTCTTCCTGCGGGACATGGTTGAGCAAGATGGTGAAAATTTCGACCTTGTCCTCCTCGGACAAGTTTTTCCGTTTTTCATTGAATTCTTCCGCCGACATGATCAGGCCGCCCTGCAGGGCCGCCCGGCCGAACACCGGCAGGGCATCGGGTTCCGGTTCATTCCCGCTCTCCGACCGGACGCCCGATCCGGAGAGCGCGCCGGACGCCCCGGACGGCGTTTGCCCGGATTGCGACGATGGCTCCGCTCCGGTGCCGCCCTTCATGCCCGCCTTCGCCTCCACAGCGTTCGTTTCTGCCCTGCCGGACGGAACAGATCCCGACGATCCTCCTGCATCCTCCGTTCCGCCGGTTCCTGCGCCCGCGAAACGGCCCGAATCATCGTCTGGTCGCACATTGTCTCCGGCCCGGGACTCCGCCGCCAGAAACCGTTCGCCGGTTGCCGGAGATGCATCCACCTTGAGCGCGCCGCCCGGCACCCGGTCACGCCCGGTTTCCCGCAACGCATCCGCGTCCTTCACCGGTTCCGCAGCCGGTTTGCCGCCGCTGGCCGACCCGGACGCATCCGGCATGCGATGCAAAGAAAATAGGCGCCCCAAATCCAGGTCCGGCGACTCCACGCTGCCGAGATTCCACCGGTCCAGCAGGGCTTCCATGTACGACTCCACCACGTAAAACGTCGTCAACACGGACAGCGCGGCAGCCAATACGGCGCCCGCCGCCCACCGGATCAACCAGCCGATCCATTTCATATTCGCGTCCATCCTTTCCGGCTTGCCCCAAAACAACCGCTTTGAAGCAAAACTCACTTCCTAGTATTGACGCGATTTCCTCCGTTTCATTCAAATCCGGCACGAGGGGGCGACACGCGGCCGGCGTTGCCCCCGGACGACAAAAAACGCCGGGGCCGGCGAAAACCACCGCGAAGTGGTTTCCCGCCGCCTCCGGCGTCGGCATCCGAAAGGCCCGGCCGGCCTTTCGTCATCATCGTTTTTTTCAATAGACGGGCAAAACCTGGTTCGTTTGTTCCCGGCGGCGCCCCACGGAGAAAATGGCAATCGGAATGCCCGTCAGTTCGGACACGCGTTCCACGTACCGGCGGGCATTGGCCGGCAAATCGGACAGCCGTCTGGCGTCCGAGATGTCCTCATCCCATCCCGGCAGCTCTTCGTACACGGCCTCGCATTTGTTCAGCACTTCCAGGCTGGCCGGATAGTCGTCGATCAGCTCGCCCTTGTACCGGTAAGCCGTGCAAATCTTCACCACGGGCAGCCCGGTCAGCACGTCGATGGAGTTGAGGGACAGGCCGGTGATGCCGCTCACCCGGCGGGCATGGCGCACCACCACGCTGTCAAACCATCCGACGCGGCGGGGCCGCCCGGTGGTCGTGCCGTATTCGTTCCCGATTTCCCGGATGCGGTCACCGACGGCATCCTTCAGTTCGGTCGGGAACGGCCCGTCGCCGACCCGGCTCGTGTAGGCTTTGGCGACGCCGATCACCTGATTGATTTTCGTCGGCCCGACGCCGGAACCGATGCAGACGCCGCCCGCCGACGGATTGGAACTGGTCACGAACGGATACGTGCCGTGATCGATGTCCAGCATGATGCCTTGTGCCCCTTCGAACAGGACGTTTTTGCCGGCGTCGATGGCGTCGTTGAGCACCACCGACGTGTCCGTGACGTATTTGGCCAGCGTTTCCGCATAGTTCAAATAGTTTTCCAATATTTCATCGGCATCGAGGCCCGGCGCCCCGTACACCTGCCCGAACAGCCGGTTTTTGGACTCCACCATCCGGCGCAGTTTCTCTTCGAACACCGCGGGATCCAGCAGATCGGCCATCCGGATGCCGTTCCTGGCCGCCTTGTCCATGTAACAGGGACCGATCCCCTTCAAGGTCGTGCCGATTTTGTTGGCGCCTTTCCCTTCTTCTTCCAGCGCGTCCTGCCGGATATGGTAGGGCATGATGAGATGGGCCCGGTTGCTGATCCGCAAGTTTTCGGTGGAAAAGCCGTTTTCTTCAATGTAGCGGATTTCTTCGATGAGGGCAGCCGGATCGATGACCATGCCGTTGCCAATGACGCATACCTTTTCTTTGTAGAAAATGCCGGACGGAATCAGGTGCACCTTGTACTTCTTGCTCCCGATCATGATCGTGTGCCCGGCGTTGTTGCCTCCCTGATACCGGGCCACCACGTCGGCGGATTCTGCCAGGTAATCGGTAATTTTCCCTTTGCCTTCATCGCCCCACTGGGTGCCGACGACAACGACGGTGGACATGGCAAATACCTCCCCACAAGACTCGCCTTGCGCGAGAAAAATGATTTCATGAAACATCATGAAATCGGCATTCCCAGCTTAACAAATGAAAAAAGGGGAAGTCAAACAAAAAAACGAACGTTTCCAGCAATCTGTCCGGAAACGTTCGGAAACTTCGAAACAAAGGGGATCCATTCACGCGCCCGCAGCAAGGTCCTGATGCCCGCGGTCGAGGCTGACGAACTTGTTGAAATGTTTCAAAAACACCAGTTCCACCGTGCCCACCGGACCGTTCCGCTGCTTGGCGATGATGACTTCGATGATGTTTTTCTTTTCGGATTCCTGGTTGTAATAGTCGTCGCGGTACAGGAACGCCACGATGTCGGCGTCCTGCTCGATGGAGCCGGATTCCCGCAGGTCGCTCATGAGCGGCCGCTTGTCCTGCCGCTGCTCCACGCTCCGGGAAAGCTGGGACAGGGCGATGACCGGCACCTCGAGTTCCCGTGCAATCTGTTTCAGCGACCGGGATATTTCCGACACTTCCTGTTGGCGGTTGTCACCCGACCGCCCGCGGCCGTGGATGAGCTGGAGATAATCGATGACAATGAGGCCGAGGCCCCGCTCCTGCTTGAGGCGGCGGCATTTGGCACGGATGTCCGCCGTCGTGATGGCCGGCGAATCGTCGATGTAGATGGCCGCTTCCGACAGCGTGCCGATGGCCATCGTCAGTTTCTCCCAGTCGTCCCCTTCCAGATGGCCGGAACGCATGCGGCTCGCGTCCACGTTCGCCTCCGCGCAAATCATCCGCTGCACCAGCTGGGCGGCGGACATTTCGAGGCTGAAGATGGCCACCGTCTCCTTCGCGCGCACCCCGACGTTCTGCGCCACGTTCAGGGCGAAGGCCGTCTTCCCCACGGAGGGGCGGGCGGCCACGATGATCAGGTCGCTCCGCTGGAACCCGGAAGTAAGCCTGTCCAGATCGGGGAACCCGGACGGAATGCCGGTAATGCCCCCTTTGTGGTTGTACAGGAACTCGACCCGTTCGAATACGTCCATCAGCACGTCGCGGATCGGGACGAACCCTTCGCCGCGGCGTCCGGAAATTTCCAGGATGCGCCGCTCCGCGTCGCTGATCAGCTCGTGCACGTCGTCGGCGCCGGCATACCCGCTGCTCACGATTTGCGTGGCGGTGCGGATGAGCCGGCGAAGCATCGATTTTTCCTCAATGATCTCGGCGTAATACGCCACGTTCGCCGCCGTCGGCACGCCGTTGGCCAGTTCGGTCAAATACCCGATGCCGCCGACTTCCTCCAGGAGCCCCCGGTCTTTCAGCCGGGTGGAGAGCGTAACCAGGTCCACCGGTTCCGCTTCGTCGAACAGCTCCACCATCGCCTCGAAGATGCGCTGGTGCGCCGCACGGTAGAAGTCTTCCGGACCGATGTGTTCCATCGCCGCCACAATCGCGTCGTTGTCCAGCAGGATGGCGCCGAGCACGGCTTGTTCGGCCTCCATGTTGTGGGGCGGTATCCGATCCAGGAACAAGCCGGTATCCCTTTCGTCCATCGCGTTACTCCTCCACCACCTGCACCCTGAGCGTCGCCTTCACGTCCGGGTGAAGCTTGACCGGCACTTCGGTCACGCCGAGGGTGCGAATCGGTTCATCCAGCACGATTTTCCGCTTGTCGATGTCCAGCTTCATGTTTTTCAGCTCTTCGGCGATGTGCTTCGTCGTGACCGCACCGAACAGCCTGCCGCCGTCTCCCGCTTTCGCCCGCACCACGACCGGCGTCGTCTTCAGCTTTTCGGCCAGCGCCCGGGCCTGCTCCTTCTCCTTTTCCTTCTGCCGGGCTTCCGCCTGCTTTTGGTGCTCCAGCATTTTCACGTTCGATTCGTTGGCCGGTTTGGCCAGTCCGCGCGGTATGAGGAAGTTGGCGGCGTACCCGTCGGACACCTGTTTGATTTCGCCTTTTTTGCCTTGTCCTTTGACATCCTGCAGAAAAATCACTTTCATGTGATCAGCCCCTCTTCATTTTCCATATCGTGCAAAACGCCAATGAGCCGTTCTTCCGCTTCCCCGATCGTGCCTTCCATCTGCGCCGCCGCGTTGGTCAAATGGCCGCCGCCGCCCAGCCGCTCCATGACGACCTGAACGTTCATGTCGCCGAGGGAACGGGCGCTGACGCCGATGAGCCCGTCGGGCCGTTCGGCGAGCACGAAGGACGCCGTGATGCCGTTCATCTCCAGCAGCGCATCGGCGGTGCGCGCGATCAGGAGCGGCGAAACTTTCCGGCCCGGCTCGGCGGAAGCGATCGCCACGCTGCCGAACAAGATTTTGGCATGTTTGATGATGTCCGCCTTGCTCAAATACTCGTCCAGGTTTTCCTTCAACATTTCCTGGATCAACGCGGAATCGGCGCCGCTTCTGCGCAGAAAACCGGCGGCCTCGAACGTTCGCGATCCGGTGCGGACGGTAAACCGGTTCGTGTCCACCACGATGCCGGCCAGAAGCGCCGTCGCTTCCAGCACGTCCATCCGGATCCGCTCGTCGAAATACTGCAGCAGTTCCGTCACCAGCTCGCAGGTGGAAGACGCGTACGGTTCCATGTACACCAGGAGCGCGTCGCCGATGAATTCTTCGCTGCGGCGGTGGTGGTCGATGACGACCACGCGTTTGCACAGTTGGATCAGTTTCGGTTCGATGGTCATGGACGCCCGGTGCGTGTCGACGACGATCAACAGCGTGCGGGGCCCGATTCTGGCCATCGCTTCGCCGGGCGACACAAACCACTCCCGCATCGTTTCGTGTTCGACGATGGCTTCCATCAACCGCTGGATGGACGGATTCGTTCCTTCGTAGACGATGCATCCTTCCTTGCCGGCGACGTGCACCGCCTTCATCATCCCGATGGCGGCACCGATGGCATCCATGTCCGGGACGCGGTGACCGACAATGATCACGTTGTCCGACTCGCGGATCAGATCGCGCAGCGCGTGGGAGATGACCCGCGCCCGCACCCGCGTGCGCTTCTCCACCGCATTGGATTTGCCGCCGTAGAACGTCAGCCGGTCCCCGTCCTTGACGGCCGCCTGGTCGCCGCCCCGGCCGAGGGCGATGTCGAGGCTGGACTGGGCCATGGCGCCCAGCTCCACCAGATCGCTCGTGCCGGCGGCCACCCCCATGCTGAGGGTGATCGGCAGCTTGTGGTCGATCGTGTGCTCCCTCACCTCGTCCAAAAGTTCAAACCGGTTCTGTTCCAGAAGACGCAAAACTTTCACATTGGAGAAAAACACATATTTGTCGGACGCCGTCCGCCTCAGGTATATGCCGTATCGCGCCGCCCACTCCGACAACTCCGAGGTCACCTTGCCGAGCAGCACGGCGCGCGCCTGGTCGTCCATCCCCTGGGTCGCCTCGTCCAGGTTGTCCAGCTGGATGGTGCCGAGTACGGGCTGCTCTTCTTCATGGGCCTGTTGCAACGCATGCATGTCCGTCGTATCCGTGAAGTACAGCAGGCGTTCCTCCGGCTCGGACTGGATCTGGTAATGGCGGGAGCCGATCGCCGCCTCCAGCCTGGCAGCCTTGTCCCGCGGAAGCTTCAGACCGGGCAACAGCTGGGTCAGCGATTCGCCGACCGCCGTCTCCCGCCCGAACATGCGGGCCACGAACGGATTGTGCCATTCCACTTTCTTGTCCTCGTCATATAGCAAGATCCCGATGGGCAACACGGAAATGACGTCGTGGCTTGCCTTCTTCACCCGGTGGGACAAGGTCTCCATGTATTCGCCGACCTGTTTGCGAAACGCCTTCTCCGTCCGGAGGGTGAGCATCAGGCTTCCGGCGGTTGCGACGAGAAAAACAACGCCGATTCGCCAGTCCATGACGGCGAGGACGGCGATCATCAAAAGCGCCGGCACGTATGCGAATACAAGTTGGTGTTTGTGCCGGCGGCCAAGCAGCTTTTTGAGCATGCAGGAAACGCCTCCGGACTATCGATTCGTCTTCAGCCGCTCCCGTAATGGAAACGCCAGATCAAACACGCCAACCAGCGCCGCCAGCGGCAAGAGGGGAGAAAACAGGACGCAGATCACGGCGGCCGTGATCGGCAGTGCCCGGCTCCATCCTTTGGCATCGGCGAGGAAAAACAGGAATCCGATGCCCTGGACGGCCATCGCATACGTCAACAGCGGCAGCGCATTGAGCAAAATCACGCCGGGCAGCGAACCCGCTTCGAAGGAAAAGAACATGTCGACAATCAGGACGATCAAATAATACCAAATCAGCGACCGCGGCAGCCGCCAATCTTTCATCGGCTTCATGCGGGGAACCGGTTGCCAGAACCGCGTCAGGATTTTGCGGGCCAGCCAGTGGGACAGCACCGCCTGCCAAACGGCAAACAGCATGATGGCCATCGGAATCGCGTCGATGATCAGCCGGATTGCCTGGTACACCTGTTCCTGCGACCCGAACAAGGTGGTCATGAGCGATCCGAGGAACGGATCGCCGAGCATCGCCTGTTCGAGCGCGGACACGAAATCCGTCTGCACGGTGAACATCCACACGACGAGCACGATCAGCACGCCGATCCAGGTCAACGCGCCGGCGGCCGCCGTCTGGAACGGTTCGGCATGTTTGCGATATTGCCACGCCATGACGGCGGAAGCCGGCAGGAACAACAGCGAAACGACCCCGAGCAAGATGCCGAGGCCTCCCGGCAAAAGCAACATCAGGAGCAAAAGGGCAACATACACCGGAACGAACACGCTGACCGGCGCAAGAACCATCCATGCGATCAACGGTACCATCTGGAATTGCCAGCTCACCAATCCGAACGGAGTCAGCACGGTGAAGAGGGCGAAGGCATGGATGCCGCACAGGATGAGCGAATTTCGGATTGCGGCTGTCAACAACGTTCACCTCAATCAAATTGAAGCGCTTTGGTGCTCATTATACCACAAAAACGCGCGCAACAATTTGTGAAATAAGCGGCCGTCTCCCTCCCGCCGGCATGCCCGGGGACGAACCGGACGCGGATCTTTCCTCAGGACACGTCCTGCCAACCGCCCTCTTCCCCCGCGCGGCACACGATCAGGCGGGAAATGCGCAGATGATCCACTTCCTCCACCACCAGCCGGAATTCGCCCAGGGGCACGCTTTGTCCCTCCCGTGGCGGCAATTCGAGTCGCGCGTACATCCATCCGCCGATCGTATCCAGTTCTCCCGGTTCGATTCGCGTGCCGAAATGCGCGTTGAACTCGTCGATAAGCAGCAAGCCGTCCACGGAAAAGGTCATGTCCTCCCGCTCCACGATGGCCGGCCGGAACGCGTCGAATTCATCCCGCATCTCGCCCACGATTTCTTCCACGATGTCCTCCACCGTGACGATGCCCGCCGTGCCGCCGTATTCGTCGACCAGAAGCGCGATTCTGGCCCCGTTTTGTTGCAGGTGGCCTAAAAGCCGGCTGATCGGCACCGACTCCGGAAAACGCAGGATGGGCCGGACGATGGCGCGGATGTCCCGCTCATCGCTGCCGGCACAGAGCAAATCTTTGATATGCACGTATCCGATGATATGGTCTTTGTCCCGTTCGCACACCGGATAGCGGGTATGTTTGCCGAGCATCGCGATGGCCCGGTTCTCAACGATGGGCAAATCCGCGTACAGGCAGGCGACTTCCGTCCGCGGAATCATGATTTGCCGGGCGCTCGTTGCGGCAAAATCGCGGATGTTGTCCATCATGGCCAATTCCGTTTGGCCAAGCCCGGCGCAGCCGGGATCGACCGGACCGGCGGAAGGCGTGCCGGATGTCCCGGAGCCGGATGTTCGGCCGGACTTGACCGGCCAACGCGGCAGGCATCGCCCGCGAAGGGCGGCGAACGAGCGCCGCTTGCCGGCCCCCTGCCCCGTCCCGCCGGCCGGACGTTTGCCAAACAAAGCCGCCAGCCGGACAACGGCGCAAAGGGGAATGACGATAAGAGCCGTTCCCGCCGCCACGAACAAGAAAACGGCCGCAAGGCACGCGAGAACGATGCCGATGACATTCAACAAAGCCAGCGGTAGGGGACTCAATCCGGCCCTGCCGGCTCCGGGACGCGGCGCCGGCAAGTTCCACCTCCTTATCCGTATTTTTATGACCGCCGGCTTGTCGAATATGCGAATGGTCTCGGCGCGGCGGATGCCCCTTCCCTGTCCCGGATTGCTCCATGGCGGGCGTCCAACGACATTCGCCGAAACCCAATAAAGGCGCAAGACGCGTCCTTCGTTCGTCGGCGAAGGACGCATCATGCGCCTCAGCATGCTTGTTTGGTCCGGAACCGTGCAGCCTGTCCGGCTTGCGATCGTCCGGGCAACACAAAGCGGACCGTTCGCAAGAACAGTCCGCTTCGCCGTTTCCGGAATTATTCCGTCGTATACGGAAGCAGCGCGATCTGACGGGCGCGTTTGATGGCCGTCGTCAGCATGCGCTGATATTTCGCGCTCGTGCCAGTCACGCGGCGGGGCAAAATTTTGCCGCGCTCGCTGATGAATTTCTTGAGCGTTTCGACATCTTTGTAGTCGATGTACTCAATTTTATTCACCGTGAAGTAGCACACTTTGCGGCGCTTGTTGCGCCCGCGGCGATATTTCCGCTCCGTGCGCTCCTGGCGCTCCGGACGGGGGCTGCGCTCTTCGCCGCCTTCGCGGGGCTGGCGCTTCGCCGGTTCGGCAGCCGGTTGTTGTTGCTCGGCCGCTTGCTGTTCCAGTTGTTGCTCGCTCATCGCTTCGTTTCATTCCTTTCTCATTCAGAATGGCAAATCATCATCGGAAATGTCGATCGGTTTGCCGTCATCCTGGAACGGATCGTTGACCGGTCCGGCGTTGCCGCGGGACGTACCGGAATAACCGCTCTGGCGTTCCGGGTAATCGCCCGACGGCTCCCTCGACTGGGAACCCGCCGATTCCAGAAACCGCACATTGTCCGCCACCACTTCCGTCACGTACACGCGCCGGCCTTCATTGTTTTCGTAATGACGCACCTGGATGCGCCCTTCCACCGCCGTGAGCCGGCCTTTGCGCAAATAGTTGGCGCACGTTTCCGCCAACTGCCGCCAGGTGACCACGGGGATGAAGTCCGCCTCACGCTCGCCGCTGGCGTTTGTGAACGGGCGGTCGCACGCCAGCGTAAACTGGGTGACCGCCACGCCGGAAGGCGTGTAACGCAATTCGGGATCTCTCGTCAGGCGGCCGATCAGAATGACGCGGTTCAACATGGTTCCATTCCTCCCGGAAGTTCGGCTTTCCCGATTCAGGCGACGTCCTTGACAATCAGGTGACGGATGACTTCATCCGTAATCCTGAGCACGCGATCCAGTTCTTTCACAACGTCCGGCGTTGCATGGAACACATACAACACGTAGATGCCTTCACGTTGTTTCTGGATCTCATACGCAAGGCGCCGTTTGCCAAGCACTTCCTGCTTGACGATTTCTCCGCCGTTCTGAATGATGCCCGCGAACTTCTCGACTTGCGCGTTAACGGCGTCCTGTTCGAGATCGGGTTGCAGAATGAACATCAATTCGTATTTGCGCATGATTCGATTCACCTCCTTGTGGACTGCGGCTTCCCGCGGATTCAAGGCCCGTCTTTCGGACCGGGAAGCAAGGAGCGCGCGCGGATGAACGCGCATGCCGTTGCCGCACACTTTCGTGCGCCTAAATACTATATCAGAATCCGCGTTTCAGAACAAGGGTATACATACAATTTGCAGACGGCGGGGAACACTGGGAAATGCGGCGGGCCGCGCCGCCGGGCTTCATGGAGATCATTTCGTTACAACGGGAGGTGACGCACACATGGGCGAATGGACCGAGTTCGAACCCGGACACCGGGCCCCGAACAGCGGCAAATACCGGGAAGTGGGAGAGAACGACCACATCATGGGCATCGAAAACCCGCGCATCATTGAACTGGAAAAAGGGGAACGGTTCCCACCCACCACCAACAAAAACCGGAAATGGGTGCGCATGAAATAGGGACAACGTTCCCAAAACCCCCGTCATATGCAAAGCCGGTTTTGCCCGATCGCGCAAAACCGGCTTTATTATGCTTGTTCCGCCTTATTCCTTGATTCCGCCAAGCGCCACCCCGGCGATGATGTATCGGGACAGCACGAAGTAGAAAACAATGAGCGGCAACACGGTGAGAGACAGGCCCAGATAGATCGAACCGTATTCGGTTCGATACATGTCTCCCCGCAACAAACTGACCATGATGGGCAACGTGTATTTCTCTTTCTGGGTCAACAGAATGAGCGGCATGAACAGGTTGTTCCAACTGCCGACAAAGACGAAAATCGCCTGCACCGCAATGGCGGGCAACATGATCGGCACGATGATCCGGTTGAACGTCTTGAATTCCCCGGAACCGTCAATGCGCGCAGCTTCCACCAATTCGAGGGACAGCGTTCCCAGCAAATACTGACGCATGAAAAAGACAACCGTCGGCGAAGCGATGGCCGGCAAAATGAGCGGCAGGAAGCTGTTGGTCAACCCGAGTTTGTACATGAATTGGTAAAACCCGATGACGCTCGCCTGCGCGGGAATCAGCATCACGGCAATGACGAGCGTAAAGAACGGTTGCCGCCATTTCCAGTTGTAGGCGACGAGGCCGTAAGCCGTCAGGGCGGAAAAGTATACGGCCAAAATCGTCGTTCCCGCGGAAACGATGAGCGAGTTCATGAAACCGACGGCCGGATCGAACGATTTGTTGATCAGCACGTTCCAGTTTGTCGTGAAGTGGCCCGAGGGGAGAAGCGACAAGCCTTGCTGAATTTCCGGCGTCGAGCGCGTGGCGTTGACGAACATGATCCAGAAGGGGATGATGCTGAGAAACGCCAGGAAAATGCAAACGACGTATATAAACGTGCGATTGACGGCAAGCCGTGCCGGGGACGTTTCCCTGATTCCGCTCATTGTGCCACACCCCTCTCCGCTTCAAGCTTTGCCGCACGCTGCAATCGACGTTCCGCTTTCCGCCGGGCGGCCGCATCGCGGTCACGCAAAATGTAGAACAGGAACGCGGACAAAACCGCGGCAATGACAAACAGGATCATGCTGGCCGCAGCCGCACGGTTGTACATGTAGCTTCCCGTAAACGCCTGTTCATAAATGAACACCGCCGCGGTCCGCGTTGCGCCGTCCGGTCCGCCGTTAAGGAACAGGCGCGGAATGTCGAACATTTGCAGGCCGCCGACCATGGACGTAACGAGCACGAACAGAATGATCGTGCGCAAGCTCGGCAGCGTAATCCGGAAGAACGTCTGAATGCCGTTCGCTCCGTCGATTTGCGCCTGTTCAAATATTTGCGGGTTGATGCCCGCAATGCCGGCGATGAACACGATCATCGTGTTGCCGTACCACATCCAAAACTGGATGAACGCCACGATGCCGCGGGCGGTGGTTTTGTCCTGCAGGAAGTTGATCGGCGCGTCGGACCAGCCCACGAGCTGGAAGAAACTGTTCACCGGTCCCATCGGATAGGCAAACAACGCGCTGAACAGCACGGCGACGGAACCGGCCGTAATGATATTGGGCATGTACAACATCGTTTTGAACACGCTTTGGCCGCGTATGTTCAACCGTTGGCTCGTAAACCAGGCCGCGAGCAAGAGCGCCATGACGAGCTGCGGAATGAAGTTGCAAATCCAGATCAACCCGGTGTTCAGCATGGCCGTCCTGAACGTCGGGTTGTCAAACAGAAGGTCTTTGAAGTTTTGGAACGGGTTGTCCAAAATTTGAAGCGGGGGCGGAATGACGCCCTTCATGTTGGTGAAACCGATCAATGCGGTATACAGCGTCGGATAAAGGGAAAACACCAAAAACGCAAGCATAAAAGGAAGGCTGAACAAATAACCGTATTTGGCGTAGCTGACTCCCTTGCGGCGCATGGCTCACACCCCTCTCAATACAGTGAAATAAAGGGGCAGGATAAATGACCCGCCCCTTTAGCGCCGTTGCCGGTTATTCGCTATCGATGCCGAGCGTATCCTTCACGGCTTGCTTGAAGTCAGCCAGCGCTTGATCGCGGCTCTTGTTGCCCGCTGCGTACTCCCGCACTTGATCGCGCCAACGCAAGTTGATCGTTTCGTCGTATTGCGTCAGGTTTTTGCCCGTAGCATTGGCGTTGGCCGGGACGAACACGTCGAACATGTTTTGACCGCCCAGGAAATCGAGCGTGCCGTCGGATTTGTCCATGACGACCGAGGAAGCAACGGAGTCTTTCGTTCCGTTGTCATTCATCAGGCCGTTCGCCCACAGGTATTGCAGGCCTTCGTTGGACGTATCCAGCGTAACCCATTTGATGAAGTCGGCGACTTCTTTCTTCTTCGCTTCGTCATTGAGCACGTTCTTGTTGGCCAGGAGCCAGGTGCCGCCCCAGAAAAAGCCGGTCGGCGGTTCCGTGATCGCCCAGTCGCCGTACGTGTCGCCGGCGTTGCCGCCCATGACGTAGTTGATGAGCCATGCCGGGCCAAAGAAGGAGAACACCGGTTTCGGACCCGTGCCGGCCATGTCGGCAAACCAGGCTTCTTGCCAGTCTTGCGTGTCGTTGTGGTAGTCGTAGTCTTTCAGGCGTTTCGAAATGTCGAGGAACTCTTCGCGTTTCGGGTCGATGTACAGCTTGTCGTTCACGATCCAGCCTTGGTCGGAGCTGTTTTCGATGGCGTGCCAGACGTCGCCGTCGCCGGAAACGATGGCATAGCCTTTTTGTTTCAGCTTCTCGGCAGCTTCGAAGAATTTGTCCCAACCCGGGCCGACTTCATTTTTGATGGCGGCCGGATCATCCGTGCCGAAGACGTCTTTCGCAATGGAACGGCGATAGATCAGCGCGCCGCCGGTTGCTTGGTATCCAAGGGCTCTCAATTGTCCGTCCTTGGAACCGATATCGATCGTATATTGGGCGATGCCGGCTTCTTTCACCATGTCGTCCGTCAGGCCCAGATCCGCATAATTCGCAGCAAAGTCGGAAGCGTCGCCCTGCGAGTATTTCAGAATGAAAGCAGCTTCTGCGGCATAAATGT
>Ga0310829_1001185_pt1 | contig 15535 bp, 14 predicted proteins | sample WT_ome_4_FD_202244 | JGI IMG/M metagenome (GOLD analysis project Ga0310829, IMG submission 202244) | Sorghum-adapted microbial communities enriched on wild type (WT) sorghum from Joint BioEnergy Institute, Emeryville, California, United... ... | reverse complement strand
ATTCATCGTGTCCCGGGAAGATTGGTCGCTGCATCGCAAGGGCTACCAGGATCAGGCGAGGCACCAGCAGAAAGTGCGGGAAGCCGTCAGACAAAACTTGCCGGACCTGGTATCCGAGGAGAACATCATCCTGTCCGACGGCAAGCAGATCATCAAAGTGCCGATTCGCAGCCTGGACGAATACCGGTTTATTTACAATTATAACAAAAGCAGGCATGTCGGCCAGGGCGACGGCAGCAGCTCGGTCGGCGACGTCATCGGCGTCGATCCGTCCGGCAGCGGCGGCGCGGGCGAAGGAGCGGGCGATCAGCCGGGGGAGGACGTGATCGAGGCGGAAGTGACGCTCGAGGAGATCGAGACGATGCTGTTCGCCGAACTGGAGCTGCCTTTTCTCAGCCCGAAGGACAAAAACCGCCTCGAAACGAAAGACATCCGGTTCAACGACATCCGCAAGAAAGGCCTCTCGTCCAACATCGACAAGAAGCGGACGATTCTCGAGAACCTCCGCCGCAACGCGCTGAGCGGCCAGCCGGGCATCCGCGGCATCTCGCCCGACGATCTGCGCTACAAGACATGGGAAGAGATCGTGCAGCCGACGTCGAACGCCGTCGTGCTCGCGATGATGGACACGTCGGGGTCGATGGGCAGCTTCGAGAAGTACGTCGCGCGCACCTTTTTCTTCTGGATGACCCGTTTCCTGAGGCACCGCTACGAGAACGTCGAGATCGTGTTCATCGCGCACCACACGGAAGCGAAGGAAGTGTCGGAGGACGAATTCTTCAACCGCGGCGAGAGCGGGGGGACGATCTGCTCCTCCGCCTATATGAAGGCGCTCGAGATCATCGACTCCCGGTATCCTCCGTCGTCCTACAACATCTACCCGTTCCATTTCTCCGACGGCGACAACCTGACGAGCGACAACGAGCGCTGCGTGAAGCTGATCGGCGAGATGCTCAAGCGGACGAACCTGTTCGGCTACGGCGAGGTGAACCAGTACAACCGGTCCAGCACGCTGATGTCCGCCTACAAACATATCGCCTACCCGCGGTTTCTCTACTACGTCATCCGGGAGAAAAATGAAGTCTACACCGCCCTCAAATCGTTCTTCCACAGACGCGAACTGCCCGCCGTATAGCCTAACACGCCAATACCCATGATCGTCATGGGTATTTTTTTTTGCTGTTTCCGTGGACATGCCGGCCGCCTCCGCCAGACCATCGTCGGATGCCGGTTCCCGACCGGCGTCCAGTCCTCCACTGGACCGCAGACGTTTCAACCTTTTTCCAAGGCGTGTTTCGCCGCAAGGCAGCCGTCATCGTCCTCGTCGTCGCGGCGCTCGGACTCGGCGTCTTCCGTTTCTCGACCATGCCGACGGAATTTTTGCCGGAGATGGAGAATCCCGAGGTGACGGTCAGCGTCATCGGCCCCGGGTATGACGCCGCATCCATGGAGAAGCTTGTGACGAACCCGCTGGAAAATTCGCTCGCCGCCGTCAAAGGGAAACCAACCTGTTTTCCGTGTCCGGAGACGGATTTTCGCAAATCAATCTGTTCTTCGATTCCCGGACGGACTTGGATGCAAGAGGCTCGAAGCTTTCCTGATGGCGCAGGAAGGAACGGATTGGGTCAACATGTCGATGGGCAACAGCGCGGAAGGAGCCCGCTACGGCTCGGTTCAATCGCCGACGCGCGTCAATTACACGGTTCAATTGATAGAGGGAACCGACGCGGATCAGGTGGTCGAAGCCGCGTCGTGCATAACGAGGAAAGGATGACGATCCGCGAAGCGCTGCTGGAGGCCGCGGGCACGCGGATGCGCCCGATCCTCATGACGGCGACGGCGACCGTCGGCGCGATGGTCCCGCTTGTCTTCGGCTCCACGGAAACCGGCAGCGTCGTCTCGCAGAACCTGGCCATCGTCGTGATCGGCGGCTTGACCGTCGCCACACTGCTGACGCTCGTATTTGTGCGTCTATGAATTGCTTTACTTCCGCAAGGCCAGGCGCCAGCGCCGGGCGCCAGGCCATCATCAAGTCATCGCGTAAACGGCTGATCGGAGTCTGATCGAAGGCTGATCGGAGTCTGATCGGAGGCTGATCGGAATCGACCCGCTTCTTGCACAGGCTTGGCGTTCTCTGCAAGCCGGCGGCTTTGCCCGTTCATGCGTGCCGCGTCCGCCTGCCGAGGAGCAGGAACAGCGCCATGCCGATCCAGCCGAACAGCGCGGCGGCGGTGAGCAGCGCGGGCATCGGCACCCCGATGCCGGACAGCGCCGTCGACAGAACCGGGCCGATCGTGCCCCGGATGCCGAACAGCATCATGTGCAGGCCGAACGCCGCGGCCTCCCGTCCCGGCGCGAGGCGGAACACGTAGGTCATGAACCCGATGTCCCAGATCGCGTCGCCGACGGCGAGCATGGCGCTGCCCGCGAGGACGGCCGGAAAATTGCCGAACAGCGCGTACAGCAGCGGCACGAGCGAGAAGGCGGCCAGTCCCCAGACCACCGTGTGCCGGGCCGAGTAACGGTCGATCACCCAGCCGACCACGAAATACGACACAAGCAGAAAGACATAATAGACGATCCGCGCGTAGCCGATCTCCACGTTCGTAAGCGCCAGCCGGTCCACCTGGATGATCTGGTACAGCGGCCCGGCCGCGATGTTGCAGAAGCCGGTGAACATCGCGGCGAGCAGGAACAGCCCCAGTTCCCGGCTCTCGCTCACAAGCCGCCATTGGCCCCTGAGCCCGGCGCGCAGCGGCGGTTTCGGAGCGGCGCCGTCGATCCGGGCATTCGCCGGTTCCGATTCCCGGATCCGCGTGAACAGGACGATCGACAGGACGCCGAGGATGGCCGCGGCCGCGAGCGGCCCGCCCGCTCCCGCTTCGTCCATCCACCAGCCGACCGCATAAGCCATCGGAATCATGAGCACGACCATTGCCACGCGGACGTTGCCCATGAGCCGGCCGCGATGGCGCGGCGGGTACATCCGCGGGATGAGCGCGGCGTACGCGGGCGCCTGCACCCCCATCAGAAGCTGGAAGACGAACGCGATCGCGACGTAGACGGCCGGCGCCCCGAAGAACGCCGGCAGCACGATCAGCGCGCGGCCGATCAGATTCGGCCAGATCATGTACGGGCGCGGCTGCGACCGCTCGATAAGCGAAGCCCAGATCGGCGACAGCAGCAGCCCGACGGCCGGCGCCGCCGCGAGCAGCCCGGCCTGGAAGTCGGTCGCGCCCGCGCGCAGCGCCATCGCAATGTAGAACTGATTGAAGACGACATTGAAGAATGCGTACAGCAGCGCCGCCGTAGTGTCGATCCGGAAATTGTGCCACGCTTCCGGCCCGAGTTCCAGTTTGATATGCTGCAGCGCGCCGCGAAGTTTTCTCATGACGAATCCGTCTGCCTTTCCCCGAAGCGAAAACTCAACTCCCAATCATTCTACTACATGCTTCGCCAAATAAACAGACGGCTTCCGGCGTTTCGACATTTCATCGATTGCGACAGCGGCTCATAATCGAACCAGTCGAAGGCCGCCGGGGCGCCGCTCCCCGATGGCGCGCAGGCGGTCATCGCGACGAAGACGCCGGTAAATCCGCCCGCCACCTCCGTCGACAGCAGATGGGTCCCGCCGAAGCCCGTCGACGTCTGCGGCTCATCCCCCTGCCGGCAGCCAAAGCGGAACACTTCCGGCTCCGCCACGACCGTCAGCTCGATCGGCCCCGGCCCGCAGGGCATCGCCTGCTCGGCCACAAGAGAGCTACCCGCTTACGCAGCACGACCGCCTTGCCCTCCCGAACGCGCCGCACGAGAAGATCGTAGTGGTATTTCTCGTTCATGAACACCGTAAGCCCCGCTTCCTCGCCCTCCGCGGCCGGCTCGAAATCGAGCCGGGCGGCGATGCGGCACCTGAAATGGCTGAGCCGCCTGCCGACGAAGGCGGGCGCGCCCGCGTCGTCGAAATGCGTGCCGCTTCCGCGCAGCACGAGATGCCCCGGCCGCTCCGACAGCGACCAGCTTCCCGGAGCGGGATTCCTTAAGAACGTCCAGTCCAACCCGAGCGAACCCCGTCGAAATCATCCCTCACCGGCTTCTCCGGCCAGAAGACGGCAGGCAGCCGGGGAGCGTCCATGACCGTCTCGACCCTTCCCCCGTTCCCGATGATCGGCCAGCCATCCTTCGTCCAGTCCACCTTCGCGAGGAACACTTCGCGGCCGGGGTGTGACGCGGCGCTTCGCCCCGACTTCGGAACCGATTTAAACAAGAGAAAATTTTTCCTCTGTTGTACCTGAAAAGGCGTAATCACCTTGAATAAACGAAAAAATTTCCTCTATTCCCGCGAACACAGCCGAATTCAAGCAAAATCCGAGAAATAAAGGAAAAATTTTCTTTTATTTTGGGCGAATCACAGAAATTCGACAAAGTAAGCGAAATTCCTTCGCTTATTTCTCCGCGCTGATCGGCGCGGCCGGGACGAAGGCGCGCTTCCCGCCCGCTTCGGGCCGACACGGCTGCATGAACGGGGCGGAATCGCCCCCGTCCCTGCTCCGCAATGATCGCGGCGGGACCATCAACCGCGCAGGGCGCCGCAGCCGCCAACCGAAAACGGCCGCCAGGAGAAAAACTCCTGTCGGCCGTTCGGTCAATCGCCCAGCAGCAGCCGGGTGTACGGCGAGTCGATCGGCATCATGATGACCGGTTCGCCTTCGAACGTCTTCACATAGCTTTCGAGCGTGCGATAGAGCTCGTAGAATTCCGGGTCTTTCCCGTACGCCTCGTTGTAGATGCGGGCCGCTTCCTGCTCGCCTTCGGCGATGATCTTCTTCGCCCGCGCCTCGGCTTCGGCGAGCAGCTCCGTCGCCTGGCGGTCGGCGTTCGACGTGATCTTGCGCGACTCCTCGTCGCCCTCGGACAGATAGCCCGCCGCGATCGACTGCCGGTCCGAGATCATCCGGTTGTAGACCGACTGCTTGTTCTCCGTCGGCAGGTCGGTCCGCTTGATGCGGACGTCGATCACTTCGATGCCGTAGCCCTGGTTCACGGCGACATCGGCGACGATCTTCGTAATTTCGGCGTTCAGGTCGCCGCGCGCCGTGTTCTCGCTGATGATGCTGCCGTACTCGATCTCCGACAGCTTCCGCCGCACCGCGTTGTAGACGGCGTCGGAAATCCGGCTTTCCGCGTTCGACACCGTGTTGAGCGAGCGCAGGAACTTCTGCGGATCGCTGATCCGCCATACCGTATAGTTGTCGACGATGATCGGCTTCTTGTCGTTCGTCAGAATCGTCGTCGGCTCGCTGTCGTACACCCGGTGGCGCTTCGGCAGCGTCCGGACGGATTCGATAAACGGCACCTTGAACTTGATGCCGGGTTCGGCGTGGATGCGCGTCGCCTCGCCGAAGCGGAGCACGACCTTGTACTCGCCTTCCTTCACGATGAACATCGATCCGGTCAGGACGATGACGAGCAGCAGCGCTCCGACCCCGATCAGAACCAATCCGCGCGTCTTCATGGCTGCGCCCCTCCTTCCGCTGCGCCGGACGACGCTCCGGACGAACCGCCGGGCCTTGCGGAACCCGACCGGTTCAGCAGTTGGTCAAGCGGCAAATATTGCACCGTGTTGCCGCCGCCGTCCGTCACGATGATCTTCGCGTTCGGCAGGATGCGCTCGAGCGTCTCGAGCACGAGCCGCTCCTTCGTCACCGCCGGATTTTTCGCGTATTCCTCATAGATCGCGTTGAACTTCGCGACGTCGCCCTCCGCGTTCAGGATGCGGGAGCGCTTCTCCGCCTCCGCCGCCTCGATGAGCGCCTGGGCCTCGCCCCGCGCCTTCGGCAGCCGGTCGTTGACGTAGCGCTGCGCCTGGTTGATCTTCGTGTTCTTCTCTTCGCGGGCGTTCGTCACTTCCTTGAACGCCTGCTGCACTTCGCCTTCCGGCGGCTCGATGTCCTGGAACTTCACGTCGCTGATCTGGATGCCCGTGTCGTACTCGCGCATCAGTTCTTCCAGCTTCTGCTTCACTTCCGTCTGGATGACCGTCTTGCCGTCGGTGATCGCGAAATCGAGCTTCGTCGAGCCGATGACCGAGCGGATCGCGCTGCTGGCCGCGTTGCGCAGGAAGCGCTCCGGCTCGTCGATATTGTACAGGTAGGCGCGCACGTCCGAAATCTTCCATTCGACGACGGCGTCCGCATGCACGATGTTTTCGTCGCCCGTAATCATGAGCGCCTCTTCCTCGACCACGCGGATCTGCCCGCCTTCTTCCCGGTAGCCGATCTGCATCTTCTGCGTCAGGTTCGCCGGCACTTTCTCCACCTGCTGGATCGGATACGGCAGCTTGAAATGCAATCCCGGCTCCTCCTGCGTCGCCGTGTACTTGCCGAAGGTCAGGATCGCCGCCTGCTCCTGCTCCTCGACCGTGTAGAAACACGAATAACCGGTGATGAGAACGAACACCGCGACGGCGCCCATTGCGACCTTCTTCCAGAAACCCGGCGGCAGGTCGACCGTCTTGCGCGTCCTGCCGTCAAGACCGCCCTGATAAACCTCCATGTGACCCCTCCTTGCTGCCCATGTTCATATCTACATAACTATACGTTCCCGGACTGACCGCGTTTCATTTCCACAATTTGGAAAATTTTTCACCTACACCGACCCGTTTTCGTTCGCGGCGCTTTCCTTGAGCGATTCCAGATCCGTCACCACGCGTTCGATCATCCGCACGTAGGCGCTCAGTTCCCCGGCAATCTCCGCCTGCCTGCCGGCGTATTCGGCGGACTGCTCCGAAATCTCCACCGCCGTCCGGATCGCCCGACGGATATCGTCCAGCTTCCGGTGGACCGCATCGAGCGAATCCTTCGACGACGCGGCCAGCTTGCGCACCTCGCCGGCGACGATGTTGAAGCCCCGGCCGTACTCGCCGGCATGGGCCGCCTCGATCGCCGCGTTCAGCCCGAGCAGATGCGTGCGGTCCGACAGCTCCCGCATGACGGAGCCGATTTCCGTAATTTCGTGAATCTCGTGTTCCAACTCCCGGATCGACGCGCCCGTCCGCTCCTGGGCGAGCGCCGCCTGCCGCGCGCTGTCGGCGACCGAACGGCTGCTTGCGCCGAGCTCGGTCATCATGGCGGACAGCTCCTGCACCGACGAGGTGATGACGCGCAGCATGCCGCCGCGCTCCTCCGCCAGCCGTCCGATCCGCGCCTGCTCCTCCTCCTCGTACACCTCGAGGACGATCTGCGAATCGAGATTGAACATTTTCGACAGCGCCAGCATCACCTCCGTCCAGTCGTCCGGACAGACCTGGCGGAGGTGCGCAACCGCCAGATCCAGGTAAATCATGTACGTTCCCAGATACCATCCGGTCGTCAGCCCGATCCGGGAATGGATCCGGCCGATCTGCATCCGCCGCTCGATGTAAGCGTCATCAATTTCCTTCGCGCACATGGACATGAAATAGGCGCGCTGCGTCTGCTTCAGCCGTTCGATGGTGCTGTGACGCTCGATGATCGCCTTCAGTTCCGGTCGGGCCGCCACGCGCCGGTACAATTCATCCATTACGGCGTCCGCGATTTTGTCGAACTCCGCCGACTTCGCATGCAGGAGCGCCGTGTCTGCGTCCGTCAACCCGATGTAGTCCGTCATTTGCTGCCATTTGGCCGACAAGTTCATGTTGAATCCCCTTTCATACTGATTCAGACTCATCCATTATAGCCCGGAAACGGTCAATTTTCACCATCATTCGCACGTTTCACGATTCGCGCGCACTTCGGCGGCTGTCCCGTCATACGTTTTGCGCGCGGCTTCATAGAATGGGTACTACGGCGCCGCCTTGAGGCAGCCGAACTGCCAGCCGATGCGGAAGGGGGACGGCCATGAATCAGGACGAGATCAAGGCGCTTGAACGGGCCATCGACGAAATCACCGAGATCGCCCGCGGGTTCGGCCTCGATTTCTACCCGATGCGGTATGAGATCTGTCCGGCGGACATCATTTACACGTTAGGCGCGTACGGCATGCCGACGCGCTTCAGCCACTGGAGCTTCGGCAAGATGTTCCGGAAGATGAAGATGCAGTACGACTACGGCCTGAGCAAAATTTACGAGCTCGTCATCAACTCCAACCCGTGCTACGCGTTCCTGCTCGAAGGCAACTCGCTCATCCAGAACAAGCTGATCGTCGCGCACGTGCTGGCCCACTGCGATTTTTTCAAGAACAACGCCCGCTTCAACCGGTCGAACCGCAACATGGTCGAGAGCATGTCGGCGACGGCCGAGCGCATCCGGCGCTACGAGATCGAGCGTGGCGCCGATGAGGTCGAGCAGTTCCTCGACGCCGTGCTTGCGATCCAGGAGCATATCGATCCTTCGCTCATCCGTCCGTACGGTCTCGACAAGAACCGGTACATCGAAATGCTGAAGAAAGAGCGGGAGCGGGAGGCGGAGCGCGCCGCCGAGCGGAAGACGCCGTACGACGACCTGTGGGAGCTCGACGGGGAGGAGCGGGCCGGTGAGCCGCGCGAACCGGAAACGCCGCGCCGCTTCCCGCCCCAGCCGGAGAAGGACGTCGTCTGGTTCATCGAGGAATATTCGACCGTGCTGGAAGACTGGCAGCGCGACATCATGTCGATGCTGCGCGACGAGATGCTCTACTTCTGGCCGCAGATCGAGACGAAGATCATGAACGAAGGCTGGGCTTCCTACTGGCACCAGCGGATCGTGCGGGAGCTGGATCTGACGAGCGACGAAGCGATCGAGTACGCGAAGCTGAACGCCGCCGTCATCGCGCCGTCGCGGCGAAGTCTGAACCCGTATTACCTCGGGCTGAAAATTTTCGAGGACATCGAGAAGCGGTGGGACAATCCGACGAAGGAGGAGCAGGAGCGGTTCGGGCGGAAACCGGGGCAGGGACGGGACAAAATTTTCGAGGTGCGCGAAAGCGATTCGGACATCTCCTTCCTGCGCAACTATTTGACGAAGGAACTGGTGCGGGAGCTGGATCTGTACGTCTTCGAGAAGAAAAGCGCGGAATGGAAAATCACCGACAAATCATGGGAAGCGATCCGCGACCAGCTCGTCGTCTCGAAAGTGAACGGCGGCTTCCCGTACATCGTCGTCACCGACGGCGACTACAATCGCGCGGGCGAGCTGTACCTGACCCACCGCTACGAGGGCGTCGAGCTCGATCTGAAGTATGTCGAGAAGACGCTGCCGTACGTCCACAAACTCTGGGGCCGGACGGTTCACCTCGAGACCGTCGTCGAAGACAAGCCGATCGTGTTCAGCCACGACGGGAAGAAGGTGACTCGCCGGTTTTTGTGAGAAGCGGAGGCGCGGAGGCGCGGAGGTGCGGAGACGCGGAGGCGCGGAGACGCGGAGGTGCGGAGGCGCGGATGTGCGGAGGCGCGGAGATGCGGAGACGCGGAGGCGCGGAGAGGCGGTGACGCGGGCGCGGAGACGCGGAGGAGGCGCGGAGGTGCGGAGACGCGGAGGCGCGGAGGCGCGGAGGTGCGGAGGCGCGGAGGTGCGGAGAGGTGCGGAGGCGCGGAGATGCGGAGACGCGGGCTGCGGCCTGAGGACCGCGGCCCGTCTTTTGTGTCAGCGGCTCCCCGACAGGCGGGAAAACAGTTCGTCCGGAGCGAGCGGCTCAAGTCCGGGCACCGGCATCCCCGTCGCATCCGCATCCTTCAGGAGATGGCCGGTCAGCACGACGAGCGTCGTCTCGTCCCTGCCTATGCGACCGTCCGCGGCGAGCTTCCGCAGTCCAGCAAGTCCCGCGGCCGCGGCGGGTTCGCAGCCGACGCCGGCGCGGTCGATGACGCGCTTCGCGGCCATGATTTCCTCGTCGGAGACGGCGCAGGTCACGCCGCCGCACTCGCGCAGCACCCGCGCCGCCTTGCGCCAGCTCGGCGGGTTGCCGATGCGGATCGCGGAAGCGGCCGTCCGCGGCGCCGGTTCGGGGACGAGCTCCCCGCCGCCCGAAGCGACCATCCGGTGAAAAGGACTCGCTCCTTCCGCCTGCACGACCGCGATGCGCGGCACCCGTTCGATCAGCCCGATCTCCTTCATCTCAAGGAGCCCCTTCCCGAGCGCGGACGCGTTGCTGAGCGCCCCGCCGGGCAGCACGATCCAGTCCGGCAGCGTCCAGCCGAGCTGATGCGCCGCCTCGATGACCATGCTCTTCTGCCCTTCGATCCGGAACGGGTTCACCGAGTTGCACACGTACAGCCCCAGCGCTTCCCCGCGGCGGTTCAGGAACGTTACGCCGGCGTCGTAGCCGCCCTCGATCCCGTGCACTTCCGCGCCGTAGGCGAGCGTCTGCATCAGCTTGCTCGCCGCAACGCCCCCGGGCGCAACGAGCACGACGCAGCGCAGGCCGGCCCACGCCGCGTACATCGCGAGCGACGACGACGTGTTGCCGGTCGACGCGCAGGCGAACGCCCGGTATCCCGCGGCGACGCCCCGCGACACGGCGGCGGTCATCCCGTTGTCCTTGAACGAACCGCTCGGGTTCTCGCCCTGCGCCTTCAGCCATACGCGGCGGACGCCGGCGAATCGCGCGGCCGGCGCGCAATCGTACAAGCCCGTGTTGCCTTCGCCGCGCGTGACGATGCGCGCTTCCTCCAGCTCGGGATCGATCAGCTCCTTGTACCGCCAGACGCCGCTCGCGTAAGGTCCCGTCCGGAGCGCGAGCCGGGCGTCGAACAGCGCCTTGAGCTTCTCCGCGTCCGCCCGCCGGAAATCATGCGCGACTTCCAGCAGTCCGCCGCATTCGCAGCTCATCGGACAAGCGTCCCCCGTCCTTTGCGCTTTGCCGCATTCGATGCAGACCAATTCCATGTGTTTCGTCGCCTCCCGCATGGTTTTTCCTTAACCATAGCGGAGAACGAACAATAAGTATAATATATTGTTATGATGTATTCATAACTATAGATTATGTATCAAAAAGGGGACCGCCGACATGAACCTTCACGCCCTTCGCCTGTTCTGCGCGGCCGCCGAAGCGGGCAGCGTGACGCGCGCCGCGGAGCGGCTCCGCATCAGCCAGCCGGCCGTCACGTCGCAGATCAAGAAGCTCGAAGCCGAGCTGGGCCTGCGCCTGCTCGAGGCGGACGGCCGCGGCGTCAGGCTGACCGAAGCCGGCTGCCTCCTTACGGACCGCGCCGCGCGGCTGTTCAGCCTGGAGGCCGACATCGAGCGCGCGCTCGCCGAATACCGGGAAGGCAAGTCCGGCACCGTGCGCATCGCCGCCACGTATCTGCCGGCGAACCATCTGCTGCCCGGACCGCTCGCCGCCTTCCGGGCCGAACGGAGCGAAGTCGGGCTGTCGATCACGACGGTCAACTCCAGGGCGGCGTTCGACATGCTGCTCCGCTGCGAGGCCGACATCGCCGTCGTCGGCGGCGGCCGCCCCGCGCCCGCCGGCCTCGATTGCACGCCGCTCATCGAGGACGAGATGCTCTTCGCCGCTCCCGAGGGTCATCCGCTGGCGGGCCGGTCGGCGCCGCTCGCCGAAGTCGTCCGGCATCCGTTCGTCCTCCGGGAAGAGGGCAGTTCGACGCGCGAGAAGCTGCTCGCCTGCTGCCGGACGCTGAACGTCGGCCCGCCCCGAGCGGGCCTTACGGCCAGCGGCCCGTACGAGACGATCCGCGCCGTGAAGGCCGGCTGCGGCATCGCCTTCGTCTCCGCCCTCGAAGTGCGGGACGAGCTGGCCCGGGGCGAGCTCGCCGTCATCCATGTGCCCGACGTGAGCGCCGTCAATCCGATCGCCCTCTATACGCGGCAAGACGAGCCGCTGTCGCCGGCGGCCCGCCTGTGCCTGGATTTTATCACCAGAGCAAAACTTCAACGAAGCTGAGCGGTGTTCTTTTGCCGAAAATGGCCCCAATGGAAATCCTGATTTCCCTTCGCCGCCCGCCAGCCTGATCCATTGCCGCGCCTTCGGCCTTACCGGTTGAGCAGACTGCCGACATAGCGCAGCAGCTCGTTCGCGCAGACCGGGCAGTACCCGTGCTCGTCGATCAGCCGCTTCGTCACCTCGTTGATCCGCTTGAGCTGGTTCTCGTCCGGCGTTTTCGTCGAAGTCGTGATTTTCACGATGTCCTTCAGGTCGGCGAACAGCTTTTTCTCGATCGCTTCCCGCAGCCGCTCGTGGCTCGAGTAGTCGAACTTCTTGCCGCGCCGCGAATACGACGAGATGCGGATCAGAATCTCCTCGCGGAACGCCTTCTTCGCGTTCTCCGAAATGCCGATCTGCTCCTCGATCGACCGCATCAGCCGCTCGTCGGGATCGAGCTCCTCGCCGGTGAGCGGATCTTTCAGCTTCGTCCAGTTGCAGTACGCCTCGATGTTGTCGAGATAATTTTCGAACAGCGTCCGCGCCGATTCCTCAAACGAATACACGAACGCCTTCTGCACTTCCTTCTTGGCGAGGTTGTCGTACTCCTTGCGGGCAATCGAAATAAAATTCAGATATTTCTCCCGCTCATCCTTCGTGATCGAGGGGTGCTGATCCAGTCCGTCCTTCAGCGCGCGCAGCACATCAAGGGCGTTGATGCACTGGAGATCCTGCTTGATGAGCGCGCTCGAAATCCGGTTGATGACATGGCGCGGGTCGATGCCCGACATGCCCTCTTCCAGATATTCGTCCTGCATTTCCTTCAGGTCGTTCTCCTTGAAGCCTTCGACTTCCTCGCCGTCGTACATCCGCATCTTCTTGACGAGGTCCATCCCCTGCTTCTTCGATTCCTTGAGCCGCGTCAGAATCGTGAAAATGGCGGCGGCGCGCAGCGCGTGCGGCGCGATGTGGACATGCCTCATGTCGCTCTGGGCGACCAGCTTCGCGTAGATTTTCTCCTCCTCCGACACCTTGAGGTTGTACGGAATCGGCATGACGATCATCCGCGACTGCAAGGCTTCGTTCTTCTTGTTCGCGATGAACGCCTTGTACTCCGCTTCGTTCGTATGCGCGATGATGAGTTCATCCGCCGAAATGAGCGCGAACCGCCCCGCCTTGAAGTTGCCTTCCTGCGTCAGCGACAGAAGATGCCACAGAAACTTCTCGTCGCATTTCAGCATCTCCTGGAACTCCATGATGCCGCGGTTCGCCTTGTTCAGCTCGCCGTCGAACCGGTACGCGCGCGGGTCGGACTCCGAGCCGTATTCCGTAATCGTGGAGAAATCGATGCTGCCGGTCAAATCCGCGATGTCCTGCGACTTCGGATCGGACGGGCTGAACGTGCCGATGCCGACGCGGTTTTCCTCCGAAATGATGACCCGCTCGACCAGGACGTTCTCGATGTCGCCGCCGTATTCGGTTTTCAGCCGCATCGCGCACGACGGGCAGAGGTTGCCTTCGATGCGGACGCCCAGCTCCCGCTCGACTTCCGGGCGCAGCTCATGCGGGATCAGATGGAGCGGCTCCTCGTGCATCGGGCAGCCTTTGATCGCGTAGACGGCGCCTTTGTCCGTCTTCGAGAACTGCTCCAGCCCCCGCTTCAGCATCGTCACGATCGTCGACTTGCCGCCGCTCACCGGGCCCATCAGGAGCAGAATCCGCTTGCGCACATCGAGCCGTTTGGCGGCGGAATGGAAATATTCCTCGACCAGCCGTTCGAGCGCCCGATCCAGGCCGAAAATCTCGCGTTCGAAAAATTTGTACCGTTTGCGGCCGTCTATTTCCTCCACACCGTAGGATTTCAGCATCTCGTAGACCCGCGCGTGCGCCGTCATCGCCGGCGACGGATCTTTGCGCAGCAGTTCGATATAATCGCGGAACGTCCCGGACCAGGCCAACTTTTCGTTCTCGGCGTTATATTCTGCGATCCGTTTGAAAATATCCACAGCCGCACCTCCTCCTCGACTATTCCGCCTGCCTTTCGCGTACAACGGTTCGGCCGCTTGCAGTAATACATAGATATGCATGGCCGCAGCCGAAATTGCTCCATATTTCCTTCATCAATCTCCCATAAACCGACGGGTTTCCCTGCATTCGGCGCGCGTCATGGTATAATGGGCTTGCCGCGCTCAAAGCGCGCATGGAGCCATCATGGAGACGGAACGGACTGACCGGAAAGGAGCGACCGCGGTGGCCGTCCGACACGAGACCGAATTGTACGCGCCGGTGCGGGCTTTCTTCGAGGCGCGGGGCTATGAGGTGAAAAGCGAGGTGCTGCACTGCGACCTTGTCGCCGTGCGGCGGAACGGAGACGGGGGAGAGGAGACGGTCATCGTCGAGCTGAAGCGCACGTTCAACCTCGAACTGCTGCTGCAAGGCATCGAGCGCCAGCGGCTGTCGGCGCAGGTCGTCCTGGCCGTCGAGCGGAACCGGAAGAAATCCGGCGCCGTGAACCAGCGGTTCGGCGATCTGGCCGAGCTGTGCCGCCGGCTCGGGCTGGGGCTGATGACCGTCACGTTCTTCAGGACGAAGGCGCCGCTGGTCGAATGGATCGCCGAGCCGGGCGAACCGCTGCTCCGGGGAATGCGCCGCAAGCGGCGCGAGCGGCTGATGGCCGAATTTGCCGCGCGGAGCGGCGACTACAACGTCGGCGGCAGCACGCAGCGCAAGCTGGTGACGGCGTACCGCGAGCAGGCGCTGCGCTGCGCCTGGGCGCTGGCCGCGGAAGGCGGCGAGGCGCCGCCGCGGCGCGTGCGCGAACGGGCGGGATGCGCCCGGGCGGGCGAGATCCTCAGGGACAACCACTACGGCTGGTTCGAGCATCCGGCGAAGGGCGTGTACCGGCTTGCGGAGGAAGGCCGGAAGGCGCTCCGCGAATATGCGGACATCCTGAAGGCGTGGGCGCCGGACGCCGCGGAATTCGCGCTCGCCGCGGGAACCGTGCCGGACGCTGAAGCCGCGTCCGGCGCGAAGACCGCACCCGCCGCCGTCCCGCGACCGGCGGATGCGTAACAAGATGTTCACAGGCGGACTCGTTTTCATTTTCCCGGCGATCGGGTATAATAAGGAAAGCTATTGGAGGTGTCCGCGATGAGTACCGCTTTCTGGATTGTGATGATCGTGACGGTGCTGATGATCGTACCGATCTTGACGGCCGGGTATAACGACGACAAGACGAAAGGCCTCTGATCCGTGCAAAGCAAGAAGCTTCCCGCATGTCCGGGAAGCTTCATGTGTTTATTGCGGAATTCAATCTTGTCTCACTTGCGGAGCGAAGCCATTTCGCTGACGCATGCCGCGCAGAGATACCGCTCCTTGAACTCCCGGACCTGCTCCATCGAGCCGCAGAACACGCAGCGCGGCCGATAGCGCTCCAGGATGATGTGGTCGCCCTGCACCAATATTTCCACCGGATCGCCTTCGTTCATCTGATACCTCTTGCGCAGCGATTTGGGAAGCACGATGCGCCCCAGTTGATCGACCTTACGCACAACGCCTGCCGGTTTCACATGTATCACCTCTCCTGTGTCTGTATCTGTCTGTCTTGTACATCTGTAGAAACCTTGCGTTACGATAAACTTTCGATCATGAAGTTGCTTTTCCTTCTCAAGCCAGAATTTTGCTTAATATCATGCAATTG
>Ga0310829_1001178_pt1 | contig 15616 bp, 10 predicted proteins | sample WT_ome_4_FD_202244 | JGI IMG/M metagenome (GOLD analysis project Ga0310829, IMG submission 202244) | Sorghum-adapted microbial communities enriched on wild type (WT) sorghum from Joint BioEnergy Institute, Emeryville, California, United... ... | reverse complement strand
TTTAGCAACATTTAGCATGACAAGTTCCATGCACAAATATACTGTTGTTTTTTTCGATCTTTTGGAAGGGTTTTCACGATTTATGGAGAATAGTAAAAGTTATGAGTCTGAATGACCTGAGGCTTTTGAATTATTTTACTTAGAGAGGTTAGGTAATGAAGCTCAATTGGGGGAACAAGAAGCTGACCTTCATGGTCATCCGTGAAGCCAATGAGTCGGTGATCCGATTCAGCTTGCGCAGCTTCGTCCTGTACTTGATTCCGATCATCATCCTGCTCTCAGCTGCGGCCATCTATATCCTGTATCAGCTTTATACGCAAACTGCCGCCGAGAGCAAGAATCTGGAGATCCAGCTGCAGGAGGAGAATATCGAGCATCATTCGATCGTCAAAGAGAAAGACAAGACCATCGAGCAACTGATGTCTGACATCGTGGAACTGACCAGTCAGACCGAACATATCCAAGAGAAATTAAATGAGCTGCAAGAGCTCAGCGACCAGATCAAGATCATCAACGGCGAGTCTACCTCGTCCGCAGACTCTGATACGATCGTCGCCCAATCCGAAGTTAAAGGTCTGGTGACGGCTTCTTCACTGACCAGCGCCTTCGCCTATGAACTGGATGAAGATGCTGCTGAGGCTGAAGCAGTCGACAACAAAGCCATGTTTCGAGACCTGATGATGGCCGTCCTCTACCCGTATGATCCTTACAATGGGCAGGGCGGTTCCTATAACGACGTCAGTGTCGAAGACGTGTTCGTGCTTGCCCAGGACACGCTGGCTGATCTGCAGCTGCTCTCAGAGCGCATGGATGCGCTCAAGATCGAGCTGGAGGAAGCGAAGGATCTGGCCATCGAATATCAACATATGCTGCGCATCACACCGTCGATCTGGCCCACCACTTCGCAGCGGATCACATCCACGTTCGGGTACCGCCGCGATCCGTTTACGCGCCGTCTCAGCTATCACTCTGGCATCGACATCGGCGGGAAGACCGGTGACCCGGTATATGCAACGGCAGAGGGCAAGGTGATCGATTCCAGCTACGACCGATATCTCGGTCATCATATTGTCATCGATCACACGAACGGTCTGCGAACGTCTTATTCCCATCTCTCCAAGCGGCTGGTCAAGGTCGGCGATTTCGTGGAGAAGGGCTCACATATCGGCAATCTCGGTTCCACGGGCAGAAGCACCGGCCCGCATCTGCATTATGAGGTGTACAAGAACGGCACTGCCGTTAATCCGAAGACGTATCTGCCATAAACGACGCTGATAACAGCATGCTAACTCCACATTGATTAAGCGAAGAGGATGTGTACAAGATGTTCAAGAGCAAGATCAACGTTGCCAAGACAGACACCCTGCTCGGTGAAAATACGATAATCGAAGGTACGATCCGTTCTCAAGCCAGCATGCGAATCGAAGGCCGAGTAGTGGGCGAAGTGCGTTGTGATGGAGATCTGACTGTCGGAGAGAAGGCCAATGTCGAATCGCACATTACCGCCCGCAATGTCACTATAGCGGGCAAGGTGAAGGGGGATGTCACCGCTTCCGGCAAGCTCGCCATCACCTCCACCGGCCAGCTGATCGGCAATGTATCTGCCGCTTCCTTAACGATTGAGGAAGGTGCCGTCTTCTCCGGCACCAGCATGATGTCGACTGCTGCAAACGAACCTGCCAAGAAGCAACAAGAAGTATCTGGTTAACCGATCATCAAAGTGATAAAAGTCCGGCTTAAGGTTAAGCTGTGTTTCAATCGGTTGTTGCTCTTCATCAGCTATTCTTGCGCTATGCTTGCGCTACCGGAACGTAGAGCCGTTATGTGGCCGATGTGCCACTGATTTCAAGTGCTAACGGAACGTGGAGCCGTTATCTCTCCATCTCGAGAGGGCAAACTGTCAAAAATCTACGAATAACGCCCCTGCGTTCCGTTAGCTGTTGGGAAATGGGATAGATTCCATGAATAGAGGAATGACGTTCCGTTACGGCTGCAAGATTACTAGCTGCAAGATTACTATAAGCAACGACGAAGATAAACACAGATAAGGTTAAGCCGGCCTTTCGTTATGATCAACATCGAGGATTCACATACACCGCTCCTCCAGCCTCGATCCGGAGGCTGTATCGTCCCGCATCGAGCTCATCGATCGTACAATCCCCTTCACTGGCGAACACAGGAGCTTGCGTCAGGAATGTCGGCAACTGAACCGTTAATTGAGTTTGCCGCTCTGCGGTGATGATGGCCTTGAAGCGGCCAAGCCGCACATCCCACTCCATCGAGATCCTGCCTCTCTCATACCGCCAATCCTGCACACTTCCTTGCGTCCACGCAGACGGCAGAGCCGGGAGCAGCTTCAGAAGCTTCGGCGATACGTACAGCAACATCTCTTGAATCGCACCTGCGATCCCCATATTCGCATCCAACTGCACTGGTGCGGCTTCCTGGTTCAGGCTGATTCCCATCCCGCGCCAGTCGTTGTGTACAGTCCACAGATTCGGCAACAGGCATGAGCGAGTGAGCAGATTCAGACATTCCGCAGCCTTCTCTCCATCCCCGAGCCGCGCATAGATCGAAGCCATATGCGCCAGCGACCACCCGGTCTGCGCTCCCAGCTTCCTTAGACGTACAGCCTTCGCGAAAGCTTCGAACATCGTCGCATCTTCCGCCGAATCGATCTCATGGCCTGGGAAGACGGGGTACAGATGAGACAGATGCCGGTGCTCGTAACGATCGTGGAAGTCTGCATGCGCCCATTCCTTGACGGCTCCGTCCTCATTCACCTGGTAATCGGGGATACGGCTTAGCATCTCCTGCCATCTTAACCTGTGCTCCTCTGGTTCCCCCATCACTTCAGCATAATCCAAGAGGGACGTTAGGAGTTCCTTGAGGATCGCCAGATCCATCGTCGCGTTGATCGCTGTAGGCATCGGATGCGCCAGATGCTTCCCGTCATCAGGCGGCATATGATTGCTCGGTGTATTCTCCGGGGAGACCGACGGATAGATGCGATACATTCCATCATCATCCAGCACCAAGAAGTCTTCGTAGAACGCGATCGCTTCCTTCATGAACGGCCATGCGGTCTCGCGCAGGAAGGCCTGATCTCCGGTGAAGCGGTAATGCTCCATATAGTGACTGGCCAGCCAACCAGCGGCGCCAGTCCAGTTCATGATCACCGGGACGATCTGATTAGGCCGTCCATGTCCGGGTGTCGTGCCAGCAGGGATATAGATCCCCCGGCACCCATACAGCTTGCGGGCATTGTCGCGGAAGTCGTCCATCATCCCGTTATAGTAACGGTAGAGCGACTTCGTTAACTCGCCCAGCCCGCCGACCTGAGCATGCCAGTACATCATCTGGATATTCTCATTGGCCATATGGTGGCCCCACATCAACTTGTAATCGCCAGCCCATAGTCCGTACAGACCGAAGGGCTGTGAGTCCGGACTCGTTCCGCTGATGAACAAGTACCTGCCATAGTGCCACAATCGCTCGATCAGCTCAAGCGACGCTTCGCCAGCATATGCATCCAACAGCAGCTGTTCGTTGCAACGGCTGGAAGCTGCATGGCGAGGCGTCAACGACAGCTGAGCAGAGTCGAACAGCGTTCGATGAAGCGGCACGTGGCGCTCCAGCAGCTGCTGGTACCCTGGCGATATCGACGACAGCTGCTGCTTCAGACGATCCCACTCCTGCTCGAGGCGCTGACCTTTCACGAATACTTTCACCAGCACGAGCACCCGTTCCGCATCGAGGAATCGGATCGCGTCACCCTCGCTTATCCGATGTCCTCCTGTCACAAGCACGCGCATCGCAGCACCAAACACAGTGCCATCGTCATTACGCCCGCCATAGAACAGATACTCATCTTCGGCTTTCGTCACGATCGATCGCTCCAGCTCTTGATAGGCTGGCTCTTCCTTCATCCGATCATTCGTCACCATCTGGAGGCACAGCGTCCCGCTTATGCCGCCGCAGCTCGCCTCCGCCTGCCTGTGCAACTCATATACGATGCAATCGTCGGCCCGGGAGACGAACAGCTTCCGGCAGACAGACGCTGCACCGTCCAGCCATTGAACCGTCACCTCTCCGGTGGTCATATCCAACGAACGTTCGTACTCACGAAATGCCTGCCTCGTCTCCATCTGCAAGCGGATCAGCCCAAGCGGCAACCGGGTCGCGAGACGTGAGGCATACCCTCGTTCCTTCAGCGCGTTCGTCAGATGCCAGCTTGCCTCTGCATACCGTCCTTCATCCATCATGCGTCTCGTTTCAGCCAGCGTATGGCTGACGTCCGGCAGTTCATCCTTGCGTCCCCAGTGCCACAGTTCGCCATGATTGATCAGGATCGTCTCATCCTGCACCCCTCCGTATACCGCGGCACCAATCGTTCCATTCCCGGACGGCAGCGCTTCCCGCCACATATTCCTCCACCACGATGCCGGGTACTTCATCCGCATCTTCATCTCGTACGTCCTCCCAGATCTGTACCTATTAGCACATGCTGCACTGGCAACGCCATCTTGTCTGCATCGATTCTCATGTGATCACTCACTTGCTCAGGCCCGCAGCAGCTTCTCCATCTCCATGCTGGCCAGCAAGAACGGGGCTACGCCCATCAAGGCATCGCTGACGACCGGCTCGCTCATGTAGTATTCGTAGGAACCATCCCGATACTTCCCGTTCCCGCCGAGTCCCGCTCCAGCACAGATCCGATGCAGATGCACCCCATGTTCATCCTCTGTGACGAAATGCTTCAGAATCCCTTCATAGGAGCGCTCAACCACCGATACAGGGATCTCCGCTGTAAACTTCAACCGAATCGCCTTAGCGAGTGCGTAAGTCAGCATGCAGGAAGCTGATGCTTCCAGATAATTGCCCGCTCGCCCGTTGCAATCCATCAGCTGATACCAGACTCCGCTCTCCTGATCCTGGGCTCTGCAGATCGCGTGGGCCATACGCTCGAAGATCCCCATGATCTGTCCGCGCTCAGGATGATCTAGCGGGAAGTGTTCCAGCGCGTCAACCACGGCCATCGCATACCAGCCCATCGCCCTGCCCCATACATGCCGCGAACGTCCGGTATCCCGATCGCACCAGCGCTGTTCTCGGCTCTCGTCCCATGCGTGAAGCAGCAGTCCTGTGTCCGGGTTGCGGGTCATGCGTTCGATGAGCAAGATCTGGCGAGCCGTTTCATCGAACCAACGCGGCTCCTCGAACACCCGCGCATACTGTGCCATGAAGGGGGAAGACATGTAGATCCCGTCCAGCCACATCTGGAACGGGTAGATCTTCTTGTGCCAGAAGCCGCCTTCCGATGTTCTTGGTTGTCCCTTCAATTGAGTCGCAAGGAGTTGGGCTGCTCGTTTGTATTTCTCTTGGCCGGCAAGCTCGATCAGCCTGAACAGATTCTTGCCCGGATTGATCTGGTCGAGATTATAATCTTCCAAGGTGTATGTGGAGATCTGGCCGTCCTCTTGGATGAACAGATCCATATGCCGGATCATCGCCTGTTCGAACCGAGCATCTCCGGTATGAGCGGTCAATCTCTGCAGGGCCATGAGCGCCATACCGCCCACGTAACCCCAATGGTTCGCCATCCTGGGGTGATACCCGTCTGTACAATCCGCCAGGATCGCTTCCCCGATCTTCACCGACAGCAGTTTCTCCTGTTTGCCGTTCTGCTGCGCATCCTTCATCATCTCAGGCCTCACTTTCCTGTCTTTCCATTGCGGGCTCGCCCGCCTGAACGTTGTCCAACTTCGCGGCCGCAGCCTGTTATTGATTACATTCTCGGCAATCGTGATAGATCTTGTGGGAGGTTTACCAGATACAGATTGGCATAACCGTTCTTGTCGCTTGTAAACAACAAGCGTTCGCCCTTCTCATCGAACCGCGGATGGGCATGCACCTTCTGCGAGTGGAAGCTGCATCGCAGTTCACACAGGGTGCGAGGGCCGTCATAACCAGTCCCATCCCCTTGCTTCTTCCATATGGAAATCGTGCGGATCGGCCCCTTGCCGTCAACCACGACATGACCATAGCCGTCTGCATGGGAATGCCAGGTATCGAAGGTGAACTCCGTCTCCTCCATCTCTGTATTGTCGTAACGAATCTTGCCGAAGAAGTTGGTCCCATTCTCCCGGAATCCGTGATAGCCGATCGTCTCCCCGTCGGGATAGAAGAACTCATGGCCAACCTTCTCCTTCGGCTCCAGCCGATGCCGGATCTTCCATGTCTCCCCGTTCCGCAGATCGAGCCCCCAGATCCGATGATCCACGAGATGCCAAGGCCCTTCATGACAATAGGTGATGAGCCACGGCAGGGTTGGTGAAGTATTGATATGCGTGATGAAGCAACGATCCTCGAACACTTCCTTCACGTCGCCGCTTGCCAGCTCGATCGTGATGATCTTGCTCAGCGGCGCCGCTTCCATCAACTCCCGATGGCCGACATATCCGTTGCCGAGATCGAGCAGGATCCTGCCTGACAGATCTTCCTGGATGCACGTCACCGCATACGCGCCGTCCGCCGTACAGTTTACATTGCCGATCTTGAATCCAGCCGGCGCTTCATAGAGAGAGCGCTCCTCCAAGGTATCCAGCTGGAGCAGCGTCAGTGAGGCGCCGCCATGCTTCATCACTGCCGAACGTCCTGACGGATGCAGGCAGACACTTTGAACCTCCCGCTCTGTCCCATAATCCGTCAGTTGCGTGATCTCGCCGTCTGAGAGATCTAACTGGTACAGATTCGTGCTGTTCGTCCGATCCGATAAGAACAATAACTTCCTGCCTTCGTCATACCAGCCATTCTCGGTGAAATACAGATGCCAACTGTGCGACCGATAATTGGTTAACTGCGTCACTTCGATGCCGGTGATGCGGTCCAGATATCTAGTCCATTCCGCCGGCCAACGCTTCCCCTTGCTCATCGCATTCATCTCCCTATATGATCCTGTGGTCCTGCTATTGCCCGATAGAGCCGCTACAGAAGCGGCTTCAAGCCTTCCCAGCGCACCGTCCATCGTCCATCCTGCGGGAATCCCGGACAGTTCGCTTCGCCGCCCTGATAGCCGCAGAGCATCATCGCCACCGCTGCCAGCAGCCCGCCGTTGCCCGGCAGATAGGCGTATAATCCCGGCCGCTGGTAGTTGTGGCCGCTCGGCAGATAGGTGTTCTTCACCGCATCCATCAGCAGGAAATCAACTGCCAACTCCCGTTCACCCAGCCTTGTCGCCGTCATCGCGCACATCGGAAAGTCCCAGCCCCACGCCGTATCCCAGCGCCACTCCTCCTTCACCTTGAGCAGCGTGCGGCGCATCACCTCACGGTCTACGAGCTTGCCCGGCAGGATCCCTAGAGCACCAACCATCGAAGGATGGTCATGATTCTTCACGGTGAAGGTCTCCGGACATCTCTCATGAGCCAGGTACACGCCCCCGAGCTGCGGCAACGGCGCCATCGCGGCTGCTGCCTCCCGCCACTTCGCCTTCGCTTGCTTGCCTAGCCGCTCTGCCCACAGCACAGCGATCTCCAGACCATACCGCCAATATTCCAATTCATAAGGCGGATTCATGCTGGTGGCGAGGGGATGGCATTCCTGAGCCGGGATGAGCGGCGGTCCCAGGTCATAGGAGCGGCGCTCCGGATTCCAATGGGCATACGACACCATGAAATCGGCGGAGGCGAAGACGATCGGCGCATAGCGCTCCAGCACCTGCTTGCTCGGCTCGGCGAGATAGAGAAGCTCAGCCAGCGCGATCGGATGAGGCTGTTGCCAGATCAGTCCCGGCGCAACCTTGGAAGGGGACTGCTTGCCGTCATATCCGACCATCTTCGGCCATCTGGCCCCCTCGTAACCTTGGGAACGGGCCAGGTCATAAGCGAGCGGGAGGATATCCAAGTACCAACCCATGCTTCGCTCAAGCATAGAGGCACGTCCCCACAGCGGGAAATGAGCCGCATGCCACCAATGCATCTCCAGGTGAAACTTGCCGAACCAGCTGTTATACATGTAACCCGTCTCTTGCGGCGGCATGCTGCCCGCGCTGTGAATAGCGGTCAGATACTGGGACAGGACAACGCGGCGTTCGAGCTCCATCGCTCGCTCATCAGTCGAATCGGCGAAATCTGCCGCTCCCCCGCTCTCCCAGAACGTCTGCCACTTGCTCGCACTGCTCGCTGCCGCCTGCTCATAATCGATCAGCGAAGCGCCTTCTGGCGCAAAATGAAACGTACACACGAACCGATCCTGCCCGGCCCGGCTATGCAGGGTGAACTCATGGCGGCCAGTCTGCACCAGCTCCCCATCATTCCATCCCCAGCACATCTCATAGCCATCTTCATCCATCGTGCGCCGGATGACGGCATGCTGCTCCGATCGTGTGGCGATCTCCGAGAGATGTCGTTCTTCGTCCTGCCAGTTCAGATCAACTGACTTCGCCCAGCTGGTGTGCGTCATATCCGGACAAGGGAACGCGCAGACGATCTGCAGTCGTCCTTCCCCGATCAGCGGTGATTCGACGAACACGCCGATGGCGTCCCGTTCTCCATGGCATACCGTATGCACGTCTACCGGCACGCCATCTGCCAGGAAGCGGCTATGGATCATGCCTGTCCACAGATCCAGCTTCTGATCGATGCCGCTGATCTGTTCGATCTCAAGCCATCTCCCATCCGATCCGATGAAGCGGAACCCGATGCGGCCGAGCTGCACGCGATGCGGGTTCTGCCGCAGCCAGTTGTAAGCTTCCTCGCGATCTTCCGGACGCATCGGATACGGCACTTGTCGCCCGTAGGTGTCGTACAACTGGTACCGGATATCCTGCTCGGTGTATACTTGCTTCCCGCCCGTATAGTGCCATCCCCAATTGGACTGGGTGCCGAGCGGGCAATTGTATGCTTCCGGGAAAGTCTGCAGACCGGTAATATCTGCGCTGAATCCAAATTCGCCATTGCCGATGGACAGAGGCGAGTTTGGTTCGATCCGGTTGATGACCGGATGATGCCGGTCGATGATCGACTTCCGATCCATGTTCCCATCCTCCTGCTGTCTTGCGATTCTCGTCTCGGCCGTTCATTCGTTCCGAAACTGCTGCCGTAATTTACTCCCATTCACTGCTCCCGTCAATTCCCGCCGGTTGCTTCATTTCTTAATCGAATCAATTCGCGATACTTGCCTGGAGTAATATCCTTGTACTTGCGGAAAACGCGGATGAAGCTGTTCTCATGCAGATAACCGACCTGGCTGGCGATATCCGAGATGCGGTAATCCGTCTCGACTAACAGCTCTCCTGCCCGATCCATCCTTAAGCGCGTGAGATATCCATAGATCGTGTCGTCCATCTCTTTCTTAAAGATCTGGCTGGCCAAGCTGACACTGATGCCCGCTGCTTCGCAGATCTGCTCGACGCCGATCGGCTCCTGAAGATGCTGCTTCATATACTCGATCATCCGTTGACAGAGGACGAAGTCCTTGCTGTCCGCCAGCTCCCGATATCTTCCGGCCAGCGTCCCGATTCTCTGCGAGAGCAGCTGCTCGATATCCTCCAGCCGCATCGTTGACCAATCTTCATGGAGATCCGCAATCTCCCACGGCTCCTGCGCATGATCCTCCCGGCTGTCTGCGAGCTTCTCTGCGAGTGTCTTAAGCGACGTGATCGCTGCGGAAGGATACCAGCCGTGCTTCATCTCTGCCGTTAGCGAGTTGAGCAGCTGAGTTGCACCGTCCGGATCCCCGCTTTCCACTGCTTCCAGAATCGCTTGAAGATTGTCCTCTACGGCGCCTGATTCCGGCATCTCATGGGAAGATACCTCCGCGAAGCGTATCACTTGTCCGTATCCGCGGAACAATCGATAGCTTAAGGCATTCTCCGCTTCTGCCATCGCCTGTTTGAGCTTGGAGAGGTCCTCCAGAGGCTTGCTGATGCCGATCGTGATCTCGAATCCGAGCAATCTGTGCACGATCTGGACCGCTTCTTCGCATCGCTCGTCCAGTGAAGATTGCTCTGACAGGGGCTGCAACAGAACGGCCAGCTTATCCTTGCCGAAGTCTGCGCTGATGCTCTTCCAATCGCTTGAGAATAGATCCGCCAGGACATTGCCCAAGGCGAATTTGAGCAGTGAATGATCACTGCTCGGATAACGTTCACGCCATAAGTCGTATCGATCGATCGAGATCATCACCACCAAGAACGGTGAGCGTTTCCAATCGCGGAAATATCGATTCCATTTGTCCCAGAATTCGCGCATGCTGCTCATATTGCCGATATAGATATCGAACAGAAACTTCGATGCCGCATCCGGGATCGTCTGGATGACGAGCTGAGACAGCTGGGTATGATGATTGACCAGATCAGCTGTCACTCTCTCCAGATAATGCAGATCAGATGGATAGCTTTCTTTGTTCGAGGTGCGAAACAGTTGAAGCATGCGGCGCACCGGCATAAACGCATGCCGCTGCAGATAAACGATCATCGAGATGCCGAATACCAGGGCGATGATCGAGACCGCAAGCACCGCATCACGGATGAGCGTTGATCTCCTGAGGAGGCTGTCCTGTGAGATCACGGCGATGTGACGCCATCCCGTTACCGGTGATACGAGCTGGTTCACCAGGTAATAGTGACCATCGTATCGCACCGTCCACTTGTCGCTCTCCTGCAAGCTGATCGAGTCCAAGATGCCTTGACCTGCAGCGTTGTCGATATTGGCATAGAGAAGCTGCCCCTCTCCATCCAAGATGAAGAGCGAACGTTCCAGCTGCGAACGTTGCGGCGGATGAAGCTTGCTGAACAGCTCATCCTCCTTCAGATTGAGAGCGACGACTCCCAGGAATTCGCCCTGTATGATAATCTTGCGAAACAGGGTGATCTCCGAGCCTTTGCTGCCTTCACCCGCAGGTACGGAACGTTTGCGCACCACCATCTTCTCCTCGCCGAACTCATCGACGATATCGATCCATTGTGAATCAACGAAGGTCAGAGCGCTCGAACTGTAGCCTTGCGGGATCGCGAGGAAGCTGCCGCGGTTCAGATCGTACATATAGATGCTGTTGATGACTGGCGTATTGCGGATTAAGGTTGTAAACAGATCATAGATTCGCGTGATGTTGTCGTAGTTGTTCTGAACCTCGCCCTTGAAAAATTCATACACGTTGGGGTGCAGCGAGATCTGCACCGCCAACATATTGCTCTCCCGGATATACTCATCGATATAATCCATGCCAATCTGCAACATCTGGTACTGCGGCTCACTTAATTCTTCCTGCAGCACATTCTTGGAGATGGAATAAGAAGTGATGCCAACGCCCAATATGATGAAAAATACCGACAACGTCAGGAACAGCACCAGGCGGGCCTGCGTGTTCTGGAACGTATACCTCAGAAGTCTCTTCATCTGCTCGATCATCTCATGATTGCCACCTTTCACACGCTTAGCTACCATTATACGCGAAGCAGTGTGACAAAGGGACGGGAGTTTTGGCACCACCCCCGTTCTTTGTTCAAGTGTACGCCGACAGGATCGCTTGGTGATGGAGCCAAAGCGATCCTGTCATGGTCAAACGATGATTCTCAGATGACTGAAATTGGCAGCGATTACTTATTGGTCATCTTGGCGTACCATTCTTGAACGCGTTTCGTCACTTCTGCACCGCCAGATGCATACCAACGTTCAACGAATTCATCGAATTTCTCGATCGGCCATTCACCGATGACGATCTTCGTCAGATATTCTTGGAACATCTTATGCGATTGGATATCCGGGAATCCGGTGTAAACGGTGCTTGGCAATCCGTCGCCTGCGATTCTGCGGGCATCCGCTGTCGAAACTTCGAAGATATCCTTCACCATCTGTTGCATCTCTTCCGGGAAGGTTTGCTCGATCCGCAGATCCATATCTTCCTGAGTCGTCAGATTTCTCATGCCGAGTGCCAGCGGTCGATTGTCTTCAGGCGGCAGCGGTACTTTCTTGCCGTCCACGACTTCGTGGTGCATGCCTTCGATCCCGAAGCGTCCGAACTCGAAGTATTCCGGATTATAGAAGAAGTCCAGCAGCTTAAGCGCATACGGCGCCTTGTCTTCGGAAGATTTCGGAATGATCCATTCGGGCTCACCCATGCTCTTCTGCGTGATGTATCCTTCGAACCCTTCCGCCTTCGGCAACGGCATGCCGATCACGTATGCATCCGGCGCTGTTTGCAGCATGGCCGTGTAGCGATCCCGCAGGTTAGCCGGCAAGTGGTACCAGCTGCCTACCAGGTTGTTGTTGATCTTCGCTGTCCACACATCGCCCTTGTTCAAGAACGTTTCATTGTCAAGCAGCTTCTCTTCATAGAGCTCACGGATGAATTCGATCGCAGCCCGCATATTCTTCGTGATACCTGCATACTGGATCTCGCCTTCATAGATATCCCATTCCGGAACACCTTCCCACATCGCGACACCGAACATCGCGAACAAGTGGTCCATCCACTTGCCTGCCTCTCTGCCCGTCGTCGGAAGTTCATCCGCCTTGCCATTTCCATTCGGGTCTTGATCGCGGAAGGCGCGCAGCATTTCTTTGTATTCTTCCGTCGTTGTTGGCAGGTCCATGTTCACCGCTTCCAGCCAATCCTTGCGGAGAAGCGCCGCTCTCTCTGGGATCAGATAGACCTTCGGGATGTAGTAGATCTTGCCGTCATCCGAAGCGGAGCGAACCACGTCCCAAGCTTCTTGCGGGATGCTCTCCCATACATGCGGAGCATATTGCGGCAGCAGATCGTCAAGCGCAACCGCCCCGCCTTGCTGGATCAAAGTTTGCTCGACCCCGCCGATCGGTCTGAGAATATCCGGCACATCATCCGATGCCAGCATCAGATTGATGAATTCGGATGCTTCGGAGCCTGGGGGTACGGTCACCAGATCATAGATAACTCCTGTTTCTTGCGCCACATACTGCACATGAGGGTTGTCCCGATCCGGGATCGTGCCGACTCCCATATGACTCTTGAACACTCTGATCGTCACATAATCTTCTTGTTTGTCTCCCCCGTTGGTGCTAGAGCCTGTGTTTGTGCTCTGATTGTTCTGCTGTTGCGACCCGTTGTTGCTGCTGTTTCCGCACCCTGCGATCAACAGCACCAGTGCGAGCAGCATCAACGTTACCGCTTTCAGATTGCGCTTTAACATGATGTGTTCCTCCTTCGATAAGTAGTCATATTATATCAAACCGCGCAAGTGCGGATTGATAACGATGAATAAGAACTTTATGGTATCTGCCTATTCCTTCAGCGAGCCCAGCATGGACCCTTTGACGAAGTATTTCTGCAGATACGGATAGACGAGCAGGATCGGAACCGTCGCGAAGATGATGGTCGCGGCCTTCAAGGTCGTCGTGTTAAAGTCATAGTCGCCCAGGAACAGGTTCACCTGAGCCAGCTCTTCCGGAGATGTCAGATAAGCTCTGAGCTTCATCTGCAGCGGCCACAGCTCCTGGTTGCGCAGGAAGAGCACGGCCCGCTGGAAGATGTTCCAATAACCAACCGCGTAGAACAACCCGATGGTGGCCAGAACCGGCTTCGACAACGGCAGGTAGATCTGGAACAGCACCCGGAATTCATTGCAACCGTCGATCTTCGCGCTGTCATCGAGCTCCTTAGGCAACCCTTGGAAGAAGGTCCTGATGATGATCATGTTGTAGGTGCTGATCGCGCCGGGAATGATGAGTGACCATAGCGAGTTCATCATTCCCAGTTCCCGTACCGTCAGGAAGAACGGGATGAGCGGCGCATTGAAGATCATCGTGATGACGATGAACAGCATCACTTGTTTGCGTATGAGAAACTCCTGACGCGACAGCGGATAAGCAGTAAGCACGGACAGGATCATGCTGAAGAACGTGCCGACGACGGTGACATAGATGGTGACGCCGAAGGATTGCCACAAGCCGCTGTTTTGCAGGATATGCTCCCAAGTACCAAGGGTAAATCCCACCGGCCACAAGAATACTTCCTTCGAATCCGCCGCAACCGGCGAGCTGAAGGACACTGCCAGCAGGTGCAGGAATGGGAAGATCATCGTGCTGGCAGCCAATGTGAGAATGATGTAGTTGAACGTTTGGAACCATTTCTCTGATGCGGATATTCTCATCTCACCACAGCCCCTCCCCTGTTTTGTTCGCCAGTCGGTTAAAGATCCACAGCAGGACGAAGCCGATCACAGACTGGAAGATGCCGATCGCTGTCGTGACGCTGAACTGCCCCTGCAGGATGCCGGCACGATAGACATACGTCTCGATGATATCCCCGACGGAATAAGTCATCGGCGTCAGCAAGTTATAGATCTGTTCGAAGCCGAGCTCGAGGAAGTTGCCGATATTGAGCAAGAACAACACCAGGATCGTCGGGAAGATGCCCGGCAGGGTGATATAGAGCGTCTGCTTCCAGCGGTTCGCCCCGTCCATCACCGCCGCCTCGTATAGGCTTGGATTGATCCCCGCGATCGCTGCGAGATAGACGATCGTGCCCCAACCGATCTCCTTCCAGATGCCGGAGAGGATGACGATCCCCCGGAAGTACCGCTCCTGCTGCATGTACAGGATCGGCTCGAAGCCCATCCAACTGCGAATCGTATTCACGACGCCTTGTGAGGACAGCACCTCGAAGACGATCCCGCCCACGATGACCCAAGAGAGGAAATGCGGCAGGTAGAACAAACTCTGCAAGGTGCGCTTCGCGAACATCAACCGGACTTCATTAAACAGCAGCGCCAGAATAATCGGAGCCGGGAATTGGAAGATCAGCTTGTAGGTCGCGATGATCGCCGTGTTCCGCAGCACGTTATAGAAATCTTGATACATGAAAATGTACTTGAAGTTATCAAACCACACCCAAGGGCTGTTCATGATCCCTTTCAAGATCTGATAGTTCTGAAAGGCGATCACGCTTCCCGCCAGGGGAATGTATTTGAAGATGATGTAGAAGATGATCCCGGGAAGTATCATCAGGTAGAGCATCCAATGACGTTTTATATTTCTGATCAATGGATTTATGGTTTGCAAACTCCCCGCCTCCCTTTCCATAGAATGTGCAGTGCTATGTCCACTTGGCAGCGCTTGCGTATCATCTGGTGCCTCATGCGCTTGCCTCTGTTTGCCCGTGCACCTGCTGTGCTCTAATCCTACCTGCGGTCGCAGTTCCTGTACAATCATGCGATATTGCACCGAATGAGCAGATCTTTCATCCGCCGGAAACCCTTGATACGCAAGGTTTCTCGCCGATCTAACAGATGCTCCTGCAGCTCGGCTGTGGAGGATCGGTTCATCGATTGTAAGATCAGTTAGGCGGGTTGGATCGTCTTCGGACGTCCCCCAGGCCGTCCTGACGCCCACCAACCGTTCTGACGCCCACCGACCGTCCTGACGCCCACCGACCGTCCTGTCGCCCACCGACCGTCCACGTCCACCAACCGTTCTGACACCCACCGACCGTCCTGTCGCCCACCGACCGTCCTGACACCACCGACCGTCCTGACACCCACGACCGTTCTGACGCCCACCGATCGTTCTGACGCCCACCGATCGTTCTGACGCCCACCGACCGTTCTGACGCCCATCGACCGTTCTGACGCCCACCG
>Ga0310829_1001174_pt1 | contig 15664 bp, 11 predicted proteins | sample WT_ome_4_FD_202244 | JGI IMG/M metagenome (GOLD analysis project Ga0310829, IMG submission 202244) | Sorghum-adapted microbial communities enriched on wild type (WT) sorghum from Joint BioEnergy Institute, Emeryville, California, United... ... | reverse complement strand
CGTGTACAATCAGGTTTCTGACATGCTGATGAACAACGCCGAACGGCATATCCAGCAGACCGCCGTGCAAGCCATGGGCAAGCTGGAAGTGCTGCTCGATCAGGTGAGGATGATCACGACTCAGACGGTAACCCATGCTGTCGTTCAGGACTACTTCAGGCAGGAGCTGGATGGCGTAAGGCTCACCTTCGATGAACGGCAGTTGCTGCAGCAAGAGGTGCGCAATATCGAGGCATATACGAAGGGCATTCGCTCGATCGAGCTGTATACCAGCGATTATCGAAGATTAACGCCGTTAACCGATGACCCCCTGCATGAGCGAGTTCCGGAGGAATGGTTGCAGCAGGTGGATGCTGCGAGGGGCGGTCTCGTCTGGCTGGGCGCAGATCCCAGGAATCCGGACATGATGATCGCGATGCGGCAAGTTCGACTGATGGATTGGTCCTATGTACAGAGCGGCTATATCCTGGTGCAGATCGAACGAAGATACTTTGATCTGACGGATCGCAGCGGAGAGGATGACGGCAATCGTCAGACGAAAGAGTATATGGCGCTGTTGGATGAGCAAGGAGAGGTGATCACGGCTGATTTCCCGGCGGGGCTGGATATCAGCCGAGAACTGAAGGATCAGGATGAGATCGCCATCGATGGTGAGCCTTATCTGGCTGTCAGGCAACACTCTCCAGCCACTCATTGGAGCGTCGTGATCCTGACGCCGGTTTCGTTCACGACGGAAGGGTTGTCCGTGCTGCGGACGGTAGTGGTGGTGTCCGTTGTTGTAGGCGGTGCGATCTTCCTGATCGTGGCCTACATCCTGTCCGGGATGCTGAGCCGCCCGATCCTGGATCTGATCAAAGCGATGCGCAACGTGCGGTTCGGCTCGCTTAGACCGATCACCGTTCAATCGCGAATGATGGAGATTAACGAGCTTAACTATACCTATAATGCGATGGTGCGGTCCTTGAACGAGTTGAATGAGATCGTGTACCAGAAGGAACTCATTCGCAGCCGGACTGAACTCAAGGCTCTGCAGGCGCAGATCAATCCGCATTTTCTGTTCAATACGCTGGAAGCGTTTTATTGGGCGCTGGAGGAGAAAGGCGAAGAAGAGTTGGCACACATCGTGGTGGCGATGTCCGGCTTGTTCCGCTACGTCATCAGCCGCGAGGATGAAGACGTATGGGTAACCGTCGGCGATGAACTCGATCATGCCGAGCGATACTTGACGATCATGGGCATGCGGCTCATGGATCGGCTGCAGTGGCGCATCGAGGCTGCGGAATATACCCGCTCGGTTCGCATCCCGAAGCTGCTCATCCAGCCGCTCGTTGAGAATGCGGTCATGCACGGAGTCGAGCAGCGCATCGAGCCGGGGACGGTGGTGGTTCGAGCGACGCTGGATGAGAGCGGAGATTACACGAGGATCGAAGTGAGCGATGACGGTCCGGGGATGGATGAACAGACACTCCGCCGCCTTAGAGATTTGAAGGATAGCGGTCCTCCACCTTCCGGCAAGGGAACTGGACTTGGAATGGCCAATGTGGAGCAACGGCTGCGACTGTATTACAAGAACCAGACCGAAGGCCTGAAGATACACAGCCGTCCGGGCCAAGGCACTTGTGTCTCATTTCTCATACCAAATCAGGGGAGTGGGTAATGGTGAAAACGATATTGATCGTGGATGACGAACCTCGCACCAGAGAAGGCGTTCGCAAAGTACTCACGGCTTGGTCTGCGGGTCAGCATCAGATCTTGACGGCAGCGAATGGAGTCGAAGCACTCTCCATGCTGGAGGAGCATGAGGTGCATGTGCTGATCACGGACATTCGCATGCCGCAGATTAGCGGCCTCGAGCTGATCGAGACTGTGGTGAGCCGCCCGCGTGCTCCTGTCATCATCTTGATCTCCGGATATGCCGAATTCGAATATGCCCAGAAAGCGCTGAAGGCTGGCGCAATCGAGTATCTGCTCAAGCCGCTTGAGAAGGGGAAGCTGATCCAGGCCGTGGAGCTCGCACTAGAGAGGGAAGCGGAGCGCACGCGCATCAGCAGGATGAGCAAGCTCGTCGACAACAAGCTGATGGAAACGGTCGAGCAGGAGGGGACGTACAGTCCGGTCGTACAAGATACGATCCGCTACGTTGACGTGCATCTGAAGGAACCGCTGCAGCTGAGGGATATCGCGGATCACCTGCACGTCAATGCCAGCTACTTAAGCGTGTTGTTCAAGGAACAGATGGGGATGACCTTCACCGAATACCTGACGAGAAGGCGGATCCAACGGGCCAAGGAACTGCTTACGAATACGCGGATGACCATCGCGGAGATCGCGGAAGCGGCAGGTTATCAGACAGACAAATATTTCGTGAAGGTATTCCGCTCTGTGGAAGGAATGAGTCCAGGACATTACCGCAAGTCCATGGTTGATCCGGATCCGCTGATCATCCGTGATTCGGATGATCGCTGAACCTTCGCGTATGCAAGACTCCGTCAAACCATCGAGACATGTTCCAGCACACTGATGATCCTATATACAGAAGGGAAGTAATGTCATGCACCGGAAGCGGAGGGTTCTGTTGCTGCTCTGCATACTCATACTGATCACCGCTGGCTGTAAGGGTGGCAATGAGATGAACAGCGAGGACGGCGGGAGCGGGCAGGTGACGATTCGCTTCTTGCATCTGTGGCCAGAGGCGATATCACCCGGACAACATCGCGTGGTTGGTCAGATCGTGGAAGAATACGAAGAGCTGAATCCCCAAGTGTCGATCGTAACAGAGGATCTGGAGAATGAGCAATACAAGAACAAGCTGAAGATCCTGTCCGCCACCAACGAACTTCCGGACGTTGGTCTGACTTGGGCAGCCGGGTTCCTCATGCCTTACGTCAAGGGCCAGCTATTCGCACCGTTGGATGATCTGCTTATGAATGGAGAGTTCGCCGACTCGTTCATCCCGGGCACAACGGAAGCTTTCGCCATCGATGGCCATACGTACGCGCTGCCGCTCGAGTTCAACGTCGCTCCGATCTATTATAACAAGGAGATCTTCCGCCAGTTCAGCCTCGAGGTGCCGACGACCTTCGATGAGTTGAAGCATGTGGCGGCCGTGCTCGCTGAGCAGAACTTCACGCCGATCGCGCTAGGCAACAAGGATCGCTGGACAGGCTCGCTCTGGTACATGTATCTGGCGGATCGGTATGCTGGGCAAGCAGCTCTGACGAATGCTTTGGAAGGCCGAACCTCCTTTCATACGGAGGATCTGCTGAAGGCTGCTGAGGAAGTCCAAGCGCTTGTCGACAGCCAGGCGTTCGTCCGGGGCTTCAACGGCTTATCCAACGAGGAGGCGAGGGCGGACTTCCTCAGCGGCAGAGCTGCCATGTATTTGATGGGTTCCTGGGTGGTGCCGGATTTTACGACGAATAAAGAAATCCCTGCAGAATTTCGCGAGAATGTAGGCTTCTTCAAATTTCCCTCCGTAACGGGCGGCAAAGGCTATATCGATGACTGGATTGGCGGCCCAGGAGTAGGGTTGTTCGTCGCGGATAACTCGCTTGTGAAGGAGGAAGCGAAGCGGTTCGTCCAATATTTCGTCGAGCGATGGGGCGAGCTGGCCGTCACGGAAGCGGGCGTGATCCCGGCTACGAAGGTGGATACGTCGTCATTTCACCTGCCTGAGCTCTATCTGGAGTTATTTAACGAGGTGAACCAAGCGAGGAGCTTCACCTTGTTCGCCGATGTGCAGATGGATGCAAGGGTTGCGGAGGTGCACCTCAATCAGATTCAGGCGCTGTTCGCCAAGGCAGTGACACCGGAGGAATTCTCGCGAATCCATGATGAAGTGCTCCTGGACAAGATGGGCCGATAAATGCAGACAAATATATGAAAATGATGTAGGTTGTGGGATAGAATCGTGTTACAATGAATAAGCCTGTACTAGGGTGATTCTGCGGTAATAAAGGAGCTATGGATACCGGAATGGAATTTATCGAGTTGCTGAAGGCAGTTATCCTTGGATTCGTAGAAGGCTTGACGGAATTTGCGCCAGTCTCATCGACCGGGCATATGATCCTGGTGGATGATATGTGGCTGAGGTCGGTGGAGTTCCTCGGACAGTACCCGGCCAATACGTTCAAGATCTGCATCCAGCTTGGATCGATTCTGGCTGTGGTGGTCGTGTTCTGGCGACGTTTCTTCGATCTGCTCGGGATGGGGCATCTGCTGAAGAATGGAGCAGGAATCGATCACTCCGGCGGTCATCTGAAGCTGACGCATGTCATCGTCGGATTGTTGCCGGCCGGCGTGCTTGGCGTGTTGTTCGAGGATTATATCGACGAGCATCTGTTCACGACCGAGACCGTGCTCGTAGGACTCTTGGCTGGTGCGGTGCTAATGATCGCCGCCGACCTGTTCCGGCCGAAGGAGCCTAAGATCGTGACCGTGGATCAGATCACGTACAAGCAAGCCTTGGCCGTTGGGCTCATCCAATGCCTGTCTCTGTGGCCCGGCTTTTCCCGCTCAGGCTCGACGATCTCCGGCGGCGTGCTGCTCGGCATGAACCACCGTACGGCATCGGACTTCACATTCATCATGGCGGTGCCTATCATGGCAGGTGCAAGCCTCCTCTCGCTCGTGAAGAACTGGGAATACTTCACGATGGACGCCTTGCCTTTCTTCATCGTCGGTTTCATCAGCGCATTCATCTTCGCTCTGTTGTCGATTCGCTTCTTCCTGAAGTTGATCAACCGCATCAAGCTCATCCCGTTCGCCATCTATCGTATCGTGCTCGTCATTGTTATCTACATCCTCTATGTATATTGATGGAACCGCTGGGGCGGCAGAGGACAAGGGTCCTGTGCCGCTTTTGATTTTACTGGGAAGTGAGCTATTGACATATGAGGTCAGAAGGAGTAGATTAGCCATGTTAGTCAATTACTAAATTACTAATTTACTAAGTTACTAATCATCAATAAGGAGGAACAGATGAACATGAAAATCCCAACAACGCTTAAACATAAACCGGTCTTCGTCTCGGAGAATTATGAGAATGTGGATGGCAGATACGCTTACCGTACGGATGCGAAGGGGTTATCCCTTGGACTCGCGCAGTGGAATGATCGCGGCAAGGTCGAAATCTCGGCCAAGGTGTGGCGGCATACCGGTGATAAGTGGTCCCGCCAGTCAGAGGAACTGCCATTGCATCGCGTGCTGGATCTGGCGATCCTCGTGTGCAAGACGACGTTGTACTTCCAGGATGCTTACCGTTATGAGAAGTTGTACGACCCGGATCATCCCGTCATCGACCGGATCGGCTTGCAAGGTGATGCGATGACGGTTGCCGTATGCACGGATAACGAGCGGATCGATGAGGATATCAAGTTGTTCCAACAGGTGCTTAATGAAGATGGCGAGCTGCTCGGCGAGCGGCTGCGCACGTTGTCTCGCATCTTGGAAGAGATGGGATACTGATCACCTGAAGTCAACGATTCAGTTGGCGATATTGCTGTGGAGTACAGCCGGTGATGCGGCGGAAGAGCGTATGGAAGAACTTCATGTCCGCATATCCGACCTGCGCGGCGATCTGCTGGACCGTCAGCGTGGTATGGATGAGCAGGTGACAGCTTCGCTGGATGCGCATGTGCTGCAGATATTTGTTGAAGGGTTGACCGGTGACGGTTTTGAATATGCGTTGAAAATGGCTGGTACTCATGTAGAAGGTATCGGCCATTTTCTGCAGCGTTAACGGTTCATGCATATGAAGGTTCATGTGGGACAGAATGTCGCCGATCTTCTCTTGCTGCAGGATGAAGGTGTCCTGGACTTGCCCGGAAGCATCGGATGCCCGCATCACACGGTCCAGCAAGATGAGGATCTGCACGAGATAGGCTCTAAGCATGCTGTGGTAGTTGCTGGAACGCTGTTGATACTCGATATAGGCAGCTCGGAACAGCTCCTGGAAGCGGTGATGCTTATCCTGAAACTGATACCAATGGCGTTCTGTAGGTTCTTGGTCGGCCAATCGGCTGAACAGCGGATTGGGCGGCAGCCAGTCCAGGATCTCCTGCAGCACTTCCGCTTTGAAGATGCAGTTGCATATGATGAGCGGTTCGCTCGTCTGCGGCGAAGCCGGTCTGAACACATGCGATGTGCCGATCGGCAGCAGGAACAGATCCCCTTTGCGCACGGGGATCGTCTCGTCTTCGATGTGCTGATAGCCGCTGCCTTCCTCGACGAGGCACAGCTCGATAAAATCATGCTGATGAAACTTCACGCGGAACGACTCTGTCTCCCGATTGAGGAACATCGGGAAGTCCGGCTCGAAGAACTGTTCTCCCCTTAACAGTTGAACCATCCTCATCGCCTCCTCTTGCGCTGTTGTCAGGTGCAGCTTCTGATCTCTCCTGGAGCTGGTTGGGCAGCAGTGACCACACCCCTATGTGATCAGAATAGCCCATATAATCTACACGATCAACCTATAAATGCGCAATCATTCCTCGTTATACTGAATGCAAAAGGCTGTGTGAATGAACAGGACAGGCAAACGTCCATCCACTTGAACACAGCCATTCACGTACAGCTATGGAGGGGTGGTCATGGGAATACGAGTACATCATCTGAAGGTGGAAGGTCGCGTTAATCCGTTGGGGCTTGGAACGCAGAGACCGCGGCTGAGCTGGATCATCGTCTCGGACGAACCTTCCCAGGAGCAGACGGCTTATCAGGTGCAGGTGGCGAGCACAACGGAGCGACTGGGCTCAGACCGTCCGGATATCTGGGACAGCGGTGTTGTCCCGTCGAGAGAATCGGTTCTTGTTCCGTATGGAGGTCCGAGCCTGGCGTCCAATACGACCTATCACTGGAGAGTAAGGGTGCAGGATCGGCAAGGCCGCTTCTCGGATTGGAGTGAATCGGCATGCTGGTCGATGGGTCTGCTGACGAGCGATGAGTGGCAAGGGCAGTGGATCGGCAGGGAACTGGAAGCAGGAGAAGTGTTGCCAGCGCCCACTTATCTTCGCAAGGAATTTCATCTGGATCGGCCTGTACGCCGCGCCTATGTCTATGCGACCGCTCTGGGCGTATATGAGCTGAGGCTGAACGGAGATCGCGTCGGGGACGGGAGATTCGCGCCTGGCTGGACGGATTATGCGAAGCGTGTCCAATATCAAACCTATGAGGTGACGCATCTGTTGAAGAAGGGAGACAATGCCTTCGGCACCATCTTGGGAACTGGCTGGTATGCCGGACACGTGGGCATGATGGGACGCCACATATACGGTACGATCCCGCGCTTCCTCATGCAGCTCATGTTGGAGTTTGAGGACGGCACTGAGCAGATCATCACCACCGATGATACATGGACGATGTCGACAGGACCGCTCATCTATTCGGATATCATCAAGGGAGAACGATACGACGCCCGGTTGGAGGAGCCGGGTTGGGATAGGCCGGGATTCGCAAGCATCGCTTGGCAACCCGTCACATGCTACCCGCCTTGTCAAGGCATCCTGACCGCTCAGGAGGACGAACCGATCCGCGTGATGGAGATGCTTCATCCGGTGAAGATGTGGCGCACAGAGCGAGGTACGTTCATCTTCGATCTCGGTCAGAACATTGCCGGTTGGGTGCGCATCAGGCTGCGCGGCGAAGCCGGACAGACCGTGATGATCGAGCATGCGGAGATGCTGGACGCGGATGGCACGCTGTATACGGCCAATCTGCGGAAGGCGGTGCAGAAGGATATCTACATCCTGCGTGGCAGCGGCAAGGATGAGGTATACGAGCCGAGATTCACCTATCATGGTTTCCGATATGTGGAGGTTGAAGGAGCGGACGATCTGGACGAGCATAGTCTCGTCGGCTGTGCCGCCTATTCGGCCATGGCGCCTGCCGGGTTGATCGAGACATCGGATGAGCGGGTGAATCGCCTGTATCACAACATCGTCTGGGGGCAGAAAGGCAACTTCTTCAGCGTACCGACCGATTGTCCGCAACGCGATGAGCGGCTCGGTTGGACGGGGGATGCTCAGGTGTTCGCGCGGACTGCTTCCTACAACATGAACGTCGCTGCCTTCTTCCGCAAATATATGATTGACATCACCGATGCCCAGCGGGAGGACGGGGCGTTCCCGGACACTGCGCCGGATGCGGGTTGGTCGGAATTCAAGAAGATCTCCAGCGCCAAGTGGTTCGCACCGGACAACGCCGGCTGGGGCGATGCGGGGGTGATCATTCCTTGGACGATGTATCTGATGTACGGCGACCGCCGCATCCTCGAAGACCATTATGAGGCGATGAAGCGCTGGGTCGAATACTTGAAACGGAACAGCGACGGATGGATCCGCCCGGATTATGCCAACCATGCGGACTGGCTGTCGATCGGCGAAGAGACGCCGAAGGATGTGCTGGCGACGCAATATTTCGCCTATTCGGTCAGCCTGCTGGCGCGGATCGCTGAAGCGCTGGGACGGATGGATGATGCAGCGACATACCGCCAGTTGTTCGAAGCGATCAATGCGGCGTTTGTGGACCGCTATGTGTCAGAGGATGGCACGATCACCGGCGATACGCAGACAGTGTACGTGCTGGCGCTGTCCTTCCGCATGTTGCCTCAGCATCTGGCAGAGAAGGCGGTTCATAAGCTGCTCAAGCGGATCGAGGCGAACAACTGGCATCTGTCGACCGGCTTCCTCGGCGTCAGCTGCCTGCTGCCGGTCCTGTCCGATCATGGCCATCACGATCTGGCATGCCGCCTCTTGCTTACGGACACCTTCCCGTCATGGCTCTATTCCGTGAAGCATGGTGCCACGACGATCTGGGAGCGCTGGGACGGATGGACGGAGGAGCGCGGCTTCCAGACGCCGTCGATGAATTCCTTCAACCACTATTCGCTTGGTTCGGTCGGTGAGTGGATGTACCGATACCTGGCTGGGATCGAGCCTGATCCGGCAAGTCCAGGCTTCCGCCGCATCCGCATAGCACCGCGTCCGTGTCCTGGTCTGCCCGAGGTGAGGGGCAGTTATCACAGCGAGTATGGCCTGATCTCGACGCATCTTCGCTGCGATGAAGGGCGGCGTGAGCTCACTCTGCAGGTGGCGATCCCGGTCAACACGACCGCGATCGTCTCGCTGCCGGGTGAGGCGCGGGAAGTCAGCGGTGATGCGGCGGCAGTCGGCCTCACGCCAGGCGAGCGTACCTATGAGATCGGCTCGGGCACCTATGGGTTTGTGTGTAAGCTGGGTTAAGCTTGCTTCCAGAAGTTGATGAGAACGGTTGAGGGCTTCGCTGAGTGCGGGCCCTCGGGTTGTATCGAAACGACGCTTGCGTCAATCTGAGTCAATCTGAGTCAATCTGCTTCAATCGCCTGGCGAATCGATGGATGTGGAAACTTAAGCAGGTTAGTGAAACGCAGCGATATCGATGAGAGGAGTGTTGACCATGGATGTGATCCAACGTTATGAAGCGAACTTGCGGGAGTATATCGCGGCGAAGGTGGATACGGTGCTGAAGAAGCCGGCGCATTACTTGCAGCATCCGTTCGTTGATCCGGGCTCGATCTATGACGGGAACCTGTGGGACTGGGACTCGTTCTGGGCGGTGTATGCGCTGTTGAACATGGCGGATGAAGAGAACGGGGAGCGCTATCTGACCCATGCGCGGGGCAATGTGTACAATTTCCTCGATTATCAGATGGAGGACGGTTATATCCCGATGATGATCGAGAAGTCTGACCTGCCGGAGCCGTATCTGATCGGCAAGCGCCGGGAAGGGCATATCATGAATATGCACAAGCCGTTCCTCTGCCAGCAGATCGCCATCATCAGCGGATACAGCGGCGATTACAACTGGATCGAGCCTCATCTGGACAAGTTGGAGAAGTATTTCTCCTGCTACGATGCATGCTATTATCATGAGAACAGCCAATTGTACGTGTGGGCGGATGACGTCATGATCGGCATGGACAATGATCCTGCGACGTTCGGCAGACCGCGCTTCTCCACAGCCAATATCTATCTGAACAGCTTCATGGTCAGCGAGCTGAATGCCATGGCGCTTATCTTGAAGAAGCTTGGACGGCCGAATCACCGGGTGTACGAAGCGAAGGCGCGACAGCTGGTCGAAGCCGTGCAGGCTGAATGCTGGGACAAGCGGGATAAGTTCTTCTATTCGGTAGATGTGGACATCCGCACTCGCGCGTATGATTGGTTCCACAAGGGCTTAGGCGTCTTCTGGAAGACGCTGCCGATCAAGGTGCGCGTATGGTCCGGTTTCATCCCTCTGTGGGCGGGCATCGCTGACCAGAGCCAGGCAGCCTTCCTCGCGCGCATACATGCGCAGGATGCGAATACGTTCTGCAGCGATTACGGGATCATGACGCTCGCCAAGGACGAGAAGATGTTCAATGTATCCGCGACGAACAATCCGTCCAACTGGCTCGGTCCGATCTGGATCGTCGCGAACTACGTCGTCTTCCGCGGGCTCATGAATTACGGGTATATGAAGGAAGCAAGCGAGTTGTGCAGCCGTACGGTAGAGCTGCTTGGTCGGGATCTGGAGCGCACAGGTACGCTGCATGAATATTATGATCCAACGACTGGCGAACCTGTGATGAACGGAGGATTCCTGAACTGGAACATGCTCGTGCTGAATATGATCGATGAGGTGAAGGGCAAGCCGCCGATCAGCGACTTCCTGCGGTAAATGGCGTTCAAGCGGGATGTTAGCTGCTCAAGCGGGTTGCCGCTCTGTGCATCGCAGGTATGCCGATCACCGGCTACAACCGTTTCCAATATAGCCATAACGAAAGCGGTGCGGGATCATCATCCCGCACCGCTTCGTATGAGATCAGCCGAGTCCAGAACAGCTCTGCAGGAATTGCGGCTGATGATGCGCGTATCGATGAGTGTCTTCATGCTGATCGGATCGTTATTCTCGATGATGCCGATCAAGGTCTTCACCGCCACTTCCGCGATCCGTTCCTTCTCGACATGCACGGTGGTCAGTTCCGGCATGATCACCATCGACTCCTGGATATTGTCGAAGCCGATGATCGAGATATCATCCGGTACGCGAATACCTAGCTCATGCAGCGATTTGATCACGCTGATCGCGATATAGTCACATTCGCAGAACAGAGCGGTTGGCAGGTCAGAACGCTGACGGACTGCATTGATGAATTCCTCTTGAACGGTAATGTCGGTTGGAGCAGCCGTGAAGATGTCTTCGTCACGCAGTGTCAGATAAGCTTCCTCCAGCGCTCGCAAGAAGCCTCGCTGACGCTCGTTGAAGTTGTAGATGCGGCTCGTCGACTGAACATAACCGATCCGCTTATGCCCTAGCTCTATCAGATGTCGCGCTGCCTGATAGGCGCCCATGAAGTTGTTCATCAGGATGAAGTTCGCGTTGAGCGTCTCATAGCACGTATCGATCACCACGAGCTTCTGTTGTTTCGCTGAGATCAAGCGAATGAGGTCTTCGGGAAGATTGGTGCCGAGCAGGATGATGCCGTCCGTTTCATGGTCGGATTCCAATTGTGCCAGTCCCGATTCGAGTTCATTGATTGGTACCGTGGAGTATAGGAGCGAGTATCCGTTGGTCCGGGTGTGCTTCTCAAGATAATGAATCAGTTCCATAAAGAACGGCAGTTGGTTGAACTGTTCGTGAACGATGCCGGAATTGGTGCAGGCGACGAACCGAAGCGTATGATTGACAGTTGTTGACGGTAACGATTGCAGCTTGTTCGTACGTGGAATATATCCATGCTCCTTGGCGATCTTCAGGATCTTATTGCGAGTATCTTCGCTGATACCGGGCTTTCCGTTGATTGCCAGCGACACGGCGGACTTGGATACGTTCGCCAGTCTAGCAATGTCTTCGATTTTCATCTGATGTCCACTCCCCCTACTGAAAAACCGCTGCAAGTATACTAAACATAAACTCATATAAAAACAGCTTACTATATCCTTACAATTAGTTCAAGACATATTGTGGATTATTACTAAACAATTTTAGTTATTTTAATAAAAAATTATCTAAAAATTCGTTGACAACGCCCATAATTGAGGAATAGAATAGAGTTGCATCGTTGAAAACGATTGCAAATTTGTAAACACCGCTCAACAAATCCCGTGAAATTTAGTTGGAGTATTCTAAACTAGTTGAGTGGAGACTATTAGAGGAGGGTAACAAAGGGATGAACAGACAAAGGAAGTTTTGGCTGGTGGCGGTTGCACTTCCTGACGGCATGTGGAGGCGGCAGCAACACAAGCAACACGAGCGGCAGCAACACAAGCAACACGAGCAGCGACTCTGGCAGCAATTCGCAATCGGGTGGCTCTAATCAATCGCAGGAGCCGGAGAAGGTAGAGCTTCGCATGATGTGGTGGGGCTCCCAGACGCGGCATGAGAATACGCTTAAAGTCATCGACCTGTTCCAACAGAAGTATCCTCACATCACGATCAGTCCGGAATATCTCGGCGCGGACGGATACTGGGACAAGCTGAATACGCTGGTGGCTGGCGGCAACGCTCCAGATCTGATCCAGCTTGGCAACAACTATGTCGACTATGTAAACCGCGGAGCGATCATGGACATTACGGATCTCGTCGGCGATGTGATCGATCTGAGCAACTTCGATGAGTCGATCGCAAACACCGGTTTTGTGAATGGTAAACAATACGGCATCAACCTCGGATCCAACTCGCTCGGCATCCTGTACAACAAAACGCTGATCGAGAGCGTAGGCATGGAGCTGCCGAAGGAAGGCTGGACCTGGGAAGAGATGGAGGAGTACAGCAAGCAGCTCGTGGAGAAGCTTGGCCCTGGCAAATATGCATTTGCCGACCAATCCGGCTTCACGCACTATGTTGGCCACTTCGTCAGACAGAAGGGCAAGGCGCTGTACACGGGAGACGCCATCGGGTTCGATGAACAAGATGCCGCTGAATGGTTCGCGATGTGGGAACGTTTCCGTGAGCAAGGCTTGATCCCAACAGCGGAACTGACGGCTTCCTATACGGAAACATCGCCGGATAACTCCTTGTTGATCGAAGGCAAGGTTGCGATGGTCGTCATCTGGTCGAACCAGATCACGGGCTTCCAGAACGCAACGCAAGACATGCTTGACATGGTACCGCTGCCGCAAGGCGGAGAGCATCTCGGCATGTGGGTGCAACCGAGCCAATTCCTGTCGATCAATGCGAAGTCAGCGCATCCGCAAGAAGCGGCGATGTTCATCAGCTTCTTCGTCAACGATCCGGAAGCGACAGCGATCCTCGGCAGTGACCGCGGCATCCCAGGTTCGGCAGTCGTACGTGAAGCGCTCAAGGTTGGTGCAGATGAAGTGACGATGAGGATGTACGACTACTTCAGCACTGCTGTGAATTACACCCGTGAAATGGACATCGAGATGCCGAACATCAACGAATGGGATCAAGCGCTGAAGAACGCATCGCAGCTCGTGGCTTTCAAGGCTGGTTCGATCGAGCAAGCAGCCAAGGAAACCGTAGATGCAGCCAAATATGCGATCAGTCACTAATTTAATATGAAAATGGGAGGGACCGCACATGAGCAGCACACAGCTTGAGTTAGCCCGCAAGAAGGGCTTCTGAAGAAGAAATGCGGTCCCGTACCTTTTCCTCTTGCCCTGGTTTCTGGGGCTGTTCGCTTTGACGCTGGGACCGATGATCAGCTCGCTTTATTTGTCCTTTACCCAATACGATCTGGTAAGCTCGCCGAAATGGGCTGGTTTGGCCAACTACATCAAGATGTTTACGAACGATCCGCGCTACATTCAATCGTTGAAGGTGACACTCACGTATGTATTCGTATCTGTCCCGCTGAAGCTAATCTTCGCACTGTTCGTCGCCATTTTGATGAATCAGGGGATTCGCGCACTGGGAATCTACAGAACGGTTTATTACATTCCTACCCTGCTCGGGGGAAGTGTGGCGATTGCCGTCATGTGGCGGAAGATGTTCGGAACAGGCGGTGCTTTTAACCAGTTTCTGTATAACGTCTTTGGCTATCAGGCTCCGGATTGGGTGGCCAACCCGAAGTATGCTCTATACTCGATTATCCTGCTAACCGTGTGGCAATTTGGTTCCTCGATGATCATCTTCCTCGCCGGTCTCAAGCAGATTCCGCAGGAATACTATGAGGCTGCGCAGGTGGATGGAGCCGGCAGGATGCGTCGATTCTTTAACGTCACCTTGCCGATGCTGTCACCGGTTATCTTCTTTAACTTGATCATCCAGCTGATCAATGCGTTCCAGGCATTTACCCAGGCATTCATCATAAGCGGAGGAAAAGGCGGGCCGCTCGACTCTACCTTATTCTATACCTTGTATCTATACCAGAAAGGCTTCACGTTCTTTGAGATGGGCTATGCATCGGCGATGGCATGGATCTTGGTCATCCTGATCGCCATCATCACAGCAGTGTTCTTCGGAACTTCGAAATATTGGGTGCATTATGCGGATGGGGGGAAATAAGAATGAATGCGATGCCCAAACTCCAGCGCGGAATCATTCATCTGTTCATCATCGGTATGGGGCTGATCATGCTGTATCCCATCCTATGGCTGATCTCCAGCTCCTTTAAACCGAGTTATCTCATCTTCACCGATCTTAGTCTGTGGCCGAAAGAAGTGACAGTCGACAACTACGTAAACGGCTGGGCTGGCATTGCCAACATGAGCTTTGGGAAGTTCATCGGCAATTCTTTGTTTCTGGCGTTCATGTGCGTGCTGGGCAATATTGTCGCTTGTTCGCTGGCTGCATTTGCTTTTGGCCGTTTGGATTTTTCGTTCAAGAAGATTTTGTTCGCCCTGATGATGATGACCATTATGCTTCCGTATCATGTCACGATCATTCCACAGTACATCCTGTTCCGCAATTTCGGTTGGATCGATACGTATGCGCCGATGTTTATCCCGAAGCTACTGGCAACCGATGCGTTCTTTATCTTCCTGATGGTGCAGTTCATTCGCGGCCTGCCGCGTGATCTGGATGAGTCGGCGACGATCGACGGCTGCGGTCCGTTCCAGATCTTCTTCCGGATCATCATGCCGCTGGCGTTCCCAGCCTTGATCACCACAGCGATCTTTACGTTTATCTGGACATGGGATGATTTCTTGAGTCAATTGTTGTATCTGAATTCGCCGGCCCAATATACCGTACCACTCGGCCTTCGACTGTTCCTGGATTCCTCCGGTGAGTCCAACTGGGGACCGATGCTGGCGATGTCTGTGGTCTCGCTTGTACCAAGCTTGATTATTTTCTTCTCATTGCAACGCTACTTTGTTGAGGGAATCTCTACAACAGGGATCAAAGGATAATGTGAGGTGCTTAATGGATGACAACAACCGAACGCTGGGGACAGTTTGAGCTGGTGCTGCAAGGTCCTGCTGACGGTAACCCATATATGGATTACGAGATCGGTGCCACATTCACCCATGCTGGCCGCAGCTTGAAGGTGAGAGGCTTCTACGATGGAGACGGCACGTATCGCGTGCGTTTCATGCCGGATGTGGAAGGTGTGTGGACCTATGAGACGTTCAGCAATGCGTCTGAACTAAGCGGAGTGCGCGGTGAATTCACCTGCATTGCGCCGCAAGCGGACAACCATGGACCGGTTCGAGTCAGAGGCAACAGCCACTTCGCTTATGAA
>Ga0310829_1001150_pt1 | contig 15902 bp, 18 predicted proteins | sample WT_ome_4_FD_202244 | JGI IMG/M metagenome (GOLD analysis project Ga0310829, IMG submission 202244) | Sorghum-adapted microbial communities enriched on wild type (WT) sorghum from Joint BioEnergy Institute, Emeryville, California, United... ... | reverse complement strand
ACCTCGCCGTATTCCAGCGTGTCCGACGCGATCGGCGCTTCCTTCGGCCCGACCTGGATGCCGAGCTTCTCGTCGACGCCGCCGTTGATCGCGTAGAGCAGCGCCTTCGCCAGGTTCGCCCGGGCGCCGAAGAATTGCATCTGCTTGCCGACGCGCATCGCCGAGACGCAGCAGGCGATGGCGTAGTCGTCGCCGTAGATCGGGCGCATCAGGTCGTCGTTCTCATACTGCACCGAGCTCGTCTCGATCGACACTTTCGCGCAGAAGTTCTTGAACGCCCGCGGCAGCCGCGCCGACCAGAGCACGGTCAGGTTCGGTTCGGGCGCGGGGCCGAGGTTGTACAAGGTGTGCAGGATGCGGAAGCTGTTCTTCGTAACCAAAGTGCGGCCGTCTTCCGCCATGCCGCCGACCGATTCGGTCACCCAGGTCGGGTCGCCGCTGAACAGCTCGTTGTACTCCGGCGTGCGGAGGAACTTCACGATCCGCAGTTTCATGACAAAATGGTCCGTCAGCTCCTGCGCCTCGCGCTCGGTCAGCGTCCCTTCGGCAAAGTCGCGCTCGAAGTAGATGTCGAGGAACGTCGAGACGCGGCCGAGGCTCATCGCGGCGCCGTTCTGCTCCTTGATCGCGCCGAGGTAGGCGAAGTACAGCCATTGCACCGCTTCGCGGGCGTTCGACGCGGGCCGCGCGATGTCGAAACCGTAGGACAGCGCCATCCGCTTCAGCTCCTCGAGCGCGCGGATCTGCTCCGCGTGTTCCTCGCGGGCGCGGATGACCTCTTCGTTCATCGGCCCCCGCTCCATCGTCCGCAGGTCGGCTTTCTTCGCTTCGATCAGGCGGTCGACGCCGTAGAGCGGCACGCGCCGGTAGTCGCCGATGATGCGGCCGCGGCCGTAGGCGTCCGGCAGGCCGGTGATGATGCCCGCCTTGCGCGCCGCGCGCATCTCGGGCGTATAGACGTCGAAAACGCCCTGGTTGTGCGTCTTGCGGATGTCCGTGAACAGCTTGACGATCTCCTGCGGCAGTTCGTATCCGTAGGCCTTGCAGGCATCCTGCACCATGCGGATGCCGCCGAACGGCAGGATGGCGCGGCGGAACGGAGCGTCTGTCTGCACGCCGACGATTTGCTCGAGCTCCCGGTCGAGGTAGCCCGGTCCGTGCGAGGTGATGGCGGACGGGGTGTTCACGTCGACGTCCCATACGCCGCCGCGTTCCCGCTCTTCCCGGGAGAGCCGGCTGACGATCGCCCACAGCCGGGTCGTCGCTTCGGTCGGTCCCGCGAGAAACCGGTCGTCTCCCTCGTAGGGTGTCACGTTTCGCAGAATGAAGTCGCGCACGTCGATGTTATCCGTCCACCGGCCGGATTGAAAACCGCGCCAGCAGTCCGGTACGCCGTCGGTTCGGGGTTGCTTGACAGCAGTGGTCATGACCCGCTCCCTCCTTGTAACGCTTCGCGCAGGAGCCGCGGATAGCGGCGCGCTGCTTTCATCCGCAATGCTACCAACCTTTGGACGAAAAGTATGTGAAATAAATCACAAATCGCGGTATTGAAGGTCCTGCCTCAAATGCTGCAGATCTCCTTCGGGCACGCCGGACATTCGGGGCAGCCGGCCATCTGCTTCAGCCTTGCGAGCTGCAGCACGCGCAGCTTGCCGCCGGGCGCCATGTCGATGACGCCTTCGTTCTTCAGCGTGTTCAGCATCCGGTTGATGCTCTCGCGCGTCGTGCCGACCAGCTCGGCCAGCTCCGTGTTCGTCAGCTTCAGGCGGATGAGGATGCCGTCCGGCTGCGCGACGCCGAAGCTGTTCGTCAGGCGGATCAGCGTCGAGGCGAGTGCGCCCGGCTTGCCGAGCATGATGAGATCGCACAGCTTCGACTCGCTCCTGCGGCGCATCATGCTCATCCACATCGCGAACCGGAACGCGAGATCGCCGTCCTTGCCGAGCAAAAGTTCCAGTTCCGGCAGCGGAATGATGCCCGCTTCGACATCGTCCATCGCCTGGCCGCTGTTGCGGTGGTTCGGGTCCCAGGCGTCGAAGTCGACGAGGAAATCGCCCGGCTTCAGAATCGACAGCAACAGGTCGCGGCCGTCGTCCGTCGTGCGGCGCAGCTTCACATGGCCCTTGCGGATATAATAGACCGCTTCGGCGGGGTCGCCCTCCCAGAACAGATAGGCGCCCGTTTCGTAGCGGCGGATGTGCATGACCGATTCCAACGCCTTGAGCTGGCGTTCGGTGAACGGGCTTTCGCCCTGCTCCCGCCGGCAGACGGCTAGCGGCGCGAATCCAGCCGGGGCGGTCATCTGTCTCGTCGGCATGGCGGTTCGCCTCCTTGCATCTCCTGCTCATCTCAAGCATACATGGTCCGCGGGGCGAAGGTAATCGGGGAATCGACGGAGTTTTCGGCGGGAAGAAACCGGATTTGGATGATGATGAAAATCACAGACTTTGGCCGCAAAATCGCGTATTCTGACCGTATCGGCGCAGCCTGGGGCGGACATCCCGGGAGCGGACTCAGGGAATTCCCCGACTGCGGCCCGCATTTTACGGAGAACGGATGCGGAGAGCATCATGATTTCCGCTCAAAATCGGACCGGCATGCGGCAGGAAGGTGGGAGGATGATGGAGAGCGCCAAGGAAGCGATTTTGCGCGAAGTGAAAAAGCTGCGCCGCGAGACGGAGAGCGACTTCGCCGGTCTCGGGCTGCTCGATCCGGCCAGCCGGCGCGTGACGTGGCGGGTCGTGGTCGGCAGCGTCAGCAGCCGGACGCCGAACATGACGCAGCGACCGAGCGTCGGGCTGCTCGGCCTGGCGATCCGCTCCGGCACGCCGGTCTGCTTCGACCCGAGCCGTCCCGGCGCGGAGCGGGCGCGGATCGAAGACCCGATCCTGCTCGCCGAAGGTCTGGCCGCCGCCGTGTTCCTGCCGGTCAGGACGGGCTCCGACTTCTCCGGCGTCCTGCTGCTCGGCAGGCGGCTGACGAAAGATTTCACCGATGCGGAGATCGGCCGCGCGGTCCGCGGCATCAAGGCGCTCGGCGCGCGGGAAGATTGGTGGCGGGAACTGTCGATGGAGGCGGCAACATGGCCGAAAAGGTAGCGGTCGTTGCGGCCTTTTTGTCCGTTCTGCTACAATTCGGGTAACAGGCCGCGGAAGACGGAGGAATCGGACATGGTGAAGCTGCTCCTGTGCGACGATCATGCGGTGGTCCGTTCGGGATTGCGCATGCTGCTCGACGGCAGGCACGGCATCGAGGTGGTCGGCGAGGCGTCGGAGGGCGGCGAGGCGATCCGGATGGCGCTGGAGACGAGGCCCGATGTCGTCCTGATGGACGTCAGCATGCCGCACGGCATGGACGGCCTGGCCGCGACCGCGGAGCTCAAGCAGCGGCTGCCGGAGACGAACATTCTCATTCTGACGATGCATGACGACGACGAGTATCTGTTCCGGGCCATCCAGGTCGGCGCGTCGGGCTATATCCTGAAGAACGCGCCCCACGAAGAGCTGGTGTCCGCCATCCGGTCGGTGGCGGCCGGCGACGCCTATCTGTACCCGACGGCGACGAAGCGGCTGATGAGCGAGTATTTGAGCCGGCTGAAGGCGGGCGCCGAGCCGCCGGACGCCTACGACACGCTGTCGGAGCGGGAGAAGGAGATTCTCGGCTGGATCGCGCGGGGCTATTCGAACAAGGAGATCGCGGACAACCTGATCATCAGCGTCAAGACGGTCGAGACGCACAAGGCGAATCTGATGGAGAAGCTGGGGCTCAAGACGCGGCCCGAGCTGATCAAATTCGCGCTGAAGAAAGGATTGTTGAACTTTGAGTAAACCGGCCGACGCGAGATTGGGCAGGCACGAGGCGGAAATCACCGCGCGCCTGCTGCGCGAGATCGACGCGCACATCGCGGACGAGGACGTGCGCAGGCAGCTCAAGACGGCGCTCAAGCAGCTCGCGGACGTGAAGTTCGCGCTTGACGAATCGTCGATCGTGGCGATCACGGACGCCAGGGGCATCATCCAGTACGTGAACGACAAGTTCGTCGAAATTTCGAAATACAGCCGCGAGGAGCTGCTCGGCCAGGATCACCGGATCGTCAATTCCGGCTATCACGACAAGGCGTTCATGCGGGATCTGTGGCGGACGATTTCGCGGGGAGAGGTCTGGCGCGGCGAAATCCGCAACCGGGCGAAGGACGGCACCTACTATTGGGTCAACACGACGATCGTGCCGTTCCTGGACGAAAACGGGCGCCCGTACCAGTACCTGTCGATCCGCAACGAAGTGACGAAGCTGAAGCAGGTGGAGCAGGAGCTGAAGACGATGATGACCCGCGTCATCGAGGTGCAGGAGGAAGAGCGCAAGCGGATCTCGCGCGAGCTGCACGACGGGGTCGGCCAAAGCCTGTTCTCGCTCCTCATCCGCATCGACAGGCTGCTGGACGACCATCCGGAGCTGGCCGAGCTGCGCGGCCTGCGCCGGGACGTGGCGGACGTGATGGAGGACATCCGCAGCATGGCCCGGGAGCTTCGGCCGTCGGTGCTGGACGATCTCGGCGTCGGCCCGGCCGTCCGCACCTATGTCGAGAATTATTCGGCGCACTACGGCATCGACGTAAGGCTCGCGATCGAGCTGCGCGGCAGGCTGGACATCGCGGCGGAGACGACGATCTACCGCGTCGTGCAGGAAGCGCTTACGAACATCGCGAAATACGCCGATGTCGACGCGTGCGAAGTGTCGATCACGGAGACGGAGGAAGCGGTCGAGACGGTTGTGCGCGACGAAGGCGCGGGCTTCGATCCGTCCGTCCGCAAGACCGGCGTCGGCCTGTTCTCGATGGAGGAGCGGGCGCGCGCCGTCGGCGGGTCGCTCGCGGTCCGGTCTGCCCCGGACAAGGGGACCGAGGTGCGGCTCATCGTGCCGAAGGAGCCGGCGGCCGCGCGGTGACGGGCGGACTCCGGAACTTGCCCGAGCCGCATGCCGGACCCGCAGCGGTCCCGGAACCGCGTTCCCGACTTGCGGCGGGCCGAGCCGCGTCCCGGGCCGCAGCGGTCCCGATCCGCGCTCCCCGACGGCAAAACGGCCTTCCCGGCTCGCCTTGCGGCAAGCGGGAAGGCCGTGTTCATCCGGGCGTCTGCGGACGGATTCAGACGGAGCGGATGCGGGCGTCCGGAGCGGCGGCGGGGGCGCCGGCCAGGCCCGTGAAGGCGCGCAGCATCCAGGCGTGCTTCTCCAGGCTGGTCCGGATGCCGGTCAAGAGATCGGCGGTCGACGCGTCGCCTTCCCGCTCCGCCGCGCGGATGCCTTCGTTCAGCTCGGCGGCGATCGTCCGGAAGTCGTCCGCGATCGCGAGCGCCATCGCGTCCGCGTCTTCCGTGCCGGAAGCTTCCTTGACGGTCGAAAGCTTCAGGTAGTCCGCCATGCGCGACACCGGCCGGCCGCCAAGCGCGAGCAGCCGTTCGGCCAGCTCGTCGACATATCCGGCCGCTTCGTTGTACAATTCCTCGAACCTGGCGTGCAGCGTGTAGAATGAAGCGCCCTTCACATACCAATGATAATGGTGAAGTTTGACGTGGAGCACGCTGAAATTGGCGATCTGGCGGTTAAGAATGTCAGGAATGGACGCCATGTCGGATATCCTCCTTCGCAGTTCATTGAGAATCGTGCGCAGCATGCCGCGGCTTCGTTCCCGCGTTAGGTTGCGCGTATCCGGCGAGATTATGCCGTTTGCGGAGCGGACAATATTAAATTTATTATTAAATTAAAGTCATTATAAATAAGGTGCGGCCGGTTTGTCAAATGCGGATCGGATTTCCGACCGAAATCATCAGAAACCGGAAGCTTTCGGGAGCATTCGCGGGCAGGATGCCGGTGTCGGCTCATTATTGACCGTGGCGGCGCATTTTCGTACAATAGTGAAACACAAACGCTTGCAATGCCGGGTTTTGTCCGTATGGTGCGTTTATGGGGTTGCGGTTTGCCGACGGTATTTTCATGAAGGAGGAGGAGATCGGGAATGTATGCCATCAAGGACTCGGAGTACATGTTCGTCTTCACGGGTCCGGACGGATCGGGACGGAAGACCGTCGCGGACGCGGTTGCGCAGACGCTCCACATCCGCAAGGTGCCCGGGTACGCCACCCGCAAGCCGCGCCCGGGCGAAGTCGACGGCGTCGATTATCACTTCATTTCGCGGGCGCTGTATGACCAGCTCGAAGAAGACGGCGAATTCCTCGAGAGCATCGAGCTGAGGGGCAACAAGTACGGGATTCGCGACAAGGATGTCGCCCGGGCGTTCGAGAAGAGCGGATCGGTCTACCTGATTCTGAACCGTGAAGGCGCGGACATTCTGAAGGAAAAGTACGGCGATCACTGCATCCGGCTGTTCATCTATGCGGACCGCCGCACGGTCGAGGAACGGCAGCGCGCGCTCGGTTTGCCGGAGGACGTCATCCAGGAGCATCTGAGCCGCTACGAGTACGACATGGCCTATCAATCGCAATGCGAGCATGCGTTCGAGAACTACGATCTCGCGCACACGGTATTCGATATTACGAATACGCTCGAGAAGTATCTGAACAGGGGACTCGTGGACAAAGACTGACCGTTCCCGACGCCAAAATGAAGACCGCCGTCCGCTGCGCCAGCGGTTCGGCGGTCTTGTCTCATGACGGAATGTTTCAGAAGGTTTGTTGCGGCTGCGGGATGAAGCTTCCCGCGCCCGTTGCCGTGTAGGACAGGCCGGCCGCCGGGACGGCGCCTGTCACGGCGCTCTCCAGTTGACGGCAGATGGCCGAAGCCTGATAAAGCTGGTCCAGCGCCGTCTGATGGCCTTGCAGCGCGGTCTGGATGATCTGGACCGCCTGGCGCTCCCGCTGCGCAAGCTGTTCGAGCGTGGCGACGTTCTGCTGCTCCTGCTGCAGCATTTGCTGGTATTTCCGGGTCGATTGCTGCGTCTGCTGGATCAGTTGCGAGAGCAGTTGCTCGCAGTGCCGGAGCTGCTGGGCGGCGTTCGGGGCGTACGTCTGGTTCATCTCGATTCCTCCTGGTCATCATAAATCGGAGACGGGCGCCGGGATGTGGGGGTCCTTGCAAGCCGCTCCGCGATTAGGATGGCGGACGGGAGGCATTTTATGCACCACGGGAGCTTGACGGACAGAGAGGCGCGGACAACGTGGCGGAATGGCGAAGCGCGATCCGGCCATCGGCGGATGAGGCAGCGGGCGAGGCATCGGCCGGCCCGGCCTCAGCCCGCGATGATCTTGACCATGAAGGTGCGGGTCCGGGGGCCGTCGAATTCGCAGAAATAGATGCCCTGCCACCGGCCGAGCAAGAGTTGTCCGCCGGAGACGATCACGGTCTGCGAGGCGCCGGCGGTGATCGTCTTCAGATGCGAGGCGGTATTGCCTTCGATGTGGCGGTAGCCCGGATGCTGCCAGGGATACACTTCATTGAACCGGAGCAGCACGTCGTGCCGGACGTCGGGGTCGGCGTTCTCCTGGATCGTGATGCCGGCCGTCGTATGGGGCGAATAGATGACGGCGATGCCGTCCGCGACGCCGGAACGCCGGACCGCGGCCTTGACCTGCCTGGTGATGTCGATCATTTCGTCGCGTCTTGACGTGTGGAGCGTCTCAGTCGTGAGCATCGGCATTCGTCTCCTTCTTTTGGTAACGGGTCAGCCCCATTGTGCATGGGGGAGCGGCCGGTTGTCAATGCGGGACAAGCCGTGGAAGCCCGGCGGCAGCCGGCGGAAGCCGGATATCGATATGGAAAGGGGAATCCGCATTTGACCAGAACCCGCATCCGCAAAGCGGTGCTTCCGGCAGGAGGACTCGGCACGCGGTTCCTGCCGGCGACGAAAGCGCAGCCGAAGGAAATGCTGCCGCTGATTGACAAGCCGGCGATCCAGTACATTGTCGAAGAAGCGGTGAAATCCGGCATCGAGAGCATCATGGTCGTCACGGGCCGGAACAAGCGCGCGATCGAGGACCATTTTGACAAATCGGTCGAGCTCGAGATGGCGCTGGAAGCGAAGGGCGACAGGGAAATGCTGGAGATCGTCCGCGGCATTTCGAATCTGGCGGAGATCTACTACATTCGGCAAAAGGAACCGCTCGGGCTCGGGCACGCCGTCCTCAGCGCGCGGCATTTCGTCGAGAACGAGCCGTTCGCGGTGCTGCTCGGCGACGACATCCTCGTCTCGGACCCGCCGTGCCTCCGGTCGATGATCGACGTGTACGAGCAGACCGGCTCGTCCGTCGTCGCCGTCATGCAAGTGCCGTGGGAAGAAACCGAGAAATACGGGATTGCCGATTTCGACGCCGGATCGGGCGATCACCGCATCCGCGGCCTGGTCGAGAAGCCCCCGCGCGGCGAGGCGCCGTCCAACTGGGCGGTCGTCGGGCGGTATGTGTTCACGCCGGACATCTTCCGCTATCTGGAGAAAGCCGCGCCCGGACGCGGGGGCGAGATCCAGCTCACCGACAGCATGCAGCAGCTGAACGCGGAATCGCCGATGATCGCCTATCCGTTCCGCGGACGGCGGTACGATATCGGCGACAAGTTCGGCTTCGTGCAGGCGACCGTCGATCTGGCGCTGGACCGGCCGGATCTGGCGGAGCGCGTCAGGACGTATTTGCGGCAGCGGCTGGGAACGGAATAAACCGGCTATGTGCGCGGCCGGCGGGCGATTGCCCGGAACGCGGCCGATTGGGCCGCCGGCAACCGCCCCCCTCGCGCGGCATCAGAAGAACCGGCTCAATTCGAGCGAGATGAAGCTGCCGGGCTGAACCGGCGTGTTCAGGAATCCGGGCGGAATGACGCGGCCGTTCAGCCGGACGATCGTCCGGATGTTGCTGCCGGGACCGGTATAGAGGCCGCCGACCGACACGATCTGGCCGCCCAGGCCGAACTGCACCGCTCCCGTCGAGGCGAGCGCCTGGCGCACCGTCAGCCCGAAGCGGTGCGGGATGTTGAAGGACCGCGTCAGCCACGGGAATTGCCGGCCGCCGTTGATGAATACCGTGACGAACCGCTGTCCGGGGAACGGCGGGAACGGTCCGGGTCCCGGTCCGGGAAATGGCGGGAACGGGCCAGGACCGGGTCCGGGGCCGGGCCCGGGGAAAGGCGGAAACGGACCAGGGCCGGGGCCGGGACCGGGGCCGGGGAAAGGCGGAAACGGACCAGGTCCGGGGCCGGGCCCGGGGAGAGGCGGAAACGGTCCGGGACCAAAACCGGGCCCCGGGCCGAAACCCGGGCCGAGTCCCTGTCCGGGCGCCTGCCCGGGCCCTTGCTGCCCCGGAGCCGGAGGAGCCGGGAAGGCGCGCAGCGAACCGCAGCCGCATCCGGCGCTTGCTTTCGGGTTGGCGTGCTGTACTTCCATTTCTTGATTGCTCCTTCGCGTAAGATTGGGCTTCCGGGATATCGTATGCGGCACATGCCCATCCGGTGTATGGCGCCGCTGCGCATCAGTCGGCGGTTTCTCCGCCCGCGCCGCCGGGCCGTCTCGGGTGCGGCGCGGGCGCGGCACTTGCGCGTCACGGCGGATGGTGTACAATGGAAGAAGCTGAGCGATTGACGGGCGGCAGTCGGAATGCCGCCGTTGTCATTACAGGGGGGAACGCACGCATATGGGCGGCACACTGGATCTGCTCCTGAAGGAGCGCATCGTGGCGATTGTGCGCGGACTGGAAGGCGAAGCGGCGGACCGGGCCGCCGAAGCGCTGATCGAAGGCGGCATCCGGCTGGTGGAAGTGACGATGAATACGCCCGGCGCGCTGAAGACGATCGCCGGATGGAGGGAGAAGTTCGAAGGCCGGGCGGCGATCGGCGCGGGCACCGTGCTCGACCTGCGGATGGCGAAGGAAGCGGTCGCGGCAGGCGCGACGTACTTGATCTCGCCGAATCTGGACGAATCGGTGATCGCCTTCGGCGCGGAGCGGGGCCTCTCCGTCTGGCCCGGGGTCATGACGCCGACCGAGATCGTGCGCGCGTGGAAGGCGGGGGCCGAGGCGGTGAAGGTGTTCCCGATGGCGTCGCTGGGTGTGGAATATTTGAAGGAAATCCGCGCGCCGTTGGATCATATCCCGATGATCGCGACGGGCGGCGTTGATCTGACGACGATCCGGTCGTATTTCGAGGCGGGCGCGGCCGCGGTCGGAATGGGGAGCAAGCTGCTGAACAAGGAATGGATCGAGGCGGGCAATTTCGAGCGGCTTACGGACAATGCCCGCCGCTACGTCGAGATCGTCCGGTCGCTGGCGCAAGCGGGCGCTTGAACAAGCGGACGAACGCGAAGGGGGAGACGGGAGCCATGTTCGGCTGGCTAATCGGTGCGGCGGCCGCCATCGCGGCGGCGGGAGGCGGCGCCTGGATGCTCGGCGTAAAGACGCAGCAGCCGAAGCGGCGGCCGATCGAAGAGCTGCCGCGGGCGCCGTATGAGGCGGTCCGGTTCGAGAGCGAAGGCGTGCCGATGGCGGGCTGGCTGATCCGGCCGGAAGCGGCCGGGCCGGATGCCGCCGGGCCGCTTCCGCTCGTCGTCATCGCGCACGGCTGGGGCTCGAACCGGTCGCGCGTGCTGCGCTACGCGCATCCGCTCATCGAAGCCGGGTACACCGTCTTCATGTATGACGCGCGCTGCCACGGCGAGAGCGGCTCGGTCAAGGCGCCGACCGGGCTCATGTTCACGGCCGACCTGAAAGCGGCCGTCGCGACGGCGGCGCGGCTGCCCGGCGTCGACGCGTCGCGGATCGCGGTGCTCGGTCATTCGATGGGCGGGCTCGGCGCCCTGCTCGCCTTCTCCGACGGGCTGCCGGTGCGCGCCGTCGTCACGGACAACGCGCCGCTCACCATCGAGACGATTCTCAGATCCGAGCTGAAGCGGCGCCGCCTGCCGGTGTTTCCGCTCGCCCCGATCATGATTCGCGTCTGGCTGCTGCGCGCGGGCATCCCGTACAGGGAAGTGCGGGCGATCGACATGCCCGGCTGGCTCGCGGCCAACGCCGAAGCGGTCCTAAGCGGCGGCGGCAAGCCGGTACTCATGATCCATTCCATCGGCGATCCGGTCATACCGCCGGAAGAGCTGCGCCGCGTCACCGACCGGGCTCCGGTCGAGCACCGGTTCGTCGACGCGCAGGGGCACAGCAGCTCGGAGCGGGACCCTGCCTTCTGGGAGACCGTGTTGCCTTTCCTGGAGCGTCATCTGGACGGGAGCGGGCGCTCGCGGCGGGACGTCGGGTGACATCACGTTTTTGACTGATCATGCAAAAGGGGAACTGACATGGCAGAGAATGCCGCAGCCGTCGAGAACAAGAAGAAGCCGCTGACGCCGAACCGGGCCTGGATGTACGTCGTGTTCGGCGGCCTGCTCGAGATCGTCTGGGCGTCCGGCTTCAAGTACGAGCAGGTTCCGCCGCTCGTCGTCATCGTCGCGCTGATCATCAGCTTCGACCTGATTATCCGCGCCACGAGCGTGCTGCCGGTCGGCACCGTGTACGCGGTATTCGCGGCGATCGGTACCATCGGCACGACGGCGGTTGAAGCCGTCGTCTCGGGCGGCATCGGCCCGCTGAAAGTCGTTGTCATCCTGCTGCTGCTCTTGTGCATCATCGGGCTGAAACTGACGGGCGACAGGGGGTAGACGCGCATGGGCTGGTATTTTCTCATTGCGGCCGGGCTCCTGGAAGTCGTCGGCATCATCGGCATCAAGCGGGTGGCGCAGAAGAACAACCTGGTCAACAACGTCATCCTGATCGGCGGGTTCGTCGTCAGCTTCCAGCTTCTGCTGCAGGCGCTCGAGACGATCCCGCTGTCGACAGCCTACGCCGTCTGGACCGGCATCGGCACGGTCGGCGGCGCGATCGTCGGGATGCTGCTCTACCGCGAATCGAAATCGCCGCTGCGCCTGCTGTGCATATTGGGCATCGTGCTGTGCGTCGCGGCGCTCAAGCTGATCGACGGCTGACGCCCGATCCTCCGAAGGCAAAAAAAGAGGCCCGCGGACGATCCGGTTCCACCGCCGCGGGCAAAAGGAAAGGGTATATGAAAATGGGGGGTTATGCTTACATGTTACCTGCCCAATATGAACGTAATCTGAAAGGAATATTACAATTTCATTACAAATTTCGATCCGGCCGGCCGGAATGGCGGAAGTTTCCGCGGTTTCGGCATCGCCGGGGGAATCTGCGAAATCGAGGCTGATGCGACAGCCCGTGATGCGGGATGTTTCCCGGATGCAGCTGCCCGGACGGGCGGCGCATCTTTTTTTTTTGGGAACGGCTGGGAGCGGCGTTTCGTTTGTATGCGGATATTGTTGTTTGTTGATGATTGCGCGCGTTTGTCATTATACTGGAGAAAAAGGGTGCGTCCGCGGCGGAAGGTTGATGTTCTCGTTCAGGGGGGAGTTTGCATGTTCGCGGCACAGCGGAGGGAATGGCTGCTCAGGCGGCTGGCGCAGAACCGGCAGATCATCGTGAATGAAGCGGCGAAGGAGCTGAACGTCTCGGAAGGGACGATCCGCACCGACCTCCGGCTGCTGGAGGAGGAAGGGATGCTCGAGCGCACGCACGGCGGCGCGGTGCCGGTCCGGGCGGGCCATCAGCCGCCGGCGCGCGCGATGCCGTCGCGCGGGGAGCTGAACCGGCAGGAGAAGCGGGCGATCGGCCGGCGGGCGGCGGAGATGGTGCGGAGCGGCCAGTGCATTCTGCTGGACGCCAGCTCGACGGTGTTCGAGCTCGCGCGCTGCCTGTCGGAGTACGACTACCTGACGGTCGTGACGAACGGGTTGGCCGCCGCCGAGGAGGTCGGGCGCAATCCGCGCAACAACGTCATCCTGATCGGCGGCATTCTCCGGCCCGGCTCCCGCACGGTGGAGGGCACGCTCGGGCGCGGGCTGCTGCAGGAGGTGCACGCCGACCTGTTCTTCACGTCGTCCGAAGGGTTCACGGTCGAGACCGGCATGACCGATTTCAGCCCGAACGAGGCGGAACTGAAGAAGCTGATGGCGGCGAACGCGTCGCAGGTCGTCGCGCTGCTCGACCATACGAAGCTCGGCCGGCGGTCGATCGTCACGTCCATCCAGGCGAAGGACATCCGGACGCTGATCACCGACGCGGGGGCCGATCCGGCCTGGCTGAAGACGCTCGGGAAGATTCGGGTGGTCGTGGCGGACGTTCCGGCCGGCGAAAAATAAAAGCCTGACGCGGCGAAATACGAGAATAGCGAAAGAAAACGACGACATACGGAGGCAAACGACAATACGAACGAAAACGCCGCCGTCCGCATTCAATCGTTGACTTTCCGGCGCGGCGGGACGGACAATGGAAGTCGAGAACAACGCGGAATGGAGGGGCGGTGACGCATGGCGGACGGATGGTCGCCGGACGGGTTCATCCTGGATCTGGACGGCACGGTAAATACGGGCCGACGCCCGATCGAAGGCGCGGCGGAGGCGATCGCTTATCTGCGGTCGCGCGGGAAACGGATCGTGTTTCTGAGTAACCGGGGCAACATCTCGCGGCGGATGTGCCGCGAAAGGCTGGAAGCGATCGGCATTGCGTGCGAGGCGGAGGACATCATCCTGACCTCGTCGGTCGTCGCCCGGTATCTGGCGGAACATGAGCCGGACGCGCGCGTCTGGGTGCTCGGCGAGCAGGGCCTCCGGGACGAGCTGGCTTTGCACGGCGTCCGGTTCGCCGCGCGGCCGCAGGAAGCGGACCGGCTCGTCGTGACGCTGCACGAGACGCTCACCTACGCGGAGCTGAACGACGCGTTCCGCGCGGTCAGGGCCGGCGCCCGCATCATCGCGACGAACGAAGACCGGACGTTTCCCGGCGAAGACGGGGAAGCGATCGACGTCGGCGCGGTGCTCGCGGCGCTCGAGCATGCGACCGGGACGAAGGCGGACACGGTCGTGGGGAAACCGTCATCGATGATGGCGGGTGCCGCGCTGGACCGGCTCGGCCTGCCGCCGGAGCGGTGTGTGGTGGTGGGCGACAGTCTGCGGTCGGACATCGCGCTGGGGCGGCGCGCGGGAATCCGGACGGCGCTCGTGCTGACCGGTTCGGCGACGCGGGAGGCGGCGATGGCGCTGGATCCGGCCGAGCGGCCGGACTGGATTCTCGATTCGCTGGCGGACATCCGCAAGCTGCTGGAGGAGATGGAACGATGAACGGTGCATCGGATGTGTTCGGGGGAGCCAAGGCCGCCGGGCTGCCGGACCCGATCCGGCTTGAGCGGGGCGCCTCTGACGAGGCGGCGCTGTACCTGCTGGGCGCCGGCCTGAAGCGCGCGCTCTTCGTCGCGGACGAGACGACGGCGCGGGTAATCGGCGGCCGGCTGGCGGACGCTTACGGCGCGGCGGGCGGCGCGGCCCGCCTCGAGATCATCAAGCCGAACGCGACCGGCGACGTCGTCGCCGACGAGGCTTCGGTGCTGCAGGCGATCATCGCGGCGCAGCACCACGGCGCGGACGCGCTCGTCGCGGCGGGGAGCGGCACGATCCACGACATCGTCCGCTATGCCGCGTACACGCTCGGCCTGCCGTTCGTGTCGGTGCCGACGGCGCCGTCGGTCGACGGCTTCACGTCGAAGGGCGCGCCGCTTATTCTGCGCGGCGAGAAGATCACGCTGCCGGCGGCCGCGCCGGCCGCCGTGTTCGCCGACCTTGACGTGCTGCGCGCGGCGCCGCAGCCGCTCATCGCGGCCGGATTCGGCGACATGCTCGGCAAGTACACGTCGCTGTTCGACTGGGTCCATGGCCGCGAGACGGCGGGCGAGCCGTACGATGACGGGATCGCCGCGCTGACGCGGGGCGCGCTCGAGCGGTGCGTGTCCCATGCCGAAGCGATCGGCAGGGGCGCGGAGGAAGGCGTGCGCGCCCTGATGCAGTCGCTCATCGAATCCGGCATCGCCCTGCTGCGGTTCGGGCAGTCGCATCCCGCATCCGGCGCGGAGCACCACATCTCCCACTACTGGGAGATGAACTTCCTCCGCACCGGCCGCCGGCAGGTGCTGCACGGCGCGAAGGTGGGCGTCGCCTGCGCGGAGGTCGCGGACCTGTACAAGCGGTATGCGGGCGAAGGCCGGCCGCTGCCCGACGCGTGCCGCCGCATGCTGGCGGAGCTGCCGGACGGCACGGAGCTGCGCCGGCTGCTGCGCGTCGCCGGCGGGCCCGCCGATCCGGCCGAGCTCGGAATCGAGCCGGAGCTGCGCGACGAAGCGCTGCGCCTGGCGCACGGGGTGCGCCCGAACCGGCACACGCTGCTCCGCGCGATCAACGGCGGGTAATCCATAAAAAAACGACAGCCGGTCAGGAACATTTCCTGCCGGCTGTCGTGCTGACGAACAAGTTGGACTCTGCGGGGCGGATCGAAACTTTTTGTAACTTGTCCACGCGCGTTGGCGGTGTTTATTTTTTGAAGAACCCCTTGAATTGTGCAGAGAATTCTGCCATTATTTATTTCAATGTATCTTGTTATGCACAGTACCGTTTAATATCGCAATGTTGAACACTTGGGGGTGTCCGTTTTGAGCATATTGGACCAGGTGAACCATCCATGAACGTCCAGTTCAAGAAGGGCGTGCTGGAATTGTTGGTCCTCAGCCTGATCGCCCGGCAAGACCGCTACGGCTATGAACTGGTGGAGGAGATATCCAGGAGCATCGAGATCGCCGAAGGCACGATCTACCCGCTGCTCCGCAGGCTCACGAAGGACGGTCTCTGCACCACCTATCTGGTGGAATCCATGGAAGGCCCGCCGCGCAAATATTACCGGCTGACGCCGGCCGGCCATGAGGTTCAGCAGCGGCTGCTCCGGGAATGGGAGCAGTTCGTCGAAGGCGTGCAGCATGTGGTGAAGGGGGAGTAGACGATGACCAAGGCGGGATATCTCGCGGAACTTGAG
>Ga0310829_1001140_pt1 | contig 16046 bp, 8 predicted proteins | sample WT_ome_4_FD_202244 | JGI IMG/M metagenome (GOLD analysis project Ga0310829, IMG submission 202244) | Sorghum-adapted microbial communities enriched on wild type (WT) sorghum from Joint BioEnergy Institute, Emeryville, California, United... ... | reverse complement strand
GAGCGGCTGCAGGGACCGCAGGGTGATCTCGCGGCCTCCGGCGACACGGATTTCCTTGTCCGGGCAGACGAAGCGGAACAGTGCCAGCACTTTCAGCGCTTTTCGCGCGGATACCCGCCCGGCTCCTTCGAGCGGCGTGCCCGGAATGGCGTTCAGGAAGTTGACCGGGATCGAGTCGACGTCCAACGCGCGGAGAGCGAGCGCCATCCCGACGATCTCCTCGTCTTTTTCACCCATCCCGATGATGACGCCGGAACACGGCGAAATGCCCGCCGCCTTCACCCGCTCGACGGTCTCGACGCGCTGCTCGTAAGTGTGCGTCGTCGCGATCCGGCCGTACCTGTCCCGGCTCGTGTTCAGATTGTGGTTGTACCGGTGCACGCCCGCTTCGGCCAGGAGCTCCGCTTGTCCCTCGCGCAGCAGCCCGAGGCAGGCGCAGATCTTGAGCGGCATCTTCGCGCGGATCTCCCGCACCGCCGCCGCCACTTCCCGAAGCTCCCGGTCGGTCGGCCCGCGGCCGGATGCGACGATGCAGAAGGTGCTCGCCCCCCGCTCAAGCGCTTCCCGCGCTCCGGCGAGCAGCGATTCCCTGTCCAGCAGGCTGTATCTCGGGATGTCCGCCCGCGAGATGGCCGATTGCGAACAATAGGCGCAATCCTCCGGGCAGAGTCCGCTCTTCGCGTTCATGATCATGTTCAAAATCACTTTGTTGCCGAAGTACCGGCTTCTGACGCGATAAGCGGCATATAGCAGCGGCAGCAGCTCTTCGTCCGGCGCCCGCAGCACCTCGAGCCCTTCTTCGACGGCCAGCGGCCGGCCATCCAGCGCGGCGTCGGCAAACGCGTTCCAATCCGTTCGCGGCTTGAAATCCGCATTCAGCATGCGCGTCCCTCCATTGTTAACCTTATTATAGACAACAGGTTAACAATAACAACGCATTCGTTTTCTGTAAAGCGCCGGAAGTCGCTCTCACAGGCCGAAAGTCGGATTTGCCGTTGCGCAGAAGAAGGCCGTTCGGGAACATGCGTCCCGGACGGCCGCCGCCATGCCTCACACTTCGATATAGTTGTTGCGCGCCAGCTTGCGGTACCAGAAGAAGCTGTCCTTCTTGATCCGCCGCTGCGTCTCGTAATCCACGTAAAGAATGCCGAAGCGCATCGAGTAGCCGTACGCCCATTCAAAATTGTCCATCAGCGACCAGCAGTAGTAGCCTTTCACGTTCACGCCCGACTCGATCGCGCGGCTCACCTGCAGCACGTGCTTCTTCAGGTATTCGATCCGGCGCTGGTCACGCACCCGGCCGTCCGCCCCGGGCTCGTCGTTGTAGCAGGCGCCGTTCTCCGTGATGTAGATCGGAATGTCGCCGAACTCCCGCTTGATGTATGTCAGCACGTTGTACAGCCCCTGCGGGTAGATGTTCCAGCCGATGTCGGTCTTCTCCCAGCCCATCGGCACTTCCTGGAACCCGAAAATATCGCCTTCTTCCGGGTTGTAGCGCCCGATTCCGCCCGTGTAGTAGTTGATGCCGAGGAAGTCGATTTTCGAGCCGATCAGCTCCATGTCGCCCGGCTCGATTTTCGGCTTGCCGCCGAGCTTCTCGAACCACGCCGCGAGCTTCTCCGGATATTTGCCCGTCATGACCGGGCGGAGGAACCATTCGTTCAGCCAGCCGCGGCGCCGCCACGCCGCTTCGACGTCCTCTTCCCTGTCGGAAAACGGCTCCATCCACTCGGTGTTCGGCGCAATGCCGATCTCGCCCCGGATGCCGAGCTCGCGGAACAGGCGGACCGTCCTGCCGTGCGCCACCAGCACGTTGTGCGCGACGTCGATCGCCGTCTGCAGGTCGCGCAAACCGGGAGCATGCGCGCCGAGATAGTTGGAGAGGAACGAGACGCACCACGGCTCGTTGAACGTCGCCCAGAGCTTCACCTTGCCGTCGAGCGCCCGGAAGACCGTCTCGGCATATTTCAGAAAATGGTCGATCGTCTCGCGGTTCGCCCAGCCGCCGCGGTCCTGCAGCGTCTGCGGCAAATCCCAGTGGTACAGCGTGAGCATCGGCTCGATGCCGTTTGCGAGCAGTTCGTCAACCAGATTTTGGTAAAATTCAACGCCCTTCGGGTTGACCTCGCCCGAGCCGTCCGGAATGATCCGCGGCCACGCCACCGAGAACCGGTAGGACGCGATGCCGAGATCCTTCATCAGCTTGATGTCGTCCTTGTACCGATGGTACATGTCGCACGCGACATCGCCGTTGTCGCCCTCCCACACCTTGCCGGGCGTGCGGCAGAACGTGTCCCAGATCGACAGGCCGCGCCCGTCCTCCCGGTACGCCCCCTCCACCTGGAACGCGGCGGTCGCGGCGCCCCAGACAAATCCTTTCGGAAACTGCACGATAGCCAAATCCACTCTCTCCTTCCCATATATGCGCGCAAACAGAACAGACGGACTTGAAGCGCCGCGTCCATTGCTCTTTACGTCCATCATTGTAAAAGATTAGCGGGCTTGTTCCACTCTCCTGTTTGGCCATGGTTGTATGCGATTTTGCCATCTATGGCAAGCATTGGACATATCGGGACCTGCCGGGAAGACATGATCGGCCGCCCGCCGTCATAAGTTGTCCTTGAGGAACCGTGGCGTGCAGGCCGCGGGTGAAGGCGGGAGGCGGGGCGAATGTCGGAGGATGCGAGGGGATGGAGCGTAAGGCGCGCGCTGCTGCTGATGGCCGTCCTGAACCAGGCCTACGCGCAATACAAGCGTCCGCCGGGCCCGATCGTCCTGCCGCATCCGTACCGGATGACAGCCGGAATCGAGGGCAAGGCGTATGCGGGCGACCAGACGGCGTTCGCCTTCCTGGCCGAGTCGGAGCGGGACGCCATCCTGGCGTTCCGCGGCACGATCCGCACGGATGAATGGGTGTCGGACGCCATGGCCCGGCAGATCGCCTGTCCGTTCGCGCCGCGCCTGGGAGGGACCCATGCCGGATTTGCGGATATTTACGACTCGATGCGCAGCAAAATAGCGGAAGCGATGAATTCCGTCGCTTCCGCCAAACCGCTTTACATCGCCGGCCACAGCCTCGGCGGCGCGCTGGCGGTGCTCGCCGCGGCCGACCTTGCGGCCGGCGGGCGGCGGCCCGTCGTCTACACCTTCGGCGCGCCGCGCGCGGGCGATCCGCGCTTCGCCTGCCGCTACGGCAGGCTGGTGCCCGAATCGTACCGCGTCGCCAATCCGCATGACATTGTCACGCGGCTTCCGCCGCCGGTCTGGTGGTCGCCGAGGACGAACGCCTTTTACTTCTACCGGCACGTTCCAGAGCGGATCCGGGTCGAATTCCGCGGAGACCGCAAGACGAACAGCCATTCGCTCCGCGGCTATTTCCGCTCGCTTGCCCTCCGGGATCCCGCCTATGCGGCATCCCTGGGAGCGGTGTTCGATTCGGAAGATGATTGAACTGCCCGGCCCGTTTCATTGACCGTCCGTCGGGCGGTCTTCGACATCGGTTATGCCGCGGCGCTTTTCTGCTCGTCTGGTGATGATCTCATGGATGATGACCGTCGTGACGACAATGAAAGCCAGCACAACAAACCATGCCGACTCACCTGCATAGAACGTCACTGTAACCCTCCTAACAACCTGGATTGAAGTTCCTGACCCGGATGCATGTTCATGAATCGTGAACTACATTTCCTGATTATAGGAGAATATCACGAAAAAATCAAGAATTTTTTCACGTTTCATGAATGGAAAAAGGTGTTTGTTCATTTATCGTGTACTATGTTATCAATCTACCATCACGACAGACGGGTGAACGCGCCATGATCGGCGAACGATTGCGGAATTTGCGCAAAGCGAAAGGCATGACCCAGGAGCAGGTGGCCGCCTATCTGAACGCCGCCAAATCCACGGTTTCACAATACGAGAACAACGTGAACGAGCCCGATCTGCAGACGTTGGTCAAGCTGGCGGATCTGTTCGGCGTGTCGGTCGACCATCTGTTCGGACGCGACGAACCGGCGGACAAGAAGGACGAAAAGTCCGACTGGCCGCATTTGCTCAAGGAGAAGCTGACGGAAGAGGAAGCGGAATATTTGCAGGAAAGCCTGGCGATGTACCGGAAATTGAAGGCGCGCCGCTCGAAAGACCGGCGGGGAACGACGTGACGCGCGGGCGCGGCGACGGGCGGAGCGGCTCCGCGCAACGGGACGGCAACGGGAGCATGCGCGCTTCGCAACGTAACGGCAGCGGGAGCATGCGCGCTTCGCAACGTAACGGCAGCGGGAGCATGCGCGCCTCGCAACGTAACGGCAGCGGGAGCATGCGCGCCTCGCAACGTAACGCCAATGGCCGGCTCCGCACCGCGCTCGTCACGGGCGCGGGCGGCGGTCTCGGGCTCGAGACCGCCGTCGCCCTGGCGGAAAGCGGCTTCCGCGTCGCCGCCGGGCTGCGCGACATCTCCCGCGCGGACGCGCTGCTGGCGCGGGCGCGGGATGCCGGCGTCCAGGACCGGCTTCTCCCGCTGCAGATGGACGTCACCGACGCCGGCCAGATCCGGGCCGCGGTGGAGGCGGCGGAATCCGCCTTCGGCGGCATCGGTCTGCTCGTGAACAACGCCGGCTTCGCGGCGGGCGGATATACGGAGGCGCTGCCGCCGGAAGCATGGCGCCGCCAGTTCGACGTGAATCTGTTCGGCGCCGTCGAGACGGTCCGTGCCGCCCTGCCCGGCATGCGGCGGCGCGGCTCGGGCCTGATCGTGCAGGTCGGCAGCGTCAGCGGGCGCATCGGCATGCCCGGCTTCGCCGCCTACAACGCGTCGAAATTCGCGCTCGCCGGCTGGAGCGAGGCGCTGCGCCACGAGCTGCGACCGCTCGGCATCGGCGTCGTGCTGGTCGAGTTCGGCGCTTTCCGGACGGGCATTTGGGAGAAAGGGTTCGCCGGTTTGCCGGAAGATGCGCCCGCCGACTACCGCCCTCAGTTCGGGCGGATGCTCGACCTTGCCCGGCGGTCCGCGGAACGTGCGCCGGACGCGCGGCTTGCGGCCGCGCGCATCGTCCGCATCGCGCGAGGGCGTCCCCTACGGTTCCGCTATCCGGCCGGCTTCGGCGTCCGGCTCGCGATCGCGGCGCGCGCGCTGCTGCCGTGGCCGATCTATGAACGGCTGATTCAGGCGATGCTGCGCGGGTAAGCCGTTCGGCGCACACAACAAGGCGAGGCCTCATCGGGCCCCGCCTTTTTGGGTTGTGCGCGAGTCATTGCATGGTGGCGCGTAGACGCACCGGATCGGCCGGCCGGTCACGGCAGCAGATAGAACAGAATCGCGCAGAAATGGAGCGCCGATCCGGCGAGGACGAGCAGATGCCATACGGCGTGATGATACTTGAGTTTCCGCCACAGGAAAAAAAGCGTGCCGACCGTGTAGGCCAAACCGCCCAGAACGAGAAGCGCAATCCCGCCCGCCGCCATCCGCTCGGTCATCGGCCCCCAGGCGGCGACGATGATCCAGCCCGTCGCGAGATACAGCAGCGTCGACACGACCGGGTACCGCCCGGGAAAAATCGACTGAAACAAAATGCCGAGGGCGGCCGCGGTCCAGACGACGCCGAGCAGCGTCCAGCCGAGCGCACCCTGCACGGCGTGCAGCACAACGGGCGTGCAGGTGCCCGCGATGAACAGATAAATGCAGGCGTAGTCCGCGATTTCCAGCCATCGCTTCGCCTTCCCTTCCGGCATGCTGTGCATGAGCGTCGAAGCGGCGTACACCAGCAGCATGGCGCTGCCGTACACGGCGAAGCTGAAAACATGAAGCGGCGTCCCCTTGACGGCCGCGAAACAGACGAGCAGCACCAGCGCCGCCAGGCTGAGCACGGCGCCGATGCCGTGCGTGACGGCGTTCGCAAATTCTTCTTTGCGCGTGAAGGTACAGGTTCCTGACATATCCGGGTTTCCTCCCTTGCCCGCGGGCATCGACCGGACCCGCGGTATTCTGCCATTATACGCCTATCCGGGAGGAAAAGCGAATGCGCATGAAAAAGGGACCCCGCTTCCACCGCGAAAGTCCCTCCATGACCGGCGCGCGTCAGAAGGCGCGTTCGTACGGTTTCGGCGCGATCTCCTTGGACAACCCGGCCGTCTCCCGGATCGCGTGAAGCGACCAGTCCGGAGCACCATCTGTGCCACCTGCGGCTGGTCCAGCCTGCCGACGGCGATGACCGGGACGCCGAGCGCTTCTTTGAACGCGCGGGCGTACGGCACCTGGAATCCGGGCGTGTCCTCCGGTTTCGGCTTGCCCTCGCCGCCCGCCGAGACATCGAAAATGTCGACTCCCGCCGCCTTGAGCCGCTTGCCGAATTCAATCGAGTAGCCGATGTCGTAGCCGCCTTCGACGTATTCGACGGCCGACAGCCGGAAGATCAGCGGCATGTCGGGCGGCAGCACAGCCTTGACGGCCCGCACGATCTCCTCGGCGAACAGGCCTCGGTCGCGGCCGTACTCGTCGTCGCGCCGGTTCGAATACGGCGAGAGGAACTGGTGGATCAGGTAGCCGTGCGCGCCGTGCAGCTCGACGGCGTCGACCCCCGCTTCCACCGCGCGTCTTGCGGCGTCGGCGAATTTGACGACGAGCCCCTTCACTTCCTCCGTCGTCAGGGCGCGCGGCGTCCTGTACCGCTCGTCGTAGGCCTCGGCCATCGGTCCGACGGGCGCCGGCTCGTCCTGCGCCTTCCGGCCGGCGTGCGCGATCTGGATCGCGACTTTCGCGCCGTGCGCTTGGCACGCGCGGATGATCCGCCGGAACGCCGGCACATGGTCGTCCGACCAGAGCCCGAGGCAGCGGTTCGAAATGCGCCCGGCCGGCTCGACGTTCGTCATTTCGATGATGATGAGTCCGGTGCCGCCGATCGCGCGGGACGCGTAGTGAATATAATGCCATTCCGTCGGCATGCCGTCTTCCCCGTGCGCCGAATACTGGCACATGGGCGGCATGACGATCCGGTTGCGCAGCTTGAGCCCTTTGAATTCGAACGGCGTCTCCAATCCGATCACGGGATCACTTCATTTTCGGTTAGTTGCGGGTTCGGACAAAAACTTTTTGCACCTCCCATTATAATGCATCTTCGCCGGGCGGAAAAATGGACTTTGGTTGCGGACGGCGGTCGGTCCGGCGGGACGCGCGGCGCGGGGGAACCGGCTTTCCATTTTCCCGGCTCAGGAGCGCGATTGTGCTATAATGGTCAGGAATTCATCATGAGCAGCGGAGGAGAAGACCGATGGGAACCATACTTTGCCTGCACGGATTCGGCCCCGGGGAACAGGAGAAAATCCGCCGGGTTGCGCCCGGTTTGCCCGTTGTTTTCGGACGTTCGGCTGAAATCGGGACCGATGTCTACCGCGACGCGGAAGTGGTGTGCGGCTGGAACGACAAAGTCGCGGAATTGTGCCTGCGGGAGGGATCGAAGCTGCGCTGGGTGCAGACGTGGTCGGCCGGCATCGACAGCCTGCCGCTCGACAAACTGCGGGAGCGCGGCGTGCTGCTCACCGACGCCGCCGGCGTGCATTCGGTCGCGGTGGCGGAGACGGCGCTCGCGCACATGCTCGGCCTGACGCGGGGCATCCACACCGCCGTGCGCAGCCAGACGGCCGGAGAGTGGCACCGTCCGGCCGGGCTGTCGGAACTGTATGGCCGCACGGCGCTCATCGTCGGCGCCGGCGCCATCGGCACGCGCATCGCGGAGCTGGCGCGCGCCTTCGGGATGCGCACGATCGGCATCCGCCGCACGCCCGCCCCGCAGCCCTGCTTTGACCGCGTGGACGGGATGGACAAACTCGACGAGGCGATCGCCGAGAGCGACTATATCGTGAACGTGCTGCCGGATACGCGGGAGACGCGCGGCATTTTTGACGAGGCGCGGTTCCGTCTGATGAAGCCGACCGCGTTCTTTGTCAACGTCGGGCGCGGCGCGAGCGTCAAGACGGAGGCGCTGGTCGCGGCCTTGCGCGAACGCCGGATCGCCGGCGCCGGGCTCGACGTGTTCGAGGAGGAGCCCCTGCCGGCCGGGCATCCGCTCTGGGAGCTCGACAACGTCATCCTGACGCCGCACACCGCCGGCCACACGAACCGGCTGAAAGAGCGGGTCGCCGATCTGTTCGCCGCCAATCTGGAAATCTATCTGCGCGGAGAGACGGAACGGCTGATCAATCTGGTCAACTACGACAAGGGTTACTGAGCCGGAGAAGGCTGCCGGGGCGCGGCCGATCGGGCTGCGCCCCGGCATCGGCTCAGGAGCCTTCTAGAACTGCAGGTCCGGCATCGGCTCCGAATCCGGGGACGGCTGCGGCTCCGGAGCCGGTTCCCGGGCCGGCAACGGCTGCGGCGCCGGACGAAGCGAGCGGACGAGCCAGTCCAGGACGGCCGCAGCCGTCCGCTCCAGATTCGTGGCCTGCCCGGTTGAGCCGGACGGGCCGTGGAGGAAGTAGTCCTTGTGCCCGCCGTCGATCGTGACCGGGGCGATATGTCCCGGCGCCCATCGGCGCGCGTCCCAGACCGGAATGCCGGCGGCGGCTCTGCGGATGCCGCCCCATGTGCCGAACCGCGCGATCGGATCGCGGATGCGGCCGCGTGCGTCCGCCGCGTAGAAGAACGCCGTCCGTTCCCGCAGGGCGGGATGGATGCGCACCTTCGGCGAACCGACCTGCGCGATCCGGCAGTCGCGCACGGCGCCTTCGGCCAGCAGGCGCAGGCCCGCGTGGTAGGCGGCGACGCCGCCGCCGCTGTGGCCGATCAGCACGACGACGCGGCCCGCCGAGCGCTCGCGGATCGCCTCGACGATCGGCTCCGGCGATGCCGCAAGCTCCGCGGACGGGCGCCGCTGCGGCGCGGCGATTGATGTCGGGCGGCCGGCGGAAGCGCTGCTCCGCGGTTGGCGGTCGGCCGCGTCGCGCAGCGGCGATTGCACGCCTGACGGATGCCGGTCGGCCGCGTCGCGCAGCGGCGATTGTACGCCTGACGGATGCCGGTCGGCCGCGTCGCGCAGCGGCGATTGTACGCCTGATGGATGTCGGTCGGCCGCGTCGCGCAGCGGCGATTGTACGCCTGATGGAGAGCGGGCGGCGGTTGCGTTTTGGTGTTGCGCGTCCCGGTCCGTCGAAGCAATGCGCTGCGGTGAGCCTCCCGACGGGAAACGGACGGCGGCTTCGTCTTGATGCATTCCCTCGTTGGAGGTGAAATGGACGGAATCTTCCGCAAGCGTTATGTTTTCGATGATCGCAAGCTGCAAATGATCGGATGCGAGCGCCAGCCTCCGCACGACATCGCGCGCCACGTCCCGCACCTGGCGCAAGAGCGGGATGGTGTGGTCGCCGTACGGGTACAGCACGTGCACATCCGCGTTCGCGTACCCCGCTTCAATGCTCATCGCCTTCAGCCGTTCCGCCGGTTCCCGAAAATACGTCGGCCACGTTTTCACACCGGCGAGCAGATACAGATCGACACCGCTGCTGTTCATCCTGCACTTGCCCCTTTCCAACATGTCGCTCCGATTGCGATGCTTCTCCGATCGGGAAGCTGCTCCATTCTGTCGCGGCTTCTCCGCTTGTGATGCCGCTCCGGATGTGATGTTGCTTTTTTTTTTGTGTGGTGTCCCAAACTGTAATTTTGTTCCAATTGTGATGTTGCCGTGTATGGGCTGCCCCAAGCTGTGTTGCAGCTCCGATTGCGGCCATCCGTATGACTCATTATGCAAATCCGGCACGCTGTTTTCCAGCCAAATATGGTCTGCCGAGACGGTCCGTTGTCCAATATGGCAAACGCTGTCTACCCAAGTTTCTTCCGCCAAAGTCTCGGGTATACCTGCTTGGCCGGTCTTTGCAGCTGGCGCGAGGGGGACAGATGAATCCGCGGCGTGTATGACACGCTACTGCCGCAGCGGCCGGCACGTGAGCCGGGTTGTAGCGTGTATACCACGCTACAACCGCCGCAATCGGCGCGCGAGCCGGGTTGTAGCGTGTATATCACGCTACAGAAGCCGCGATCGGTGCGCGGCCGGGTTGTAGCGTGTATACCACGCTACAGAAGCCGCGATCGGTGCGCGAGTCGGGCTGTAGCGTGTATACCACGCTACAACCGCCGCAATCGGCGCGCGAGCCGGGCTGCTCCCGTGCACATCACGCTACTCGGCAATACCCGGTACGAAAAATCCCCGCCCCTCATGGGGCAGGGAAACGCCGCTACAGTTGCAGCACGATTTCGTGCCTCGCGCCGTCGTCGATCAGGTCGACATACCAGCCGCCGGGCGCGGCCGTCGCCTGTTCCGGCGCATGGTCCGTTCGCGTTTCGTCGGATTCCGGTGCATGGCCGGCAGGCGCCCCGACGGAATCCGGCTCGTGATCGGATGCACCCGTGCCGGATCCCGGCGCATGGTCGGCCGCGTTCGCGACGGATGCCCGCCCGCCGCCGACCGCGTACGCGGACTTTGCCGGATCCGCCATGTGCCCGCCATCGTGCTTCGGCAGCCCCGGCTCCGCTTCGCGCTCGCCTGCGCGCCCTGACAGCCCCGGCTCCGCCCCACGCCCGCCTGCGCGCCCTGACAGCCCCGGATCCGCCTCGCGCCCGCCTGCGCGCCCTGACAGCTCCGGTTCCGCCCCACGCTCGCCATCGTGCTCCAGCGGAACCGGCTTGCCGTCGACCGTAAGGCTCGGCCCGGTCCGCCCGGCCTGGCGGTTCCGCACCTCGATCGCGTACACGCTGCCGCCGAACCGGTACTCGGCCGAATAGCCCGGCCACCCCGCCGGTATGCGCGGCTCGAGCCGCAGCCGGCTCCCCTCCCTGCGGATGCCGAGAATCCATTCGAGCCCGGCCTGGTACATCCAGCCGGCGGCGCCCGTGTACCACGTCCAGCCCGCGCGCCCGCGGTACGGGTTCGACATGTAGACGTCCGCCGCCATCGCGTACGGCTCGCCGAGGTAGACGCCGATGTCGCGCGGCGATGCGGTATGCCGGATCGGATTCAGCATGTCGAACAGCTCGTACGCCTTGTCCCCGTCGCCCAGCATGGCCCAGGCGACGATGCTCCAGATGGCGGCGTGCGTGTACTGGCCGCCGTTCTCCCGGATGCCGGGCGGATAGCCCTGGATGTAGCCGGGCGACGGTTCGGTCGTGTCGAACGGCGGCGTCAGCAGCCGCGCGACCTGCGCCGTCCGGTCGACCAGCTCGCGGTCAAACGACTGCATCGCCCTGAACGCCCGCTCGGGCGGCGCGCCGCCCGAGATGACGGACCATGACTGGGCGATCGCGTCGATGCGGCATTCGCGCCCGCCATTTGAGCCGAGCCATTCGCCGCCGTCGGTATACGCCCGCCGGTACCACTCGCCGTCCCACGCATGCCGGTTCACCGCTTCCGCGATCGACTCCCGCGTCCGCCGCATTTCGGCGGCCCGGACACCGTCGCCTCGCCGCTCGCACACTTCGGCGAATTGATCGAGCACCGCGATCAGGAACCAGCCGAGCCAGACGCTTTCGCCCCGGCCATCGCTGCCGACGCGATTCATGCCGTCGTTCCAGTCGCCGATGCCCATGAGCGGCAGGCCGTGGCTGCCGAAGCGGAGCGCGCGGCCGATCGCGCGCAGGCAATGCTCATAGACGGTGCCGGACTCGTCCGACTCGACCGTCCGCTCGTAGCGCTCGCGCTCGCCTTCGCCCAGCTCTTCGCTGACCAGGAACGGCCGCGTCTCGTCCAGCACGCTCATGTCGCCCGTATGCAGCACGTAGCGCGCGGTCACGTAAGGCAGCCAGAGCAGGTCGTCCGAATAGCGCGTCCGGACGCCCCGCTTCGTCTCCTCGTGCCACCAGTGCTGCACGTCGCCTTCGCGGTACTGGCGGCCGGCGTGGATCAGAATTTGCCGCCGCGTCAGATCGGGCCGGGCGTGCAGCAGCGCGAGCGAATCCTGAAGCTGGTCGCGGAAGCCGTACGCGCCGCCGGACTGGTAGAACGCGGAGCGCGCCCACATCCGGCAGGAGAGCGTCTGGTAGAGCAGCCAGCCGCCGAGCAGCATGTCCATGGCCGGGTCGGGCGTTGCGACCTTGACCTGTCCGAGCGTCTCCGCCCAGAAGCTCGCCACCTCGCCAAAAGCATCCCGGCACCGCTCCACATTCGCGTAAACCGAAGCCAACTCCCGCGCTTCCCCTTCGTCCCGGCCGCAGCCGAGCAGGAGGCACACCGTCCGCTCGGCGCCCGGCTCCAGCTCGATCGCAAGCTGCACGGCGCCGCAGCCGTCCGCGAACCGTCCCGCCGCCCCCGACAGGGTGCGGCGCTTCATCGCCGCCGGCTCGGCCATGCTCCCGCCCCGGCCGACAAATTCGCGCCGATCGGCCGTGCAGACGGCCGGTCCGGTCTCGCCCCCGTCCGCGACAATGCCGAGAAAGGCCGTCTCGCTCCGGAACGTCTCCTGCCAGGCGTTGCGGGCGTACAGCGCCTTGCCGTCCCATTCCGTTCCGATATACGGCGCGCTCTCTTCCCGGCTGACGCCGAGCACCCAGGAGACGTAGCCGGTAACGGACAGACGCCGCCGCCGGTTTCCCGTGTTCACGAGGCGGATCTCCGTGATTTTCACGGGATCGCGCGGCGAAGCGAACACCGTCATCGTCTGGCGGATCCCGAAGCAGCGCCGCTCGAATCGCGAATACCCGCGGCCGTGGGAGACGACCGCCGCGCCCGGCCCGCCGGCCGGCGCCGGCGCGATCGTCCAGAACCGCCCCGTCTCCTCGTCGCGGATATAGCACGCTTCCCCGGCCGGATCGAGCACCGGATCGTTCGACCAGGGCGTCAATTTGAATTCGCGGCTGTTCCGAAACCACGTATAGCCGGTGCCGCGTTCGGTGATGAGAAAGCCGAAGTCCGGATTCGCCGCCACGTTCGACCATGGAGCGGGCAGACTTTTCCCTTCGGGCAGCACCATCCGGTACTCCGAACCGTCCGGGACAAAACCGCCCCAGCCGTTCCACAGCACGAGTCCTTCCCGCGCTTCGTCCGCCAGACCGGCATCCGCATCCGCCGCTTCCAGAGCCGCGGCCGCAGGCGCGAGCGCCGGCGCGGCCGTCTTGCCGACCGCCGACATGACGCGCAGCTGCGCGCGCAGGCCGGAGCCGTCGAGGCGGAGGATGACCCGGGCGGAAGCGGCGAGCAGCCGTTTCTCCTCATCCCGCAGCTGATCGGCGCTGAGCGCGAACGCGTGTCCCGGACGATCCGCGTACATGCGCGGCACGGACTGCTCGATCAGCCGCGTGAGGCGGTCGCGCAGCTCCTGCTGGTAGCCGCCCGGCGATTCGATCAGGAACACCAGATCGAACACGACGCCGCTGCGCCGCAGCCATTCGTGGCAGCGGATCAGCTCCGCCGCCGTCGCCGTGCCCGCGGTGTCATAAGCCCGCACGAGCACGATCGGCAGATCGCCGGAAATGCCGAGCGGCCAAAGTCCGGACTGGCCGAACGGGCCGGAGGCGAGCGCTTCGGTCCGCTCCGTCTGCAGCGGCGGCGTAAACAGCACGCGCCCGGCCAGAACATGGCAGAGCGAAGCTTCCGCCGTCTGCATGTGCAGGTGGTGCAGCTCGATCCGGCTGCGCGTCCAGGCGAGCTGGAAGGCGCGCTCGACCTGCTGCGCCGTGCTGAATCTGCCGTACAGTTCGAGCGCCTCCTCCCGCGATTCGGCCGTCCCCGTGACGACGATCAGCTTCGCCTGGCCGCCCGGCGGCACCGAAAACCGCCTGCGCACGGCGAAGATCGGGTCGATCACCGCGCCGACCGTACCGGACAGCCGCGCGCGGATCGCCTGCGGTTCCCGCATCGGTTCGCCGCGCCCGATGAACCGGGCCCGATCGGTCTCGTACTCGATCGGCCCGACCGATTCGCCGCACGGAATGAGCCCGTGCACGGCCCAGACCGGCCGGTCGCCGTCGCCGCGCGGCCTGCGCCGGGCCAGCAGCGCTTCCTGCTCCCCGTCGAACGACGTCTCGATGAACAGCTTGCTGAACGCGGGATGCGCCGCGTCCGCCGCCGGGTCGGCAAGCGCCAGCTCGACGAACGTCGTCGCCTCGAGCAGCCGGGCGGTCTCTCCCCGGTTGGCGATCGTGATCCGCCGGATTTCCGTGTTGCCTTCCGCCGCGACGCAAATGTCCATCGTCGTCCGGATGTCGCCGTCCCGGCGCATGAACCGCGCCTGCTCCAGCGAGAATTCCGCCGTGTATTCGTCGCCGGCCGCACCGGCCGGGTGCCATGCGGCCGACCAGACCGTCTCCCGCTCGACGTCGCGGAGATAGACGCCGCTTCCCCACTCGTCGGCGCACGTATCTTCCCGCCAGCGCGTCACCGCGATCCCGTCGCTGCGCATGAAGCCGCTCCCGGAAGCGGTGACGACGGTCGTGAACGATCCGTTCGACAGGACGCACACTTCCGGCTGCGGCGGATGCGGCGCGCGGAACGTCCGCTGCGGCGCCTTCAGCCGCTGTTCCGGGTCCTGCATGCGGAGCGGCGCGGCGGCCGCGTGCAGGACGAGCGCCGGACGTTCGGGCACCCGCTCCTGCAGCAGCAGCTCGGCCGAACGAACGCGCTTGTCGGCGTGAAAGCGGTCCACCATGCTCGAATCGAGCAGCAGATTGCCGAGGGTGAGCAGCATCATGCCCTGGTGATGCGCCATGAAGCTGCGGATCACGACGCTTGTTTTCCCCTCGGGCAGACGTTCGCGGGTGCAGTCGATCGCTTCGTAAAAACCGTATTCCCCGCGCGCGCCGAGCGCTTCCATTTTCCGCAGTTCGTCCATCGCGAGCCGCGGCTCGTAAGGCAGCACCATGACCGTGGCGTAAGGCGCGACGACGAGATCCGCCTCGAGGCCGCGCTTGAAGCCGAGACCGGGCACCCCGAACGCCCGGTACTGGTAGTTCATCTGAAAGTCGAACGCGTAGTACCCCGATTCGGAGATGCCCATCGGCACGCCGCGCAGCCGCGCGTATTCGGCCTGCTTGCGGATGACGGCGCGGTAGGTGGCGTCCCAGACCGTGCCGGCGTAGGTGCGCATGAGCAGCGGCGGCATCAGGTATTCGAACATCGTGCCCGACCAGGAGACGAGCGCCTTGCCGCCGCCGGCCCGCGTCATCGCGCGGCCGAGCTTGAACCAGTGCGAGACGGGCACCTGCCCGAGGGCGATCGCGATGAAGCTGGTCTGCCGCGCTTCGGAGGCGAGGAGGTCGTACAGAATCGTCTCTTTCTCCCCGGTGACGGTGTGGCAGCCCAGGCTGAACAGCTTGGACGCGGGGTCGAAAAGCGGGCGGAAATCGGTGCCCGCGATGATCGCCTCCATCCGCTCGATGAGCCGCCGGCCGCGCGCCGCCCAATCGCCGGTCCCGGCCTGCGCACGGGTTGTGCCGTACGCGCCAACCGGTTCCGTCGACGCCTCAAGTTCCGTCGACGCCTCAAGTTCCGTCGACGCCTCAAGTTCCGTAGACGCCTCAAGTTCCGTAGACGCCTCAAGTTCCGTAGACGCCTCAAGCTCGGCCGACGCTTCAAGCCCGGCCGTCACCGGACGCAGCCGGTTCGGGCCGCCCGGCGCGCCTCCGGCCCCCGGCGCCCCGCTCCGGCCGGCATCCGCCTCCGCCCAGCCCGGCACGCCTTCGGCCCCCGGCGCCCCGCTCCGGCCGGCATCCGCCTCCGCCCCGCCATCCGGAAAATCGCGTCCGATCCACTCGGCGAGCCCTTCCTTCGCGGCAATGAGACAGCCGAGCAGATTGCCCGAGTCGACGGTCGAGACATAATGCGGCGGCAGCGGACGAAGCGTCTCGGTATTGTACCAGTTGTAGAGGTGGCCGTTCCATTTTTCCATCCGCTCGATGGTGCCGATCGTCCGCTCCAGCCGCTCGATCATGCCGGGTGTGTCGATGAACCCGAAATCCCGCGCCGTCACCGTGCAGACGACCAGCATGCCGATGTTCGTCGGCGACGTGCGGCGGGCGACGCCGACCGGCGGATCGATCTGCACGTTGTCCGGCGGCAGCCAGTTGTCCCGCTCCG
>Ga0310829_1001135_pt1 | contig 16179 bp, 17 predicted proteins | sample WT_ome_4_FD_202244 | JGI IMG/M metagenome (GOLD analysis project Ga0310829, IMG submission 202244) | Sorghum-adapted microbial communities enriched on wild type (WT) sorghum from Joint BioEnergy Institute, Emeryville, California, United... ... | reverse complement strand
GAGGGCTGTTCGCCTCATCAACAACCGCCCTCGAAAATGCCTGAACTGGAAATCTGCTTACGAAGCATTCATGGATGAGCTGTCGCATTTAGCTTGACAATCCGTCTATTGATATAAATCTTCTTCCGTAATGGTTTCATAACCCGCTTGAATCAGTTTATCCAGATGTTCACGAAATCTCTCGGGGGTAACGGTCAATGAGTCCGATCTGCCTGGATCGAAATGATGGTACATGATGACATCAACTTTTTTGGGATGATATAAATAGGCACTTGTGATGGGTTTGATATTGATCAACAACTTCTTTGTGTCCAGGGAAAGCTCCAGCCTGTTTTTATCCAAATAGTCGAATTTCGCACCGAAAAGGTTGGCAACATCCCTGACAGGAGCATATACAGTGTTCCGGATTTTCTTGGTGGAGTGGGTCAGGGCAAAGGTCTCTCCATATCGTTCACCGGTGGCAGATTGAACCCCCAATACGATATCACCTTGATTTGTGTGGAAATAAATCTTTTGTTCTTTGGCATCATAGGATAACTGCCCTCCCAATTGACGCCAAATTTCCCCGATAGGGATATAGGTAACTCCATCTTCCAAGTAACCATAGATGACTTTGGTATTGTCATGGGTCTCATATATATTTATATCGCTTTTTGATGCATTAGCGGGCGTATTCATGAGGAACAAGAAAAGAATGCTGCAAAGCGATAGGAATCGTAAGTTCAGCTTCATCATCAACTTCCTCCTGATTTTATCTTTCAAAGAACATGGTTACATTAATTGATATATCGGGAATTAAGATCATTTTGTAAAGGTTGGAAAATATGGACCTTCAGGGCTATCGGATTCAATTGGGGGTTATTAAATTGGGAGGAAAGATGAAAAAAGCTTGATATTTTCGGCGAGGTCATCCGGGTGCACACGGACAGCGGCAGCACCCGGATCGAGCATTAAAATGATGTGGCCCGCTATGTCTGAGGCATTGCGGGCTTTTCAGCGCGGTCATTCGGCCAGTCTGCTGCCGCATTGTCCGCATTTGGATTGTTTTAGCTTGTCCACTTGCACTCTGTTCTTTTTCGTACATGAAGGGCACTGGATAATGACATGAACGTTCTCGACATCCTGATCCTCATCTTCTGGCAGGTTTGCAAGCATTTTCGTCCTCATGTAGGCGATCTGAATGACGCACGGAATCGTGACCCGATAGGCCGGCCCCGCGATATCGAAGGCCGTCCAGATTGCGGTGACTGCCCAACCGATCGGTCCCGCGAATATGGAGATCGCTTTTGTCAACGAGGCGTTTGCAGCCAGACTCAGGCCCCGGCCGATAAGCGTTTTGGCCACGGCATTGGCAACGATCAGGGCGATTTTGTACGAAGCAAACCCGCCTTGCCGGATCGCAAACTGTATTGCCGCCATGATGGCTTGCTTCGAGAATGAGGTGGTCTTGAGCTTCAGGGATTCGACAAGATTCCGCAAGTCTTCGTCCGTCAACTTTTCCAGGGAGTCCTCGAGCAACTTAAGCAGCAAATTCCTCTCGATCAATTCGACCGAGCTGTTTTTGTTGAAATTCACCTTCAATTTTTTGCAGACATCGGTCAGCACTTCCTTGTACAATACCCCCTCCCCTCCTCTCAACAAGGTGGCGAAAGTGTTTGCACCGAAACTCTGGATCTCCGCCGCGATCAAATCCCAATACTTCACATGATCGGGCTGGTTGGCAATGTAACGCGGATGTCTCGTCAACTCTTCCGTGAGTCTTGTTCTTCCATTCTTGGTAGTCGTGATATACTTCACCAACACATCCAGGTCCGCATTATCAGCTTGGGCCAGAAAACTCAAATCTTCGTCTTGGCGGTATGCCATAAAGAATCCTCCTTTGGCAGCAGGAAAAAATTCTCATTGAAAAGGATATAATGATTTTTATAATGTGTCAATATTTTTACATATATAAAAGTTTTGATCGCCGCCCTTGAATGTGCTATGTTTGAAATGGGTGATCAAGAATGAACCGATACTTGTACAAGCTTGGTACACAACTGGGTGATATACGCAAGCTGCTGGGCTGGTCCCAAGGCGAACTGGCCAGGAGGTTGGGTGTAAGCAGGCCCACCATTCTGTATATTGAGAAAGACCCGGCAAAAATGTCCAAGACGATTGCATTGGCGCTCGTCGCCGTGGTTATCTTCGAAATCGGAGCGCGACTGAGCTATATCGAGCAAGCTGACTTTAACCAATGGAATGACGCGGGCAGGAGAGAAGCATTTTTGCGGGATCTGACAAAATACGGGGGTCTAAACGGAGAATTGATCAAGCAGTTGATTTTCGATTCCCCCGATAGTGTCGGTTTTCCGTTGCTGAGCACGTTCAACTCGTTGATCGTCAGACCGGCCCAATCCATGCAGAAACATGATATAAACGGAGAAGTTGTCAGGGAAATCGCGTATTCTTCGATTGCCGCGTTACAGTCTCGACTCAGCGATCATTTTTTTGTCAATACGCTCAATCTGGTGGAATGCATTCGCCTGATCGAAGAGGATGATGAAATCATCAACGCAATTATTGATGAAGAGTCATGATGCACCCGGAGCACACGTTGATTTCCCGTGAGAGAGCCCATTTCATGCAGTATCGGGCACTATGAACCGGGTACGTTTTTTGCGCAATTCTGGTACACGGATTAATCCCGGGAAATGGCACAAGCCCCGCATCGCCTCTCATCGGCGCCGCGGGACTTGCCGCATTCCGATTTCATTCATCGCCCTTCGACACCGGATTCTCCGGATACGAGATCCAATCGCTCCAGCTGCCCGCGTACAGCTTCAAATCGCGGTATCCCGCGTCCATGAGCGCCAGCACGTTCGGGCAGGCCGTCACGCCCGAGCCGCAGTAGACGATGACCGGCTTGTCCTTCGGCAGCCCCTCGAACCGCGCCGCCAGCTCTTCGGTGCCGCGCCAGCGGCCCGCTTCGTCAAGATTGTCCTTCCAGAACCGGTTCACGGCGCCGGGAATGTGGCCGGCGGAGCGGTCGATCGGCTCCTGCTCGCCGCGGTAGCGGACGGGCTCGCGCGAGTCGACGATCGCGCTGCCGCCGGTCCGGACGGCGCGGCGCACCGCCTCGACATCCGCGAGCAGTTCCGGCCGCACATCCGGCACGTACGTCTTCGGCACGCGGATCGGCGGGGCCGCGTCCGTCACCGGAAAGCCCGCCTTCTTCCAGGCGGAGAAGCCTTCATCCATCACGTAGACCCGCTCATGCCCCATGTAGCGCAGCAGCCACCAGAACCGCGCGGCCATCGCGCCGCCCTGGTCGTCGTAAGCGACGACCCGCGTGCCGCGGTCGATGCCCGCCTTGCCGAGCTTCGCCGCCAGTTCGGCGATGTCCGGCAGCGGGTGCCGTCCGCCGTGCTCCCCGACCGGCCCGGACAGGTCGCGCTCCAAATCCATGTGGATCGCGCCGGGGATATACGATTCCTCGTAGCTTCGCCGGCCGGCCTCCGGATCGCCGAGCCTGAACCGGCAGTCGACGATGGCCAGGTCCGGCTCGTACAGCCGCGCGAGCACCCAGCGCATGCTGACGATCGATCTCATCCGAATGCGCCTCCGTCACTCCAGGATTCTCAGTTCCGCGTTCTCGATTCCGGCGATCGCGGCATCCGCCCTGATCCGACGGATCGACCGGACCGAGACCGCCATGACGCCCAGCAGCGCGATGAGCAGCGACGCCGCCGCGGCGATGAGCCACAGCGTGCCCTGGGCGCCGAGATGGTCCATGAACCAGCCGGACGCCCGCGGAAGCAGGGCGCCGCCGACGCCTCCCGAGGCGATCAGCAGGCTCGTCGTCCGCTCGGTCATGCCGGCGATGTGCTGGTTCACGTACAGCAGCGCGACCGCGAACACGCCCGACCAGACGAGACCGGCCAGTCCGACCCAGATCAGCGACGCCACGGCGCTTCCCGTGAGCGCGAGCAGGACGAGCATGCCCGTCCCGGCCGCGGTGGACACGACCAGATAGCGAAAATAGCCCGCCCGGTCCGCGATGCGCCCCGCAAACAGCCTGCCGACCACCATGAGCCCCCAGAACGCGCTCAGCGAAGCCGAGGCGGCCGCTTCATCCATGCCGGTCCGCTCCAGCAGGATGGCCGGCAGGTAATTGCTGTAGCTCATTTCCATGCCGACATAGAGCGCGAAGTAGAGCATGCCCGCCACGAGCAGCGGCCAGACGGCGGGCGAATAGCGGGCCGGCGGAGAGGCCTGTCCGCCCGGCTCGGACGCCTGCCGGAAGGCGAGAAGTTCGTCCGCCTTCCCGAACGACACCGTCAGCCAGAGCAGCATCGTGATGCCCGACAGCGCCGTGACGACCGGAAAAGCCATCTGCCAGACGTCCAGCCGGATCAGGAACCCCGCCAGCATCGGCATGACGAGCGCGCCGACGCCGAAGAACGTCTCGAGCTTCGCCATCGCGGACGCTTTTCCATCCGTCACGAACTCGATGATGATCGCGCCGAGCACCGCTTCCGTCATGCCGAAACCGATGCCCGCGATCGGCGCGAACGCCAGCATCCAGCCCCAAGGCGGCAGCAGGCTGTAGGCCGCTTCCGCGGCGGTCAGGCAGCCGAGCGCCAGGATCAGCGAACTCCTGCGGCCCAGCCGCCTCGTGATGGACGGCGCCCCCAGGACGCCGATCAGAAAGCCGAGAAATTGATTCATGATGAATTGGCCGCCGTCCCCGTACTCGACGCCGTAAGCGCCGATCAGCGGCACAAGCACGGCGCCCGCGACGACGTGCGCCATGCCGATGACCAGATAGGACAGGCAGCCGAGCCAAACCAGACGATTCATGGCCCGCCCCTTTCGTTTCCGCGGCCGTTCTCCGTCTCCGTTCCATGCGGCCGCGTTTCCGCCAACTCCACCTTATGATAACACGGCCGGCCGCCAATGCTATAATCATTTCGTGAAGATTTCGTTGCATCCGGACGCTTGCCGCAAGGAGGAATGCCGCGGATGACGGACAGGATCGAAGATCGGGAGGCGGACGGGGCGCTTCCCGCGGAGCTGCGCGGCATGCGTCTTGCGCCGATGACGGACGCCCACGCCGAAGCGATATGCGGCTGGCGTTATCCCCCGCCGTACGACCGGTTCGACTGGCCTGCCTGGGAAGAGATGGCCGCGCGGGGCATGGAGTTCGCCGACCCCTGGATCCGGGAGACGCAGTACGCCTCCGTGCTGAACGACCGGGACGAGCTGATCGGTTACGTCCAGTTCTTCCCGCTGTTGAACGCGACCCGCCTCGGCCTCGGCCTGCGCCCGGACCTGTGCGGCAAGGGCGGAGGCCCCTTCCTGGCCCGGCTCGCCGCGGAGGAAGCGCTCCGGCGCTCCCCCGGCGTCGAGGTCGATCTCGAGGTGCTCGCCTGGAATATTCGCGCCATCCGCGCATACAAAAAAGCCGGCTTCGTGCTGGACGACACCTACTGCCGCCAGACCCCGACCGGCCCCGATTGTTTCCACTGCATGGTCTACAGGCCCGCTACTCCGCGGAACCGTCCGTCCCGATCGCCGCTTCCCCGTCGATGATGTCGAACAGCACGATGAGTCCCGGCGCCGGCGAAGCGGAGATCGTGCGAATCCATTTGCGCGTCCCGAGATCCGCGTAGCTCCTGGAGATGTTCGCGTTCATGCCGACGGCGGGATGCAGGATATCCGCCACGAAGTACGGCCGCCAGCTCCAGTTCGAGCCGCGGAACTCGGGCTGCCTCACCCACCGGCCGTTCTCGCGCCGGTAGTTCGACGACAGCTGCTCGCCGTCCTCCCGGCACAGATAGGCGCGGATGCAGGCTGCCGGAAGCCGGTCCAGCAGCCCTTCGACGAACCGGTCGTACCGGTCGGCCCCGCTTGCCGGACCGCCGTCGTCGAACCGCGCGCGCCGCACGCAGTCGGCCAGCATCTCGCCGGTTTCCCTCCAGCGCGCCTCCGACCGCCTGACCCCCAGACGATGCCGGGCGAGTCCGTTGTCCACGATGGCGGCGTACCGGTCCGCCGGTTGAAAATCCGGCCCGGCCGCCGCGAACAGATAGCCCTGCACATAGCGGGCGCCGAGCTGAATGGCCCGCTGCAGATCCTCCTCCGTCTCGACGCCTTCGATCAGGAGCGACGCTCCGATCTGCTCGGCGAGCGCGGAATAGCTTCGAAGCACGGCCAGATAACCGCTGTGGCTGGCGCTTCGTTTCATGAGGTGAATGTCCACCTTGAGAATGTCCGGACTGAGCCCGGCGATCCTGTCGGCCGAATTGAAGCCGGTGCCGGTGTCGTCGATCGCGATCCGGCATCCGGCGCCGCGGTAGATGTCCACGATCTCGCCCAGACGTTCGATCGAGCCGGCGTAGCTGTCCTCCGTGATCTCGATGACCACCCGGTCCGGGTCGATTCCGTGCCGTTCCAGCATGCGGAGCGTGTGCAGCCTGCCTTCGCTCTGCCATGCGCGGTCCATCCAGGATGGCTTGACGTTCAGGAACAGCAAGGGCTTCTCCTCCGTCCGCGCCAGACGGGCGATCGCCTGCTCCCGGATGAAGCGGTCAACCCGAATTTGCTCCCGGACATCCGCGCCCGCGTCCGTGAAGAACGGTCCGAGGCTGGCCACGCCTTCATCCGTGCGGTAGCGTCCCAACACTTCGTAACCGATCACGAGCCGACTGTCCAGGGCCAGGATGGGCTGAAACCAGGGAAACAGATCGCGTTCGTCCAGCATGTCCGGGCGCATCGTATATTTCACCGACATGATTCAGGCTCCTCAGGATGTAAATGTAAGAAATTTTTACATGAACGATTACCTCGATTGTACGGATTCTGTAATGCAATGTAAAGCTTTTCCTCAAATTAATCGGACAATGCGGCTCTCCCGGTCGTTCACGGCAACTTCAATGACATGGTGTTTCGGATGGTAGACGACCTTGCCCGCTCCGACGGCGATGACCGGCTGCGCGCCGAGCCCGTAGAACACGTCGTCCGCGATGGCCTCGAGCGTCTCCCGCCGTTCCCGCTCCCCGAGACCGGCCCATTCTTCCGCGTCCATGCCGCACAAGCGGTAGCCGTCCCCGATATCGCCGACCGCATCCGTCAGCTCCCGCAAAATATCGCCGTAAGCGCGGCCATGCCTCACTCCCATGAATCTCCATCCTTTCGCCGTCGTTCCATTTTTTTGCCCGCTGTACGCGTTTCGCCGCTCCGTCCGCGTCCGCGCGGCCGATTTTGTCGCTTCAAAATCTAATAATCTCCACAAGAATGACGATAAATACTATATCGGCATGTGTCGATCATACCCGATTCATGCCGCCAATCCGTAACACGGTCCCCATCATCATCTCTTAGAGTCAGTGCGAGGTGTCCCATGGAGAAATCGACCTTTATCGGCATCATTCTCGGTATTGTGGCGGTCATCGGAGGCATGATGCTGAAGCACGCGCCTTTGGTCCAGCTCATCAACCCCGCCGCTTACGTCATCATTCTCGTCGGTACGGCCGCTTCGCTGTTCATGGCGTTCCCGATGGCCGAACTGAAGAAATTTCCCGCACTGATCCGAATTCTCTTCAAGAAGCAGGAGCTCGTCTCGCGCGAAGAGCTGATCCGGCTGTTCATGGAATGGGCGACGATCACCCGCCGCGAAGGCCTGCTGGCGCTCGAGTCCCGGGTGGACGACATCGAAGATCCGTTCCTTCGCAACGGCATGCGGATGATCATCGACGGCCAGGACCAGGACTTCGTCCGCGACGTTCTCCTGGAGGAAATCAACGCGACCGAAGAGCGGCACAAGGCGGGGGCGCAAATCTTCTCCCAGGCCGGCATGTACGCGCCGGCGCTCGGCGTCCTCGGCGCCGTCATCGGCCTGATCGCCGCGCTGTCGGATATGACCGACATGGCGCAGCTCGCCTACTCCATCGCCGCCGCGTTCATCGCGACGATGCTCGGTATCTTCACCGGCTACGTGCTCTGGCACCCGATCTCCAACAAGCTGAGACGGCTCTCCAGACGTGAGACCGAGCTCCGGCTCATGATGGTCGAAGGTCTGCTGTCGATTCAGTCCGGCGTCTCCACGATCGCCATCAATCAGAAGCTGTCCGTCTTCCTGACGCCGCAGGAGCGGCAGGCGATGCAGGAACGGCAGGAAAGAGAGGCGAGGGGCGTTGAGCAAACGGCGTAGACACGAGGAGCATGAAGAGCATCCGAACGAGACCTGGCTGGTTCCGTACGCGGACCTGCTCACGCTTCTTCTGGCCCTGTTCATCGTGCTCTATGCGATGAGCTCCGTCGATGCCCAGAAGTTTCAGGAGATGCGGCAGGCATTCAGCATCGCGTTCAACTCCGGCCTCGGCGTCCTGGATCAATCGGCCGCCTTCGTGTCCGTCGACCAGATGACGAACGCCACCGACACGTTGCGGATGTCCGGCTCGAAGGGCAACGCCAGGGACGGCGGCAATTCCACCGAAGCGGCGCGCCATGCGGAGCAGGAACTGCATGAGTTCGAGCGGCTGCGCGACCAGCTCAGTCAGTATATCCAGCAGAACAACCTGACGACACAGCTCGATATCCAATTGAATCATTCGTCCCTGCTCATCGTCATCAGCGACAACGCGCTGTTCGCTTCCGGCAAGGCGGATCTGACGCCGGAAGCCCGCCAGCTCGGCGTCGCGATCGGCGAAATGCTGAAGAACTTCCCCGGCTATGAAATCATGGTCGATGGGCATACCGACAACCGGCCGATCAACACGCGCGAATTCGAATCCAACTACGAGCTCAGCGCGAAGCGCGCGATCAACTTCATGCGCGTGCTGATCGAAGCCGGCAATCTCGATCCCGGTCTGGTCAGTTCGACCGGTTACGGGGAATTCCGGCCCGTCGCCGACAACGAAACGCCCGAAGGCCGGGCGAAGAACCGGCGCGTCGAGGTCAAGATTCTCCGCAAGTATACGGATACGGAAGCCGTGCAATCGCTGAACGTATCCGGCGCGAACAGCTGATTCCTCCATGCCCTGAACGGCTTGAGCCCCCTGCGCATTGCGCAGGGGGCTTCTTATCGCTCGTCCGCCTGTCTCGCCGCGGGCAAATTAATCGTGACGGTCGTGCCTTTGCCGACTTTGCTGCGGATCTCCATCGTCCCCTGGTGACTCTGGATGATCCGCTGGCTGATCATGATGCCGAGCCCGGTCCCCGATTCCTTGCTGGTCACGAACGGATCGCCCAGTTTCGGAATCATCTCTTCCGATATGCCGACGCCGTGGTCGCGGATCGTGATGACAATCCATTCCGGCTGCTTCCGGGCTTCGATCTCGATCTCGCCGCCCTTCGGCATCGCTTCGATCGCGTTCTTCAGCACGTTGATGAAGACTTGCTTCAGATGGTTCTCCTCGCAGGACACTTCGCAGGGCTCGCTGTCGAAGGATGTGGTGAACACGATGTTGCACAGGTGCGCCTGGCTGTCGAGCAGCGAGATCACATCGCCCAGGATGAACCGCACATCCTGGACCCGGAACTTCGTCGCCTGCGGTTTCGCGAGGATGAGAAATTCGCTGACGATCAGATTAATCCGGTCGAGCTCCGACAGCATGATGTCGATATGCCGCTGGTTCAGCTTGTTCGTCTGCTGCTGCAGCTGCAGGAATCCGCGCAGCGTCGTGAGCGGATTGCGGATCTCGTGCGCCACGCCGGCGGCGAGCTGGCCGACGGTGTTCAGCTTCTCCGAGCGGCGCAGCAACTCGTCCATCTTGTTCCGGTTCGTCATGTCGCGCGTGATGCTGGCGAACGCCTGGATGACGCCGCCCCTGTCGCGGATCGCCGACGTGGTAACGCTCACTTCGAAGCAGGAGCCGTCCTTCCTGCGCCGGATCGTCTCGCGCGGCGGAAGCTTCTGTCCGGCGAGCAGCGCCTCCCGGGCTTCCCGCTCCTCCTTCAGGTGGCTCTCGGGCACGATCGGCAGGCTGCGCCCCACCGCCTCTTCCTCGCTCCATCCGAACATGGCCTCGAACGCCGGATTGACGCGAATCAGGACGCCGTTGACATCCTCGATGTGAATTGCGTCCGTCGTATGATTAATGATGGACTCGAGGTATTCCTTCATGGACCGGTTTTCTTCGAACGCCTTCTTGAGCTTGGTCGTGTAGATATCCAGGTTCTTCGCCATCGCGTTGATCCGTTGTGCAAGCTGTCCGGTCTCGTCCCGGCGATCCACGGCGAGTGGCGTGTCGAATCGTCCGGACGCCACCTCGTCCACCTTGCCCAGAATGTGGCGCAACGGCCGGATGATCACCCAGGCGAGGCCGTAGTTGACCGCGACCGCGATCAGGAGCAGGATGGCGGACAGGGCGATCTGATCGCTCCGCGCTTCCCGAATCATATGATACATCGCCGTCACATCCGTCACGATGCGCACGGCGAGCGAACCGGATTCGGGAAAGCCGAAATAGCCGACCAGGATCGAACGCTCGCCGCTCCCGAGCATGCGGAACACCTCGCGGGCCCGCATCGCCTCCGCCAGAGCGTCCGCGTCCGCGCCGTCGGCATGCCATTCACGGCTGCCGTACAGGAGCTGTACTGCCGGCGCGATTTCCGCGTCCGCGCCCGCCGCTTCCCCGGCTTCCCGTCCGGCCGCAGCGCCGGAATCTCCGGCATCGGCCATGCGGAACACTCCGATCTCCAGGATATCGGTATGCAGGGACCGGTAGTTCCGGATCAACTCGGACGGATCGGGCGCGGCCTGCTCGCCTTCCGGCCGCGATGGCCGGGCGGCATGCCCGGAGACGCCGGCGGCGATGTTGCGCTGCAGTTGCTCCACATCACGCTTCAGGTTGACCCGCATCGCATAATCGTTCACAATGACGGTGAGCGTCTGGAAAACGACGACGATGATCGAGAGCATCAAGGTCAACCTGATCTTGAAGGACAACCCGTACACCTCCTTCCCGACAAGCATGGCAATCCTGTGGATTGCTGGCATGTTTTCTGGTCTATCCTGTGGATAACTGTGGATAACTCAAGGGTTATCCACCGAATTGTACACAACGTGTTAACAACGAATGTTTGTTCGCGGTATATCCCGATATTTTGGGTCGAATGTTAACGGAGGAGACAGACGATTATGGGCCTGACTGGGGATGACGTGCGCTACATGCGCGAAGCCATTGAGGAAGCGAAGAAAGCGGAGTCACTGCGGGAAGTCCCGATCGGCGCGGTGATTGTCAAGGACGGGGAGATCATCGGCAGGGGCCACAACTTGCGCGAGACGATGCGGGATCCGACCGCCCATGCCGAAATTCTGGCCATCCGCCAGGCCAGCGAGCGTCTGAACGCCTGGCGGCTGCTTGGTTGCACATTGTATGTGACGCTGGAACCGTGCCCGATGTGCGCGGGCGCCATCCTCCAGTCCCGGATTGCCCGCGTCGTCTACGGTACGGACGATCCGAAAGCCGGATGCGCGGGTACGCTGATGAATCTGCTCCAGGACGGCCGGTTCAATCATCGCACCGAAGTCGCATCCCACGTGCTGCGGGAGGAATGTGCCGAAATGCTCACAGGCTTCTTCCGGGCGCTGCGCAATCGATCATAATCGGGAGGCTTTCTTGTCGGGAAAGGTCAATTCGTCCCGCTGCATTTGCTGCAATGCGACGATCAACCTGTCCGCCTCTTCGCTCAGGGCGATGACTTCCGGGTCGGTCAGACTTCCTCTTGCTTCCGCGAGCGCGTGCAAACGAAAGCGAAGCGTTTGCAATTGCCCCAGCAAGCGATCTTTCTTCATCTGCCTCCGTCTCCCCCGATGGATGTGTGGATGTTGCTACCATTATACACTTCCTGCTCCACAGAATTTGTAAGTTTTTGTCGATTGGACTCCACTTTTTTCTGCCGCTTTTCGACATTTCGCCGCGGTTTGCGAAGGTCCGACTTCTTCCGGGGCGGTGTTCCGACATTCATGGTCATGAGGTTCCGGGTCCAACGCACCAAAAACCCGCCAAACTTTATGAAAATTATGAAAAATTGAATTGCCAATTCATCACAGCCACTGTATAATGGTCCTTGCCAACTCCATATCGCTTACATATTTTGCATCGAATCGTGATAAAGGCAAACTTGTCGAAAGGCAAGGACGCAAAGCCAAGGGTCTACGGCTCCGCGCGAGCTATGATCGCCTGGTTACCGGGATTCGGATGTACCTGTTTCCGCATGCAATGGGTAGACCGTCCCCGTAATCGGGGGCGGTATTTTTGCATTCCACCACGATTTGCATATATAGATCTTTCGGAGAGGAGATGTGTGAGAATATGCCGCTGACGCCGCTTTCGAACAATTCGATGGGCTACGACATCACGGTGCTGATCGATTCGAAGGCCGTTGTCGAGAAGAAGGGTTTTGTCGCGACCGGCACGCTGACCTATGTCGCCGGCGAGCTCCTCGAGATCGAATTCCCGCAGGCTGATCAGTTCCTGCTTGGCGAGAAGGTCAAAATCATGATTTATGCCAAAGGCGGAATCTACGTGTTCGAGTCCACGGTGCTCGCGAAGGATTCCGGCGCGCTCGTCGTGCTGCATCCGCCCGAGAACCGGCGCAAATTCCAGGACAAGCGCCAGGATCCGCGCGTGCCGGTCAAGGAGAACGCAAAGCTTCTCGGCCTGTATGAATTTGCGCGCAAGACGGAGCGCACGTATCCGGAGCCTCCGAACGTCCTGCTGGACAATATCAGCATTTCGGGCATCGGTCTCCTGGTCGACATCGACATGCCGCTCCAGCCGCGCAACCAGCTCCTTCTGGAGGTCGATCTCGGCGTCAAGTTCGAATGCCGCACGGAGATCGTCCATCTGCAGCCCGTGGAAGGCGGCGTCCGCTGCGGAACGCGCATCATCGAGATCAACGATCTCTACTCGAAATGGCTGCGGTCCTACATCCTGAGATGCCAGATCGAGACCTACTACAAGCAGAAGGCCGAACGGATCCGCCAGGAGCTGCTGAGCAACGACACGCCCGGCCCGGGTGACTTGCCGCAAGCGGTCTCCGTATCGGAATCCTCTTCGACCTACCTGTACTCACGGTACGGCGACTGATGCGGAAACGATTTTCATGCAGCCGTCCCTTCCGTCGCCCGGCGCGATATGGTATAATACATTTTGCTGCGCGCCCGTAGCTCAGCCGGATAGAGCGACAGTTTCCTAAACTGTGCGTCGTGGGTTCGAGTCCCACCGTGGCGCGCCAGTTACATAAACGACTTGTCCCGCGAGGCTTCGCGGGATTTGTGCTTCCGGGGCTGTGCGCTTGATTGGCGCACAGTCTTGGTCTTTCAAAACCGTGAACTGTCGGTCTTGACTCGGATTGTTGGCCTGAACAAGCAATGAGACCGATTGCGCCCTCCTGCAGATCAAAATCTGGCAGGAGGGTTTTGTTATGGTTATGTCCGCTGATCCAAGAAAAGGCCGAAGGATCGTAAAGGGCAGAACGAGGGATCTGCAGCAGGTTCCGAGCGAAAACATGGTCACATTGGACCACGCTTTCCAAATCTTTTACTCCTCCAAAAAGGCCGAAGGAATGAGGGAACGAACGCTCGAGGAATACGTGAATAGTTGGCGGTACTTTCGGGAATGGCTTAACCAGTACGATCCGGAAATCCAGTTCATTCAGCAAATCGGAGCAGAACACTTGCGCTCCTATGTCGATTACATGGCAAACAAACGGAAATACTCGGAAGTGCCCTGCCGGATGCAGACCGAAGAAACTTTATCCCCCTATACCGTGGCATTCCGATTGCGCATTCTTCGTACCATGTTCAATTTCCTGCATCGGGAAAACATCATCGGGGACAATCCGATCAGCAACATAAAACAACCCCGTTTTGATCACAAGGAGAAAGACACGCTGACGGAGGAGCAGTTGGAGAGATTGCTTGCCGCTCCAGACACCTCGACCTATGCGGGATTTCGGGATCGAACCCTGATGATGCTCCTTGCCGACGGCGGTTTCCGGATTCACGAAGCATTGCGGTTGAAAGCAGAGAATATCGATCCCAAAACCAGATGCGTGCATTTGCCCGGCTGGATGAACAAAAACCGCAAGCCCCGCATGGTTCCCGTCTCTGTCCACGTGCTGCGCGAGGTCTTGCGGCTGATCGATGAGAACCAGCGTTATTTCAACTCCGACTACATTTTCCTGTCGAATTACGGCGAGCCCCTGAAAGCCGATCATTTTCGAAAGCGCCTCAAACTTTACGCCAAATCGGCGGGCATTCCGAGTGAACTCGTTTCGCCTCACCGCTTTCGCAGTTTCTTCTGCCGGCAGTTCCTGATGAATGGCGGAGACTTGTTTACGCTGCAGCGGATCGTGGCACACGCGAGCATTGAAACGACCAGGCGTTATGTTCCCATGAACGATGAAATGATCCGTCAGCAGCATGAGCATTTTTCTCCGATCTCCCGCATGGGATGGAGCCGCATCAACAAACGGAGACTATAACCGGAAGAACCTCACTTCATAAAGGGAGAGGAAACGGCCCTCTCCCCTTTTCATGTCTCGTAAGGATCCGCAACGTGCGGTCCTTCGAAGACAAACACGTCCTCCGGCCGCATGACCTGTTTCCAGTCGCAGTCCCGGCACATGACAACCGGAACGGAGCCTTCAGGCAAAGGGTGGACGGCAACCTTGCCCACTTCCGGCTCAAGCACCTCGCCTTCCTTCGTCATCGCGCCCAGGAGCAGTTCCCCGAAGCAGACCGGGCAATACACATACTCCTCGGTTCCCGTCTCTTCGTTGATGCGCACCGCATTCATTCGTCCCATCTCCTTTATCGTCGAATATGGACATGGCTCCAACTCAAACGTAGAACGTCTTTGGCGGGGATTTCAAGTCAAATTTGCGGCCCCCGGTTTCATCGCATCTCCATGCGAATCAACCGAGGGCCGCAGGACCCGGCGAGGGAAACGAGGCGCGGTGCATGGACGGAAAGGCGAGAAACAGGCCCGGGCCGGCCCCGCCGGCTGACTGCTCAGGAACCGTTTTGCCCCGCCGCCGGGGATACGCCCCGCATCTCCATCTTGAACTCTTTCCAGCGCTGTGCCCGTTCCCGGTCTTCGGGGGTCAAATTCTCCTTGCAAAACAGGTTGAAAGCGTTCGTCAGAATGACGGATTTGGGCATGTCATAGCAATGCGCCAGATAGTCGAGCAGATCGCTTTCCTGTTCGTTCAGGTAGACCGCCACCTTCACGGTTCGGGATTCACCGTTCATCTTCTTGCGCGAAACCGCAAAGCCCAAAGGCTGAAGCGTGCGGCGCGCCTTCCGTTCCGCCCGGCGCTTCGCCAGGCAGGCGTTGCACACCGAAGGAACGGCCACATCCCGGAAATTGATGCGGAGGATGCGCCCGCTTGCGTCCAACTCGCGCCGGGGCATGGTTTCCCCGCAGTCCGTGCAAGTAAAGCATTCATTATGATCTGGATGAATGAATTGCACTTTTGCAGACATGTTTCTGAATCTCCTTTCCTACTATGAAACTCGGGGCCAGAACGGGCCCCATAACGTCCGGAAATCCCGGACTTACGCGGAAAGGCTGCGGGGAAACAGGCGGGCCGCTTCCGCTTCAAGCAGAAGCAGGATGCAGCAAAGTTCATCCCTTGCTTCATCCAGGCTTGCCGCCGCAAGGAGCACGGAATACTCCAGCGTGAACTCCGAATCGTTTTCCGAGAACGTTTCAACGTGAACGTTGGAGCACTGACAGAGCACCATCCTCTTTGCCTGCAGGTACGAGGATTGGGGACGGGACATCTCGGCGCGTTCCCTGACCAGAGCGACATAGCGCGCATCGCTGCGTTGCCAAAGTTCAATCTGGATCGACTTGCCGGGAAAATCGGTGCGGCTTACGAATGGAGAATTGCACATGGTTACCCTCCTGCCACTGGTTCAAAATCGGCTCAACTTGCTGAGCCATAAGCAGAAGGGATGCAGATGTGCAGCATTCAAGGAAACCGAAGCAGATTCCGCGAGGGCAAAAGCATAGAGGATTCAAAGGGAAATTGAAACACGCGAGGAATGAAAGATTCGAGAAATTTGCTTTCGGGTTTTCTGATTCTATTTTAATGGACGCCGGAACGCATTTTCAAATTTTTACGGCAACAATTTTTCTCATGCGGCCCGGTTCGGGGCATCAACGTTTCTGAAATCGC
>Ga0310829_1001110_pt1 | contig 16495 bp, 12 predicted proteins | sample WT_ome_4_FD_202244 | JGI IMG/M metagenome (GOLD analysis project Ga0310829, IMG submission 202244) | Sorghum-adapted microbial communities enriched on wild type (WT) sorghum from Joint BioEnergy Institute, Emeryville, California, United... ... | reverse complement strand
AGGACTGATCCATGCGCACGGTCGCAAATAAATGGAAGAAATTCGAAGTCCTGAAGCAGCACGGCGGAGTGGCGAAGCACATTCCGCACATGCAGCCTTTCAGTGAAGCCGCTCTCAGGGCTATGCTGGACCGTTATCGGTTCGTCGTCGCCAAACCATACATCGGCACGGGCGGCGGCGGGGTGGTGAAAGTGGAGAAGATCGGAGAAGGAAGATATTTGACGCATTACAGGTATACGGAAAAAATATTCACGGGCATTCCTCAGCTCGTCCGTTATATCGACGGGATTCGCAGAGGCAGACAATATATGGTGCAGCAGGGCATCGATCTTGCGAGAGTGGGAGGCCGGCGGACGGATTACCGCGTGAAGATCGTCAAACAACCTTCGGGTGTGTGGAAGATCACGGCAGTTGTCGCCAGAATCGCCAAACCGGGCCTGTTCGTGACGAATCTGTGCCAGGGCGGACATCTGATGAAAGGAATGCAGGCGTTGCGCGTATGTTTTCCCAAGAAGGCCAAGGACAAGCGTCTTACGATGATCGGTGTCGCGCGCACATGCACGAAACTGCTGGAGCAGAAATATCCCGGGATCAGCCAGCTGGGATTCGATTTCGGCATCGACAGGCAGGGAACGGTATGGATTCTTGAGGTGAACACCAGACCGCACTGATGTCCGCCGGAAGGAACGCAAAGCATGGCGCTGCAGGATGCGTATGATGCGTGAAGACGGTCTTTTCGGCGCCGTACAGCCCTTGACAAGCTTATGGACAACGCGAGGACTGAAAACACGGGGGCGGCTGCGCTCATTCTTTCTATGAGAGAAATGATGCGAATGACGAAAATGCGGACGGCAGACGGATGAGCGGATGATTAGAGAAAGCGGATGACCGTCGGCAATGACAGATGCGTGAATGACGGACAGGCGGATGACGGACGAGCAAGCAACAGAAAAGTTCACAACGAATGATCGAATGACGGGTAAGCGGATGATAGATAAGCGAATAACGGACAGCGGATGAAGTAACGGATGGCAGATGAAGCTCGTACGCACAGCGTTGAAAGACCATGACGGTCTCTCGGATCGGCGGCATTTTTTCCGCGGCGCGCAACTATCACCGGCGATGACGGTACGTATAAGTATCAGTCATTCCGGAGGTAGGACGAATGGGGAAAATGCGATACATCCGAATCATTATGCTGCTGTGCGTCGTTTTCATGGCGTCGCCGTCCATGTTGCAAGCACGGGCCGCGTTTCCTGATCTGCCCGCCACACACTGGGCATACCGGACGATCGTGTGGGCGCAAGAACAAGGAATCATTCGCGGGTTGCCGAATGGCCATGCGGCCCCTGACCGGATCGTCACGAATGCGGAGTTCATCGCGATGATCAACCGGGCGTTTGTGCCGGGATCGCGGTATGAAGCCGACTACAATCAGATCCGGGTGCCCGAAGGTTCCGCATGGGATCTGAAAGATCACCGATTCGCCGTACATATGAACTGGCCTGTGTCGTACGAACGGCGGGCCGATGTCATCACGCGCGGGGAAGTGGCGCGATTGCTCGCAGCTGTCATGGGAATGACGTGCACGGAGGACGAGGCGATTGTTCATTTGCTGGATAACGGGCTTGCGAAGGGCAAGACGGCGCCGACGATTCAGGGATTTATGGCGCAGGATCGGCTTACGCGGGCCGAAGCGGTCACGTTCATCCATAATCTGCACAGCCGCGGAGTTGAAATCGCGCCGCGATCGGACGGCTCGCCGTGCGCGGTGGACGGCGTAACGGCGGATGACGTGGCGGTTCGCGGCATCGCGATTCATGATTCGGAAGAGAAGGTGCTGAAGCTGCTCGGTGAGCCGGACCTTGTCCTGAAGAGCCAGTACGGCTTCGACTGGCACGTCTACAACGCCGATTACAGCCGATATGTGCAGGTCGGCATTCGGAACGGACAAGTTGTCGGACTTCTGACGAATACGGTTCATTGGCGGACGCCCGACGGGATCGGGGCGGACTCCGTTTACGAGGATGTGATCCGTGTCTACGGCGAACCTTTGACCTATATCCGGAAGGGCAATGTCCGCTATTTGCTGCCTGAGCAAAACCGCGAATACGCCGTGTATTCCCGTGACGGTTATTACCTGACGTTTTATTTCGACCTTCACGACGGCCGGCGTGTCGCCGCCGTTCAGCTCATTGACCGGACATTCGAAGAGTCGATAGGATATTACGCGGAACCGGGCGAAGATTTGCGAAGCAGTTATGAGAGACAAATTTTCGAATTGGCGAACGCCGCCCGGGTAACGCTCGGTCTGAACCCGTTCGAATGGGATGATGCGGCCGCCGAATCCGCCCGCAAACACAGCCTGAATATGGCGCAGCAACAATTTTTTGATCACGCGGACCCGGCCGGACGGAGCCCGTTTGACCGCATGCGGCTCGAAGGGATCGACTATAAGAGCGCCGCGGAAAATATCGCTTACGGGCAACGGGACGCCCTGCAGGCGCATATGGGATGGATGAATTCCATCGGACACCGCAAGGCGCTGCTCGGTTCTTATGAACGTCTCGGGGCCGGCGTCGCCTTTTCCGATGACGGTGTGCCTTATTACACGCAGAATTTCTACACGCCGAGCAAAATGCTTGCCTCCGTCCGGTAACGATCCGGAAATCGCAAGAGCCGTCCCCTTGTATCCAGACATTGTTCTTTTATTCCATATTCCATTCCGTTTCCCGCCATGACATTTGCCCATGCGGCGTCTATAATGGGATGGAGGAGGTTGACGCGGATGGATTTTCGACAAACGGAAACGCTGGAGGAACGGCTGGCGATCATGCGGCGGCTCGCGGAACGGTTCCGCGAACAGGCGGAGCGGTACGATCGCGAAGGTTCTTTTCCGTATGACCATATCGAGCGGCTCAAACAGTCCGGCTACACGGCGCTGACGGTGCCCCGCATCTACGGCGGAAAGGAAATTTCATTATATGAGATGGTCAGACTTCAGGAGATGCTTGCCTCCGGCGACGGGTCCACGGCGCTGTCGATCGGCTGGCATGTCGGGACGATGCTCGGCCTGTGCGGCAATCGCGCCTGGAAAGAAAGCGCGCTTCGCAACCTTTGCGGGGAAGTGATGAACGGGGCGCTGATCAACAGCGCCGCCACCGAACCGGCCACCGGCAGTCCGACGAGAGGCGGAACCTTTCAGACGAAAGCCGTGAGAGACGGCGGCGGCTGGAAGCTTAACGGACGAAAAACGTTCACGACGCTCGCTCCCGTTCTCGATTATTTCCTGGTGCACGCGACGGTGGAAGAAGCGGGACGGGCCGCCGTTTTTCTCGTGCCAAGAAGTTGCGAAGGACTCCGCATCGAAGAGACGTGGGACAGCATCGCGATGCGGGGAACCGGCAGCCATGATCTTGTCCTTGAGGATGTGCGGGTTGCCGGCGACGGTCTGGTCGAATGGATCGATCGGGAAAAACCGCAGCCTTCGGGATGGCTGCTTCATATTCCGGCGTGCTATCTGGGCATTGCGCAGGCGGCGCAAACATATGCCGTCCGGTTCGCAAAGTCGTACCGGCCGAACAGCATAACGGGTTCGATTCTCGAACTGCCGCATGTGCAGATGAAAATCGGCGAAATTGAGCTGGAGATGATGCGGGCCCGAACGTATCTGTATTCGGTCGCCCGGCGGTGGGATGAAGCGGATGAACGCGAGAGGCAGACGATGAAACCGGATCTCGCCGCGGTCAAATATGCGGTGACCAACGCGGCGCTCAAAGTCGTCGATCTGGCGATGCGGATCGTCGGAGCCCACAGCCTGTCGATCAGCAATCCGTTGCAGCGGTATTATCGGGATGTGCGGGCCGGTTTGCACAATCCGCCGATGGACGACATGACGATCCAGATGCTTGCGAGAACCGCGATTGCGCGCGAGTCGGATGAAAGTTCGGCGCAAGGCGGCGGCGATTCGGAATCGAACGGGTAATGTCGGACGAATCCTTCGATTCGGGACGGGTTTGAATGGCGAGGCAGGACGAAGCTCGCCGCATGGGCGGCGAAGGGCGGCGTTGTGGAGGCCGCGCATGCGGCGAGTGATAAACATCTTGAATAATCGATGCGGAACCCCATATGGATGTTAATAGGCGCATACGAATCCGGACTGAAAAATGATGGTGTTCTTCCGGAACGCCGGAACTTCCGGCTCGTCGGCGAAGCGGTGCGTCGTACATTTCACCATATGGGAGGTTTCGCGATGAGATGCAAGGCTTGCAACGGCTCCGGTTACATTTTGTGCAGAGAGTGCGCGGGAGAAGGCGTCGGCATGGGGCATGGCAAATGTCCGGCTTGTGAAGGCAGAGGCAATGCGGCTTGCCAAACTTGCGGCGGAAGCGGAAAAGTCGGATTTTTCAGTAACCTGTTTCGGAAGAAAGGTGCGACGTGACAACACGGCGGACCGGCTCCGCGATCCGGGAGATGGCCGGATTTTCTGCGAACATGAAATGGATTTCGTCTTTCATCGGAACCGCCTCGCACGAGCACTGCTTTTCATAAGACCCGCTGATGACGGTCATAAGTGTCGTAAATAAATATTGACGCGGCCCGCAGCCTAACCTATAATTCGTATGTAATTACTAGGAATTATGCAATCGGATCAGATGCTGCAGAGAATAAGGGAGTGCGTTTATGGATTGGTTGACGGCTGTGGCTGTTGGACTAGCTTTGTTTTTTGCGATGAATATCGGTGCCAGCGGGGCTGCAGCCACGATGGGGGTCGCTTACGGCAGCGGGGCAATCCGCTATCGATGGCTGGCTTTGGCGGCGGCTGCGGTCGGCGTTTTCGCGGGAGCGGTGCTGGGAGGCGGCGAGGTCGTCAAGACGCTCGGTCAAGGAATAGTTCCCTCCGAACTGTTGACGGTGCAACTGGTGATCATCATCCTGCTTTCGGCGACCTTGACGTTATTTATGGCGAATTTGATGGGCATTCCGCTGTCCACGAGCGAAGTGACGGTGGGAGCCGTGGTCGGGGTGGGCGTTGCCTATCAGACGTTGTTTGTGACGAAGATAATGGTCATTGTTTCCTTCTGGGTGTTTGTGCCGTTGGTCGCCTTCATCATGGCATGGCTGGGGGGACTGCTGATCCGGGTGCTGGAGAAGCGGGATGCGAGATGGCGCGGCGCCGGACAAGGCTGGTGGAAGAAAGCGCTTATGACGGCTGTGATCCTGATGGGAATGTTCGAAGCGTTTTCCGCCGGGATGAACAATGTGGCGAACGCCGTCGGTCCGCTTGTCGGCGCGGGACTGATGGAGGCGGGCACGGGCATTGTCGTCGGCGGGCTGTTCGTTTCGCTGGGCGCGGTCACGCTGGGAGGAAGAGTGCTTGAGACGAACGGCAAGAAGATTACGAACCTGTCGCTGTTGCAAGGCGCGTATATATCCGGAACCGGCGGTCTTCTTGTAACGATCGCGTCTTTGCTCGGCATCCCCGTGCCTCTGACCCAGGTGACGACGACGGCGATCATGGGGATGGGTGTGTCGCAGCACGGTTTGCGCATCTGGCAGCGCAATATTATCGGCAAGATTTTGAAAGTGTGGCTCGTTTCGCCCCTCATTTCGCTCGTCATTTCCTACAGTATGGTGAAAGCGTTCATCGAACCCGATCTGTTCATTATTATCGTGCTGCTTGCGGCTTTGATAGCGACGCTGGGTTTAAGAAGCCTTTATCAGACGGTGCGGGCGGAGAAGAGCATTGTGAACGAGGACGGCGGCGGCATTTGAGCTGCGGCGGGAACTGCGGCGCAGGCGGGTTTGCGGGAAAATCGATGAGAAGGTTGGAAGACAGGCGATAAGCTTGTGAATTGACGCTCGTGCGGGAATGTCGGCACACATGCCCGCATGGGCGTTTGTGCTGTTTACGGCGGTTGTTCGGGAAGCGGGAGGTTCATCGGTTTCGTTTTCCATATTCTGCTTGATTGACGGGTGTAGTATAATGAGGGGGACTTGAGAGGGGACCGGCAGGACGGGCTGAACTGCAAGAAGCGAACTGCGCCGGTCTCAGGAAGGTCGTTCGGAAACATGCGTAATAGATGGGAGGTCGATTGCGGGACATGAGATTCATCCATACAGCCGATTGGCATCTCGGCAAACTTGTGCAAGGAGTTTATATGACGGAAGATCAGCGGTACGTGCTGCGGCAGCTGGTGGAAGCCGTCGAGAGAGAAAAGCCGGATGCGGTCATCATCGCCGGGGATCTGTACGACCGCAGCGTGCCGCCGACGGAAGCGGTGGAACTGCTGGACGAGCTGTTGAACAAGCTTGTGCTGGAACTTCGCACGCCGGTGCTGGCGATTGCGGGCAATCACGACAGCCCCGACCGGCTGGCGTTCGCGACGCGGATCATGGAAGGGCAAGGACTGTATCTGGCCGGTCAGTTCAATCCGGATATGAAACCGGTCGTCCTTCAAGATGAATACGGCGAGGTGCACGTTCATCTTGTGCCGTATGCGGACCCGGCCCAGGTCCGGCATGCGCTCGGCGACGAGTCGGTCCGGACGCATGACGACGCGATGCGGGCGATCGTGCGTCGCATCGTCGAACGGATGGAACCGCGCGCCAGACATGTGCTCGTCGCCCACGCCTTCGTGACGCCCGGCGGAGCGGCGGCGGACAATACGAGCGATGCCGAGCGGCCGCTGGCGATCGGCGGCGCCGAGCAAGTTCACGCCGAATATTTCGAACCGTTTCACTACACCGCGCTGGGGCATTTGCATCAGGCGCATCATGTGCTGCACGAGCGCATCCGATACGCGGGTTCCCCCTTGAAATATTCGATTTCCGAGGAGCACCACGCGAAAAGTTATACGGTCGTCGATCTCGACGCGGCGGGGAACGCCGCGATCCGCATCTGCCCGTTTGCGGCGAGGCGCGATATGCGGCGCGTGATCGGCACGATCGCCGAGATCGAATCCCATGCGCCGAACGACGATTACGTCTTCGTGACATTGACGGATGAACATCCCGTGCTGTTCCCGATGGAGAAGGTTCGCGCCGTCTATCCGAACGCCCTCCACGTCGAACGTCAGGTTCATGTCCCGGCCGATGCGGGGAGCGTCGGATCGGCGGAAATCGGCGCAAGATCCAAACAGGACGCCGATCCGCTCGAACTGTTCGCCGCCTTTTATCTGGAGGTCACGGGTCGGGAGCCGGATGAACGGAAGAAACGGCTGTTCGCGGATACATATGAACTCGTGCTGCGAGAGGAGGAGGAGCGCGCATGAGACCGATCCGATTGAAGATGACGGCATTCGGCCCGTACCGGGACGCGGAGACGATCGACTTCACCCTGCTCCGGGACAGAGGGCTGTTTGTGATCTCGGGCATGACCGGCGCCGGCAAGACGACGATCTTCGATGCGATCTGCTACGCGTTGTACGGCGCGGCCAGCGGCGAGGACCGTTCCGACGTCCGGATGCTGCGCAGTCATTTTGCCGATGAGAACGTGCATACGTCCGTCGATTTTGAATTCGCCGTCGGAAGCAGGAGCTACCGCGTTTTTCGCCAGATGGGGCATCGCAAAGGCGCGAACAAGCATGAAACGGGCGGCAGCATCGAACTGTACGAGACGACGGGCGGCACGCAGGTGCCGTGCATGGACAAGTTTAGGGTGCCCGAGGTGAACGCGAGGCTGGAGGAGATCATCGGGCTGACGAAGGACCAGTTCAGCCAGATCGTCATGCTGCCGCAGGGGGAATTTCGCAAGCTGCTCACCTCCGATACGGAAAATAAGGAAGAGATATTGCGGCGCATTTTTCATACGCGAAGATTTCAGAGACTGGAGGAACGGTTTTACGAGAAAAGCCGTCAGTTGAGAGAAGTTCATGAGGAGGCTTATGCGAAGCTGACGGTTCATCTGCAGCAGGCGGAAGAGGCGCTGCCGAAGCGGGAGGGAAGCCGGCTCGCCGGGACGTTTGCGCAGGAAGCGTATAACGCGGCGCAAGTATTGGAAGGGTTGTCAGAGGAGCGGACGCACTATAAGGAGCAGCTTGCGTCGTTGGAAGAAGAGCGCGCGAGGCTGGCCCGGCGGCTTGAACGGCTCGAGGCGGAATACCGGACGGCGAGTGAAGGCAACCGTCTTCTCGAAGAATTGGACGCGAAGCGGACCCGTCTGCAGGAGCTTGGACAGCAGAAAGCGCCGATGGATGAATTGGAGCGTAAGCTGAAGGCGGCCGAATCGGCCGCGCGCATCGAACCGTATGAACAGGTTGCCGCCGACAGCGTGCACGATGCCGGAATGATACGCCTGAAGCTTGACGCCAAACGCGGCGAAGCGGAACAGGCTGCTGCGGATCTGGAGGAAGCGAAACGGGCGTATGAACGGGAGGATGAACGTTCCCCTGAACGTCTTCAGCTGGAGGTGGATATCCGCCGCCTGCGCGAATTGCAGCCCGCCGTGCTGAAGCTCGGCGAGATGCGGCAGGAAGTCGCCAGGCTGGAAGAGACGGCGGCCGCTATGGAGGCTCGGGTGCAGGAATTGGAGCGGCAGGTTCAGCAACTGAGAGGCCAAAGGGAGACGATCGCCGGGCAGGAAAGCCTTCTTGAAGAAGAGACAAGCCGTTTGGCGGAGCAGGAGGTTGAGCTGGAGCAACTGCGCCATAAAGGCAGGCTGCTCCGGGAACTGGCGCAATTGGACGGCCGGATGCGAGAATGGGAGATGCTGGAGCAAACGCGGCGGATCGAATTGGAACGAATCCGGAAGGAACACGAGCGGATCGAGACCGCCTGGATCGAGGGGCAAGCCGGCTTTCTTGCCGCTCATTTGCACGACGGCGAGCCTTGTCCGGTTTGCGGCAGCAGGGAACACCCCGCAAAGGCGCGGGCGGCGCATGATCTGCCTTCGCGGGATGAACTGATGCGGCTGAAAGAACAGTTGCGCATCGCCGAGCAGGAAGTTCACGCGGCCGCGGCGCAAGCGGCGGCGGCACGCGAAAGCTGGAACGGCATGGCCGGCATGATCGGGGAATACGGCATCGTGCCCGGCGACTACGAGGACCAGCTGCGGGAAGTGAGTGAACGGGAGAAGCAGGCGGCTAGCCGGACGGATGAACTCCGCACGAACACGCGCCTGTTGGCGGAACTCAGAAAGCGGCGGGCGGAAACGGATCGGCAGCTGGAGCGTCTGACGGCGGAACGGGATGAAGCGAATCAGGCGCTTCAGGAACTGAACGTTCGCCATAGCCGGGAGAGCGCGTTGCTGATGAACGAATTGAGCCGCATCCCCGAACATCTGCGGTCGCAGGAGAAGTTGTCCGATGAAATCTCCGGATTGGAGGAGCGGTTGCAATCGCTGAACGAGGCCTATGTGCAGGCTCAGGAGCGATTGCAGAAGGCGGAGAAGCGCCGGGTGGAAGTTGAAGCGGAGCTGCAAAGCCTGACGCGGCAGGCGGAAGAAGCCGAGGCGAAGGCTGCGGAGGCGCGGAAGAAGTTTCTTCAATCGGTCGTTCAGGCCGGCTTTGCCGATGAAAAGGCTTATGCGCTGGCGAAAATGACGGAATCGGACAGACGGTCGGCCGCAAGCCGTCTGGAGGAATACCGGCAAACGGTGCTTGTGCTGCGGCAGCAGATCGCCGAATTGGAGGCGGCATCCCGCGGCAGGGAGATCGTCGATCTGACGCAGTTCGAGACATCGATCGCGGCGATGAAGCTGGAGCTGGAGGATAACGCGGCGGCAAGGCAGCGGGCGGAACGTTTCATGCAGGACGCGGAGCGGCTGCATGCGGCGATTGAACAGGCATCGCGCCGCGTCCGGCAGATCGAGGAGGAGCTTGAGCAAATACTGGATTTGTATCAGGTGATCAAGGGGGACAATCCGAAACGCATTTCGTTTGAGCGGTATATTTTGATCGATTACCTGGACAAGATTTTGCAGGCGGCCAACGCGAGGCTGCAGCGCCTGTCGAACGGGCAGTTTTATCTCGTGCGGAGAGACCGGACGGAAGCGCGCGGGCGGCAAAGCGGTCTCGGCCTGGATGTGTACGACGCTTACACGGGTCAGAACCGGGATGTGAAGACGTTGTCCGGCGGGGAGAAATTCAACGCGTCGCTGGCGCTCGCCCTCGGCATGACCGATGTGATTCAGGCGCATCAGGGCGGGGTGTCGATCGAAATGATGTTTATCGACGAAGGATTCGGTTCGCTCGATGAAGAGGCGCTGCAAAAAGCGATCGCGACGCTGGTTGATCTGCAGAAGGCGGGGCGCATGATCGGCGTCATTTCGCACGTGAACGAGTTGAAGGAAGCGTTCCCGGCGGTCATTGAGGTGACGAAGACGAAGGAGGGCCACAGCCGGACGAATCTGATCGTCAAGTAGCCCGCCGAGCGCGCGACTCACCGAGTAAGCAACGTGTGAAGCTGCGTGCGAAGCAGTGTATGAAGCAGTGTGAGAAACAACATGCGGAACAATATGTGAAACATCATGTGAAGCATCTTGCCAAAACCAGCCTGTCGGCATCCCGCTGCCGCTGCGCGCTCGGTTCGTTGCCGTCGGCATCCGTCAGCCGGAGCGGATGACGCGCCGCCGGACGGGTTAACGGCGGCGGGAAGACCGGGGCGGAAGGTTCAGATTGGGTTTTTCGGTGTTTTCCCGCCGGTCGTTCGCTTGTTCCGTCGGTCCCGCTTCGTCTTCTTTTGCGGCGGCGACGAGTGCATCGGCGGGAACATAGGAAGTTTTTCTTCTTTTCCTGCCGGTCTTTACCTTTTTGCGGGGAACGATTTCGTATTTGTAGTACTGGTTTCTTTCCATGTCATATAGATAGCGGATATTTCCGTCATCCTCGTCTTTCAGCACTTGCTGGTGTTTATCGATCGTGTAAAGAAGGATCAGCTTGCGCTCGCGCAGTTCTTCGGCGCTTACCAGACCGTGGCTGCGGATATCCTGTGGCGGATGCCTCGGGGGCACGACAAAGATGGCGATAGCCGCAAACAAAATAGGCAGGTTGATGAAATACTCGACCGGATAGGCCTCCCCGCGTTCGAGCCTGTCCGCCAGATTATAGACGAGCACGATGAAGGCGGGGAAGATCGTCACGGAATAGAGTACGCTCCAGATGCGGCCCAGCGTTCTCCGGGTCAACAGTCTGACGGCCCATGCCGCGAGGAGAACTGCGGAGAAACCGATCAGCGAAACGATCAGGAAGTCCGTTTTCAGACGTTCCATATCGAGGCCGGCATAAGAGATGATGTTGATATAAAAGAACGTGACCAACAATAACATGAAATAGATGCCGATCAATTGAAAGGCAACATACATCCCGCTTCGCTGCTTGGAGATGAAGCGGTGATCAAAGGTTGTGTAAAAAAACGACGCGAACACAAACGCAATCAACACAAATACCGAAGCATAAGGCATGATCTGCACGATTGTGTTAAACCATTGCTCCACGCAAGACCGGCTCCTTTCTCCGACAACCTGGAAAAACCTATACGTTCTATTCGACATCGGGCATAGGTATCCTCCATAGCGCACGAAAGAACCGATAAATGATGGAAAACGGTTAATAACGCGGCGGATGATCCGCCACGCCCAAGACAGGACGGCGCGTATAGAACATGAACGGGCATGACGCCTGGGATCGGCCTCGGCACATTCGTTGAGAGGATATAAGATCCATAAGTCCATAAATTGTGGTGGCTATTATCGGGATGCTTTCGATATAATGGAGGAAAAAGAATGCAGGATGCCGCATGGCGTGAACGTACCGCGGGCGCCGGCAAAACTGTAAACGCTTTTATTGACCAATGTACAAGGAGGAACCAATCATGTCGCTAGAACATATCCGCTTGTTGGCGCAACGAATACGCTCCAATGTCGGCCAGGTCATCGTGGGCAAAGAGGATGTCATCGATATGATCTTCATCGCGCTTGTCACTTCGGGACATGTTTTGCTGGAGGATGTTCCTGGCACGGGGAAAACGATGCTCGCCAAGGCCATGGCGCAATCGCTCAATTGCAGTTTCAAGCGCGTCCAGTTCACCCCGGACTTGCTGCCGAGCGATCTCAGCGGAATTCATTATTACAATCAGAAAACGTCGGAATTCGAATTCAGACCCGGACCGCTGTTTACGAATATTTTGCTGGCGGACGAGATCAACCGCGCGACGCCGCGCACGCAGTCCAGTCTGCTGGAATGCATGGAGGAGAGGCAGATCAGCATTGACGGCGTGACGCGTCAGCTTTCGCGTCCGTTTCTCGTCATCGCGACGCAGAACCCGATCGAAAACCAGGGAACGTTTCCGTTGCCGGAAGCGCAGCTGGACCGGTTCCTGTTCAAAGTGAAGATGGGATACCCCGATCATCAGGAAGGTTTGCGCATATTGCGCCGGTTCCAGGAGACGAATCCGCTGCACGAGCTGAAGCCGGTGGCGAGCGTGGAAGACATCAGCGAAGCCCAGCAAGCGTACGCCAAGGTAGCCGTTCATGACGACGTGCTCGACTATTTGCTGCGCATCGTGGAGCGAACCCGTACGCTGGATGAGGTGCTGGTCGGCGTCAGTCCGCGCGGCAGCCAGGCGCTGTTGCGCGCTTCGCAGGTGCACGCCGTTTTGAAGGGACGGGATTTCGTCACGCCCGACGACATCAAAGCGATGGCGAAGCCGGTGCTGGCGCATCGTCTCGTCCTGCGCAGCACGATGAGATTCGGCACGGAAGATCTGGAGCACAAGCTGCTCGACGCCGTCCTGAACGAAGTGCCCGTACCGGCGGAAGAACAGCTTATCTCCGGAACGCAAGGGTCATGAACGATGAACGGCATCTGGCTTATTTTCGTGACCGTCGCATTCATCGGGCTGCAGGGTCTTCTCTACCGCAAGTACGGCATGCGGAATCTGGAATACGAACGCTACTATAACGTCACGCGCTGTTTCGTGGGCGATCAGGTTGAGATGGTCGAGAGGATCGCCAATCGCAAATGGCTGCCCGTTCCGTGGGTGAAGCTGGAATCGACGTTGAGCGCGCATCTGAAGTTCACCCGTCAGCAGTCGCACATGGTTCGGGAAGGAAAATTGTATCAAAACCACCGCAGCATGTTCAGTCTGATGCCGTATACGAAGGTCATCCGCCGGCACAAATTCGTCTGTGAACGAAGAGGAGTGTATGCGCTGGGCAGCGCGACATTATCCGTCGGGGATCTGTTCGGCGTCTATTCGATGTACAGCACGATCGCCACGGATCACCGGCTGATCGTGTATCCGAAGGCCATGTTGCCGGACGGTTTCGTCAGGCCTTACAACAGCAAGCTCGGAGATGTGTTGGTGAAGCGCTGGATTATCCCCGATCCGTTCATGTTCGCGGGAATCCGGGAGTACCAGTACGGCGACCCGATGCGCGACGTGAACTGGAAGGCGACGGCCCGCAGCGGGCGCATTCAGGTGAACCAGCATGATTATACGGCGGAGCGGCGGGTTATGGTGTATTTGAACGTCGAAGACCACGAAATGATGTGGAACCACGTGTCGAACGTGGACCTGATCGAACGCGGCATCTCCTATGCGGCCGGCATCATCGAAGAAGCGATTCATGCCGGCATGGAGGCGGGCTTCGCGAGCAACGGCTATGCGGGCGACAACGACAGCGAACCGATCTTCATCGAGGCCGCGGGAGGAAGAGGCCAATATGAACGCATTTTGGAGCAGATGGCGCATATGCAAATTGCGCGCGCCGTCACTTTCGAACAACTGCTGGCCCAGGAAGTTGCCAGCGGGCGGTCGAATCTGGATATCGTCATCATCACGTCCTACATGAACGACCGTTTGGACACCCGGAAGCGTCAACTTGAATACAACGGAAACACCGTAACTGTTCTCCTGCTGGAAGCGCTGGATTCGATGCCGTCCGAGGGGAAACGCCATGATGCGCCGGCGGCGGCCGAATCCGCAAAACTCGCGATGAAAGAAGCGGCCTCCGCGATGAAGGAAGGCGCTTCGGCGATGAGTCAAGGGACTTCCGCTATCAAGGAAGGGGTGGGCTGAGATGGAAGCAAGGCGCGCGATTCGCGCGGTCTTGATGGGATATGTCGAGATTTTGCTGATGCTGCCTTTTTTGCTGTTTGTCCACCTCTACGTCATCCAGACCGACGTGTTCTGGGTGTGGCTCGCGTTTCTGGGCATATTCTACGGAATCGGTTACGCGGTGTGGAGCCTGTGGCGGCCGAGCCTCGCGGGACTCATGCATCCGCTGTCCGCGGCGATCGGACTAGTGTACAGCTGGCTGATGTTCGACGTTTCGTTCAGCGGGTTTGTCAGTTTTCTGGTGGCGTGGCTGGTGATTTACCGGGGAGGACTGTATTCCGTTCTGCCGATTCATCACGTGCTGCCTTTGAATTATTACGTGTTCAGCTTGACGATCTATTTGTTTGCGCTCATCCTCGGAAGGTTGGACTTTGGCAGATTGTCGGTGGAAATCACCGCCTTGAACTGGGGATGCGTCGCGACGGTGGCGATCATGCTGTTCATGATGAACCGATATGTTCTGCTGCAGGAATCGTCCTACGGAGATCAGGGGCGGAAAATGGGACGCGCCGTTCGCTGGAAAAACATGATGATGATCGGCATATCGGCGGCTTTCATTTTCATCGTGGCCGGCATCAAGCCTCTGCTGCAGGCGGTCACGAACATGCTTCAGTCGTTTTACATCTGGATATGGAATCTGTTTCGTTCCGACGGAAACAGGGTGAGAGTACGGGAACGGTCGCCGGACATTCCGATGACCGAGCAGATTTCCCGCTATCAGGATTCGGACGGAGATCTGCTCATGCGCATAGCGATGGCGATCGGGATGATCATCGTCGCGATCGTCCTGATCTATATCGCCCGCGAGGTTATTCGCGTCCTGATCGTCCGGCTGCAGCGGCTGACTTACCTGGCGCGGCTCTGGTTTTTCCGTTACGGCGAGGAGCCGGCCGGCGAGCAGACATATGTAGACGAAGTCGAGCGGCTGGCGAACTGGCGCGATCTGCTTGACCGTTTCGGACACGCCGTGCGCTCGCGCATCGTCCGCGACGCCGACGGTTGGGACAAACAGCGGGATAATGCGGAGCGCGTCCGCTATCTGTACCGCTCGGCGGTCACCGGTCTCATACGGGACGGTTACGCTTACAAGCCGTCTCATACGCCCCGCGAGACGAAGCGCGAGGCCGATAAATGGAGGGCGCGCGAGACGTTGCCCGAGACGCTGGTGTTAATGTACGAGCAGGTTCGCTACGGCGGCAGGCAACCGGGCGATGAACAGGTGATCTCGATGAAACGGAGATTAATGGAATAACGGGAAAACGGAATCCGTCTAACAGCGAACCAGGTCATCCCCGAACGCAAGGGATGACCTGATTCCGTTTAATCCGAACTATGCCGCTTCAGGCGGGTTGTCTGAACAGCCTTTGCATCCGGATGCCGACGGAAGTCGGAAAAGGCGGAGGAAGAGCGGCATGCCGCACGGTTACGAACAACCTTCACATAACAATTCGGTACGACCCCTAAGTCAGTCCGCCATCTGGACGTAGCGTTTTCGGTAATGGCTCGGAGACATCCCTTCCTCACTTGTGAATCGGCGCGTAAAGTAAGCGGCGTTTTCGAAGCCGACCTGCTCGGCGATGTGCAAGATCGGCCAATCCGTGCGGATCAGAAGCAGCTTTGCCTGCTCAAGGCGGTACCGCAGCAAATATTCCATCGGCGTCATGCCGTACACCTGCTTCATGCAGCGGGTGATGTAATTGTGGTGAAAATGCAACGCTTCGGACAACCGTTTGTTCGTGATCTCGGATCGGTAATGGTTCTTCAAATACCGTTCGGTCTGCTCCGCAACGGCGACGACGGAGCTTCTCTGCACCGTCAGGCGCCGCATGTCGAGCATTTGCAGCAATTGCAAAAAAGTCGTCTGCTGATGCCAGAACGCGCTTGCCTGCGGTTCGGAAGAAGCCTGCAGCAGTTCATCGAGCAGCGCGTACACCGAATCCGGATCAGGCACCTGCCGGTATTTGGCGATCTGGCATACATACGGCGTCGCATAGCGCATTTCGCGCTCCAGGCCGGGAAAGTCCAGCGCTTCCGTCTCCAGCCAATTGGAGGAAGTTTGCAAATGCAGCCAGTAGAAACGCGTTTCGCTGTCGCAAGCCTGGAATGAATAATGCCATGCGTCGGGCCGCAGCAGGAGCATTTGCCCGGATTCAACGGTCCACCTCAGATGTTCTTCTCCGATATAAAGCGCTCCTTCCTGGACGATCAGCAAATCGAAGACGCCGATGCGGCGCCGGTTCGGATGATGATCGCCAGGCTGGTACAACGTTTTGCCGCACTCCAGCAAATACGGCAACGGAGGTGCCTGGAACAGGACATAGGGGGATTGGTTCAAAGGCCGTCCCTTCCTTTTCTCTATCATCCCCATCATTCTATCATAATTCGGGGACGGATGAGCGTCTGTCCGAACGTCGTTCCACTGTCCGGTCACATGCGC